>OOCT01000062.1_pt1 | contig 162657 bp, 147 predicted proteins | sample 1671851 | NCBI WGS metagenome assembly OOCT01 (sample SAMN06348199, study PRJEB24527) | human gut metagenome | biome: human gut; feature: ankylosing spondylitis patient; material: feces | host: Homo sapiens | place: China | collected 2015-10
CCCACCCACACAAGGGGCAGCAGCCGCCCCAGGTAGGCCCCGAAGCTCCAGGGCGAAAAGGGGGCCGTATGGGCCACGCCGGGGAGGGCCACGGCGTAGAACACCTGCCCGGCGTAGAACAGCAGCACCGCCAGCAGGCCGATGAAAAACTTGTTGCACAGCAGCCGCCGGCATTCGCAGCGAAAAATCTTAATCAAGGGTCAAGTCCTCCTCCGTCAGCCCGCAGGCGTCCAAAAATTCCTGGTAGGTCAGATAGGGGTACATGGGGTCCAGCTCCCGGTTGAAGAGGCCGTACAGGATCTCATCCATGGCCGCCTCGCCCCCCACCAGCTCCTCCGCTTTCAAAATCTTCAGCGGCATCTCGCTGTACTGCCGCATGCCGGACAGGGAGTTGGAGATGGCCAGCCGCTCCGCCTCGGGCAGGGCCTCCAGGTACTCCGGGCGGCGGACGTAGAAGTTGAGGTAGTAGTCCTCCACCTCCCCGCGCCACTGGTCCACATAGTGCTCCCTGGCGTAGTCCCCGCCGTAGAGCTCCTTCACAATGCGGTAAGTGGTGTAGCACGTCAGGCCCTCCGCCGACCAGGGGCTGTCGGGGCCGGAGGTGTCGAACATGTTGCCCAGGCCCCACCACTGGTGGACCAGCTCGTGGATCATCACCTCGGCGGCCCCGCCGCCCTTGCCCGCGTCGCCCAGGTTGTGGGCGGTGAAGTCGGCCTCGTCCAGCAGGCTGGCCCCGTCCCCGGCGTAGCCGCCGCCGGCCACCCGGCTCTGGATCAGCTTGAGGCGCTCCCCATCCCCGAAGGCAAGAGAACCGTAGTGCCCGGCGCAGTAGTCCATCACCGCCCGGACGGCCTCCGCCGCGCCGGCGGCCTCCATGACGGCCTGATGCTTGCGGCCGTAGTAGAAGTCGATGGTAAGCCCCCCGGCCTGGATCTCCTCACGAACGTAGTCGCCGGCATAGAGGATGCCGCCGGCACGGTTGGTCTCATAGCGCCAGGTTTTGGTGCCGTCCCCGTGTTCGGCCACCACCTCCGCCTCGCTGGCGCAGAAGGGGATGACCGTCATGGCGGCGGGCAGGGTGATCTCAATTGTGGCGGGATAGCCGTCTTCGCCTGGCATCACGTTCATCAGGCGGGGAGAGAGGGCCGCGTTCTCCAGACAGAGGTATTCGCCGCTGAGCTCCTTGCCGCCCTGCATGGTGGGCAGATCCTCCTGGGGGAAGCCGCCGTACTCCAGGGTCAGCTCCACCTGCTCCTCGGCCGGGATGGCGACCTCCAGCTTGGCCTCGTTGTACTCCTGGTAATCGCTCACCGAGAAGGGGATCTCCACCCCGTTGGCCCGGACGTTGGAGATGGTGTAGCCGGGGGTGACGCCGAGGGCCACCGTCTGCTCCTGCCCCGTGGTATTCTGGAGCTGGTAGGAGGCCGTACCCGCCACCGTGCCCCGCCTTGTGTCCGGCGTGACCTGGGCGGAGCGGCGCAGGCAGGCCACCCCCTCCAGCGGTTCCATCGTCAGGAAGGTCATGGCGCTGAGATCCGGGTTGCTGTGGTCGATGAAGGGCTGAGCGGCACAGCTCCAGCCGCAGCAGAGCAGCAGGGCCGCGGCCAGCAGGGGGCGGTATACCCGCCGGGCCGTGCGGGCCAAAGAGCCCAGGGGGCCCCGGCCGTACCGCCGGATGCACAGGTAGGACAGGGCCCACAGCCCCGCCAGGCCCAGCAGCCAGGTCAGGCGCATGTAGGCGGCGGAGCGGAGGATGCGGAAGTTGGAGAAATCGTCGGACAGGGCCCAGACGCAGGGGTTGAGCCAGCAGAGCTGCCAGTTGTCCCGCCAGATGGTGAGGCTCAGGGCCGCCAGAGCGGCCACCAGCACCAGGGACAGGTCAAAGCGGCGGGTGAACTGCCACGCCGCCCCGGCCAGCAGGATACACAGGGGGAGGGCCAGGCCCATGAGAATGAGGTAGGCCAGCAGATAATCCCCGCCGTCAAAGACGGCGCCCACGGTATGGGCCGTCCAGGGAAGCCAGGCCAGAAGGGTGAGGGCCAGGGTCAGCGCCGCCGTCCCCAGCAGGGCCATCAGCCTTGCCAGGGCAGCGGTCAGAGGGGACACCGCCGCGTCGCAGAGCGCCTCCACCCGGCAGCGGGAGGTACGGGCGCAGTCGCAGAGGGTAAGCAGGGCAAAGAGCAGCCCGCCCAGCACGCCCCCGGCCAGGGCGGGATTGGCCACATAGAGGGACTGCATCGTGTCGGCCGAGGCGGACCGGTACACCGTCAGCCCCGCCAGGGGGGACAGGACGGTGAGGGCGGCGGCCAGCCAGGTGAGCCGGCCCCGCAGCAGCCGCGTCAGCTCCCGCACCGAGAGAATCCAGACGTTCATGCCTCGCCCTCCCCGGAGATGAGATAGAGGTAGGCGTCCTCCAGGGTGGGCTCGGCGGGCCGGACATAGGGGGGCAGCGTCTCCGCCACCGCCCGACAGGCCACGCCCCGGGCGGTGTTCACCCGGGCGGTGATGTGCAGGCCGTCCTCCCGACCCCCCGCCCGCGCCTCAAAGGTGCCCACGTGGCCCTCTGCCGCCCGGATAAGCTCCTCCGGCGTGCCGTCGAAGCGCAGCCGCCCCTGGTGGAGCACCAGCAGGCGGGAGCACACCGACTGCACATCCTCGATGATGTGGGTGGACAGGAGCACCAGCCGGTCCTGGGCCAGCCGGGAAAACAGGTTGCGGAAGTGAATGCGCTCCTCCGGGTCCAGGCCCACTGTGGGCTCGTCAAAGATCAAAAACGCCGGGTCGCCCAGCAGGGCCTGGGCAATGCCCACCCGCTGGCGCTGGCCGCCGGAGAGGGTGCGGATTCTGGCCCGCCGCTTCTCCTCCAGATGGACGGCCCCGATCACCGCCCGAATGCTCTCCCGGCCGCTCCGCAGCCCCTTCAGCGCCCCCATGTAGTCCAGAAACTGCTCCACCGTCAGCTCGTCAAACAGACCGAAGTCCTGAGGCAGATAGCCCAGGCGGGCCTTGTAGGCCCGCTCGCATTTGGTCAGAGGCTCGCCGTCCGCCCGTATGGCGCCGCCGGTGGGCAGCAGGCCCGCCACCAGCAGCTTCATCAGGGTGGATTTGCCCGCGCCGTTGGGGCCCAGCAGGCCGATCAGGCTGGGGCTGTCCAGGGAGGCGCTCACCCCCTGGAGGGCCTTCTTGCCGTTGGGATAGGTCATGTTCAGTTCTTGCAGGGTAATTTGCATGGCTCGGCATCCTTTCTTGTTTGGGTTCGTCCCAAGGATACCGGCCCCCCGTGGAGGAGAGAGGGAGAATTTATGTGTTTTCTGTGGAGAGGCGCGGAAGGAGGGCGGTGAAGCACACCCCGTCGGCGCTGTTCTCGATGCGGCACGTCCCGCCGTGGCGCTCCACGATCATGCGCACCAGATAGAGCCCCAGGCCGCTGCCGCCGGTGGCCCGGCTGCGGGAGGGCTCGGCCCGGTAAAAGGCCTCAAACAGGTGGGGCAGGGCCTCGGCCGGGATGCGGGCCCCGGTGTTTTCCACCGTCAGCACCGCCCAAGCCCCCCGGGCCGCCGCAGTCACCCGGATCTCCGCCCCCTCCGGCGAGTAGAGGGCGGCGTTGGAGAGCAGGTTTTCCACCGCACGGCCCAGCAGGGCGCGCTCCCCCTCCACCAGAAGTCCCGGCTCCAGCGCCTCCACCGCGGTCATCCCCCGCTGCTCCAGCAGCTCGGCGTCCTGGGCCAGCTTCTCCGCCGTCAGGGCGGACAGCTCCACCGCCTCCCGGCGGGAGGCGCCGTCCGACTCCATGCGGGACACGGCCAGCAGCTCCCCCACCAGCGCCTCCATCCGCCCCGCCACCTGGAGGGAGCGGGCCAGATACTTCTCCCGGTCCCGGTACACCCCCACGCCGTCCAGCATGCCGCTCAGCTGCCCCTTCAGGATGGTGACGGGGGTCTTGAGCTCGTGGGAGGCGGCGGAGAAGAAGGCCAGCCGCTGGCGCTCCAGCTCCCTGGCCCGCTCCATGTCGCCCCGCAGGGCCGCGTTGGCCTCCTCCAGCTCGGCCAGGGCGGCGGAGAGGCGCTCCGCCATCTCATCCAGGCTGCGGCCTAGAGCGCCGATCTCGTCCCGCCGGGTCTCGCCGCACTTCCACTGGAAGTCCAGCTCCGCCATCCGCCCCGCGATGGAGCTGATGCGGACGATTGGCCTGGCCAGATAGCGGGAGTACCCCACCGCGCACAGCAGGGAAAAGGCCAACAGGGCCAGGGCCAGGCAGGGCGCCGCCCGGTTGAGGGCCTCCACCGCCTGGTTGGCCAGGCGCATGGGAGGGACAACCAGCAGTTGATAGGTTTCCGCCCGGTCGGCAAAGGTCACCTCCGCGATCAGGGCGTCGCTGAGGGCCGTGGTCACATAGTGCCCGGCCCGTTCCCTCTGTGCCGGGCCGCCATCGGCGCCATAGGTATAGGTGGACACCGAATCAGACTCCTGCACGGCCGTGGTGACGGACACATAGAGGGAACCCGTGTCCACACTCTCCCCGTCGGGGCTCGCCAGGGATACCGCCGCTCCGCTCTCCCGGACAAATACATCCAGGATGGGCCCGGCGTCGGCCAGCTTGGTTAGGGCCAGCCGGTCGGTGAGCTCGCTCACCTGCACCTGGAGCCGGTCGCCGACCACGGACACATAGGTGATGGGGGTGGCCCAGGCGATCAGTCCGAAGGTGAGTCCCCCCGCCCCCAGCAGCAGCAGCAGGGTGAGCAGGAAGATACGGGCCGTCAGGCTCTCACAGATGTTCCTTCGGCACACGGTAGCCCACCCCCCTCACAGTCTCAATGTAGTCCACCCCCAGCTTTTTGCGGAGGTTCTTGATGTGGCTGTCCACCACCCGCTCGTCCCCGAAAAAGTCGTAGCCCCACAGCTTGGCCAGCAGAATTTCCCGGGTAAACACCCGCCCGGGGCTGGACAGGAGCTCCCGCAGCAGCTCAAACTCCCGGGCGGTGAGCTGCTCCAGCACCCGGCCGTCCAGGCGTACCTCCACCGCGTCGGGGTCCAGGGTCAGCCCCCGGTAGCGCAGGCAGCGTCCGGGCGCGTCGCCCCCCGCCCGCCGCAGCACCGCCGCCAGCTTCCGCAGCAGGATGGGCATGGAGAAGGGCTTGGTGATGTAGTCGTCGATCTCCAGATCAAAGCCCCGGAGCTGCTCGGCCTCTCCGTCCAGGGCGGTGAGCAGGACAATGGGCACCCGGGACTGGCGGCGGATGAGCTCGCACACCCCAAAGCCGTCCAGCTTGGGCAGCATCACGTCCAGCAGGACCAGGTCGAACGCCTCCTGCTGAAAGAGGCTCACCGCCTCAATGCCGTCCCACGCCGTTGCCGTCTCATAGCCCGCGTCGCCCAGGTACGCCTCCAGCAGCTCCTGGATGTCCTGCTCGTCCTCCACAATCAAAATGCGTTTCACTGTGAATCACTCCTGAAACGGATGATAGCACATAATTGTGAATTTTATGTGGAGAAGGTCTCCCGTGCAGCTGCCAGAAAATACCGCTGTCCCCCTTTTCTTTTCAGGGGAATGATACGGCCCCCTTCCTGCTTTTCAAGCATAGCACAGAAAGACCCTGGTTCCGCACGTAAGCAGATGCCCCGCCGGCAGTCCAGGCTGCCGGCGGGGCCCTCTCCCCTATTGTTTGGAAATACTTACGGCCGTTGGCGTGGAGTCCTCCTTGCCCAGCTCTCCGGTATAGGTGACGGATATGCAGTCTCCCTCCTCCAGTGCGCCTGTGTCTACTCCCGCTCCGAATTCAAAGGTCTGGTACTCCCCCTCGTCCGTCAGGAGCACCAAAAAGTCGCCGTTCCGGTTCACAACTCCCTCCACCGTGCCGCCCGCAGCGCCCTCCCTGTCCGTGCCGCAGGCCGTCAGTATGGCCAGCAGGAGCAGCACCGATATCAGTCTCAGGTATCTCTGTCTCATGTTCCTCCGCCTTTCTCATTGGAATTTTTCGGGCAGCGTCTGTCCCGCCATAGCATAGCAGGCCGCGATCCGCTCCCAGTCCAGCCCCGTTTCATTCCCGTCCAGGAAGCCCGTCAGGCCCCGGAGCATGGTGTCCTGTACCTCGGCGGACGCGCCGGCCAGGTGTTCCTCCAGGAAAGCAAGGATAGGCTCCACCTCCACAGTAGTTTGAAGAAGCTCATTGTACCCGTCCAGCAGAACCGCACTCTGGTAAGCCTCCTCCGTCTCATAGCAGACCGGCACGTTGTTGCCGGTGCGCCGCTCCACGATCAGGCCCGCCGCCCCCCGGTCACCGGCGGCCCGCTCGGCCTTCTCCCGGGTGTCATACTGGCCCAGCTCCACAAAAAGCCGACCTGCGTCGTCCCGCAGCAGGCGCGCCCCCTCCTCCGGCGCGGCCATGGCCCTGAGGGCCTCCGGGCTGTCCGCCGACAGGGTGCGCAGCGAGTAGATGGTGTCCAGCCGGTTCTCTGCGGGAGTCAGGCGGATCACAATACTGCCCGGCTCCTGGTACTCCCGGAGCTGCACATCTGCGTCGCTCTCCAGCTCCAGTTGGACCACGGCGGCGCGGTCCACCCACCCCTCGGCGGTGTAAACAGACTTGATGTACTGGCTGGTGTCCTGGGCGCGGGAGAGCTCCGACAGGATCTCCACCCGCTCCGTCCCGGGCAGGGTTAGCGTGACCGTCTTGGGAAAAGAGGCGAATTCGGCGTGGTAGCGCCCGGCGCTGGACTGCTCGTAGCGGAGGGTCAGCCATTCCGTATCGCCCTCCCGCTCCATGGTCAGGGCCGCCCGGCTGCCTGCGGCAGTCTGTCCGCCGTCCACGCTGGGCGCATTGACCCGGAACACCTGCACCAGTCTGCCCAGAATCGGCAGCTCCTCCATGGCGGCCGCGAAGGCCGGCGAGGCGTTCACCCCTCCGGCAAACAGGCCCAGCACCAGTGCCAGGCACAGGGCCGACCGGACGGCCCCCCGCCGCACCCGCGCCCGCCGGGCCACCGTGCGCCGCCCACGCTCCAGGCCGGTGCGAATGGCGGCATCCAGCCCCTGCGGCAGGTTTCCTTCGGATGTCTGTATCATATCTGTGTCGTCCTTTCCTTCAATTGATTCATCCCCCGGTAGTAATCGGATTTCACGGTACTCTCCGGCTTGCGGAGCACCTGGGCGATCTCCCGGAAGGTCATATCCTCGTAAAATTTCAGGAGAATGACGGTTCGGCTTCGGTCATCCAGCCGCCCCAGCTCCTCCCTCAGCCAGAGGGAGTCTGCCCACCGCTCCTCACCGTCCTCAGCCGGGAGCGCGTCCCACGCCTCCTGCACAGCCCCCTGCGGCGGCCGCCGGCGGAGGAAGGACAGCGCCGTATTGGTCAGTATTCGGTAAAACCAGGGGTAAAAGCGTTCGGGGTCCCGAAGCCTCCACTTGGCGGTGTACGCCTTGCAGACGGCCTCCTGAACCACCTCCAGGGCGTCGTCCTCATTTCGTGTATACCCAAAGGCCACCCGGTAAAAGGATGCCTTTTTCTGCTCAATCCGTTCCACAAATTCCGAGTCGGAGATGGAAGGGTGCGAGAATTGCAGCTGCACGTGTTTTGCTCACTCCTTTCTGCCTAATAAGACGCGGAAAACCAGTCCTTAGTCGGCCCCACAGGAAATTTTCTCTAAAATTTTATCGTCCCTGGCCCCTCCATGTAAGGAGCCTGCCCCCTGTTTGAAAAGGGGGCAGGCTCTGTTTGATCACCGGACTATTGGGATGCTTCGTCCAAGAACTGGCCTAACTGCGTCACAGGCTCCTGACTGACCTTGCGGATGGATATGTGGGTAGCGTGGAGACATCGTTCCCCCGGATGGATGATACGCCGGAACTTCATGTTGAAAACCGGCCGCCTGTTATAAAATTTGAGAAACAAAAACGGGAGGCCAGCCCCTGCGGGCCGGTCCCCCGTTCTGTTCCACTCAGTATCCCTCGGCGTGCTCACCCTTCACCAGCTTGACGATCCGGGACGTGCCCAGGCGGTCCGCGCCCAGGGCCATGAAGTCCTCGGCGTCCTGGAGGCTGGAGATACCGCCCGCGGCCTTGATCTTCACGCCGGGGCCGATGTGGGCCTTGAACAGGGCCACGTCCTCCCGGGTGGCGCCGCCGGTGGAGAAGCCGGTGGAGGTCTTGATGTAGTCCGCGCCGGACTCGGTCACCAGCTCGCACAGCTTGATCTTCTCCGCCTCGGTGAGCAGGCAGGTTTCCACGATCACCTTGAGGATGCGGCCCTGGCAGGAGGCTTTGATGGCCTTGATCTCGGCCAGCACCTCATCCCACCGCTGATCCTTCACCCAGCCGATGTTGATCACCATGTCGATCTCGTCGGCGCCGTTGCGGATGGCGTCCTCGGTCTCAAAGACCTTGACGGCGGTGGTAGAGTAGCCGTTGGGGAAACCGATGACAGTGCAGATCTTGAGCTCGTTGCCCACGTAGTCCGCCGCCTGCTTCACAAAGGAGGCGGGAATGCACACGGAGGCGCAGCCGTACTTCAGCCCGTCGTCGCAGACCTCCTTGATCTGGGCCCAGGTAGACTCCTGTTTGAGCAGAGTGTGGTCGCAGTGGGCCAGGATGTTCTTCACGTCCATTAGATTACTCCCTTTCTACGCGTTGTGCAGTTATTTTACCTCCACCAGCTCGTAGGAGCGGGTGCCGATGCCGATTTTCTCACAGTGGGCCAGGCACACCCGCCAGTCGGTGTCCGGCATACTGTTGATGAAGTGGTCGTGCTTGTCGCAGAAGCCCTCCCTGTGCATCTGCTCGTCCAGGTGGGAGCCAGGGATGGGGGGCTGTTTCCCGCAGGCGTCGGCGCAGGCCTGGTCCAGCGCCACCGGGTCAAAGGAGGCGAACATGCCCACGTCGGGCACGATGGGCAGGTCGTTCTCCCCGTGGCAGTCGCAGTAGGGGGACACGTCGATGACAAGGCTGATATGAAACTGGGGACGGCCGTCCACTACCGCCTTGGCGTACTCCGCCATGCGGCAGCCCAGCTCCTCCATGGCCGCGTCGTTGCCAGGGCGGATGGCGTCGGTGTTGCACACCGCAATACAGCGGCCGCAGCCCACGCACTTGTCCCAGTCGATGGACGCCTTGCGATCCTCCCCAAAGGTGATGGCGCCGTGGGCGCACTGGGTGGCGCACCGGCGGCAGCCCACACAGCGGCGGGGCGCCACCATCGGCTTGCCCTGGGCGTGCTGCTCCATCTTGCCCCGGCGGGAACCGCAGCCCATACCCAAGTTCTTGATGGCGCCGCCAAAGCCGGTCTGCTCATGCCCCTTGAAGTGGGACAGGGAGATGATCACATCGGCCTCCATGATGGCCTTTCCGATCTTGGCCGTCTGGATGTACTCCGCCCCCTCCACGGGCACCTCCACGTCGTCGTTGCCCCGCAGGCCGTCGCCGATGATCACCTGGCAGCCGGTGGACAGCGGGGAGAAGCCGTTCTCATAGGCTGCGTCCAGGTGCTCCAGGGCGTTTTTCCGGCGGCCGGGATAGAGGGTGTTGCAGTCGGTGAGGAAGGGGACGCCCCCCAGGCTCTTCACCACATCGGCCACCACCTTGGCGTAATTGGGCCGCAGGAATGCCAAGTTTCCCGGCTCGCCAAAGTGCATCTTGATGGCCACCAGCTTACGCTCAAAGTTGATCTCCCCGATGCCCGCCGTGCGCATCAGCTTCTCCAGCTTGTTCAGCAGGCTGACCCCCGGCCTGCACCGGAGGTCCGTCATGTAAACCTTGGACCGCTCTCCCATATTTCTGTGTGCCTCCCATTTTGGTTCAAATTGTTAAGTGGTTCTTATTTTATACCCCTTTGCCCGTTCTCGCAAGGGGTTTGCGCTGAAACATAAGCAAAAAGGCCGCCAAAAGGAGCACACAGGCCCCCAACACCGCCCTCTGCCCCCACCGGCCGCTGCACCAGGCCCCCAGTGCCGCTCCGACGATGAAAAACACGATAATGCCGTAGTACTGGGCCGCCCGGTGTCCGTGGTCCCGCTCGCCGGTCTTCCCCCATAGGTACAGCCGCTCCGTGCCGCTGCGCAGGTTTCCGGTGCACATAGTGGTGGCAAAGGCATTGCCGTTGACCTTGCGGAAGCTCTCCACCTGGACCGCGCAGACAAAGGCCACCAACACATTGGCCGCGTTGTCCAGCGCCGCAGGCAGGAAGGCCACCGCCGCCAGCAGGAGCAGCTCCGCCGCCACGGTGATCTGCCGCCAGTGGAGGGCCTGGGCCCCCCGGAACCGTCCGCGGATCAGCTCTGCCGCCAGTACCCCCGCGGCAAAGGCCAGAATGGGTACCAGATAGTGGCCTGCGCCGCCCCAGTCCCCCTCCATCAGCCGTACCCCCAGCAGCACGATATTTCCGGTCTGGGCGTTGGCGAACACTCCACCCCGGATAAGGTAGGTATACGCATCCAGAAAGCCTCCGGTCAGGGCCAGCACCGCCCCCAGCCGAAAGCTCTCCGACATCTGCCTGTGTGTCGTCTGTTCCACGCGCTGTCCCCCTCTCAGGACCAAAGGTCCGCTACCAGCTTGTCGAAAAGGTGTTTCGACAAGCTGGCGGGCTTTCTAAAATTAACATAAAATAATAAAAAGTCGTTTGATCCAACGCGAAAGGGAACCCTGACGGTTCCCTTTCACACTATCTTTCCCCTCCAAATCCTTCGGCAGGAGGGTTTATCGGCAGTCTTAGGGGCGGGCCTTTGGCCCGTCCCCCTGTGTCCGGCTCAGAACGGCAGGCCGAGCCCTCCGGTGAGCTGCTGCATGGTGGAGGCGGAGTCGCTCTCTGCCGCCCGCAAAGCCTCGTTCACCGCAGCCACGATCATGTCCTGAAGCATCTCCACATCCTCCGGATCCACCGCCTCGGGGTCAATGACGACCTCCTTCAGCTCCCGCTTGCCGGTCACTGTGGCGGAGACCACGCCGCCGCCCGCGGCGGCCGTGTAGGTCTTGGTCTCCAGCTCCTGCTGCATTTTCATCATGTCCTGCTGCATCTTCTGAACCTGCTTCATCATGTTCATATTCATGCCGCCGCCAAAGCCGCCCATTCCGCGGCTGTTGAATCCCTTTGCCATCGGTCGCAACTCCTTTTATTCCTGAATGATGATGTTGTCAAACTGCCGGCTGAACGCCAGCAGATCGTCCAGTTTGTCGTGCTCCGCCGCCTGGGCGGGTGCCGCTGCGGCCGGGGCAGCGGGCGCCTTCCCCACCTTGACCGCGCAGCGCGCCGGGACGCCGGTCTGAGCCGAGGCCAGCCGCCCCAGCTCCTCCAGAATGGAGGCTCCGCCCACCATGCTCTTGGTAAACTCGTCCTTCACCCACAGCGTGAGCACCCCGTCCTCCAGCCGCCCCTGCACCATGGCCGGGTTGCTCAGGAAGGGGTAGACCGCAGGAAATTTTCCCCGCACCGCCGCCACCAGGCCGGGCCAAAGGTCGGCCGCGGCGCTCCGGCCGGCTTCTCCGCCGGTGGGCGCCTCTCCGGCCACCAGGCGGTCCTCAGGAGCTGCAGACGGCTCCGGCGTCTCGTCTACGTCTACCCGCTCCCCCGGCTCATCAGGCAGTGGGGGCCGCTCCTCCTCCAACGGGGGGCGCTCTGCCGGGACTGGCTCCGCCCTTGGGGCGGACGGCTCCCGCTTCGCCGGTGCGGACTGCTTCATGGGCTGCCCCGGTACCGCGCAGGCCGCCGGAATCCCCCCCGCCAGCAGCTCCTCCACCCGGGCCAGCCGGGCATTCAGCGCCGCGGTGCTCTCGTCCAGGCCCGGGTCGCAAAGGCGGATGAGGCACAGCTCCGTGTCCGTCCGGCGGTTGCCGCTGCGGGACAGATCTGCGATGGTGGTCTGAAGCAGGCCCAGCATCTGTACCAGCCGGGCCGTCTGGAACTGGTTGGACAGGCGGCGCATCGTATTTTCGTCATAGCCGCCGGTGAGCAGGGCCGCGCCCCCCTGGGGGGCCGTCTTTCGGATGAGCAGATCCCGGGTCAGGGCGGACAGCTCGCCCAGCAGAGAGCCCACGTCCTTCCCCGCGCCGTACAGCCGGGCCAGGGTCTCCAGGGCCCCGGCGGTGTCTCCCCCGCCGAGCTGCTCCATGAGCCGCGCCGTCTCCAGGTTGCCCGCCAGCCCCAGGGCGTCCAGCACCTCCTGCTCCCCGATGGGGCCGGATGGACCGGCGCACTGGTCCAGCAGGGACAGTGCGTCCCGCAGGCCGCCGTCGGCCAGCCTGGCCAGCAGGCTGGCCCCCTCCCCCCGCAGCTCAATGCCCTCCTCCCGGGCCACATAGGCCAGCCGGGCAGCGATGTCGCCGGGGAGAATCCGCTTGAAGGAGAACTGCTGGCACCGGGACTTGATGGTGGCCGGCACCTTGTGCAGCTCCGTGGTGGCCAAAATGAACATAAGGTGCTCCGGCGGCTCCTCCAAAATCTTCAGCAGCGCGTTGAAGGCCGCAGTGGAGAGCATGTGCACCTCATCCACAATATACACCCGCTTGCGCACTGCCGCCGGGGTGTATACCGCCTCGTCCCGCAGGGCGCGCACCTGGTCCACGCCGTTATTGGAAGCGGCGTCCAGCTCCAGCACATCCAGGATGGAGCCGCTCTCAATGCCCAGGCAGGACGGACACTGGTTGCAGGGATTGCCGTCCACCGGGTGTTCACAGTTCACCGCCCGGGCCAGGATCTTGGCGCAGGTGGTCTTGCCCGTTCCCCGGGTGCCGGTAAACAGGTAGGCGTGGCTCAGCCGGCCGGTGGCCACCTGGCGCTTGAGCGTGTCGGTGATATGGGACTGGCCCACCACATCGTCAAAGGTGCGGGGCCGCCATTTGCGGTACAGGGCCTGATACAAGGGCGGTCACCTCAAATCAAATCAAAAAGGAGAGGGGCGGAGGATGCGGAAAGCCGCGTCGCTTCGCCCCTCTCCCGCCGCGTCCGGCGCGTGGCAAGACCGCACACCGGCCTTTGGAGACTGCGCTATACCCGTTACCCAGGCAGCCGGCTCAGGAGCGGGACCCCCGCGGCACAGGTCGCGGTCCGCTTAGTGCTGCTCGGTTCCCCGCCTGACACGGTTCACGGTGCGGCCTTGCGCGGGACCGATCCATCATCGCTGCTTACCTGGGGCAGACAGCACAACGCAGTTCCGGGGGCCGGGATTCATCCCTGCTGTAGCGGGTTGCAGGTACAGGGCACCGCTAACTCCCCGACTAGTGCGGCCTTGCCGCGGGCCGGACGCCTCTGCGCCGTCCGTCGGAAGGCTGTATTTGATATCATACATCATTTCCCGCCATTTATCAATATCACTTTTCACTTTTTTCAAAAAGGGTCTTTACAACCGGATAAATTATGCTATAATATCTGAGTGTCCACAACAAGGATCTTTCATTTTGCTGAGAGCACTCTGTATGGGCCTATAGCTCAGCTGGGAGCGCAAAGGGTTCGGTTTTCTGCCACATCTATAACTTCATATTGTTTTATTCTTCTGTTCCGCTTTTGGAACTGTTGATTTGGGCCCGTAGCTCAGTCTGGGAGAGCGTACGGTTCGCATCCGTAAGGTCGAGGGTTCGATCCCCTTCGGGTCCACCACACTCGGGAGATCTCGTTTTGAGATCTCCCGAGTTTTTTCATGCCTTCAGGATGCGCGATAGTACACACTCTTGTCCCCTTCCGGATACAGGAAGTCGAAGAACTGTGTGACACTGATTTTGAATTCCACTTCGATTTCAAAGTTCTTCCCGATATTCACCCGCTCAATGAGCTGCCGCAGGATCATCTTCTTTCCCTCAATGCTGCTGCCCGCATACAGGTCGGCCCAAGACATGATCTTGTCATACTCCTTTTGAACGGCAACGGCAGAGTTTTTCAGATCAGCCGCTTTTTCCTTGGCCTGTTCCAGCTCCTGTGCCAGTGCCGTCAGTTTGCTCCGGGTGTCCTCTATCATCTCGCCGAGGATGTCCGCTCCAAAACTACCAGTCCCGTTGATGGTCTTGATGATCTCTTTTTTGTAGCTCTCCAGCTCCCGTTCTGCGGCGGCATGGAGTTTCTCCAGATTGGCCACCGAACTGTTTGCCAGTTGGAGTTCTTTCTCCCGCTGCTTTTGAATGAGCTGGCTCCTGGGTGCAGTCTTCATTCGCTCAAAGAGTTGGATGACAATCTTATCAATAATGCCGTCCAGTTTCTCGCCGGAGTATCCGGTCTGACCGTCACAGTCCTGAGGATGACGGATCTTGTAGTGGCAGGCGTATCGGATACGGGTTTCCCGTTTGGGCTCACCCTTGGCGCGTCTGCCGCTGCTGGTGGTCAGCACCAACTTTGAACCGCAGTGGGCGCAGTAGACCATCCCGGAGAGCAGCGACTTCCCCTTGGAGTTAAAGGGCACCTCATTGTGGTGCATTGTCCTGGCCTCCATCAGCTCCTGTGCCCGCTCATACAGATCCAGTGGAACGATTTGCAGCTCCGGAAAGATTTCTGAGCGTGTTTCCCCACTGCGCAGGATTCCAACATACATGATGTTCTTCAGCATTTTGATGATGGTGGTATTGGCGAAGTTGGTTCCCTTTCGATTGAGATAGCCGTTGTTATATAACCACCGGGACAACCGCTGTGCGCCGAACCCCTCATAGACATATTTTTCAAAGATGATGCGCACCACCGCAGCTTCATCCGGGTCAACCAGAATCTCGTTGACTTCGTGATTCTTTTTATTGAAGCGCCCCTGCTTTTCCAGGCGGTATCCATAGGGAACGATCCCGCCGCGGAACCTCCCCTCCTGCACGATTTGTGACAGACGTGTCTTTGTTCGTGCGGAGGTTTTGAGGCTCTCACCGGAAGCCTGCCAGTAACGGATATAGTTCAGCAGTTTGTCGATATGATCATCCATCTTCTGCTGCCCTTCCATTGCGCTCCACACTTCGATTCCGTTGCGGATGAACCACTCCACCACGAAGGGCGTCTCATCATCTCTCCGTCCCAGACGGTCGAACATGAACACCAGCAGGATGTCAAACTTCCGTTCCTCGGCGTCCTGGCGGATCTCCTGAATGGCGTCGCGGTCAGCGGCAGCCACCTTGAAACCCGAGACACCTTTTTCCGCAAATTCTTTGATGATCGTCCATCCCTGACTTTCCGCAAATTCACGGCAGTATTGTTTCTGCATCGGGATATCATCTTTTTCTACCTGTCCTTTGGTAGAGACTCGATAGAGGCAATATACTCTCTTATTTTTTTCCATGATTGCACCTTATCCTTTCTGGTGTTGGACTGCGGTGCATATGGTTTGCTGTTCATTCAGTTGTCAAGGTTCATATGCACACACAGTATCCCACACCTCTGGTAAAAAGTCTACTGAATCAAGCGGGCTTGTTCAGATTTTCAAAGTCCTGTGCCATCAACAGCGTCTGCTCAATTGCAGATACTGTGTCAGGCTGTGTAACGGCGTTTTTGAAGCGTAGGGCAACAATCAGTCCGTCCACTTCCATCGTGATATATTCTGTTGGCTCAGAGTATCGGGGATGCTCCCGATCATACATCGCCTGCTGATAACTCATGTAATCATCCTCCTTTACATGGTCTGCTGCCAAGTTTGTTCTTCTTCGTGGTCGTCCTCGGCGTGACCTTGGGCGATTTTCTTTTGCCGTTCTTTCCGGAGGACCTTGCTGTCGGTGTGGTGGTGCGTAGTGGTAGCGTCCATCACAGGAGCAGGCCCCTGGCCGCGCTCCAGAGCGTGGCCAAGCTGGACCACACCACCCACAGCACCAGCCCAGTCAGCGCCAGGGCTGCCAGTCCCAACAGCAGTCTGGTCCATGGAATGTCCGGCAGTCGCAGTCTGGGCAGCCTGGTGATGGGCAGAGAAAAACGCTTCTCGTTCCGCTTCCCAGCCTGTTCGCTCATCTGCTCCAGATGTCTCACCGCTTTCAGCAGCTCGTCCATCTGCGTCTGGGTCGGGAGCTGCGCCAGCAGTTCGCTGATCTTCTTCAGATAGCCAGTCTGTCTCTCGGTGTGGTACCCCAGTGTATAGAGGCTGCTCAGCAGTTCCTCCCATTCCGCTTTCGTAGGATGCATTTCGGGAGGCGGTGTCAGCTCCTGCGCCGGAAGCTGCGGCGTGGTCTGTACCATCTGCGCGGGACGGTTCTTTTCCAACAGCTCGTCCATAGATAATTTCTTTTCTGATCCTGAATTCATATTCCATATTCTCCTTCAGATATTTGTCCCCGAACAGCAGGCGGTCACGGCACTGCCAACCGCTGGGTGTAGTGTAGGTGATGTTCCGCCGGGAGGTTTCCCAGCGTACCTTGTAGCCCTCGCTCTCCATCAGCGCAAGAAACTCCTCCCGGCTGGAGGCGTGGCGCATACAGTCGTTGATAATATTCATGAGCTGCAGCTTCTTACTCTGGCCACGGGCTGCCGTGTGATACTCGCCGATGGACATCGTCTTGGTCTTCTCTTTCCTGTTCGTGGGGTTGAACACAGGGAGAGAAAACTCCATGCAGACTTGATCGTTGCGCTGCCGCAGTTCCTGGAGCTGCTCCTTTGCGATGTGCAGTTTCTTCCCAGTATCGAAGTTGACGGAGTTGATGAGAAAGTGGGAATGAATGTGTTCTCGGTCTATGTGGGTGCAGACCAGGACTTCATGGCCCTCATAGTACTCAGCCAGCTTCAAAGCCGCCGCATGGGCGGCGACCGGGTCGACCGCTTCGCCTTTTGGGAAGCTCTGCACCATGTGGTAGAACAGCACGCCATCGGTTTTGTGATAGAGCCGCTTGGTAGTCATGAAGTCCGCGTAGATAGATTCCGGCTGGCAGTTGATGCCTGTGACCAACTTCCGCCCATCGAACTCAGTTTTCTTATCCTGCATGGTGTACCGCATCACGGCTCCCATGCATCCGGTGGCCTGCCCCCGCTTGTAGTTGGTGAAGCTGATAATGGCCATCCTTCACCACCGCTTTCGTTCCAGAATCAACCGAACAGTTGCACAGAGTTCAGAGAATGCCTGGCGTACGCTGTCCAGATTGACCACCGTGACGCGTCCCATGTGCGCCAGGGTAACAAGCTGGTTTAGATTTCTGCCAATGGACTTCAGCTCCTTGAGCACTTCTTTTAGTCCGTCAATGACTACCACCTGCTTTCCCAAACAGCAGGCTGTCACATAATCACTCATGGACATCCTGGAGCGTTTCGCCAATTCCTTGATGGCCTGTCGGTCTTCGGATGCCATCCGAGTGCTGAACTTGATATCTTTTTTCATGTCGTTTCCTCCAAACCGCAGATAAAGTGGGTCCGGGCTTCTGCCCGGAAATTATGCGGAAGGCGGGCGGCGGCTGTGCCGGTGACCAGACAAACGCGATGCTGGCCACCTCCAAGGAGGTGATGCCCCCGCGCCGGACACCCGCGCTACTTCTTCGGCCACAAACGGCCCAACGCGGCGTTTTTCTTGCTCTGCGGGGGTTTACTCGCCACGCCCGGAAACCGCCCGCAAATCGCCGCACAGCGCCCCGTCAGGGTCAACAGGGTCGACCGCCGGGACACCCTGGGTATCGTCACTTTCGGCACGGCGCAGCTCAATGAGCCGCTTTCCGTTGCTGCGGCGCACCTCGACGGAAATGCCGATTTTGCTTAGTGCGTCAAGGTTTTGCAGGATCTGTCGGGACACCTTCTTGGGCGAGATGCGCTCCACACCCACAGGGTCGATCCGTTCAGACAGCTCCGTGGGAGTGCCGATAAATTCAGTTCGGTCACGCATCAGTTCGGAGAGGAGATAAACGATGCGGTCGCCCAGCAGTTCCGTCTGTGTCTGGCTGTCTGCCACCAGCTCCCACACATTTTCACTGTTGCGCTCCAGGGTCAGCTCCCGGTATTCGATGTCCCGGCCCACGCAGGTAAGTCTGGCCCTGCCGCTGCCCCGCTTTTCTTCCACCAGCGTGAAGCTGGAATCCACCGCACCGCTGATAGCCGTCGTACCAGAGATCCGATGGAACACATCCTCCGCCTTTTCCTTCCGCAGATGGTGGATCAACAGGATGGCAATGCCGTGCTTGTCCGCCAGCCGCTTGAGCACAGACAGATCCCGGTAGTCATTGGCGTAGGTGGCGTCGTGGATCGGACGGATCATCTGCAGGGTGTCGATGATGACCAGTACGGTGTCTGGGTGAGCGGCAAGGAATGTGTCCACCTGTTCCTCCAGCCCCTGACCGATGAGCGCACACTCCGTGCAGAAGTGGACGCTGTCTGGTGCGTCCTCCGTGATCTCAAAGAGCCGATTCTGGATGCGGAGGACAGAATCCTCCAGACAGAGATAGAGTGTGGTGCCCTGCTTGGTGCCCATGTTCCAGACCGGTTTTCCCTTGGCCACCGTCACTGCCAGCCACAGTGCAAGCCAAGACTTGCCCACTTTCGGAGAGCCTGCCAGGATGTGCAGGCCCTGTGCGAGCAGGGTGTCCACCACAAAATTGGGCGGCTCCAGCGGACGATCCATCAGGGTTCTGCCGTCCACTGTGATCAGGGGATGGTTCATTTTGTTGCTCATGTTTGGTACCTCCATTTCAAGAATTTGAATACAAAAAGCTCCCACCTCAAAAGAAGTGGGAGTAGTATTCATTTTGAATTTGAAATGGTTTGTGATAAAATAAAGCAAACGGAGGTGAGCCAATGGCGACCTATCAGATTTACGAGCTCTCTGCTCGGGCGGTGATGAGTTATGCCGCGGAGCAAGACGGCGTTTACACCTTTGCTCTGAACCGCAGCGCCACCGAGCACTGCAAGGTACCAGGTGCCAAGCACGAGCAGGACAGCTGCGCCATGTTCCATCAGCTGATGTACCAACTCCACGGGAAAGGCTGGCGGGAGCGCGGCGAGGAGAAAGTCACGGCTCTCTCCGATGTGCTGTTCTATATGGACTTCGCCGGGATCTTTGACCGGCGCGGAACTGGAAGGACGCAGCAGGCCCGCCGGGAGAAGGCCAGAGACACGTTCCGCCCCGAGGGGATCACTCTGGACTTCGGCAGCGGCCCCTGCCGCTATGTGGCTTTTGAACGCTCCGCCAGCATGAGCCGCCAGTCCCGGCTCTCCTTCATCCGGGCGGATCTGTATGAACCCATGCGCCAGCGGATCATGCTGGACATGGAACTGGATCGCTGCCAGCTCAGTAAACTCTACGCCTACAACGGTCTCATGTTCTCCAGCGGAACCCGGGTGGACGGCATCCGCATTGACAAAAAACACCGGGTCATCGTCATAGACAATCCAACCACGAGGGTAGGGCATGTTCCTATCCTCACTCTGTGGGAGCTCGACCAGCCAGGAAAGTTTCGCCTATCTGAAGATTATCAGGATTTGGACATCACCTGCTTTGACGGCGTGGGCCTCATCTCCAAAGAGTATGCCGAGGCAGTGGACAAGGCCTGCTGCGGCAGCCACACTCACACCTCCTTCCAGATCCGGATGCCCTACATCAAGGGAATGCTCCATCAGGTGGATTTCAAGGACTTTTTGAAGCGCAGCGGCACTCAGACCATCGTGGACATCTGGGGCAAGGCGCACCCTGTCCGCAGTGTGGACATCATCCTCACCCGCAGTCAGTTCAAGGCGTATGGCTGGCTGCGTGAGAACGGTATGACCTGGGAGGACTACTGGGACGCCTTCCGGGACTACAATCACGCCCTGTACATCACCAACCTGAGCAAAACGGAGCCGGAAAAACTGGTGGAGCTCAACTACCAATTCCTCTCCACCCTCTCCATCCAGCCGGAGGAGTTCCGCCCCGCCGACCTGCCGGAGGGCTGGGACCACAGTCCGGAGGATGACCCCCGGCAATGGCTGACCAAGGCCACCGAGACGGCCTACTATAACTTTCGTGCCAACGAAGCATATCAGCAGGAGTATTTTCGCCGAGGTCTGAGCCAGCCCAGGGGAAGCCGGGCCAACATCATGGCCCGGGTGCTTGAGAAAAATCCAAAGTTTATCCGGGAGCCTATCTATACCGAGCAGCTGGACGGACAGGCCCGGAAAATCCTCCGAGGCTACGCCGTTGGGCGGCTGCTGGTGCCAGGGGACAACCGATTCCTCTCCGGTGATCTGCTGGAACTGCTGCGGCAGTTAATTGCGCCCCGTGTGTTCCAGTTGCCCGGTGAGCGGGACTTCTGCAATCAGGTGATGGGAGATTTCTTTGCGGAGGACAGCTTCTTTGCACCCGGCGCGGCCTATGACCATGAGGACAGCTGCACCCTTCTCCGCAATCCCCACATCGCCCGGAACGAGGAATTGCAGCTGTCGGTGTATCCGGAGGGAGACGCGCTGCGCCAGCATTACCTGGGCCACCTCACCGATGTGGTCATGGTGTCCGCAGACAGTTTGGCAGCGGAGCGGCTGGGCGGTGCCGACTACGACGGCGACCTTATCAAAACCATAGCCGATTCCATTCTGAACCGATGTGTGAAGCGGAATTATGATTATGATGTCCATCAGCAGCTCTCCAATAACGCCAACCTGCCCCTGCTGAAAATTCCATCCTTGTCCGCACCCAAGTCCGAAGCTAACGACTGGCAGGCCCGGTTTCAGACGGTGGAGAACACCTTTGCTGCCCGCATCGGACAGATCTGCAATGCCGCCCTGGACCGCAGCGTCATCGCCTACAACGACCACGCCGACCCGGAGGAGCGCAAGCGGTGCCGCCGGGACTTGGAATCCCTGGCCATCTACAGCGGACTGGAGATCGACGCGGCCAAGACCGGTGTGCGGCCCAACCTGGATGAATTTCTGAGCGGACGGAAGGTAAAGCGCACCCCTTTCCTCCAGTACAAATATCTGTTGGAGCGTGCGGAGGAGCGCCGCCGCGCCTGGTATGAGTCCACCCACCGGGAGCGGCTGGAGACCTTCTTTGCCGGGATTGACTGGGATCAGGTGGACTCTCCGGTGGAGCGGTTGCCCTGGCTGGCCCGCCAGCTGGAGCGCAACACGCCCAAGATTCAGGAGAAACCAGCGAAGGACAGCGAGTTGTTCGCTTTTGCCCGGGAGCGAAGTTGGAAGAAGCAGTTGGATGAGAACATTCTTTCTTCTGTTTCTGCCTTGCTGCGGGACTATGAGCACTGCCTCTCCCGCATCCGGGCCTGCCGCGCCCCTGCCAAGGGCCAGCAGCGGAAAACGGATATTGACCGTATCCTCTACGCCAGAGGACAGGAGGAGGTCTACGACAGCGATGAGCTGTACGCCTTTTTCCAGCAGCTCTCCCCGGAGCGTATCGCCGCTCTGCGAAGAGCCATCGTGGAACAGCAGTGGCACCTGCTGGCAGAAGGACAGAGAGAAACATTTCTGCGGGAGTGGCTGCCGGAGGGGGCAGACTACTACGATCTCCTGACCGACTTCCGCCACGGCGGGTTTCGCATGCTGGGAGATCTGGTCTGTGATATGGACGATCTGGCGACAGCCCGGGAACGGAAGCAGCTCCGCCGCCCGGCGGATTCTCCGGCCTTCCAGAAGATGATGGAGGCCTATCTGTCCGCCCCCTTCAGCGGCAACGAGCGAGCCGTGGTGTCCAAGGTCTGCCGTAAGCTGCTGAATAAGATCATCCGGCCCAGCCTGGCGGTACCCTATATTGTGGCTCTTGGCAAGCGGAACCTGCTGTGGGATCTGCTGCCGGACCATATTGAGGAACATGTTCTGGAGGTGGACCATGCTGAATGAGTGGAAGGAATTTCAGGACTACACCGGTGGAGTAAACTACACTGCCCGGAACAAACAGGACACCACCTATCTGGGGCGCTTTACCTTCGATACCCTCCTGGATTTCGAGGGGCTCAACCGAGTACTGACCATCCTGACAAGGGGATTTCTGTTCCATAGCGAGAATGGCAGCCCGGTCAAAGTGCCCCGGGAACGTATCGACTATGCTAAGCGGGGCTTATGCGCCTGGTGCAGTGTGCCTGATAACAAAAACGCCACGCCCCTGGAGGCGTGGCAGTTCGGCAGTGATTTTAGGGAACTCCATTCAGAATTTCCCGGCCTTGTGGACGAAAACGGCAGCGGATGGTTTCACCGCCATGTACATCGAGTGGCGGCCTTTGTGCGGGAAAATTCGGAGAGGGTATCCAGCAGCGCCCAGAAGAAGTGCGCCGCCATCGAAAAGGGCTTTGACAAGGTTTGGCGGGACAAGGTGATCCAGATGCAGATTCCCCTGTTTGCCCCCACCACCAAGGGGCAGTGGGGATTGCGGTTTGACAGCTTTCTGGCCCAGGCTTTGGAGCTGGGACCGCTCCGGAATGAGGAGCCGGAACTGCCGCCCCCATTGGCGGAGCAACTTCGCAGCCTCACGCCCAAGGGAGTTCCCTTGGAGATAGTGGAGACACTGGCAGTCTACTACCTTGCCAATAAACCGGAGGATTCCGACTGGGTGGTGCTTCCGGTGGCTAACTTTGACGCCTACTTCGGCGCCACCAGCTTTGGACGAAAGTATCTCAGGCAGATCCCGGAGGCCATTTTGGAGCGCTCCGAAACAGGCTTTGGACTGTGCCGGTATCGGCTGGGCGGCACCCTTGTCATTCAGTAGGGATAGAATCAGGCATCCATCTCCGCTTCTTCCACTGGAGATGGATGCCTGTTCGTTTCAAAATGATTCAGTTCGTTTGCCATTTCCCACGCCAGACGGAATCCGCAGATAAAGCCGTCCACGGAGCGTTGCTCTATCATCAGGTTCTGGGCGTCGATGATCCGCAGCACCAGTTTACGCTCCGGCTTGTCCAGCCGCTCAATAAGCTGCCGGTGGCAGGTTTCCACTTCCTGTTCGAATCCTACCATGGGCAGAGGTGTATAGAATCTGTCGTACAGCAATTTCAGAGTTTCGTTCATGTGCCTCGCCTCCTTGTAGCAAGACACAATAGCACAGGTTAAGGAAAATAGCCAGCTTTTTATGAATATTTCCGATGAAATAGTGGTATTTTCAAAGTTTATATTGTTGCTCATCGTAATATTTTTTCATGCCTGTTAAAAGCCCTTTCAAAAATAGGACTGTTTCTTTTTTTATATCAATAAGCTGATCAATACTATAATCTCTGCCGCATTCTGCAAAGGACAAGGTCCCATGAGCAAGATCGTTTCGTCTTTCCTTTACTGTCTCAAGAACAATACCACCTCGGCTTCCTTCTTCAGCACTAAATCTGATTCCATGCTCATTGCATACATTCCGTATTTGTTGTGCGTCAAGGTTTCCACTAATGGCTGTGGCTTTTCTATCTAATTCAATTATCTCTCCATTAAGTATAGAATTAATAATTTCAAGCGCTTTGCTCTTGTATGAGTTAAAATGAGCTTGCTGATCATATACCTGCATGAATTTATATGCAAACCAAATATCCTTGATTTCTTTCCTAACTCCAGAATAAGTAAGACCTTCCTGTTTAACTTTATCGTATATCTCAAGGATCCCCCCCATTACGGTTGATTCCACCAGGTTGTAGATCATGAGCAAAGTATTGGCTTTTAATATTTTTATAAATTCTTCATTAAAATAGTGAGTATCGGTAGCGTGTCCAATAGAGCCCCTGTCTAATTCCTTTATCGCTTCGAAATACAAGTCAATTTCTTGAACACGCTCATCAAACATATCCAAAATAGCTTGCATTAATCAGCACCTTCAAGAAGCATATTTTTTACATAAAGAATGCGTCCGCTTACCCTTACAGGGGAATTACTGGCATGGGTAGTTGTATGGCGTTTGAACTCCTCCGAATCAAGCCATTCCATCGACTGAGGAACCAAGTCAGACTTTTCACGCAAGGCCAATGCGACTCCAACAGAGATAGCTTCAAAGCGAACTCTTGGTGTAGATTTGGCCCGTGAAGTCTTTGCGAAACCAAATGGGAAGTATTTTTTTACAAAACTGAGCATTCGATCAAATTCTGTTTTCATTTTTTCGCCGTCAAAAGAATCTTTTGTGCTCTCAATGTAATCATCCAAAAAACTATCAACGCGATGATTAAACTCCTGATAATGGTCTAAAAATGCAAAGAATCTAATCACCAATTCCAACTGCTCATACCGTTTTTTCATAGTATCGCTTATAGGACACACTTCTTTGAATACATCGTCTTCAGTGCATGACATTAAGAAATCCATAAATGGACCCCTAAAACTCCCTCGACGGACTTCGCTTGGCTTAGCCTCTCTTCCTGTTGTGTTAATTCTATTGAATATTTCCTGCCGGATTTCCAATGAAGTATCATCAGACAACACAATTACTCGCATATTGGTTTTATCAAATTTCTTGCGAAAATAGGCTGGTACATCGTTGTAGGAAAAGCCGTTTAATGAATTAAGTTTTTTCAGACCAGATAAAACTAAGTCGCCAGACATAAACTCTTCCATAGCTTGAGTTCGCTGCGCTCCGTCAATTATCTCACAACGGCCATCTTCAGTATCAGAAAAGAACATGAGCGGTATAGGAAGTCCTAAAAGAATTGACTCTACAAATCGATTTTTGTCCGCCTCATTCCAAATATACTGTCGTTGATATTCGTCGGGAATATAAAACTCATCAGACCTAAATTGTTGGATTAAGAAGTCTATCGTATAATCGCGTGTGTTATAGTCAATTTCTTTCCTCAATTTGCTAATTTGCTCTTCAGCAGCAACTTTTTGCGCCTCGCTAATAGTGACCTGCTTAGTAGACATTATCTCACCCCCATGTTATTTAAGTGATCCATAATGCTAAGTCCTATTGCTCGCCCCAATTCTACAGGGACGGCATTGCCTATGTGTACGCCGATACTTCGATTGGTCTCAAAATGTTCGGGATCAAGGAATTGATACTCCGGTGGAAAGGATTGCAATAATGCGCCTTCACGCATAGAAAGAGCTCGATTTTGTTCAGGATGCCCAAAGCGACCATTTCCATACCCATAGTACTGGGTAGTAATTGTCGGCGATGGCTTATCCCATTCCATACGACCATATACTGCACGATACCCTTTACCAGAAGCTTTTTTGTGACAAGGTAGTTTTAAATCATCATCCCAATCTTTCCATGATCCACCTGGCACTGATTGCCGAATTCTTCGTCTATTTGTTTGCGATAATCGACTGGCTCTATGAAGAGGGTCGTCAGGATCGACTGCACCATCTTCAAGATATGGTAAGTTTCCAATTGCATCTCTAACCGTTAAATAATGTTCCTCGTCAAATAACGGAGGAATCAATTCTATATTTCCAAGCCTTGATGCCAAAAGAACCAATCGTCGCCTGCTTTGTGGAACGCCATAGTCAGCGCAGTTAACGATTTTCCAGCAGCAATGATACTGTAGTTCTTGTAACTTGCTAATGAAGTCGTTAAAAACTGGTTCGTGGGACAGTTGTGGAACATTTTCCATAGATACTACTTCCGGAAGTACGGCTTCAACTAAATTGGCAAAGTAGTATAGCAGCCGCCATTTATCATCCTTTTTACCGTTTTTATTGTATCTAAGCGAATATGTGGAAAACGGTTGACATGGGGCACATCCCACAAGTATTTTTGTAGTTCCTTCAGGAAAGTAGTTTTCTAATTCATCGCTTGCAAGTTGAGTAACATCGCGCAAAACAAATCGTGCACGATTATTATGTTCATATGCAAATTTGCATGAATTTTCAACATCAACACCTACAACTACAGGAACCCCTGCGAGTTCCAATCCGTGGGTGAGACCGCCTACACCACAAAATAAGTCTACCGCTGCAACCGGCATAACTATGGTTCCTCCTTGGACATAAGGGTTCTTTCACTATTTAACAAGCTTAATAGTTTCTCACTTAAGAACTCTTCATTTTTCTTCTTCAACTCGCACTCCCAAATCCGCAATACAATCCAGCCTCTTGCCTTAAATAGTGCGATTACCTCTTGGTCATGCTTCATATTCCGTTCACGTTTCTTCTGCCAATATTCCTGATGGTCGGCGGGACGTGTATTCCGACAATCATGTCCGTGCCAGAAGCAACCATCCACAAACACAGCGATCTTTTCCTTGGGAAATACAAAATCGGGATGTCCCTTTACTTGATAGTTTCTTCGCCAGCCTGTGATTCCGTTATGCTTGAATATTTCAATCAAACGCAGTTCAGTGGACTTATTCTTTTTGGACTTGACCTGTCGCATGATGTCGGACCGTTTTTCCGCATCGAAAATATCCGCCACTACAAATCACCTGGCTTCAAACTCTATGCGGAGACTGGGATCTGTTTCTGCCTCCAGCACAATTTTGTTGTATCGTTCGATTATTCCGGAGAGAGTAGAGTTTCGCCTTGTCTCGTCGAAAAGGCTATGCTCATAAACGTTAGCAGATAAAAACTGCTGAACATCCCATACCTCTACGCGTCCGGCCAATCCAGCGTCTTCGGCAAGATTAAGAGCGGTATGTACACGCTCAAAAATCGTGATAATGACGGGACGGCAACCAGCGCGGAGATTAGCCTTGCATTTTTCAATCAGCAAGGCGCCAGGCATGGTCGTACAATGGATGACCGTACTGCCGATGACAAAATCGCCGTTGCGATCCGTGGGACCATCGGCAACGGATGCCCCGTGAATTTCGAAAGAGTTTTCCGGCATGATCAAACAAAGCTTCGCCGCGACAAGATGCTGCAACACAGTACCGAGATACTGTGTACCGGGATTTTGACTCTGGCGTTTTTTCGCCTGCTCAAACAGTTCATCCAGATTTGCTCCGATAGTTTTAGACGTGTCTGCAGTCAGAACGAACGGCTGATTTCTAAAGTATTCACGCACCTGCTCGGCCCAAAAGTCCTCGATCACGGAAAAATCCACGGATTCTTCTGCATTCCATTCGTTCAAAAAGTCCACGTACTTAATCATCAGGCCCATGCTACCCCGGCTGGTTCTCCCGCCTTCGGAGGACAACTGTTGGGTAATGCCGTGTTCTTTTAGTATCTTTTTCAGATTGGCTCCACCAAGCCCGGCAACCTGCCCTTTACTGCTCGTCTGGAAGTCATCTGGATTCAGCGGAAAGTCCTTATCTTTCACCATACGGGTAAATTGTACGACCAAAGACAGGGGCCCCTTCGTGGTGATATGGTTTTCAGATTGAAACGCTTTCAGGCGTTCTTCAGGACTAATCATCGTATACAGCCTCCGCAATTTTTGTCAGGAAACGCTCTCCTATAAACCGCGCGACCGGTGCGGCCACGGCATCACCCATCGCTTTATATCCGTCGTTATAGCTACCTGGAAGTAGAAAACTATCTGGTGCCCCCATCAGTCTGGCAGCTTCGCGCACGGTCAAGAGACGCGCGTGAGTCTGGCCGTTCTTCTTGACCACCAGATACTGCTTACTACTCCCGCCTTCTGGCGTTCGCAAGCAACCCGCAATCCCATCAAAACGCAGCTCCAACTGCTGTGTTCCGTTTCTCGTCCTACGATAGCCTGTAGCGTATACGGCATCGTGCGCACGCAATTTTGCTTGATGCCGCTCTGGAACCAGCCGTAAAACGTCATCTTTATCAAATGGCGCGCTGTCCTCCACAATATCTTTAAGAGACACAACACGGCGCGGAGGTTTTTCTGTATACCACCACACCCAGCCCGGCAGTTCGTGGCCCAGTTGTATCGCTGCATTATTGTGTAGCCAGCATGGTTCATCCCCAACTAATTCCTTTGGAATAGAACAGTCTTCTTGTACAGCAATAATGAACACCCTCGGTCGGGATTGGGGCACAAAATGGGAAGCATTCAGCAAAATGGCCCCGCAACGATATCCTCGCTCTACGAGCGCCAGATGAAGAACACGGTAATTGTCGCCACCGTTTGTAGACAGCAATCCCGCCACATTCTCCAACAAAAGAATCTTAGGTTTTTCGTCCATCTCGTCCAGTACCCGTAGCCATTCCCAAACCAAGCCACTGCGGGACGCATGGATTCCGCCGATAGAACCAGCCAGAGACAAATCCTGACAAGGAAAACTGGCCCAGGAGAGGTGAGCGAAAGGTAAGTTGCTCCCCCTGATATTCTTGATGTCGTCCAGCACAAACCGCTCACGCCCAAAATTAGCCTCATAAACGGCGGCCTTCTGTTCGCTGATATCATTTGCCCAAACGGGAGAGAACATTTCTCTTAGACCATACGCAACAAGACCACTGCCAGCAAAAAACTCATGCATCGTCCAAGGTGCGGAAGATAAATCAATATTCTGTTTTTGATACATGGTGCTTTTGAGAATCATTTCTTTCCCTACCTTGTCCTCTTTTATCAGTTGTCGGTTTTTCTGCATTGTCTGGAATAATCCAAATCCGACTCATGCGCGCCGCCCCAGCAACTCGGTTTTCTTTGCACAGAATTTGAACTTGTCGGGGGGTCACGCCCCATTTTTCAGCAGCTTCTTGCACTGTCATATATCCGTTCACTTGTGACACCTCAAAGTTTCTCTTATGGGCTTACACTCAATCATTATTAGTATATTCGTTTGAACGAAATTAAGCAAGACCATTTGAGCAAAAAGTTATCCCAACATCAGTGCCCACTTGTAGCAAAACGCCGCGTCACAAGTCGATAGAAAAAGCCATTGCAAATTTTTGTTTCTGCAAATGCTGTATAATCAATTTTTGGCATACCATACACCGCAGTCCGTTGGCAGAAAACTTACCACTTTGCGAGAGCGCGGCGTTCGCATCGCCGAGGTCGAGGGTTCGATCCCCTTACCGTCCACCAAAACTGGAAATCGCTGCAGTTCTCACTGCGGCGATTTTCCCGTTTGACCACAGAAATACCACAGACGGATTTCTGTTTTGACCACTTGAAGGGCACCCCCTTTTCGGAAGGAGTGCCCTTCATTGTTTACTGCGGCGCAAAATCTGAGGTGGTATTTTCATGTTTTACATTTGCAATGCTGGACTTTCCTCGCCCCTGAGTTCGGCCCGAACCTCATCATAGTATCTCTGCACAGTCGTGCGGTCCATGTTCAGGTCCCTTGCGATTTTGGCTTTATTGGTCACACCGGGGTGCTCCCGCAGGTAGGCGGCGATGGCTTTCTTCTTGGGGCTTACCCCGTCGGGATACTCCGTGCTGGCCCCTGAACGCAGGGCTGCGATCTCTGCTTTCATCTGAAGGATCAGTTCCGCCAGCTTTTCCTCGCACTCCGCCTCCGTGTGGCCGTAGACATTCCGGGAGTGTTTTTTCCCATCCGGCCACACCGGAGAGTATCTGCCCTCCCAGAGGTGGTCGTTGAGCTGCTTGACATATCCGGTTCCCGGCCTGCGGCGGGCTGGAAGGACGGGGGTGAATGGTTCCTGTGCATGGGGCTTCTCTGTCTCCTGCTCCTGCTCCGGCTGCACCTCCGCCTTTGCGATCCCCCGGTCGATGTTCGCCGCCGCCTTCTGCCGCATCTCATCGGTGACGTGGGTGTAGGTGTTCAGCGTCGTGGCCGACGACACATGGCCGATGATCGTCGAGAGCGTCTTCACATCCATCCCGTTTTCCAGGGACATGGTTGCAAAAGTATGGCGCAGATCATGAAATCTGACTCGCTTGCACCCCGCTCGGTCCAGGATTACCTGAAGCCGCTTGCGGACATAGCCCGGATCGATGGGCTGTTCCGGCTTGGTGCGGGAGGGGAACATCAAGTCAGAGAAGATGCCCCTCTTGTACTCCGCCAGCACCTCCACCATGGCAGGCGGCAGGATGATGGTGCGGTTGGCCGCTTTGGTCTTGGGTTCGCTGAGGACCAGCCTGCCGCCCACCGGATAGATCTGCTTGTCGATGCGGAGTTTCCCGGTGGCGAAGTCCAGATCGCTCCACCGAAGGGCCAACAGTTCCCCGCGGCGCATCCCAGTGATCAACTCCAGAAGAAACAGTTCGTACATCCCCTCCGCCTTGGCTTGGATGAGGAACCGCTGGATCTCCTCCTGGGTCAGAATTTTCATCTCCTTGCCCTTCAGGGGCGGCAGCTTGCACCCAATGGCCGGGTTGCTGTGGACCAGCCGCTCCTCCACCGCCTTGTCCAGCGCCATTTGACACACGGCGTGACAGCTGCGCACCGAGCGGTCCGCCATCCCCTTTCCCCGCTGGTCTATATGGATTCTCCGGCCGGTCTCTTTCATGGTGCGGAAGAAGGTCTGGAGATCCGCCTGGGTCAGCTTGTTCAGCGGGATATCCCCCACGCCGGGGATCAGGTGGTTGTAGATCCATCCCTCGTAACTTGACTGGGTGCTTTGCCGCAGCTTCGGTTTGGAGAAGTTCTGATACCAGTAGTCTATCCAGTCCCCGAACCGCATCTCCGGCCGGACTTGGACGGGGCGGAAGTCCCCGCACTGCTCTTTCAGCTTCTCCAGCTTTTCCGCGCACTCCTTTTTGGTTTTGGCCAGCACATTTTTCGTTTTGGGGTTCCCCGCCTCGTCGTAGCCCACCACCACCCGGCCTTCCCAGCGGCCGTCTTTCCGCAGGCGGACGGTGCCCTCCCCCTTCTTTCTCTTGCCTGCCATGCTCTCACCTCACCATGATGTTTTCCATGAATCCGCCCACGATTTCGCTGGCCCGCTTCTGCATATCCCCGGTCACATGGGTGTAGGTGTCCAGGGTGAAGGAGGCTTGGGTATGGCCCAGAATACCTGAGAGGGTCTTGGCGTCCACGCCGGAAGCCAGAGCGTGGGTAGCGAAGGTATGCCTCAAATCGTGGAATCGGATGCTGGGCAGTCCGGCCTGTTTCAGCAGCACCTTCATGTGAGTGTAGGCCGTATTAGGGCGGGTGGGCCGCTCCGGGCGGAGTGGGTCCGGGAAGATCCACTCCGAGTATGATCTTGTCTTGCGCTCTGCCAGCAGCTTGGCCGTGCTGGGCGGCAGGGTGATGGTCCGTTTCCCTGTGCCGGTCTTGGTCTCGCCGGTGGTCAGCCTGCCTCCCTTCTGGGCGTGGACGGTGCGGCGGATGGAGAGGATCCCGTGGGCCTCGTCGAAGTCCGACCACATGAGGCCGCAGATCTCACCCCGCCGCAGGCCGGTGGTCAGTTCCGTGTAGAAGAAGTCGTGCCAGACCGTGTCCTCCCGGATCACCTCCATGAACCGCTCCAGCTGGGCGTCGTTGAGGATCTGCTTAGGGGCAGTTTTCTTCTTGGGCAGGGTGACGCCCTCGGCGGGATTGCGGGCAATTAGGTTCGCTTGCACCGCCGCGTCCAGAGCTTCATGCAGAACACCGTGGATACGGCGGATCGTAGTGCCCGCCAGCTGGTACCCGTATTGGGGGTGTGCCTCCTGACGCCCGTGCTCTTGAAGCGCCCGGTACAGCCTCCGGATGTCCTCTGTGGTGATCTTCCCCACCGGCTTGTCCCCCAGGTGTGGCTTGATGTTCCGTTGGATGTACCCGCGGTATCCCTCCAGAGTAGAGGGCCGCACCGATGGGGCGGCGTACTCCTCCAGCCAGCGGTCCAGCCATTCCCCCAGGGACATCTTGCTGTCCTCGCACAGATCCACATCCCGGTACTCCTCGATATTCTGGTGGAGTTTTTTCAGCAGATCCTTTTGCGTCTTGGCCGATACATACCGGAAGATGGGCTCGCCGCTGTCCTTATGGCCGATGACGATGCGGCCCTCCCACCGTCCGTCCTCCCGTTTTCGGACCATGCCGTCGCCGGACGGCCTGCGTTTTGCCATAGGCTATTCCTCCTCTCTCCAGTTGAGGCCCTCTGCCGCCAGCCGCATTCCAAGGCGGAAGCCCAGGATGAAGTGTTCCATGACGGCCGCATCGAAGCGTTCATCCGCCGCGTCAAGATACTTTTGAAACTGTTCTTTGGCTTTGCCATCCAGCAGCGCGTTCAGCTTTTCTTCGCACCGCACGGCCAGTTCCGTCGTGCGGCTCAGCGCAGATTGGGCCTTCAGTAATCGTTCTCGCTGTTCTGCGAAGCTGTTGTAGATCATTTCCAGCGTATCTCTCATGTGTGTCGCCGCCTCCTTTGTCAGCAACACACAATACCCGAACTTCCTCCAAATAGCCACCCCAAACCGCAACTGTTTTCAGAAAGTTATCATCTGCCTGGGCCGGCAGGCCCGCCCACTCACCGCTTGTAACCAGGCGGGCACTATGGTAAGATGCCATTACATTCTTTCAGTCAGGAGGTGCGGGCGGTGATTTACTGTGTGTCGGATATACACGGCGAACTGGACAAGTTTGAGCAGATGCTGGAACTGATTCGCTTCTCGGATGAGGACCATCTGTACGTCCTGGGGGACGTCATTGACCGGGGCGCCCTGGGAGTGGACATCCTCCGGAAGATCATGGCTGCGCCCAATATGACCATGCTTCTGGGCAACCACGAGCAGATGTGCCTGAGCGCTCTGGGGCCTCATAACGAGTTTGGTGCCCGGGACCTCTGGCGGATGAATGGCGGCTCATCCACCTACCGGGAACTGCTCTACCACCGGACGCACCAAGAGCGCAACGAAATCCTGCACTTCCTTTCCGGCCTGCCGGACCACTTGGACCTGACAGTGGGCGAGCAGAAATTCCACTTGGTGCATGGGTGCCCGGGAGTGGACCGCGACACCCGCATCTGGGGCCGGGTGGAGTCGGACAGCGGAAGCCCTTACCCGAACACCATCTGCATCGTTGGCCACACGCCCACAGTGTTCCTCACGGACAGGCATAACGAGGACTTCTCCATCTGGCATGGAGACGGCATCCTCGACATCGACTGCGGCTGCGGTAGCATGAAGGCGGTCCATCGCCGCCTGGCCTGCCTACGGCTGGACGATATGGCCGAGTTCTATGTGGGCGGAGCAGAGAAGTAACATCTGCTCCGCTGGCCTCCCGCATCTGCGGGAGGCCTTTTTCTTTGAATTGCGGCGCAGTTTCTGATATACCTACCACCCCATGGTCATGCCACCCATGTCCTGCCGGGGAGCCTCCTCATGGTCATCCGGCTTGTGACCCATGGCGATCTTCTTTTCCTGGATCTTCCGCCGCAGCTTTCGGTCGATGTGCTGTCCCACCGGAGCGGCGGGAGGCACCGAGTTGTCACGGAAGATCTGACTCAGATGGTGGAGCAGCCGGGTGGCCGACAGGAACACATTGGGCCTGCGCGCCTGATCGAAGTGCTCCAGAAAGAAAGCGGCGTACTCGTTTCCTTGGCTGGCCGACTGGCTGAACCATTGCCATGCCCGCCCCCGATCCTGTTGGACATCCTGCCCGGCGAGGTACAACTTACCCAGAGTGTATTGGGCGTACTGGTTCCCCTGTTCGGCGGAGTCGGTGAGATAGTCCACCGCTCTTGGCACGTCCTTCGGAACATCTTTTCCCCCCAGATACAGCTTTCCCAGGCGGTAGGCAGCCCAGGAGTTGCCCTGCGCCGCCGCTTTTTCATACCAGGACACCGCCTCATCTATTTGCTGTCGGCTTTGCAGAAGCTTCCCCAGCGCATACTGGGCAAAGTCATATCCGGCCTCCGCCGCCCGCCGGAACCACAGTTCCGCCTGCTCATCGTCAGGGAGAACGCCACGTCCGTCCCGCCAGCATTTGCCCAGCTGATAAGCGGCCAGGGGGAAACCTCTCTGCCAGAGCTGCTCCAGCACCTGTACCTGCTCCGCTTTTTCACTCTCTGGGTTTTCGTACTCCTCCAGCACCTCCTTGGCACTCTGGTAGGCCTCGGCCATCCGCCAGTCAGAGTTCCAGGCGAAGTACACCGCATCCTGGTCCTCATCCACCTCGTCTCTCATGCGGGCGTCCTCGAAGGTAAACGTACCAAGCCGGAGCTGCTCCGCCTCCCGGATGACCATGTTCTTGATGGCTTTGAACTCCTTCTGCTGGGAGAGGGGCAGGTGTTCTCTGGGCGTGTCCTTGTAGTAACGCTCCAGTTCGTCCCGAAGCTGGTTCCACTGCTCATAGCACTCTGCCACCTCCGGGACCTTGGCCAGTTCGTCCACGATGGCGTCCACCTGCACCTTCACCGGCTTTTTCAGGTAGCCATAGACCTTCTTGCCCTTGTGGTCTTCCAACATCCCGGCCAGCGTCTCCATCTGCTCCGCGATAACCGGGCTATGGCACAGACCTGTCTCCATCTCCCGAATGAGCCGCCCCATGGCCTCCGTTGCCGCGTCCCGCACTTGGCTGTAGGACAGATCTTTCTTCTGGTAGAGAGACAGCAGTTCGTCCCGGAAGATCTCATTGGACAGCTGGGAGCGCATTGTTTCGATGCCTTGTTCCGTGAGATACCCCTGCTTGGGGTCCGCCGACCAGACCATCATATGGATGTGGGGGTGGTGTTTTTCGTCGTGGAAGGCGGCACACCAACGAAAACTGCTTGGCGGAATTTTCATTGCTGTCGCCAATTCTGTCTGATGGGCCAGCAATAACCTGCGCCAGCTTTCGCTGTTCTCATAGCCCAGCCAGTGGGCGTCCTCCCGTTTCAGAGAGTAAACAAAGGTCCACACCGGCCCGGTATGCCCGTTGATCTCCTCCATGGTTTTTTCCAGACCGGCGGGACCGCCGGCGGAGAACAGGCCGTGAGAGCGGGGACGCTGGGCCATGTATTCCAGGTATCCGCCGCCGTCATGGGAGGGGGACGGAGCCTCGATAAGCTCCACACCCTCCCGGGTGGCGATGTATTCGGCGTAGTGTCCGCCGCCGTTTCCCGGCTTGATGTAGCCCGACTTCTGGATCAGTCCCGGCATCACTCAGCCCCCCTTTGGTAGCGGATGGCGTCCTCGAAGCTGATCTCGCCGTTGGTCTCCCTCACCTCTTTGACGCACCGAACGCGGACTTTCCGCAATTGATCCAGGTCAATGTCTATGCCGGCGGCCAGGACATTCCCCATGAGGTTCTGGTCCACCGACAGTTTGAATAGCAGATGGCCCATCCGTTTGCCCAGAGCTCCCAGCTTGCCATCCAGCACATCGGCGAGGACTTGCGGCAGATATGCGTCGGCAGATTCCGTGTCCAGGTAGCCAGAGTAGAACTGAACGGCCTTTTCAATAAATTCGTTTCTGGTGGAGCAGTTGTCCCTCTGGTAGTGGGATTCCACCTGATCCCACACAGCATCGTCCATCCAGACGGTGTGCCGGTGCCTGTTTTCATCCATTGTCAAATTCCTCCTAAATCCGTTGCAGCGTCAGCGCATATCCCTCAACGGCGGGGAAATACGCCTGTTTTTCCGGAAACAGCGTCAATCGCAGGTTTAGTTGGCTGAAAAAGCGTCAGCCTCCGTCCCCGGAAACCGCCCGCACTGCGGGCCGGATGTGACTGTCCGGCGCACAAAAGCGCCAGGGCTTTCTCCTGCTTTTCTTTTCATCCTCCGCAAAGAGCCCAGGATAGGGAGAGTCCTCTCTCCAAAGATGGGGAACAGCGGCCCAAATCCGGCCCCTATCCGCTGGGAGGGACAGGGTTCCCTGCCCCTCCCGCAATCGGGCTACACAGCGGCTCACAGGCGGTCACGCAGTGCTTTCCTGCTCTCGCAGGAGGTTTGCCACACGCTGGCGCTCTGTAGCCAACTCCACGTCCTCTAACTGGCGGGCGTAGTATTCGTCGACCACCTCCTGGATCGGCCGGAGGGTGAACAGCAGATTGCCGTTGCGCTTTTCTCCTGTCCTGGTAATCACCTCGGTGGGTTCTGTCACGATGAGTCCGCGCTCCTCCAGCTGCCGGATGTACTTGCGGACAGTATTTTCACTCATCCGCACTGCTTGTCCAATGGTTTTGATACTGGGCCAGCACTGATGCGTCTTGCGATTCTCACACCGTTTCAGGAAACTGTACACCGCCAACTCTCCGGCACTCAGACCCAGGAGAAACACTTCGTTGGGCAGAGAGAAAGAATTCCCGCGGCCACTGTACTTGCTGTACCTCATACACCACCTCCTGTGTGTTCTTTCACCCACTGGATGAACTGCTCCTTGGGCACCACCATCCTGTTGCCGATGTGCAGCACCGGGAAGCCTGGTTCGTGCATCAATTCATATCCCGACGATGGAGATACGCCCAGGACTTTTGCCACCGTTTCTGAATTGAGAAACAGCGGCAGGTCATCGTAGGATTTGTATTCAGATTTTTTCAATCAGCATCCTCCTTTGGAATATCGCGGACATCATCCGGGTGGACCAGCTGCAGGAACTCCTCCACGGAATTGACCACCCCGACCTCCTTCAACTGTTGGTAACGGATCAGGTCGCAAAGTGTACGGAGATTGACCTCCGCACACTCCAGCAGCTTGTCCATGGCCACGATCTGCTGTGCTGTGCTGAGCTCCGTGGGCTTGTCAGGATCTTGCAGATAGGTCCGCACCTCATCCGCTTCCGGCATCTCTTCTCCCAGGACTGCCTGCATCTCCTGAAGGACGTAGTCCATAGTTTCATTTTCAGCGTTGGCAGTCAGTGCTTGCAGCAGCTGTTTTGAGCTGTTTCCAAATACATTCATGATTTTTGTGCTCCTTGGTAGGCTTGATTTAGGGCCGCCCGGCCACGGCCAGAGCCGGGGTTTCCGAGGTCCGGAAATTTTGCCCTCTACTTATCAGGACACTCACAGGCAGTTTGTAAACCAGAAAATAAAAAAAGTTGAAGGGCTCTGTCATTTGACAGAGCCCCTCAACTGTTTGTGGAGCTTTTTCAGCCGCTTTGATACCGCCGCCTTGGACACGCCGTAGATCGTCCCGATCTCCTCCATGGTCAATCCCCTGCCATATCGGAGTTCTACAAGATCCCGGCCCTGGTCTCCCAGACCATCGACGGCTTTCCGCAGAATTTCAAGCTGGAGGTTCCGGAGTACAGTGTCCTCCACGGGACGCCTGACGCAATCCGAACCGGACAGCACCGTTTCAAACTCACTTTTACTCAGATGCCTTTTGTCCTGCTTTTCCTGCGCCTGTTCCCGTTTCCGATCCTGCTCCAGGAAGTCTGCGACCTCCTTTGGCACTGATACTTGCTGGCCACCATAGGTAATCACGACAGAGTCGCTCATTTGCATCCTTTCCGCTTTACACGGGAAGGCGCACACCCGCGCTGCCGGCACAGCGCCAAATACTGAAGACCTTCATGGAAGTTCCCTTCGTACAGGGTGGTTGTGGTGCCCTACGAGGCCCATGAATGTCTGAGGTCCCACCGGGGTGTGGACCTCACCGGAAAGCTGCGAGTTTTCGGCTTTCGCCTGATTTTAATATAGAACAAACGTTCCGCTATGTCAAGCACATGGGGACATTCAACAGACGATTTCTGATCCGCTACATAGACCTCTTTGCAGCCCTACCGCCAGCAAGGTTTATCATAGCTCCCTACGCCGCCGCGTTAGCGTTGATCCGGTCAATGACGCCTTTGATGCCAGCCCAGAGGGTCAGGTCGGTAAACACCTCCACAATACTCCCCTGATCTGTAAAGGGCGGCTCCTGGAGGACAGACAGGTCCTTCATCATGCCGTTGTGGACGATGTACTCCACGATCTGGTTGACGAAGTAGATCTGCCGGCTGTCCAGGTTGGCGTCATTGAGGTACTGGGAAAAGGCCTCCTTGGCGGCGTTCATGTCCAGGCCCACGATCTCCCGAACGAATTCGCCCAGGGGCTTGGCTCCCAGCTCCGCCTCGTAGTCCTGGCGGCTGCCCACCTGGCTCCACAGAATATTCTCCAGCTCTTTTACATCATCGTCTGTCAAAGGAATGTTGGAGCGCAACTTTGCGATAGCCGGGTTGTCCTGGTGTTGGCGGACATAGAACTCCGCCTTGGCCTTGTAGTTCTTCAGGTCGTCATTCTCCAGCTCTGACTCCTTCCACTCTACGGACAGGATGTCGTCCGTAAAGTTGGTATTGTAAATGGCACCGTCATGAGGCAGGTACTTCATCAGGTTCCGCAAGCACTCCCGGATGTGCTCAAACTCGTTGATCCCGGCGTTGTCCAGGTAGTCGGTATGCAGGATTTTCTCGATGAGTTCCGATTGCGCCCGGATTTCCGGGATGTTAGCCACACCGGCGATAGCGCTGACCTTTTTCACCAAATCTTTCCGGGCCCTGGAGTAGGTTTTGCCCACCAGATAGGCCAGCTCGATCCCGTACATCAACGCGTCAAAGCGAACCGCGCTGGCCTCGTCCCCGTCGGGCTGGAGCAGCGGGACAACTTCCTCCTTTAGGTTCAGAGTATCCTCATAGGTGAGGGCCTGATAACTCTCCGGGTCGGAGAACTTCTCCACATACCGAAGGTGTTGCTTCACCGCAAAGTTTCCCCGGTCCAGTTCCTGGACTTTGGCAATCATCTCCTCCACCAGCCGCTGGCGGAAGGGGATCAGCTCCCCGGTCTGATAGGCCAGATCCTGGAGCTTGAAAATGATCTGGGCTTTTAGATAAAAGATCGCGCTTTGCAGGGCCATCTGATTGGCGGTGGCCTTGCCTTTGCTCATGCGGAAAAATTCAAAATTGCCGCACAGGTCGAAAATATAGAACTTGTCCTTGTCCTTCCCATCCATCAGCCCCGGACACAGCCGGGTGCCCCGGCCGATCATCTGCCAGAACTTCGCCCGGCTCATGACTTTTTTGAAGAACACCAAGTTCAGAACCTCCGGCACGTCGATGCCGGTGTCCAGCATATCCACGGAGATGGCGATTTGCGGCAGCTTGTCCGGTTCCGAGAACTCGTCGATAGCGCTCTGAGCGTAGGTCATGTAGTTGTCGATGACCTTGGCGTAGCCGGGCAGATGGGGGTACTCCTTCCCGAATACCTCCAAAATCTTTTCCGCGTGGCGGTGGTTCTTGGCGAAAATGATGGTCTTGCCCAGCTTCTCCCCGTAGTTGATTTTCAGTCCGTTGGTCATCAGGAGGTTTAGAGCCTTGCGGATGGTGTCCTCGTTGAACAGCCACTCGTTGAGAGCAGAAGACTCGATCTTCTCCGGCAGCTCCCCGTTCTCATCGGTGAAGGTGGCCTCGTATTCCTCCTTCTCCTCCTCCGGCAGGTCGTCGTAGGTGATACCCTCAGTGAGGAATTTCAGCTTGCTCTCCACCGTGAGGAAGTCCACCAGAAAGCCGTCCTTTACCGCCTGGGCCAGGTCGTACGCATAGGTAGGTACGCCTGGTTCCAGTTCAAAAACTTCATAAGTATTTTTTTCAACTTCGTCCTTTGGGGTGGCGGTGAGGCCCACCAGGGGCGCGTCAAAGTAGGTGAAGATGTCCCGGTACTTGTTGTAGATGGAGCGGTGGGCCTCGTCGCAGATGATGAGGTCGAAGTGGCCCACGGTGAATAACTTCCCCTCCTCGTCCTCCACGGTGTCGATGCAGTTCATCATGGTCTGGTAGGTGGAGAACACGCACCGGGCAGCATAGTTGTCCTTCTCCTCGCACAGGTTTGTGACCGACAGGTCTGGCAGCAGGTTCACAAAGCTGCGCTTGGCCTGGGTAACCAGAGAGTTGCGGTCCGCCAGGAAGAGGACGTTTTTGATCCAGCCATGCTCCAGCAGCACCTTCACCAAGGCAATGACCGTTCTCGTCTTGCCGGAGCCGGTGGCCATGACCAGCAGGGCCTTCCGGCGGTTCTTCTCCCCGAAGGCCTGGCACACCGCCTTGATGGCCCCCTCCTGGTAGTACCGCCCGGCGATCTGCTTGTCCACCTGGACGTACTTCAGGCTGGTGCGCATGGAGCGCAGGTTGAACAGCTTCTCCAGGGCCCGCTTGGAGTAAAATGCTGCCACCTTCCGCTCCGGGTAGGCCCCGTCGTCCATGCGGGTGTCGAAGCCGTTGGTGAGGAAGATCACCGGGCGGCGGCCGTACTTCTGTTCCAGCAGATCGGCGTACAGTTTGGCCTGCTGGCGGCCCTTGGAGGGGTCCACGCAGGTGCGCTTGGCCTCGATCACCGCCAAGGGGCGGTGGGTGTCGTCGTAGAGCACATAGTCGGCATAGCCTACTTCGCTCTTGTTGGGCATTCCGGGCAGCTCCACCTCGTTGACCCAGTCCCTCCTCTCGGTCCAGCTGGCGTCGGTGAGCATGGCGTCGATATATAGTTTCCGGGTCTTGTACTCGGTCAGGTCCAACGGCTTGGGCACATAGCTCTCCCGCTGTTCCTCCCGGCGGGCGGTGAGCTGGGCCTTGAGAGCCCGGTTCTCCTCCATCAGGGCGGCCAGATCCACCTCCGGAGCCGACTCCCTTAGCAGGGGAGTCCCCTGGTCCGGCCGCGTCTCCAGCAAAGCTGGGTCAAACTGCCCCTCCGTGTAGTCCTCCCCATAGCAGTAGGCCAAAAAATCCAGGAAGATGTAGAGGTTCTCCAGGCACAGCCGGGCCTGTTCGGAGGTGATTTTCTTCCCCGTGTGGGCGGCGGCGTTGCCCGTCTGCCGGATGTACTTCAGCCGCCGCCACAGGTCCTCCCCCACAATGTCGCGAAAGTCCTCGGCGTCCATCAGGCTCACCAGCCGGTCGTCGTAGGGCATGATCAACCCGCCGTCCACGGAGTACATCCACTTGACGGCAAACTCCATGGACCGGCGGCAGTTCAGCACGCAGGCCGCCGGGTCGATGGCATAGATTTTTTCCGCTGCGACAGCGACCTCCCCGAAAGCGGTAAGCTGGGGGTCGGAGAGGAGAAAATCAAAGTTGGTCATGGTCAGTCATCTCCGCATTACAGGTTATTTCTTCTTTTTGGCCATTTCCCCAATTTCCATCAGCGCTTTCATGGAGTTTGGGTTTTTTAGCATTTCAGGAATCAACGCTTTCATAATAGCTGTATTGGGATCTTCAACAGGAACTGACGGCTGAACGGCCTTTACAATGGCCTGAATAGTATCAGTATCTTTATTATGAATTTCAGTTTTTAATTGGGCAATTTCATCTTGAATTTGATATAAAACCGGCAGTAACTGGGAAGCCTCGTTTTGAGATTCAGCCATTTCTGGTTCGTCGATAGAATCCGACGGCTCAAGACCATCGTCGATTCCAAAAGCGAGTATCGTTTGTCTAAGGCGCTCTTTGACTTCATCTACTAAATCCAAGTCCGTCAAATCGTAGTCGAACGCCCTGATACCGGCGATATCAAATGGAATCTTCTCTCCTTTTTCTTTCATATGAACCATAGGACGTCCGGTTGAGGCACGAAATCCCATTTCATAAAATGCATTAGGATTGTGCCCGGTCATATCAGCTATTACCAACTCTGATTTTTTCAAATAATCAATAATAGTCTGGGTGATTGAATCGGCTTGATTAATTTGATCAACCCGAACTGCCTTGAAGCCGCATTCGTTACACACGGGCGAAATGATATGTTTGAAAAGTTGGTCAGCGCGCTTCCGAATATCGGTTCCTTCTTCACCGATAGGAGATACAATAAAACAGGTCTTCATAAATATAGTCCTTTCTTTTATCCAAAATATCGCTGCATTAACGCTTTTTTCAATGTTTCCAGTTTATCAAGGCTCTGCTGAATCGTCAATTTTGATTTATCCGTTTGCTCAACAAAGTTGATAAAGAGACCTTGTTGTTCCTTTGGTGGTACCATCAATCGCAATGTGTTAATTGAATTAAAATTCAATCCAGCCTTTACGGCACTTTGATTTTTTGCTTGAAACTGTCCCTTTCCAGCGTCGCTTTCCATATAATAAGCCACATACAGAGGGAACACTGCTTCTCTATCCAAACGAATACAGGTAAGGTGCTGATTGATATATGCACCGTGGTCTGCGATCTCCTTTGTAACAACACCAGTTCTTCCCAAATCGGCAGTAATGCTGATCAGTAGATCTCCCTCTTGGACTTTGGTTCGTTTGGCTTCGGCATTATCTGGCGGAACTATGTGCTGAACATCATTAAGTGTAATTCGGCAGTTTTTCACATTTTTTATTGTAATGAAATACTCTCCCTCATCACTGAAATACTGCGCCCAACCACGAGAGCCAGAAGTCAAGAATTCAATATAATCTGAAAGTTGGTGTACCGGATATCCATGCAGATTTGTAACCGGGTCCCCAAACATTTCTACAAACCGCGCTTTAACGAGCAACTCCAGTTTGTCCAGCTGCGCCCGGCGCTTGGCGATCAGGTCACTGACCTTGTCCAGCAGGGCGGCAATGCGACATTGCTCTTCTATCGGCGGTAATGGGAAATCATAATTTTTAATCATCGGAACGGTTAGTTGCGGAATGGATGTTCCGCTCCCAGCAAAATTATAATTTTTTACTGCATAATATAGATACCGTATATCAATAATGTCAGGTATTGGTGTTAATGTAATTAATCGAACAATTGGAACAAAGGGCTCCGTTCTTATTGCGGTATAGCCTATCGTTCCTCTCGCAGATACAGTAATACTTGGCGCAGTAACTCTGGGACTATCTGTGTAACCATATAACCCATTATTTTCCTCACCATTTGAATAGATCGGTATTGTGTACTCCGCCGTTGCTTGTAATGACATTTTGTCCTTTGGTGCATCTCCTCCTGCGAATATCTCGCTACATACATCTTTAATATTCACTGTTTTTGAAAACATCACACCATCTCCTCCAGTTCCGCCAACCCTGCGGAGATCTCCATCTCCAGCTCGTTGAGGTCGGCCAGAATCTCCTGGGTAGAGGGGTACTCCACGGGGACATACTCTACCTTCTTATACTTGTTGATGGAGAGGTCATAGCCGTTCTGGGCAATCTCCTCCCTGGGCACCAGGAAGGACTGCTCGGTGCGCTCCCGCGCCTTTTCCCCCTCACGGTTGTGGAATCGGGCCACAATATCGGGGATGTTGTTCTCCTTCACCTCGGCGCGCTTGTCGTCCAGGGAGAAGCCGTCGGCCTTCATGTCGTAAAACCACACGTCATCTGTGCCGCCGTGGCTCGTTTTGGTGAACACCAGCACCGCCGTGGACACCCCGGCGTAGGGCTTGAACACCCCGCTGGGCATGGAGATCACTGCCTCCAGCCGGTGGTTCTCCACCAACTCCCGCCGGATGTCCCTGTGGGCCTTGGAGGATCCGAACAGCACCCCGTCGGGGACAATGACCGCCCCCCGGCCGCCCACCTTCAGCATCCGCAGAAAGAGGGCCAGGAACAGCAGCTCCGTTTTCTTGGTCTTACACAGCTTCAGCAGGTCGGCGGACACGATGTCCGCGTCCAGGCTCCCCTTGAAGGGGGGATTGGCCAGGATCAGAGTGTATTTGTCCCGGTCCGGGTTCTGGTCGCTGAGGCTGTCCCGGTACTCGATGAAGGGGTTGTCGATGCCGTGGGTCATCATGTTCATGGCCCCGATGCGCAGCATGGTGCGGTCCATGTCGAAGCCGTGGAACATATGGTTCATGTAGTGGTCTTTCTTCTCCCGGTTGTAGAAGATCTCCTCCCGGCGTCGCTCCTTCAGGTACTCCCCGGCCGCCACCAGGAAGCCGGCGGTGCCGCAGGCCGGGTCGCAGATCACGTCGTCCGCCTTGGGGGCGGTGAGCTCCACCATCATGCGGATGATGTGCCGGGGGGTGCGGAACTGGCCGTTCACCCCGGCGGTGGCGATTTTGGACAGGAGGTACTCGTAGATATCTCCCCGCACGTCGGTGTCGTGGAGCTGCTCCGCCTGGGCGTAGATCTCGTCCATGGCGGTGACGATCTTCTCCAGCATCAGGGGCGTGGGGATTTTAAAAATGGCGTCCCCCATGTACTTGGCGTAGGCGCTGTCCTTGTCGGTGTGGAGCCCCTTGATGAAGGGGAATACCAGCTCCTGCACCACCGCGTACATCTGCCCGGCGGGGAAGTCGTGGAACCGGGACCACTTGAGCTGTTCCCCGGCCACAGTGCGGTCCCCCACTTGGACCTCCCCGGCAAAAATGCTCTTGTGGGGCAGGCCCAGCATGGCGCTCTCCTTGGCCCGCAGGTTGTCCGTCTCGTCCAGGTCGTGGATAAACATCAGGTAGGTCATCTGCTCCACCACGTCCAGGGGGTTGGTGATGCCGCCGGTCCAGAAGGTCTCCCAGAGGCGGTCGATCTTATTTCTCAGTTCGCCAGTGATCATGTTCTCTTACTCCTTTTCCCGGTTCCAAATATAGGCGGTATAGCGCCCGCCGCTGAGTTTCAGAATTTCCCCGCTCTTCTGCAGGTCGGCCAGGGTTCGCTGTATCGTGATTTTACTAATATCGGGGCACTGCTGAATGATCTCCGCCTTGGTAACCTTCCCAAGGGTACCCTTGATGATCTCCCGGATACGGTCCGGCTTGCTCATGCCACTGACGGCCAGGACCTGCACACGGGCAGAAAAGTCCCGGTAGGCCGCCGCCACTACGCCCAGGGTATAGCGCACAAAGGGGGTGTAGTCGCTGGTTCCCTCGTGCCATCCCTGGGAGCTCTGCTGGAGGGCCTCATAATAGGTTTCCTTGCTCTCCTCAATGAGTTTTTCAATACTGATATATTTGCCCACGATATAGCCTGCCCGGTAGAGCAATAGCAGGGTCAGCAGGCGGCTCATACGGCCGTTACCGTCGTTAAAGGGATGAATACAGAGGAAGTCCAGAATGAACATGGGAATCAGCAGCAGCGGGTCCATGTCACCCTTCCCCACAGCCTCCTCGTAGGCCCGACAGAGGCTGTCCACCGCCTCCGGCGTTTCCCAGGCCGGAAGGGGTTGAAAACGAATGCTTTTATTTCCCTGGGCATCCGTCTCGGCGATTACATTGTCCGCTGTTTTATAGTGCCCGCCGTAGGACGCGCCGCTGAATTTATAGAGATCGCGGTGGAGCTGCAGGATCATGGAGGCTTTGGGCGGGATATAGTCAAAGCTCTCATGGATGGTAGCCAGCACATCCCGGTAGCCGGCGATCTCCTGCTCGTTCCGGGTGCGAGGGGTGGTCTTGTCCTGCACCAGCTTTTTCAGGCGCTCGTCCGAGGTATAAATGCCCTCGATTTTATTGGAGGACTCGGTACTCTGAATCTTGGCAATTTCCACCAGTTTGGTCAGGGTATCGGCCTTGGCCTCGATAAACATGGCCTGTTCTCCTTTATATTCATGAATCTGAGTCAGCAGGGCCACGATATCAGGCGTGAGCAGCTTCTCATAGTTTTTGGTAAAATCGTAGGTGCGCATCCTGTACCTCGCTTTAAGTCAATTTCATCATTTTTCTTGTAATGATACAATTAAACTATATCAAGCAAACTTGATTGTGTCAAGGATTAATTATATCATTTTTGTTGGAATGATATAATTAAAACAGTAGAATATAGAAATGCCGCCCCAAGAATATCAGCCCAGGGCGGCATTGTTTTACTTCAATTTCAGTCCCAAGTATTGAATACGATCTCGCCCACCGTTTGCGGATTCCAATAATGGATCTGCTCCAGCTCTTCCGGGCTCAGCTCCCCGCACAGATCATGCCAGTCTCGGATCAGTTCGCTGGGACTCAGAAACCTCACCGATCCTTCCGGCAGCTGGAGCCACTCCGGCTGCTGGGTCAGAACAAATCTGCCGGAAGCTTCTCGCTGAGCAAAGGCCGCATAGGGATAATGGATGTTCTGCAAAAGAAAGACAGACTGGTCGTACCTGCTGAGTTTGGCAGAATAGAAGTTTCTTATGGCTGTGTCTGTATCCACTTCTGTCACAGCTCCGCCGTTTTCCTGGGCCAGTGCATGGCACATCCGGCAGAACGCTTTTTCATCCAGGAACAGAGGCGGATCTGTGTTTATGTTCCCAAATCCTGTAATTCCCCTTGGAAGTATCATTTCATCGTCCTTTACTCGCAGTTGTGTTCTTGAACATTCTTCAAACAAGTCTTTTTGTGATGGCCTCATCCACCGGTTCCAGTTCTTTCTCCAGCACACACTGCAGATCCCACAGCAGGCGCGTTTCTTCCCCGACGCTGACAGTTAATTTCCCCGTGGACTCCCAGCGGCAAAGAATTCGATAGAGGGCAATTGCTTGTTGTTCATTCAATTCGATCTGCATCATTCTGCCTCCATCAGGTCGTTAATTGGTCGTCAAAGCAGTTGCCGTCAAGGTCAAAAAATGCGGTGTAGATTGCCGTATAATCACCTTCATCATCATTGATGTCCATACTGAACGCAATGCAGAGCAAGGGCGTGTCATACATATAGTTTTTCTCAAATGCGGCAATTTTCCGCTTAAACTGATAGGTTTCTGCCACAGTCCGGTAATCTGCCCGCAGTACTCTCTGAAAATCCTTCGGATCATCATCGTACCAATTTTTCAGGTATTCCATCATGAACTGCGTGGTTTTCTCAAATATCTCATACTTTTCAAGGTAATCATCAAACGGTATCCCATTCAGCAACATCTCACTCATGACATACGATCCTCCTTTACACAAGAAATAATCCCTGCGCCGCCACAAGTTTCCGCAGGAGTTCTATTGCGGCCTGGTTTTCTTCTGTCACTTTCTTCAGCGTGACAATGATATATACGTCATCTTTTCCAAGATGGAACACCATATCAAGCGTTGGGAACAAAACCGTCATGGAACCAAAGGTCTTTTGGCATACCAGGTCAGACAATACATCCAGGTCACCGATGGATTCCATTGGAAATTCCAGGTAGTACCCTTCTTGGTTAGGCGTCTGTTCCATGAAATCTTCCATACCGGGTAGTGCAAGCCCCGTGACAAGGACCGTTTCCAGCGGATAATAGCAGGAAAAATGGAGGACAACTTCTAACCACTTTTGATACAGGCGATCCATGTTGGACTTTTTGTAGTAGTGTTTTTCCAGCAGGGCAATCCCATCATTCCGCCCATCTTCCAGACCTCCGGGGACGACGTCGATCATATACGCCTTTGCATTGTATTCCTCCGCCTCAGAAAGAAGGTATTCCATCTCTGCATCATATGGCCGCATAGAAAAGCCTTTGAACCCTATCTTCTCAAAAAGTTGTTGCATTTCATCATAACTCAAAGCCATCGTTTGATCTCCTTGCTTATATATATTTTATCTCTCTTATTCTGAAGAAAAGACTCTTACAAAGCCCTCTGTCCAGTGGCATTGACCAATGAGGTAGGTATCCAGGCTCCACTCCTGCTTGTTCATGCGCCGCTTCGCTGCATCCATAGCCCTCTGGGCTTCTGAGAAATCCGCATAACAGGCGCTACTCCAGACATCTGTCTCATCTCCCTCTGCGTCCTCGTCCCAGCCCCAGATCATGTGGACCGTCCCGGACGAATCAACGGTGCCGATCACCGTCTTTTCCGTGATCTCATAAGTACAGGGATAGTCCCAAAATCCGGGGACGGCAAATAAATAGTGTTCCGCTGTCCGCCGAGCCTTCGCACGGGAGGCAAACAGGCCGATGAAGAATCCCCCCTGCCGTTCATTGAACAGAGACAGGCTGTATAGCATACCGCTTCATCCTCCGTTTGCCGCGTCACCGCAATTTGGGATCCCATTTCAAAAATGCGACCGCAGGAAATTCGTCGGACAAAATGTCTGCCATCAGATTTGTCCCGCAGATAAAAAAGTGGTGGGTATCTTCCGGAACAAGATAGTTTTCTTCCCGGAATCTGGTCAGATGGTCGGAAGTCTCACTGACATAGAAGGCCCAGAGCGCCCAGTCCGGCGTCTTCTCAGACACCCAAAGCTCCGGGTGGTAGCTCTCATCGGTGACGGTGTAGGAGACGATCCTGTCCCACACCAGCCGGAGAGCCCGCTCCGACCGCTTCTCCTCTTGGAAATGGTCGGGGCGCAGGAGAACCACAAAGCCATCCTCCTTAAATCCGATCTCTTCCACATCATAAACTTCGTCCACTTCAGGATGGGGAATCCATTTTCTGAAGTTTTCCCAGAAATGATGTTCCAGCATAGCTCTGCGCTCCTTTCAACTGTTTCCTTAGCCCTGTTCAATCTCCGATACCTGCCAATCTATATCCATGTTCCATGGCGGTATTACAAACACGGATGAGGGCCGCGACGAACCCTCGGATTTTCTTAAAGGACACGCCATATCGCTGGATCACGCTGGTTTCTTCCGCGCTATGTCCCGCAAGCCACTTTCTGACGGAATCCAAAAAATCTTTGATGGCCGGGACCTGGTCCATTTCGAGACAGGTTTCCCCGTATGGATCAAACCGGTAATAGCATTGGTAATTTGTAAACGCCGCCCGGAAGTCATACAAGAAGTTCCCCACTCCTTCCGGCTCCTCTGCCAAGTGATCTTTCACGGCTTTCCGTGGCCTGGACGCCAGGATCTCAATGGCCTGCTCCATGTCTTTCGCAGCAACAATGGAAAGGGACATCATTTCACCGCCTCTCGGTTCTGTGATTCTTCAAACTTCAATTTGATGAGCACCCTCTCACACCAGGAGCCAGTTCTGGCCGTCCGGCATCCGGCGGAAATTTCCCGGTATCCGCTCCAGCACTTCCCCGGTATTATAATCCCGCACCAGGACCTCCTCCCGGTAGTCCGGGTCCTCGTACCAAACCGAAGTATACAGCCTGTTTCCTTCCAGAAACGCGAAATACTCGTTCTCCTCCACCACGAAGTCCCGGCGCTCCGGCCAGAGGAGCTGAATCCTGTTATTATGCCCTGACCGTATCAACATGAGGGGCGGAGTCTCCAGCATCAGATTGCAGCAGTCATCTGCAATGGAGAGAGGCAGCACCGCCAGTGGTTCGGTCGTTCCCGTCGTCTCGTGGAAGGCAAGGATATGGATTTCTCCTTTCGGGAAGTCCACCAGCAGCAGTACCACTTGACCATCGTGGTACGCCGGTCTGCCCAGGTACTGTCCCGGCTTTGTGCGTACCGGCTCATAGACTGTGCCCTCCGGGCAGCGGACCAGGACAAGCCGGTTCTTCCGGATGGGATGGCCGCTGCGGAACAGCTCCTCCGCCTCGTATAAATCTCCGCTGGCATAGTCGGTGCCCCAGTACCATTCGCTGCTGCCGGCCAGCGGCTCCAGATCGGTAATCCCGTTTGTGATGATGCGTTTCATACACTGTCCTCCCAAGCGATGTCTTGATGAAGTGCTGAGATTATATCACGGCGAATGGGGAAATCTCATGAATATTCTCTTAAGTTTTCTTAATCTCCGAAAGCAAAATGCCTCTTTATTGTTTACAGCCCCCCAATTTCTGAGGTATAGACGGTACAGAAATCACTTGCATAATTCCGCCCTCAGAGTTACAATCCAGGCAGTCAGAGACGCAAAAAATGCTCCCCATCCAAGCCGGGAACCCATTTCCGGCAAAAGGCGGGGAGCGTTTTTGACCACAGGACGCACCACAGACGACGGCGCAGCACATGGTGACCAGAGTGCTAAAGAGTGGCGGAAAGAGAGAGAAACCGAGCGGAAAGCACCATAAATAATTAGAAATCATGCAAAAAAGTTTTATATGCCTTTTCGCATCCGTAAGGTCGTCGGTTCGATCCCGATTAGGTCCACCATGATAAGTTGACAAACCCAAAAGCCAGAAAACGGCTTATATCAAGGGTTTGTCAACTTTTCTTTTCGCTTAAAGTAGTGGAAAATGGATTTTAAGTGAGTCGAACCCTCTTGCATTTAAATATGAAGTATAGATGTTTAGGACACAGCTTCGGGCTGTGTCTTTTGTTATTCAAATTGCAATTATGAAAGGAACATGATAGGATGAATACGACAAAGAGTGAGCAGATCAAAGCTGGGCTTCGAAAAAGTTTCCAAACTGGGGAATCTGCAAAAGCCTCCACTGTGTGTTACGGATATAAAGTAACATCCGAAGGCAAGTTGGTAGCTTATCCCACAGAGGCGATTATTGTATTCCATATTTTTGAACGATTTGCCGATGGAGACAGTCTAGGGAAAATCGCTGCTTCTCTGGCCCGTATGAAGGTGAAATCTCCCACCGGCAAAGAGTTGTGGACGCGAGAGACAATTAGCAAGATTTTGAGTAATGAGAAATATGTGGGCGATGTGATTTTAGGAAAAACGCAGGTGCAAAATGGCGTGCAGGTCAAGATGGTCGATCACACTTCTCAGACAGTCATAAATGGTCATCATGAGGCAATTATCTCCAGAGAACTATTTGATATTGTCCAACAAGAAAAAGCCCATAGGAGCAGGCTAAAAAGTCATTCTCATGTAGTGTAAACTTTAAGGGGAAAATCATGTGGTCCGTCAGAACAATACCACCAAATAATCTCGTCCCCACGCAGCTAAAGGTGGCGGCATACTGCCGTGTCAGTACGAACAGCTTAGAGCAACAGACCAGTTTGTCCTCACAGGAACAATACTATGAGGAATGGATTAAGCGAATTCCTCATTGGACATTCGCCGGTATTTATTCCGACATTGGAAGCGGGACACAGGCGAAGGGACGCCGTAGATTTAATGCGATGATATCGGCTTGCCGGCGGGGAAAGATCGATACGATCCTTACAAAATCGGCACACCGTTTTGCCCGTAATACTGTAGATGCGTTGGAAACTATACGGATGCTGCGACGGTGGAAGGTCGACATTTATTTTGAAATAGAGGGAATCCATTCCCTCTATGAAAGTTCGGAGTTTCTTCTGGCGGTAGTCTGCGCTAGAGCACAGGAAGAAAGCTATTCCAAAAGCGAAGATATCAAATGGGGGCTGAGAAAAGCATTTGAGAACCCAGAGTCTAGGTATTATCAGAGAATCTGTTATGGATACACTCATAACAAAGATGGCCGACTCGTAATCAATGAGAAGGAAGCGCAAATCGTCCGGCTCATTTATGAGATGGCCGGTGAGGGTAAAAGTCTCTCAAGGATATCCTCTCGCCTAAAAGAAATGGGGATTCCTTCTCCGAGAGGCAAGGAGACATGGAGCAGGGAAACCTTGCGAAAGATTTTGAAAAATGAGAAGTATACGGGTAGTGTGATATTGCAAAAGACCTATGTAAAAAATTTTCTGGAACACAAACAAGTACAAAATGAAGGACAATTGGATCTATATCAGATAGATAACAATCATCAACCGATTATTGATGATAGATAAAGATGGTAGTATAGTCTCTTTTGATAGGGAGTGCAAAGACGGGATTTTTGTAGATTGAATGATTTTATTGCTAAATTTTATCATGCCATATTGTAGTAACATCTACTTCAAAGGAGAGACAGTATGCGAATAATAGGAATTGATATTCAGAATTTTCGAAAACTATTTGGATGTCACATTGATATCAGTAAAGAAACAACTCTGTTTGTGGGGGCAAATAACAGCGGAAAAACTTCAGCGATGGATGCTCTTGCAAAATTTTTAGCAAATCGCAGTTTTGTTTTTAATGACATAACCATTGCAAAACGTATTGATATAAACAGAATAGGAACTAAATGGGTGGAAGCGGATTGCGAGTAGCCTGCTGATTTATTAGATTGGGATACTATTGTTCCTAAAATGGATATTTGGCTTGATGTGGCTCCTAATGAAATGCATTATGTTGCCAGCATAATTCCTACCTTAAAATGGCGCGGAGGAAAATTGGGAGTTCGGTTAGCTCTCTTACCAAAAGATGTTTCTAATTTATTTAATGAGTATCGAGAAGCGTACTCTTCAGCTCGCACCACAGAACATGCAAGGGTTGAAAAAAGTTCTTTCAATCTCTTCCCAAAAGACTTGTGTGAATTTCTTGATAGAAAATTGACTACATATTTTTCTATCAAGGCATTTATCCTTGATCCGTCACATTTCGAAGATGCCCCTGTACAACCAACATCCTTTGAGGCAGAATGTTTAACAGATAACCCACTAAAGGACATCGTAAGGGTTGACATGATTGACGCACAACGCGGATTTGCAGATCCTGACAGTTCAGAAGGAACAGAAAAGGTTCGGAAACAGTTATCTGCCCAAATGCGCAATTATTATGAAAAACATCTAGATCCAGAAAAGGCTCCTTCTCCAGAAGATTTAGATATTTTAGAAGCTACTGAAGGCGCACGCCAAGTTTTTGATAAGACACTTGCATTAAAATTTGCTCCTGCAATAAAAGAATTAGAAGGGTTGGGTTATCCGGGTATTAGTGATCCCAAACTTACAATAACAACTAAAGTTATGACTAGCGAAACATTAAAACACGATTCAGCCGTACAATATGCGCTCAGTAAAACCGACAATACTTTGAAACTACCAGAAAAGTATAATGGGTTGGGTTATCAAAACCTTATTTCAATGGTTTTTGATTTGATGGGTTTTAGAGATGACTGGATGCGTGAAGGAAAAGCTAAAGATACTAATACCGTAATTGAGCCGATGCATTTGGTGCTGGTAGAGGAACCAGAAGCTCACCTCCATATTCAAGTGCAGCAAGTTTTTATACGCCAAGCATATAAAGTTTTAACTAACCATAAATTTCTCAAGCAAAACTTGAATTTTACAACGCAATTGGTGATCAGCACCCATTCGAGCCATATTGCTATAGAAACTACTTTTGGAAATTTAAGATATTTCAAACGGCTACCAGAAGGGACTGAATGCGCAGTAGCGACATCCAAAGTAATTAACTTATCTGATGTATTTGGGGATTCAGATCAGACCAACAAATTTGTTACACGTTATCTGCAATCAACCCATTGTGATTTGTTTTTTGCTGATGCAGCAATTCTGGTCGAAGGTGTAGCCGAAAGTATGCTATTACCACATTTTATACGCTCAAAGTTTCCAGAACTATATCAGCGGTATATTACAATTCTTGGGGTTAATGGACGTCATGCTCACCGGTTAAGTCCTCTGATTGAAAAGTTATGCCTCCCAACATTGGTTATTACAGATTTAGATCCAGCAGAAAAAGAAGGTTATCACAAATCTGTAGTTCCCAAGAGAGGAGAAGGCCAAATCAGTGGAAACTACGCTATTGCAAAGTGGCTGATGAAAGAAAAAGACATCGACAAGTTGGTAGATTATTCAGAAGATAAAAAGGAATTTTCTTTTGCTTCTCCGTATCGATTTTCTATTCGTTTAGCCTATCAAACTCCTGTAAAAGTGGACTTTGAAGGAGAAGAAAAAGAGGCCATACCTGGAACTTTTGAAGATTGTCTTATATATACAAATTATGATCTTTTCAAGAAGATAAAAGTCACTGATTCTGGGAACTTGGTTGAACAAACGCATGATTTACTTAACTCTAATGACACATTCGAAATGATCCATGAAAAAATTTATAAAATGCTGCGTGCAGGAAAATCAGAGCAGAAGGCAGAATTCGCATTAGACGTAATTTTTGAAATTAGTCCAGACGAGCTTTCGGTTCCACCATATATTAACCAAGGTTTAATGTGGCTACAGGACTATTTACATCCGGAGGATTAACGATGGATAAAATAAAAGAGGTAACCGAAGAATTATTAGATGATCATGTAGATGACCATGTAGATGAAGAAATTCAGAGATGCTTTTTAAAAGAAGATCCAAAATGTTTCTTTGTTTTTGCGGGAGCTGGGTCAGGGAAAACTCGAAGCTTAATAAAAACCTTAACTTTCTTGGATGAAACACTAGGTGACTGGCTTCTAACGAATAGAAAACAGATAGCCGTAATTACTTACACCAATGCAGCTTGCGATGAAATATCCAGGCGATTACATTACAAGTCGATTTTCTCAGTCTCAACTATACATAGTTTCTTGTGGGAGCTTATTAAAAACTATCAGTCAGATATCAAAGCGTGGGTAATCAATTCGATAAACCTTGAAATCGCAGAACTTGAAGAAAAGCAAAGAAAAAGCAAAACGGGAAAAACTTCAGAAAAACGAGCAGAGGATATACGAAAAAAGCAAGAGCGACTAGCTAAAATCAATACGGTAAGAAGGTTTACCTATAATCCAAATGGAGATAATGTAGGATATGATTCTCTCAACCATAGTGAAGTAGTAAAAATGGGGTCGAAATTTATCTGTGCAGAAGATACTATGCAGAACATTTTGATTTCCCAATATCCTATTCTCCTCATTGATGAAAGCCAAGATACAAAAAAAGAACTGGTAGATGCCATTTTTACCGTATGCGAAAGGCACAAAGGAAAGTTCATAGTTGGCATGTTTGGGGATACAATGCAACGAATCTATCAAGATGGCAAAGAAAACCTTTCTCAGTGTATCCCTGATGACTGGGTAAAGCCCCAAAAAATCATGAACCATCGCAGTGCATCTCGAATAGTTACTTTGGCAAATGCCATAAGGTTTACAGTCGATACTCAACAACAACGCCCTCGGTCAGACGCAGAGGTGGGAAATGTAAGGTTGTTTATCGTTTCTTCAGATGCTAATAAAGAAGTGACGGAGCAGCGAGTTGCGGAAATCATGTCTGAAGAAACTGGTGATGGTGAGTGGCGTGACAGTAAACAATATAAAAGTCTCATACTAGAACACCATATGGCTGCTAGTCGCTTTGGCTTTTTAGAACTGTATTTACCACTTAATGAGGTTCCTGTATTTAACACATCTTTGCGAGATGGGTCAATTTCAGAACTTTCTTTTCTGTCAAAAGTTATATCTCCGCTTGTTCAGGCCTATAAAGGCAATAATGACTTTGAAGTACTAAAAATAGTCAAAGAGTATTCTCCTTTAATGGAAAGCAAGAAATGGATTTCTCTTGACGATCAAACAAAAGCACTGCAGCAAGTCGAAAGTGCTGTAGATAAATTGATGGAACTATGGAAAGATGATGCTATTCCAACTTGCTTGGATGTCCTCCGCTCAATTCAAGACACAGGGCTATTTAAACTGGATGAACGTGTAGATAACATATTGTCATCTCCTGCCGCAGACGAATCTATAAGGATAACGGCTTTAAGAAAGGCTCTATCTGTCCCATTTACCACTTTAGAAAAATATTTTGCATATGTCTCTGATAATACGAGGTTTGCAACACATCAGGGTGTTAAAGGCTTGGAATTCCCAAGAGTTATGGTTATTATAGATGACGCAGAAGCAAAAGGATTTCTTTTTAGTTATGAAAAACTTTTTGGCGTCAAACTAAAAACAGAAACTGATATCAAGAATGAAAGAGAGGGTAAAGACAATAGTATAACAAGGACAACCCGTCTGTTTTATGTTGCTTGTACTCGCGCACAAAAAAGTTTCTTAAAAAAGATTTTGTAATTTCCAGCCCTAACCTTATGTAACTCGGCAAATGGCGGCAATACCTTGATTTCTAGGCGTTTCCGCTATTTGCCGCTTGGGAGAGTGTTACGCATATATCGGTATATCCCGGCGTGATTTTGCTCTGAAACGTAGTATGGAAGTAGTAAATCCGGCCTTTCGCTTCCTTTTTACTACGCGGCTAGCCGCTCCATCTCCGCCCTTACGGAACAGGCATCAACATGGGTGTAATAGTCCAGCGTCATGGTGATGTTGGCATGGCCCATGATGTACTGTAAAGCCTTGGGGTTCATACCGGCGTTTGCCATACGGGTACAGAACGTGTGCCGGAAGGAGTGTGGGGTGATATTGGGCAATGGCTTCTTGTGCTGCTTGTTATACTTCTTCAAAAGGTTCCTTATCATATTGTTATAGTCCATGCCCACTTTCGGCGTCCCATCCCTTTTGAGGAACAGAAAGTTTGTGTACCCGTCTATCATGATGGTAGTTTTCTTTCCACGGTTCTTCACCACTCGCTTCAACGCTTGATAGACTGGCTCACTCATGGGGATTTCCCGGTAGCCGCTCTTGGTCTTAGGCGTTTCGATGTAGTAGCCGCTCTTAGGGTCCCGCAAAAGCTGGTGATCCACCCGGATCAGGCGATTCTTGAAGTCAAGGTTCGTGGTCAGCCCACAGAACTCAGAGATGCGAAGCCCGGTTCCCAGCAGGATGATAAGCTCATCAACGTACTTCCGATATACCTTGTCATTCTGTGCAAAGTCGATCAGGCTCACCTCCTGTTCCGGTGTCAGCACGATTTTCTCCCCCCTGTTGTCCTCTAAGACTTTGTTCAAGGCAAAGTTGAACGGGTTTTTGCGAACACAATCGTCCTCAATAGCAATAAAGAACGCAGCACGGAGGGAACGCTTGTAGTTACTGATGGACTGGAAACTAAACCCCTTTTCCTTCATGCGGATAGCCCACTCCTTGGCATCGGAGGGCTTCACCGCATTGATGCTTTTCCCACCGAGAGGGTCATCCCGTAAGAGCCCCATCAGGTACTCCCGTTGCTTCTTAGTACCCCGCTTCACATCCGCCCGCTGACTGTTCTGCTTGGCGTAAAGCTGGCAGACGGTCATTTTTTTGCCCACGGTGTCGATGCCGTCCGCAATATCCCGGTTGATCTCCGTTTCCTTCTCACGCAGAGAAATATCATCCCGTTTGCCTGTCGGGGTCTTGTCCGTTGCTACCAGCTTCCAAGCATAGACGAACTGGGGCTTGCCGGTGCTGTCCGTGTACTTATATGCGTATCTCCCGTCTTTTCGCTGGCTCTCTCCAGTTCTCAAAATGCGGCCTTTGTTATCACGTCGTTTTTCCGCCATTGGTAAAACTCCTTTCCAAAACTGGAACGAGTCTTGATACGACTTGAATATAGTGTATCATATTTCTGGCTCAATACAAATCTGCGATTAGATCACATCCAGGGAGTCAATGACTTTTTCAAACTGCCTGCGTTTAATCTGGACGCGGTTGCCATTCATTATCAGCCAACTGGCGTCTGAGTTTTCTTCCACCAGTTTTCGCAACTTCTTTTCCCCAATACGGAAATACTTGGCCGCCTCCTCAATGGTCAGTGTGTACTTCTCCCAAATAGGCACATCGGGATAGCTCATACGCCCGCCCCTCCTTTCGGTGTGACCACATACTCTATACCAGGATGCTGACCGCAGTAGACGCAAATCTTCTCTTCAGCCTGTCCCTGCGCGGCCTCCCGCAAAATAAAAGCGCCTGTGCCGCGAAAAGCGTCAGCACAAGCGTCGCATAAGCAGAGAGTTAGTTTCGGGGGGACGGGTTCGATCAGGCCGATGCTGATTGCCAAAGCGTGGTTGATGCCCCGGATATGTTCCTCGTCCAGTCTGCCGATGTAGCCAGACAACCGCCGCTTGTCCACAGTACGAATTTGCTCCAACAAAACGAGGGACGGCTGTACCAGTCCATTTCCGGCGTCCAGGTAGTAGTGGGTGGGCAACTTGGCTTTGATGTTGGCTTTGCTGGTGACGGCGGCGATGATTACCGTAGGACTATGTTTGTTGCCCACGTTGTTCTGAATGATAACAACGGGCCGGGTGCCCTTCTGTTCCGAGCCGATTCCGTGGCCAAGGTCGGCGTAATATAGATCACCGCGTAAATATGTCTTGCTCATGGTATTTGACCTCCCTATAAAAATTAGACGGCCTGTGTCGCCTATGTAGGGGCCGGACAGCGTAACATATTAAGGTTGGCGGGGCATAAACGCTCCCGTTTTCATAAGCCTATCCCGCTGTCCGGCTTATATCAAAGCAAGCCTATTTGTCCGCGACACCCCGGCCCGCTGAAGGAAGTCATCAAACGGCTGGCGGCGACCAGCTCCACGGGAATTTCACCCCCGGCAGGTTCTCTGTCGGCTGCTCTCATTGCCTGCGACGGCTTTGCGTTGGAAAACGCTATCACGCTCGGACTGTGACTGAACAGGAGTATCATTGTCCCTATTGCCGGTCTTGGCCGTACCGGGAGCCACCCGGCATTTCATAACCGCTGATTCTCGCTCCATGCTGGACGGCAAACCGTGGACGAAATGATAGTGTGGCATCCCGTTGTTCTGTCCGGCATATCCTGGCGCAACGATAAAATGGCTTGCGGCAATAGGAATGTGTTTGATGAATGGGTATGAAATTGTCAAGGTCAAACCCATTCATCGCATAAACGAGGAACAGGCGAAGAGCTTTCCATTACTCTTCACCTGTTTCCTCACTCAAACGCTAAATTGTAACCTCCCCGGACAGAAAATTTTTGAGTTTCTTCAATGCAGAAGAAACTGACTTCATCACAGCGGGGTGCTTACACCCCTCCATATCTGCAATTTGTTCGTATGTAAACTCCCCAAAATAGTACAGCACCAGACGGCGACGCTGTTTTTCAGGCAGTTGGGCGATTGCTCGGTGCAGCTTGTCCATCTCCATCTGCTGAGAAACGATTTCTTCCACGCTTTCCTGTGGTTTTGCAGCTCGTCTGCTCAGAGTGGCCTCTGTCACTTCGGATCGCTCATAGTGCCTGTCCACTTCGTTGAAAAAAGAAAGATCGTCCAGTTCAAACTCGTTGAACGCATCGAATAGGGGCTTATCAATCTCCATCCAGCGTTTTACCTTGTTGCTGTCCGTAAATGCCAAAAAGTAGCGTGGGTGGGTAGTATTGATGCCAGTGGTGTATATTTCATAAGGGTTTTCTTCATCCCTCCGGCGCTTGGGACGAGGGTCAATATTTTTTGGATGACCGCCATCCATTGTTTTTTCCTCCATTCGTTCTGAATTTTTGAAAATTCAGAACGTGGAGGACTACGACAATGGGGTGGCGAGTTGCCGCACCAGAAAAAATTAGCGTCAGGGAAGTAATATCCCCTGACACTGATTTGAAAAAAACCGCAGGATTGCCCCCAAACGAGAGCGTTCCTGCGGATTGAGACTGTTGGAAAGAGGTAAAAAAAATAGGGGAAAGTTGATAAACGTAGTTCGGCCTGTATAAGGACATCTTGAAAAAACAGATCAAACTGATTGAGAGAAGGCGCTACAAGGCACTCAGAAAACGAAATAGGAACAGCCCCGAACCCTTTCATTGTGGTCCGAGGCTGTTCCTATTTTTCTTACATCATAAGGTACCTAAGACTCATTCTACAACGCGCTGGCAGAACCGAGTCAGGATCGCGGCCACCTGAGCACGGGCGGCATGGCCCTTGGGGGTCAGCGTGGTGGCGCTGGTGCCGTTGACGAGGCCCTCGGCATTGGCCCAGCTCAGGGCGTCGGCAGACCAGGCGCTGACCTGCTCGGAATCGCTGAACTTGTCCAGCGCCGCCCGGTCTGCGGTGTCATAGCCCTTGTGCTGGGCATAGCGGTACAAAATGACAGCCATCTGCTCCCGGGTGATGGTGTCGTTGGGGCCGAACCTTCCGTCATGATAGCCGCTGACGATGCCATGGTACGCAGCCCAGTAGACCGCGTCGCTGTACCAGTCATCAGACGCCACATCGCTGAGAGGATAACCCAGGTTCTCCTCCGGCAAACTGGGACTGTCCTCCAGCCGGTACAGTACGGCCACTAGCATCCCACGGGTCATGGAGATGTCAGGGGAGAAATGGTTGTCCGAAGTACCCTGGAACAGATCACGAGCAGTGACAAAGTCCACATACTCCTTCGCCCAGTGATCTGCCCCATGGACATCTACAAAGTGTTGGCTGCGGTCAACGATCTTTATCACGGCGCTGCCGTCGAGAGGCAGGATCACACTGTTTTCCGTGACAATGAACTGCTTCACGGGGACCTCAGCGCCGTCCGGCTTCACCACCACGGCCACTGTGCCGGCAGTGGGCTTCTCGACAGGAATCTCCACATCGACGGAGCCGCTGCCCTTGGGGACTTCGATCTCAATGCTGGGGGCGTTTTCGCCCTCGGGCGTCACGGGAACGGTCACCGGCAGCTTTACCGGCTGGTCGTCCTTCTGGGACTGCTCCACATCCTTGTTAGACACATGGCCCTCGGCCTGAGTGACATTGCCGTTTTTGTCGGTGGTCACTGTGCCGGTGGTGCCGGTGGGGGTCTTGTTGGTGGTTGTGGTCGTGCCGTCCTTATGGGTCTCGACGGTGGTGGTGGAGCCGTCAGGCCGTTTGGTGACCTCTGTGACCGTGCCGGTGACCGGGTCCTTCTTGGTGGTTATTGTGGTGCCGTCAGGCTTTTGGGTGATGGTGGTGCCGTCAGGCTTTGTGGTAATGGTGGTTCCATCTGGTTTCGTCACCACAGAGTTCCCGCTGGAGGAGCCGCCACCGCTGGAACCGCCGCCGGAGGAGGGGGGGATCACAGGAAGTTTGCTCTCCTCCACGTATCCGCAGACCGTGCAGGTATGCCTTTGCAGACCCTCCGTGGTTTCGGTTGGCGGAGTCACGGTCTCCCAATCGCCATAGGTATGGGGGGCTTGTTCTGTGGTGGCGTTGCAAACGCTGCATACCTTCCAATGCTGGGTATCATTGTGCATCCATTCGCCGGTTGTATGAGGAATTTTATCCAGCTTACCCTTGCCGGTTTTCCAAGCTTCCAGATCGGTGATCTCTTTGGTACCGTCTTGATCCTCAAAGCTCTTGCCGCATCCGCTGCACTGGTAATAGTCTCTCCAGCCTTCAGCCGCGCAGGTAGGCTTCTTCCCTGTTACAAGCGTTACGTTGTGGGCGGAACGAGTCATACTAAATGATTCGGATTCTCCGTTACCGAGATCGTACGTGTATGTCAGCGTGTCCTCGGTATAGTTGACCTTGCCACCGTCAAAACTGCCGCCTTGGATCTGACTTGCCTTACTTGGATCGAAGCCGTTCAGTTCGTTGAGAGACGTGCCGCACGTTATAGAACGTCCATTCCCATGGCAGGACAGATTACGCGGATCAGTCACCTGGGTGTTTCCCAAATTCAGAAAGGCCAACTTGTTTTCCTGGCATCTCAGCGTTGACAGAGCGGTATTCTGGCTCACATCCAGTTCGGTCAACTGGTTATTCTGACATTCCAGGTTGGTTAGCGCGGTATTCTGGCTTACATCCAGAGTGGTCAGCCAGTTGCTATTGCACAGCAGTATGCCCAGCTTGGGATTCTTGCTCACATCCAGACTGGTCAGCGCGCCGCCATAACAACTCAGATACTCCAAGGCTGTGTTATTTGTCACATCCAAGTTGTCCAGAAAGGTTCGGCTGCAATTCAGATATTTTAGCTTGGTGTTTTTACTCACATCTATTTGCAGGTCTGAATTGCCAAAGCAATTCAGAGTTAGCAACTCTGTGTTTTGGCTTGTATCCAGCGTGGTCAGTTGGTTATTCATGACTTTCAGATCGGTCAGAGCGGTATTGTTGCTCACATCAAGACTCCGCAGTTGACTTGCCTGACATTCCAGAACATCTAGCTTTATATTCTGGCTTATATCCAGCCCTGTCAGCGGATTTTTGTTACACTCCAGCCCAACTAGCTCGGTATTGGCCGTCAAATCAAGGCTTGTCAGCCCTGTTTCACTGCAACGCAGCCACTCCAACTTTTTGTTCTTGCTTACATCCAGACTGGTCAGTGGGTTCCCAGAACATACCAGGACGGTCAGGTTGGTGAAATGCTCGATGCCCTTTAGAGATTTGATACTCTGGTTTTTGCATTCGATTTTTTTAATCGCTGCGATTTCGTCCGGTGTGAAAGAGCCGTCATCGCCGCCTTGTAAGCCCTGTACAATCGCTCTGAAATTATCATCCGGGAAATTTGTTTCATTGATTACAACATCAGAAGTCCCGGGTTGGGTCTCCTGAGGGGCGCTGGGGGCTGGCTGCGGCGCAGGGGCAGGGGCCTCCGGCGAACTCTGGGGCGGTACAGGTGTTGTCTCCACAAACGGCGCTTCCTCCGCAGGCGCTGCTGCACTCTCCTGATCTGCGGCCCAGGCCTCTGCGGGCAACGCGGCGGTCAGCAGAAGCGCCAGCGCGGCGGCAGACAGCCGGGTCCAAAGCGGTCTTTTCATTGCATTTCCTCCCAAACCGTGTGTTGTCCCGTGGATATCCACGGGACAGGGGGGCATGCCCCCCTGTCCAAATCGTTTCTTGCCAGAATGCTGTGCAAAATACTTTTTCTTTATTATACATGACCAACTCTTTGGGATAAAGTGCAGTTCACGCCGAAAACGTGCATTTCACGAAGTAACAGAGGGACGGTGCCTTGTGCTGGGCGGTATTTCTTGCTATGATGAGATGAATAAACTGCGGTATGAAAGGATGTGTTCCCCTTGCAGATCGCCTTGTGCGATGATGAAGAATGGCAGATCGATGCGCTGGAGGGCTTTCTTCGGGCGTACGAAGCCGAACATGGTTTGAACCTCACGCTCACCCGCTTCTCCAGCGGCGAGGCGCTTCTGGCCGCATCCGGGAAATTTTCCATCGTCTTTATGGACATTTATCTGAACGGGCTTCTGGGAACAGAGACTATCCGGCAACTGGGCGGGGAGGCTCAGGTGGTCTTCATCACCACCAGCCGGGAGCACGCCATCGAGGCCTTCGGTCTGGGGGCCGTCCACTATCTGCTGAAACCCGTGGAGCAGGCTGCAGTGTGGGAGGCCATGGACCGCTGTCTCTCCCGCCTGGGCACCAACGCCCGGTCGGTCCTGAATATCCAGACCAGCCACGGCAGCATCCCCATCTCCGCCGCCCAGATCACCTATATCGAGGTGTTCGACAAGCTGTGCGTTGTCCACACAGCCAAACAGCAGTTCCAGACCTATACCGCGCTGAACACCCTCTTTGAGCAGCTTGACGGCAACCAATTTCTCCGGCCCCAGCGCAGCTTTGTGGTGAACATGGAGTATATTGGCTCATTTCTGTCCGGAAAGCTGATTTTGAAGGATGGGACGGAGATCTCTCTGTCCCGGAACAACCGAGCCGAGCTGAAGGCCCAATACCAACGCTTTTTATTCGACCTGACAAGGAGGGGAGAACATTGATCTTTCTGCGCCTGTCCGTGGGCTTCCTGCTGCAAGTGATCCCTTTTGCCGTTCTGGCACTCTACCCCTACTGCAAGCAGCTTCGCTTTTCTCCAAAGCGATCCGTCCTCCTGACGCTGTGGCTGCTCCTCGGGCTTGCCGCCCTCTTTGCCGGCTGCGGCTGCTGTTTGCAGTCCATGCTTTCCCCGGATCACACGCTGTTTCAGGCGGTCAACATCGTCTTTCTCCTGTGTCTGTTCCCCTGTCTGGGCTGGTATCTGTATCTTGTGCCGGGGATCTGGCAAAAGAAGTTGTTCGTCTTTTCCTTCGCCCTCACCGGCGGGTTGGTCATCAACTCCATCAATAATGCCATCTGCACCCTGTTCGTCTCGCCTGTGCTCTATGACGGGCTGCCCTATCACGGGTGGGAACTGGTCAGTTTGGCGGTCCTGACTGGACTGCTGCTGCCCCTGTTCTGGTTTGTGCTGGCAAGATACTACCGCCCGGTGGAGAAAGAACTGACACCAAGGGAATGTACCTATCTAGCGATGCTGCCGCTGTTTTTGTTTTTACTGCTGACGGTGGGCCTGTCCTTTATTGACTACGAATTCCTCTATAATCCCATGTCCCTGTTCTTATTTTTCGCTCTGTTCATCCTGGTACTGGTGATCTACCTTATCTTCTTCAAAATGATGTATCTCTCCTATGACAAACTGCGCTCGCAAAATGCCGAAAGCCAAGCCCAACATCTGCTTGCCATCCAAGAGGCGCAGTACCGCCATGTCTGCACCAGTATCGAGACCAGCCGCCGGATGAATCACGACCTCCGGCACCACATGGTCACTTTACAGGGTTTTTTGCAGGGCGGGCGTATTCAGCGTGCCTGCGACTATCTGGAGCAATATCTGGATTCCGCGCGACAGGTCGAACTTGTGGAGCTGTGCCGCAACCCGGTGGTCAACATGGTGGTGGGGCATTATCGGTCCCTGGCTCTCCAGAAGGATATTCAGTTTCAGGCCCGCATCCAAGTCCCGGACCAGCTCTCCGTTTCTGACATCGATCTCTCCGTGATCCTGGGCAACCTGCTAGAGAACGCCATCGATGCCGCGGACTGTGGGGAGGCGGACGAACGGTTCATCCAGTTCCATATGCTTTGCTCCGGAAACATGCTGGCCATCACTGTGGACAATGGCCTTCATGGCGAGATCAAGAAGGCAGACGGGCGATATGTCTCCAGCAAACCCAACCACAGCGGACTTGGCCTGCGCAACATTGAGATGATCGCGGATAAGTACGAAGGAGGCGTGGAGTTCACCCATGACCCCCACGTGTTCCATTCATCAGTCATGCTGGCGCTTTGATAGAGCATCTCCGTGGGTTTAGAGTTGACATTAGATTCCAAATTCCACAGTATTTATCGAAAAATTTAAGGAGCATCAATGATAAAATGAGAACGGAATATAAAACCATCTTCCATACAAAGAATTATTTTAAATTCTCTGATTTTTAATGTTGAAGATGAGATTTTTTCTTACTATTTATCAGAGGTTGACGAGTTCCGAAATTTGTATGAGGAAAAAGCAGATCAATTTGCGCCGTTGATTAAGGATAAAAGTGAGCTGGCTGCGCTGGTATCCTTGTGTGCAATAATTATTCCAGAAAATGATAAATTTAGCGAGATTGATATGCTATTTACATGCACATGGGATATTGATAGCGGTATTAGAGTCCGAATTATAGATGGTGTAGTACAGGAAGTTGGTACTCAACATGTAGCTATTTGCGGATAAAAAGCTATTGATACAAAATAGCTAAAGGTTCACAACAAAAACCCTTTAGGAACTAAGGGGGTACTTCAATACATAGCCTGACGGCCATGTATTGTGAAATCTGGGCTGATTTCACAGCGGCTTAAAAAAGAAACTAAACGGATGCCCTGGACTAACTGTTTCCGGTCAGTCCAGGGCGAAAAAATACATCAATAGGCGGGCGTACCGTATCCATAGATCTCAGCGTGTCCAATGACGTACTGACGCTCCCGGCAGGCATTGCCTGAGTTGCCTTCCACGGTGTAGACGATTCCATCCTCCACCTTTTCCACGATGCCCACATGGTCTGCCGCTCCGTCCTGGCCTTCGTCCTCATCGTCCCAATCGAAAAAAATCAGGTCGCCGGGGCGCGGCTCATAGCTGCCGTCCTGCCACAGCCCCCTCTCCCGGAACCATTGGATGCCGATGGAGCAGCTTGCGAACCTTGGGATGACGCCGGTGTCCAGATAGCCGCACTCGTTGGCGCACCAGGAAACAAAGCAGGCGCACCAATCCACCCGGCTCTCGAAGCCATACCAGGACCAATAGGGCTGACCGCCTACATTGCCGAGCTGGGAGAGGGCCACCGTTACGATCTCCCCATCACCTGTGCCAATGCCGTATAGAACAGCACTCCACATACCGTTGCTTTCTTCAGCCAGTAACTCCGCAAGCATCTCTCGCTGGTCAGCGGTAAAATTGTAGATGTCCGCCATTTCATCCGTGGTTTTGTGGGTCACGGTAATATAAAGGGTCGTGGCCGTTACCTCGACTTCTTCCACAATGATATTGCCCTTTCCATCATCAGTTTCCACGGTTTGGGTGGTGGTTGCCGTTTCTGTCCGGTGGCTTATCTCGTTCATGGCCCAAAATATCTCTTTCAGGAGTTCTTTTTTCCCATCATCCATCGTAGCGACTTCCTGGGGATTGTCCGGGTCGGTGGTAGTTTTCACGGCATAGACGGCCAACACTTCGGGCCAGACAGCACGGGAGTCGGACAGTTCCAGGCGGTCATGGGCGACGTTGCTCTCGATTTCTTCCAGCTTGCTCTCGTATTCCAAGTTGATCTCCCGGACAACGGTGGGCATGGTCTGGCCCGTGCCGCTGTCCTCACCAGAAAAGAAGATGCCAAAGGGAGAGGCGGCGATCAGGCCAATCAAGCAGATCACCACAATGGCAAGGATGGCAACCCATCCTCCAGCGGCGATAGCGGTCACCAGCGCCTTAATGGACGCAAGCAGGGCCTTTGCCGCAGCGGATGCGCCTTTTGCAGCGGCTTTTGCGGTGGTGGCGGTGGCCTTTCCTGTGACGCGGGCGGCCTGGGCGGTCGCTCTCGCGGCTCTGGCTGTGGCCTGCGCCGTCTTTGCCGTATGGTCTGCTGTCTTGATGGCGGTTTTCGCCGTGCGTGGAGCAGTCTTGGCGGTATGCTGGGCAGTTTTTATCGTTTGTTGGGCGCGTTTGATGGTGTTCTTCGTTCCCATGCCTGTGTCCTTTGCGGCCTGCCCCATAGCCTGGGCGGGCTGTTTTGCCGTTTTTACGGGGAGTTCCGCCTGCCGGGGCGCTTGTGTGGCGTTTGGGGTCTTGATCCGCGATGGCTGGTCAGACTGAACAGCCCGATCTCTAATTTGCCGTTTCCGCTCGGCCTGCTTCTTGGCAAAGGCCCGACCTCTCTCCACATAAGGGCTTGTGGTATCCGTTGGGCGCTCTATGCCGGCCTGGGTGGGTGGGCGCTCCGCCATGCGCTTATGCTGCGGATGGCGCTGGTGTTCTGGGGCCGTCCCTCCGTTTCGCTGCGGAGTATGCCCATCTGGGGCTATACCCTGGGCCGGTACAGGGGCGTGGGACTGTTCAGCGGGGGCCGTATTCTCTTGACGCTTTTCTGCCGCCCACTTCTCCCGCTGGCGCTGAAACAGCTTCCGGCCCTGTCGCACCGCCGTTTTCGCGCCGGACGCGGCCACATTTGCCGCATCGTGGGCAAGGTCATCGGCGGCAAGCTCTGTCTTGTCCACGGCATACTCATTGGGCGTGGCCTGCCGGTCATCCATCAGGGCCTCCGCGTTCTTTTTAGAACGGATGAAGGCGCTTTTCATGCGCTGGCCTGCAACAGCGGACTTGTCCAGTACCTTAATGTCTTTACCCTCTTCACGGGTTTTAATTTTGCTTTTGCTCATGGCATCGCACCAACCCGTCTTTTCATCCAGCGGTGTTTCCGCTCTGCGGGGGCCACATAGTAGTCCCTGCGGCGCTGGCCCGTCCACGCCCGACCTCCGGCTATGCCGTCAAAAGTGAACCCAGAGGCCCGCAAAGATGCCCCGGTTTCCGATGCCAGCGTATAGGTGATGATACGATCATAGCCCATGACAAACCCGATGCGGCAGCAGGCACCGTAGAGCTTGGAACAGGCGTTGCCTGTCCCGTCTGTGCAGCAGCGCAGGATTTCAAGGGTCAGCCCATCGTCCAGATACCGGGCAACGGGACGGCCACAGATGGCAACGCCGCACAGACGGTCCCCATCATAGCAGGCCACGGAAAATTTACCGCCCACGGGTGGGACGCTGTGCCGGTGATACCGGCCCACATAGTCCCTTGCGGCCCGCAGGTGGCATGGCTTGATGTTCAATGGCATTTTCATCCCTCCAATCAAAAGGGGGCGGGCGTCAAGCCCGTCCCCCGGAAAAGCGGCCCTCACCGGGCTTGGTGGTCATCAAGCGGTACAGCTCCGTGTTGTGCGGAAAACGATTGACGAAAGGCACCAGGGCAGAACCGTATTTAATCAGGCCGCACCCGGCGTCTGCATTGGTGATATAGCTCATCTGCTCCTCGGAAATATTCAACAGATGGGCCAGCTTCTCCCGGTCGCCCGCCGCCTGATTGAGCATGACGATGAACTCGGAGTTACTGAGCATGGTGCTGGCCTGTACGGAGTCCAGAAGATACTCAACATTCTGGGTAATGGCGGTGGGATAGGCGTTGCGCTTGCGGAACTGCCGCCACGCGGAGTTGAAAAAGGCGGCGGAAAACTCGTTCTCAAACATCACATGGAACTCGTCGATAAAGACATGGGTGCGCCTGCCCTTCTTCCAGTTTAAGGTGACGCGGTTGAGCATGGTATCGGTGATGACCAGATGGCCGATGGGTTTCAACTGTTCGCCCAGGCCGTGGATGTCGAACACCACCACCCGCTTGTCCAGGTCCACGGTGCTGCCATGGCCGAAGATGTCCAGGGAGCCGGTGGTGAACAGCTCCAGCGCCAGGGCGATCTCCCGCGCTTCCGCTTCCGGCTGTTCCATCAACTTTTCTCGGAGGGCGGCGAGGGTGGGTACAGTGTCGTTCTGTTCCGCTTCTTCATACAAGTCCCCCGTACAGCGGTCAATGATGGAATTGTGCTGGGGGCCTACGCCTTTGGGGTCAATGCGCTCTACCAGAGACATGATGAACTGCGACTTCACCACAATGGGGTTGTTTTCGCCGTAGCCGTCCACCATATACATGGCGTTGAGCCGGTCTTTCCCCCCAGCGGCCACCCGGATCACGCTCCCCACACCGTCCATGGCTTCAATGAGGGGGGCGTATTCTCCCTCCGGGTCTGCTATGAGAATGTCATCATCCGTATTGAGAATGAGGAACACAATTTCCTCTTTCACACTGAACGACTTGCCGGAGCCGGGAACGCCCAGCCGGAAGGAGGACTGATTGAGCAGATTGGCCTTGTTGCACATGATAAGGTTGTGGGAGATGGCATTCTCCCCGAAGTAGATGCCGCCCCGGTCCATAATCTCCTGCACCTTGAAGGGCATGAACACAGCCAGCGATTCCGTGGTCAGGGTGCGGAAGGCGTTGATCTTCCGGGTGCCGATGGGCAGGACCGTGTTCAGACCGTCGATCTGCTGGTATTTCAACACCGCCAGCTGGCACCGCCCGGACAGGGAGCGTATCTTCTCCGTGTCGGTGTCAAGCTGCTGTTTGGTGTCGGCGGTGATAACCAGAGTGAGGACGGCCTGCATCATCCGCTGGTCGCGGGTGGTCAGGTCGGCCAAAAACTCCTTGCTCTCCCTGCGCTGTAATTCCATATCGTAGGGGACGATGGCGGAGAAGTTGTTGTTCTGATTTTGCCGGCGCTGCCAGTTCGTGATGTTGGTTTCAACACCCAGCAGACGGTTCTCCACCTCCCGCACGGCCTCGTCCGTGGGCACATTGAGGATGTCAATGGACAACATCATATTGCGGTCCAGGTCAGTCAGGTTCGTCACGATCTCGTCCTGGATATAGTTGGCGTAGTCCTTCAGGAACAGCACCCGGCAATAGCGGTCGCCCAGCTTCAGATAGTCGCTGTGCTTCTCGATCCCGTCCGGGCAGATGTAGTCCTTGAAGTCGTGGCCCTTCCGGGCCATATCCGCCATATCAAAATGAAAATTGCCCTCGTCTCCGGCCCGGTAGAAATCGTGGAGAATACGCAGCCGGTCCGTGGCGTCCAACTCCACGCACTTGGAGCCGAGGGCGGCGAAGCGGGCGGCCAAATCCGCTCCGACGCGGGTGAAGTAGGCGCGGGCGTCCTCAATATCCCGCTTGTAGACCGTGATGGTGACATACTTCTCCTGGGTGATGCCGTTGGCTCCGGTCGCCTTGTCCATGAGCATTTGATTGTACTCCCTGCGGTACTTGTCCAGGCCGTCCTCCCGCATGGGCATGAGGACAGACTGCTCAAAATCCGCCTGGCTTTGACGGCGGTTGCAGATGGTGAGCTTGGTGGTAGCGGCGCAATCCAGGCTGTTCAGCAGTTCCGAGTAGACCCGAAACATGGTTTCTTTATCCTCCTGACCGGCCACCTTGTAATTGATGTCGGTGAAACGGTAGGTCTTGGAAAACTTGATACCCACCTTAAATATGCCGTCCGGCCAGACGCATTGAATGGGGATCACATCCTGCACCCTGCGGGGGACGCGGTACGGCTCCCGGTCCTGCCGCATGATGGTCTTGATACTTCTAATCATGGCGCTTGTATTCCTCCTTTTCCCACTTGTCTATGCTGGGCTTCAAGAGATCGTAATAGAGGGTGGACGCTTCAAAGCGCAGTTCTCTGGGTTCCAGCACCTCCGAGCGCAGCCATGCCCAGATGAATTGCTCCGCCGCCATGCCGTGGTAGGTGAAAAAGCCCAGGGCGGCGAAGGGGGCCGCGCCCAGAACGCACACCCAGGACACAGTTTCCGTACCGGCATAGGGCTTCATCAGAAAGTACAGTCCCACGGCCACTGCCACCGCCAGGGCAGAAAAAATGAGCTGCCGCAGAGACAGCCCGAAAAACATACTCTCCGTGTAGTTACGTATTTCACGGTTGATTTTGACTTCCAAAATATCCTCCTTTATCGCTCCATGCCCCGCTTCTGCCTGGGTGGTTTCTGTTGGGATAGATAGGGGATCACTTCTTCCTCCCCCTCAATGATACTGAACTGCGGACGCAGGAAAGGGTGGGTTTCGCGGCTCTGCCACAGGCGGATCATCTCTAACGCTTCCTCCCGTGTTTCCATGCTTCCCTTCTGTACCCCGTCTTTGAATAGATAAAACCGGCGCATGATCTACTCCTTTCCCGCTGGCGGTTATCGCTCCCGGTCATCGTGCTTTTTCAGTTCCCGTACGGCTTGCCGGGCCTCGCCGGGGAGGATATAGGTTCTGCCATCTCTGCTAACGGTGTGGGTATCATAGCCCATCACCTTGAGGGCTTTGCGTACCTGCGGGGCGTGTTCCTTCGTGGGCCGGCAGATGCCCGCTACCAGAAACAATTCAAATTCACCATACCACGGTTCGTGCTGAAAATTGTCCATGCGAAAGAAAATATCTTCTTTGATCTCCTCAATGGGCTTTTCCATCAATTCGCGGTACTCATCTTCAAAACTCATGGCTGCTCCTCCTTATCGTTCCATGCCCCGTTTCTGCCTGGGCGGTTTCTGGCGGGAGGGATAGGGGATAAATTCTTCCTCTCCCTCAATGATGCTGAACTCCGCGCGTAGGATGGGGTGGGTTTCTAATTTCTGATACTGACGGATCAGGTCAACCGCCAGCTCTCTCGTGAAGGTACTCCCTTGCTGGGTCCCGTCCTTGAATACATAAAACCGTTTCATCTGTGTCCTCCTCACAGACCCATCATTTCCCGTACCACATGGTCGGACATCTTGACGCTGCCTACCAAAATAAGCATATTAAAGGTAATTTCGCCAATGTAGCTCCACACCATCGAGGCCGCCGCAGCGTCCGGGTCAACAACAGGTGGGGAACTGGCGAACACGGAGAAGATGATACAGGCCAGCACGATGACGGCCCCCTCCAGACAGACGGCGGCATAGCTTTTGAGAAAGCTCTTGCCCACATTCTGGCTGGGTTCCCCGGCAAAAGTAGACAGGGGGATGGGGGCTAGCGCAGCATACATATACATCTTAAAAAAGCGCCCGTAGACGCTCAAGATCATTACAAAGGACAGGACCCAAATAAGAAGCCCGCCGATCAGCGTCACCGCCCATAGGGGGATGCTCTCAAAAAAGCCGCAATCCTCAACGGCTGTCACGATCTCCCCGGGCAAAACAGTGGACGATGGCGCACCGAAGCCCGCCGCGTTCATAATGGAGGACACTACGCCCTGGATGATGTCCAGAAGGGCCAGCATCAGCTCCATGCCGTAGGTGATCAGGGCCTTTGCCAGAACAAAGCGGACAAACAGCTTCAGCGCATGTTCCGGCTTTTTGACCTCCACAAAGCTGCCGCAGGTCTTGACCACGCCCACCACAAAGAACAACACCAGCAGGGCGTAGCTGATGGCCTGGAGCGCACCGTGAATGTCCGCTATTACGGCCCAGATCGCGCCGCCCTTGAAGTCCTGGGGGGATTGGGTGATAAGCTGCCAGATCTCGCTCAACTTGCCATTCCAGACCTCCAGCGCATTTTCCAGGTTTTGCACGACCCAATTATCCGACACGCAAAACACCTCCTTTGGGGGCAGGCTTTTGGGGCCTGCCCCCTGTGTTCGGATAACTTGGCATCATCAGCCGGTGATAAGGGTCAGAATTTCTTTGGAAAAGGTTATGACAATGCCGCCAGCCAGGGTGAGGAAGCCGTTGGACCGCTGGGACGGGTCGTGGCTCTGGAGGGAGAGGCCCACCTGAACGATGCCCCAGCCCAGCAGGATCAGGCCCACCGCCCGGATCAAACCAAAAATGAACTCCGACAAATTGTTGACCACCTCCAGGGGGTCATCGGCGGCAAAGGCCGTCATGGAGCAGCAGCCCAGCAGGGCCGCGGCCATTACCAGCGTGCAGTAGCAGCGGAAGCCCTGTTTTACCTTACCGGGCATGGGGAGCCGCTTATTTTCCTTTTTGTTGTTCCGCATTTTCTTGTTCCTCCAGTTCAATAAATTTCTGCTCCAGTTCTTCCTCGGTGAGAAGAATGAAGCGATGTTTCGGCGCGTCCTGACCATCCTTTTCCACTGCCTGCTTCAACAGCTCCTTGTCAAAGCGGATAGACACGATGCTATGGGTATCCTCGCCGTGCCGGTATGGTTCCGCCCCGCCGTCTGTGGTGAGTTTGATATTGGGATGTTTAAGAATGTCATACTTGAGGTCCCGCACGGGCCGCTCCCCGCGAATAAAAAGAAGCGCGTACTGGTTATCCAGCATACGCACTTCATCCGGCATGAGCAGTTCCCGGCCCGTGAGCTGCCAGTTGGTGGAGTAGCTGCCGCTCCGCCCTTTGGACTGGCCGTAGGTGTTCGTATCAATGGTTTCCTTGCCCAGCAGCTTGGACACATACTCGTGGGTGGATTGCTCATTGCCGCCCATATACAGAAATTCATCGCAATTTCCCACAAGGCTCTCCCACTGCTTTTCAAAAAGGGCCTTGAGCTGGGCGAGGTTCTGGATGATGATGCTCACGGAGATTTCACGGCTCCGCATGGTGGCAAGCAGTTTGTCAAACTCATCAGGCAGCGCGACATTGGCGAACTCGTCCATGACGAAATGCACATGGACGGGCAGCCTGCTGCCGTGTACCACATCTGCCTGATAGTAGAGCTGTTGGAACAGTTGGGTGTAGAGTAGGCCGACAATGAAGTTAAAACTGGAGTCATTGTCGGGGATCACGGCAAAGATGGCCGTCTTTTTTTCACCTAAACTCCACAATTCCATCTCGTCCGTCTGCGTCATGCCGGCCAGCGATTCCAGATTGAACTTCTCCAGCCGGGACACCAGCGTGATCTGGATGGACTTCAGGGTCTTGCCGCTGCCGGAGCGGTAATTGCGGTAATATTTCAGGGCGATATGCTCCGGGTCCCGCATTTCCAGGCGGTCAAAGAGTTCATCCAACGGGGATTGGTAGGTGTCATCATCCTCCCGGACCTCGCCAGCCCGGATCATTTCCATGACCATGGAGAAGTTCCGTTCTTCGGGCGGAGCTTCGTAGTGGAGATAGAACACCAGCGCCAGCAAGAGCATCTGCGCTGCCTGATCCCAGAAGGGGTCCTGTGACTGTGCGCCTTTGGGCGTGGTGTTCTTGAACAGGTTGGTCACAAGCCGCTGAATGTCGTTGTCGTTGCGGAGATAGGCAAAAGGGTTGTAGCAGTGGCTTTTCTCCATGTTGATTAGGTCAAGCACCTTGATGTCGTAGCCGTTTGCTTCAAGCAGTCCTCCGGTGTCGCGCAAGATTTCACCTTTGCAGTCCAGTACGATCAGGCTGGTGTTGGCGTTCATAATGTTGGGTTTGGCGTAGAACCTGGTCTTGCCCGCGCCGCTGCCTCCCACCACCAGGACATTCAGATTGCGCCGGTGTCTGCGGCCATCCAGCCCAATGGCGACATTCTGTGTGAGAATTTTGTTCGCGGTCAGCTCCTTATCCGCATATTTCCTGTTGATTCCTTTTGGATCGCCCCATCTGGCGGAGCCGTGTTCCTCCCGCCTGCGGTAATTGCGGTCGGTGGAGAGGTAGACGCCAATCCCCAGAGCGTAGCACAACAGAAAAATGAGGACAGTTTTCAAACTGCCCTCACACCATACAATGTGAAACGGATGGTCCAGCGCGGCCCCGCCGTACCGCACCAGCCCCGCCAGTCCGCCGCCCATATAGGGGGCCAGCAGCAAGGCCAGCCAGACCACAGGGATGACGCCGCAGGCATAGAGGATCAGGTGGGCTTTGGAGAACTTATCTTGCCTCACGGTCAGACCTCCGTTTCTCCCGTCTTGTGGGCGCGTCTATAACTTTGAGAATGAGATCGTCCACATCCTCGGTGGGTTTGCCGTCCCGGAGCGCGTCGTTGCGGAAGTCAGTCAGGCCCCGCACCATAAGCCGTTGTTCGTAGTCATTCAGCGTGACTACACGCTTCTCATCGAGCATAGAGCGCCCTCCTTATCTCGCGGCGTTATCTCGGTTCTTCTGCGCCTTTTCCTGGGCGGCAAAGAGTCGGTTCATATCGGCGGAGATACTCCCGGCCACATCCCGCATGACACCCGCCTCAGCCCGGAGCGCCCTGGCGTCCATCCCGGCATAGCTCTCCGGCAGGCGTTCAAAGGAAAAGCCCTCTACCGACACGCCATTTCTTTTGCACAGCATATAAGACACGCTGTACGCCGTAAAATCGGGGCTTTCACAGGTGATCCCATCATGGTCCATGTGGGCGCGGGCAAGCTCCTGGGCCAGCCCCCGGAAGATGGTGGGGGCATCCAACCCCTGGCGGACATAGACGGTATGCTCCTGGGGATGATAAGTCACATTGACGCCCTCTGGCAGTTCGTTGGAGATAGCGAACCGGCAGGGGGCGTTGTTCATCAGGGCTTTCAGCAGCAGACGTTCATCCCGGACCGTGGCGGGGGCGGGGCGTTGGGCGGCCTTGGTCTGGGAAATGTCAAAGACCTTCCGAACATTGTAGGACACGCCCACGCTGCCATCGTCCCGCTGGTACTCCTTACCCGGTTCCAGGATGGTGATGGCGTCGGCTCCATGTCGGACATACACGCCACTGGCCTTCCAGCTGTCGAAGTCGGCCAGTTTGGTAGCCTCTGGGCACTGGGCCGCGATCAGGATGGCGTTGCTCACGGAGTAGAGGTCAAACCGAGCCTGCACATCCAAGTAGGCTTGGAACAGCCCGCCCTCTTTGCCCATATCCTGCACATAGCTGTCGATCATGGCGTAGACGCCTTCACGCTCCACCTGCTTTCGCGCCGCCCAAGCCGTCTTGTCAAAGGGCTTCTCCTCCTGCTGGGTGGGCTGGCCGGTAAACAGATCATCATAGTTCGGCATACATTACCGCTCCTTTTGCTTTTTGATTTTCTTTTTTGGGGGTGCTTTGTGCTGGACCGGCTTCTGCCGCCCAGCGTTCTCTCTGGCTTTCTCCTCCGCCCGCTGCTTCTGCTCCGCCCTGATCTCCTTCAATGCCTGACGGACAGAGGGACGGGGGCGCTCCAGCGGATCAGGGATACCCGGCTCGGCGGCCTCTTTGGGCTTTGAGGTAGGCTCGGACAGACGGGATTTCTCGGTCCGGCCCACGGTGGGGTTTTCGGTCCTGCCCTCCTCTCTGGCAGAGGACGCGCCCCGCGCCGCCTTCAAAAATTCATCCAGGTCCCGGTCTGGATCGTCGCGCTCCGGAACAACCGGGCCATGTTCCGGGGCCGGGGCAAGCATGGCGTCCAGAAATCCATCCATCTCCCGCTCAGTCATCGGCTCCTGGGGAGTGTCCACCCCGGCTGCCGGTTCCGCCGCAGGTGTTTCCGGGGCGTCCATCCGCCGCTCCGCCCGGCTCTGTTCGATCTCCTGTTTGACCTGGGCCATATCTACGGTGGCAAGGCCGAACCGCTCAATGATGCGGTTGATCTTGCCGGCGTCCTCCGCCCTCGCCATGATGTCGGTCAGTCCATCCGTGGCGTCCCGGTCCTTTAATACACAGTAGAGGACGCCGTACTTCTTTGCCTCCCGGCAAAAGAGCTGGAGATCGCTGTCCTTCACGGCAAACACCTTCAGCTCCTTGCCGCTGCGGAGCATATTGGTCAGACGGGCCTTGCCCGCTGTCTTTTTCTGCTCCCGCAGGATGGCATAGATCAAAACGGCAAGCTGTTTGGCTCCGGAGCCGGCCAGCCTGACCGCAACCTCACCTGTTTCCAGCGACATCCTCACGACTTGCTCCGCCGCGTCGCCTGAATAACTCATTCTTTAACTGCTCCTTTCGCTCAATTTCCTTTTGCTTCACCAGCCGTCCCAGGTTCTCCCGGACCTGCCCGGAACGCTGGGCGATGCCGTCACATAGGACCACCTCCTTTCGCGCCGCCCTGATCCTGTCAGACAGGGCACTGATCCGCTGTTTTACCTCATCTGCGGCAATAGCGTCACCCTGACGGCTACACCGTCGAAGCTCCTTTCGGAGTTCCTGCCGCTGGGCAGCCAGGGCGTTCGCCTCCATCAACGCCGTTTCCCGGTGGGTAGTCAATTCCTCAATCGTTCCAATGTGGTGTTTCCCCAAAAAGCGGGTTTCCGCGTCCAGACGGTCCAGCTTGGCGATGTCCTCCCGCAATAAAGAAGACACCCGCTTGACGGATGCCGGACGCCTGACGATGATGTGGAGTTCATAGCAGTAACGGAAGTACAGCGCCCGCAGGCCGGTGACGTTCTTCTGGGGCTTTCCCCGTACCCGGTAATACTGGGGCGAGTGATGGACAAGCTCCGGGAACGGGGGCTGCTTGTGAATGTTGCGTAAAATACGGGTCCTGATCTCATCCAGCGTGTAGCCCTCGCCCAGCTTGTGGAAACGGAAATAGCCCTTTGCGTCCGGTGGCTTCAATGCGGGATATTTCAGGGGCTTTCCGTCCTTCCCGTGGGTCTTGACCTGATAGCCCATTTCGTCCAGCACCCGCAGGAAGTCGCGCTCAGTAGTGGAAGCGCGGATAGCCCGGTCGATGTCGGCCCGGATAGTGCCCCGGTGGGTGGGTTTTCCATCACGCTCGGCCCGCCATTCGGCATAGTCCTTTGTCTGTCTGCCAGGGTTCTCGATCACGGAGATGGCGTATTCCCGGCACAGACGGTCCGATACCTCCCGCATCCGGGCGTAGTCGGCGGGGGAGTTGTAGAACTTTTTTCCATCAACCCAGGACACGGAGTTGATGACAAAGTGGTTGTGATAGTGTCCGGTATTGCAGTGGGTCGCCACTACAACTTCAAAACGCCCGCCCCACAGCTCCTCCGCCAGCCTGACGCCGATCTCATGGGCTGTCTCCGCCGTGACCTCATCCGCTTTGAAGGACTGATACCCGTGGTAGCATACCCGGCCCCCAGACTTGCCCCACAGCCGCTTTGTTTCCATAAACTGCGCGGCGGCGGTGTCCTCCCGGCAGTTCAGGCAGGACACATAGGACCGGCGCTCCGTTTTCATCTCGTCGGCGGCATACTCCACCACATCCTCAACGGCATGGAGGGACGCCAGCTCCGGCAAACCGGCCTCAGTGGTCTTTTCCGGGTTCCGGACGTAGTCGATTACCTTGTCCACGCGCCCATGAATGGGCCAGATGGAGGTCACAGCCATGTCAGTCGGAAGGCACGGTATAGGCGTCCGCGATCAGCTTCTCCACGGCCCGATTATCCTCCAGTGCCTTGCGGAGCTGGGGCACATCCAGCAGGCCGAGGGCGTTGGCCCGCTTCATGACCTGATTCAGGTTATTCCCCACGCGCCGCACCTCCTGGATCAGCACAGGTACATCGGCGGGCGGGGCCTCCTTCACCTCCGTGCCGTTCAGGACGCGGCGGCAGTAACCCTCGCGGGACAGGCCGGACTTGCGGGCCTTCTTGGTAAGGACGTCCAGTTCGGTTTTGGTGAAACGTACCTTCATTTCAAGTGTTCTTTTCAAAACGATCATCCTTTCTCAATGCGGGGTCATAGGGGCGGCAAGCCCCTGTCAAGCGGAATTGTGGCCCCACAATTCGTTGCTTGCTAAGACAATACCGACATCCTCTGCGCCTGCGGCGCTGAAGAGTGTGCGGGCTTGGCCTCTTCGTTATCGCTCATGCTCTTTTTCGGTTCGCATGAGGGCCTTCGCCCGCTCCACTTCATCGGACATCATATAGCACCGCTCAATTTGCCAGCCGTTCTTGCCGCCGTACTCCGATGCCATATACTGTTCCAGGCGGACACAGGGATCGGAGCCATCCAGGGACGAAGCATAGATGGAATATCCGCCCATATTAGGCCGAAACGCCTTGTTGTCGCTGGACACCGCATAGGTACGGCTTTCCACGGAATACTCCTTGTCAAAGCTGGCCGGAGAGAACACAATGAAGCCGGACAAATGCTGGCGGGCACGTTCTGCTGCGCGAAAATAACTTCGCATGGTTGCATAGGTCATATTGACTTCACAAAGGGCCTTTTCACTCATAGAGTGACAACCTCCTATTATGATTTTTGCGGCATCATAGGTGATGCCATGCCCCTCGACGGGCGGGAAAAAGCGGCATCATAGGTGATGCCGCTAAAAACTGTTCAGGAAGTCAAACACGGTGTTTAGGTCCTCCGCGCTGGCTTCCGCCTGCGCTGCTGGCCGGTCACGGCTGTTCTTTGCGGTTCGCTCCAATTCTTCAGATACGGCCTGACGGATCAGCTCTTTCAACACATCGGTTTGCTCTTTTGCGTTGATCCTGGCGATGATCTCCTGATTGATGGATCGGGCATCCATGCGGTGCAGGGCTTCCCACGCCCTGCGGTCATCCTCCCGGTCAAGGTTAAATCGGAGCGAAAACCGTTTGGTATTCATTCTCTCGCCCCCCTGTGCAAAGCCTGCTCACACAGGAACTCATAGCCCTTGGCGGTGGCGCAGATATCCTCGTAGATCGTTACGCGGTCGGCGTCATAAGCCCCGAAGTTGCGGACCAGACAGCTTCCGCCGCCCAGCACATGGAGCCGCATAAGAGCGGGGTTGTACTCATGCTCCCGCAGGATGCGGAAAATCTCGCCCACATACTCTGCGGCGGTTTCCCGGATGGTGGTCAGGTAGTCCTCCCGAATATCCGCTGTGCCGAACCGCAGCACCCGGTTGATGATCGACTCGTCCACCGTGGCATGGTGGGTCCGCATAACATTCTCCCGGACGGCCAGCATACATTGATGGGTGCCATACTTCTCAGTAAACATCCGGTCCACAACAGGCTTGCGGTCGTTGATAAACATGATGTTCATGGTGCCGTTGCCAATGTCACAGAGCATATTTACGCCCAGGAAGTCCCTGATCTGGCCGGCCACCGCCGCGAAGCCCTGGGGAAACACATCCACCCCGGCGATCTCCACCCGGTAGGCTTTTCCCCGGAAGGTAAAGGCCAGTTCCCGGTTCCGCGTGAGGTAGGCTTTGAAATCCTCCCGTTGCCGGCTCACCCAGGTGAGGGGCAATCCCACTGCAAGATATACCGTGGCGTCTGTCAGGCCATATACATTCAGCTCACGGGCGATAGCGGCCAGGGTGAGGATATAGTAGTCATCGTCCCCGGTCTTGTCCGCCTTAAACTCCTTGTGGCCTGTCCCAATCAGGTAGTAGCGTCCGTCATAGACCAGCAGATCGTCTTTGAATACCGGCTCTGCGTCATGGACGGTCAGCCCCGCGGGAAAACAGCAGTTTGCAGTCTTGATGTTGCCGTAGCCATTGTCTATCCCGATGATCTTCATGCCCTGATGGTCTTTCACCGGCTCCATTCCTCCTTCCTCTTTGCCTGCCCCAACCTCCGCTGGAGCAGCAGATCGTTTACATCCTTGCCGCTGGGCGGCGGCCTGTCCAGCACTTCGTATCTGTCCCCCAGGCCAGCCATGATACCCGATGCCGCGTCCCGGCCCACCTCGTCATTGTCCAGGTGGAGGCAGAGCGTGTGGATGCCGGGGTGGTCCTGAAGGTACTGGCTGAGAGCCATGGGGATGACAAACTCTTGTTTCTGCTTGAACACCCCGCCCAGGGAGAGCATGGCGTCCTGCCGCCAGTCCCGGCCCTTCATTTTCAGCAGGGTGGCGTAGCTCAACAGGTCGATGGCCGATTCAAACAGGTGGACGCTGGGTGCAGCGGAGTCCTCCGCGATGGCGAAGGAATACCGCTTGTCACTGCCGGTGGCCTCGCCCTTGAAGTCCCCTATGATGCCCCGCAGGGCGGCGTAGCGGGGTTGGCCCTGCCGGTCCCGGCCCACGAATACGGCATTGTGATAGGGCAGACTTTCATACAAACGCCCGGTCTGGATGCAATAGTCGATCACATCATAGTCAATGCCCCGCCCATGAAGATAGCTGACAACATGGGTTGCACACCGGCTGGATTGGGGAAGGACCAGTTTCCGGGGTTCCTGCTCCTTTGGCCTGGCTTGAGGTGCCGGAGACGGGGGAGAGAAGTTCGGCCCCGTCAGGGCCTCCACCGCCTCGGTAAAGGAAAAGCCCTGGACCTTGATAAGATAGTCCAGGGCCGTTTTCCCGCCGATTTTGCGGGAGAACCAGTTCCATTTTCCGTTGCTGATCTTCAAGCTGTCATGCTCACGGGTGCAGTAGGTGCTTCCGCCCACATGGACGAGCTGGTGCGGGTCATACCGCTGGAGATAGGTCAGCAGGTCCCATTCCTTAGCCTGAGCGATCTGCTCCGGGGTGACATAGCCCATCCTACCGTTCCTCCCGCTGGCCCTTTTCCTTTTCAGCCCGTATAACGGTATCTGCGCGGGCCTCGATCACATCCCGTACATCGTTCATGTGGTTGGTTTCCGTCTGCTGCCATGCCTTGTAAACATCCGCCAGCGGGGTCCGGGACCGCAGCAGGGCCGCAGCCTGGGCGTCCGTCAGTTCCAGTACCTCCAACTCCATCACAATGTCTTCTCGGACGGTGAATTTGCAGGCATTGTCCAGGATCACATTGGGGGGCTGCTCCAGAAGCCATGCCTTATACTTCTGCTGCTCGGCTGCCATCCGTTCATAAAGTTGGCGCATCGTTTCTTTGTTGGTCATGCTGTATCACTCCTTATAAAATAGTGATAGCCGGGAGATCTCCAGATGAAAACCTCCTGGCTATGTAAAACGGCAAGGCCGCAGACACGGCCTTGCCAAAAAGGTATGTGATTGCTTTATCGGGCGTCCCGGTCTTTCCCGGCTTTGTGTTTCACTGGCAGAGGCCCATCTTTCGCTTGCTCTAATTTTTCCAAAGCGAAATCCAGTATCTTCGCCTTCCGCTCCGCCAGCATGGTCAGATAAAATTGCCGCTGCAAATCACTGAGGAATGGGGTGTCATAAATCAACTTCCCGATTTTATCCATGTCGATCTGGGGGACGATTCGCCGCAAAGCGCGGTTGCACCCTTCATCCCGCAGCGAGGAAATAAAATCGAAATACCGGATTTTCTTTCCTTCCAGCGTAATCGCGGAGGTCGGTATCTCATAAATTCGATGGTCGCGGTCGCCCTTATTGGTGAGGACAGACCGCATGATCTCGTCATCCGCCTGGGGACATCCCTTCTTTCTCAGCTCATGCAGGCGCTGATACACCTGACTCAGCCGCCGGACAGCATATTGGAGTTGTTCTGCCGTCCCGTAACCGCTGTTGAAGTCACGGGCGATGGCGTTGATCTCTCGGCCTGCCTCGTTCATAAAGGCAATGGCCTCCCGTGTCTCCGCCTCCCTGAACAGGACGGGGCGGTTGGTTTCCATCTGCCGCATCAGCCATGCGCTGGCGGACAGTCCGGCGGCCCTGTTCCGTTTCTTCAACAGATCGTATTCCTTTGCGCTCATGCGGACACAGGTGCGGTGTGGTTGGCTATTGCCAAACCTTATTTTCCGAGGTACCAATGTTGTTCCGAAATGCTGGCCGGAAATGGATTTTTGGCAACGCTGTCAGAAGTCCACCTTTCCCCACCCAAAATCGCTTTTGGCAATATTGCCAAACCCGGTTTCCTAGCACAAACTTGCCGGCAGTGCTGCCAAAAAGTCCCGCCGATTGGCGGCATTGGGGTCAGGGGATTTCCCCTGCAAGTGGCGTTTTGACATCAAAATGCGATGCTTGCGCCACCAAAGGTCCCGCATTGCGGGACCTCTGGCGGTCTCTCCGCCACGGGCGGGGTTTTCTTTTAATGGAGAGCAGACCGTCTCTGTATAGCACTTATGTTTTGAAAAAATGGGTCTGGCCCCAATTTTCTAACAAACATTTTTATCGTCTCTGAGAAATTTAACGGCCGGACTGAATTTTCAATTTCTCTTATGCTTTCCGATCGATCCCTTGGTGATATTCATTTAAGATACCGGGCTTAACTGGCTTTCCCCAATTCCAAGACGGGTCCCGCTGATGCACATATTCTCCCAAACGCTTAGCCTCTTGTATACTGATTTGATTTAATGTCCATCCGGCGGCGGCTCTTTCTTCAGGAGGCAACGACATAATATAGTTTTTTATAACTTGGCTTTCAACTTCTCCATCACTCATTCCGCCGTTGTTTTTCATATTCTCAAACACCAGCGCTCTTATCCTGTTCGCAACGTCCTCGTCAACAGGAACGATTCGACGGAAATCCGTCCGACCTGTAATATCCATTCCTTCTGGGCAATATGGGTTCACGTGGTCCTTTGGAGGCAGAGAGCCGTTGGGAAGGTTTGGCGTAACGCCTTGCCGCCTGTACCTGTCCGCATTTGCCATCATCCTAGCAATATCGCTGACCGTCATCGTTTTTCCTCCTTCTGTCTTATTGTTTAGAACTGGTATTTATAGAATCGACTGACTAAGAAAAACCAAATACTGCGCATACCTTTTATTTAAAATATCGACAGCTCTTTATTAAAAGTTTAGTGTGGGTTACCAGTAAAAAGTAAATCATTTGGGGGAAAATCCATACTTTCTACTGTTATCTATGTATCATGCCACTCGCAGCCCTTCGCTCCCCGATTTTCCCATGCCCTACACTCTCGAGCCGCCCAGTATACAGCAGCAGTTTTCGGTAACTATCATTTTCAAACATTTGTTTCAACAACTACCGCATCAGTCATGATTGAAAAACATCGTGGTGATAAGGATAGCTGTTTTGAAAGCCCTTAATGGCTTGCGACCATCTTTATCTGTCTCATATCGGCTATGCTATCTACAATAACAATGCTCTCATGCGGTTAAAATATTGCCCTTGTGCGGGGGTACCTTAACTCATATCTGGGTTTTTCTTCGCCATAGAAGGGAATTTCAGCATATATTGCTCCCCGTCATAGAGAACGGAAAGCTTCTTGCCGTTTGCGCTGGCGTATGCCTTGTTCCGTTTTGGCATACCTGTAAAGTCAATAACGCCCATGTGGTCACTCCCTTTCCATCCGCAGATACTTCTCCCGGAGATACCACGCCTGTTCTGAACTGATGACCTGATTGACCTCCGCGTTGTTGATGTCTGTCTGCAAGTTGCAGTAGTCGCAGTCCCAGCGCAGGTCCTTCTCACCCCGATCCAGCCGGTCCCAGGCCGCCTGCATCTGGGCTATGGATTCCATCAAAAAATCAGGCAGGCCGCACTCCAGATAACTCTTATCTGTTGGCAGTCCGGTATCGCTCTCATAGGCCGGGGATAATTCCATGATGTCCTCCATGGTGCAGTCCAGCGCCTTGGCAAGTTGCTGGACAGTCTTGGCGGCACACCGTCCGATCTCGCTCCTTCCGGCGCAGATGTCAACGATGGTAGTATTGGGGACGCCGCTGATTTGCGCCAGACGGTATTTACTTATGCCCCGCTGATTCAGATACCCTTGCAGGTCCATACCCTGTGCCTTCCTTTCAATATTTTTCTCCATTATATCGGCATACCGATTGTCTGTCAATCACTTATGCTCCCTATGCCCAGGAAAATAGAATTACGATGATTATAAACGAATAAACATCGTGTCAAAGTCCTCGAACATGAATTGTATTTTGTCGATCTGTTTCCGGGTATGGTAGTGGCCGCAGTACCATTTTTTGTAGTCCAGGCGGTCCTCTATGCCATCCAGCCAGTCCTCGGTACTCTTGTCTACGGAGCTTTGGTCAAGGCCGGAGAGAAATACTTCGGTCGGCTCATATTTGCGGGGGCAGGTGTGGCTCAAAACAATGTCGATGTTCCAGTGTAAGGCGGCAAGCCGCGCTTCAACCACGGCTTTGATCTCCTCGTCCGGCTGCTCATCCGGCCACCAATGCCACCCGTGCGCCAGCCGGTAGTGCTTATCCACACTGTACGCGCCCCCGATCACGATACACTTGTACCCATCGAAATTGTAAATCTCGCCGTCAACAGCAAAGAGGATGTTCGGAAATGCTTCTTCATAGAGAATTTTCCCGCCGCAGTATTCTCCTTCCATATAGGATGGGATGCGCTGGGGCCTGGCCTCATGGTTGCCGTGGATACTGAAGAATTTGACCGGAATGGCGCTGGCATACTCTTTTGCGCGGGTGTCGCGGTCATTCAGGTAATAATTGAAACCCGCATCACCAAGGATGATTATGGTATCGGATTTTGTTGTTTCCATTGCGCGGCAAAAGGTGTCCACGCGGAGAAAATTCCCATGTGTGTCGCCTGTGAGATAGGTTGCCATAGCATTCAACTCCATTCTATCATGAATTTTGATACCGTATACAGGTGGGCGTGGGACACCCATCCGCGGAAATGATACAACAAACTATGTACGGGGGCAAGTCTGCCGCTTGCTCCCGTATCATGTTTTTGAGGGTCAGACATTTCTCACTCTTTCAGCGTTCGCGGTCGGGACTGCCACGGGCGGGGGCGGTGACTTCATCCCCTACATCTCCATCCACGATCTCGCTCTCCCGCTTGTCCATGTTCAGCAGGATGTTCAATTCATCCAGGCGGGCGGACTTTCTTTTCAGCTCGTCCTCCTGGGGAAAGGGCTTATCCACCTCCAGTTTGGCGTTTTCGAGCTGCATCCTGGTATTTTCCAACTGTTCCCGGCAGGTGCTGATCCGCTCCTCCATGCTTTCCAGCAGATTGTCCAGGCGGAGAATGTTGCCAAAAACATCTGTGCCGAGGTTCGTGGTGTAGTACAGCGCCCCTTTCAGCGTGACCTTGAACTCCCTGGTCAGGCTTGCAAAGGACAGGTCCATAGAAAAGCCCCGGTACTGGCCCAGGGGGACAGGTTCGGGGCTGGTCATGGCTTTGCAGGCGGCGAGGATGGCGCTGCCTGCGGCTTTTTTGTCGGTGTAGACGGTCCCCTCCACCTCCATGGGGGAGAAGCCGTCCTCATTGGGGTGGGTGTTCTCCTTCAGCCGGTCCATATCGGAAAGATAGCCCTCAATAGACTGCTCATACTTGGCAATCTGCTGAGGCAGCGTCTTAATGATCTGATCCTCCAGAGCGTACCGCTGGCTGAGGTGGTTGGCTTTCAGGAGCCGGAGACGCTGCACATCAATGTCCAGGTCCATCTTCTCCTTGATGTGGGGATTGCCGGTGCAGAGCGCCTTGATTTCCGCGTATGACAGGGCGGTTTCATCTATATCCTCGCAGGACCGGACCGGGGATTTGCTGGTCATGATCTGCCCGATGAACTTCTGCTTGCCCTCCACCAGCTGATAGAGGTAGCTGTCAAAGGTGTTCTCGGTAACATAGGTATAGATGTCCACCTCATTGTTCTCGTTGCCCTGCCGGATGATCCGGCCCTCCCGTTGCTGAAGGTCGCTGGGCCGCCAGGGGCAGTCCAGATGGTGGAGTGCCACGAGTTTCTTCTGGACATTGGTGCCCGCGCCCATCTTCTGTGTGGAGCCGATCAGCACCCGGACCTGCCCGGAGCGCACCTTGCCGAACAACTCCTTTTTCTGTGTCTCCGTGTTGGCGCTGTGGATATAGGCTATTTCTTCGGCTGGTATGCCCCTGGCAATCAGCTTATTCCGCAGGTCATCATAGACATTCTGAAATTCCGCCATCTCGTAGCCGCCCTGCTCGTTTGGGACCATTTCAATGGGCCGGTTCTTGCCAGGGGTGGAGAGGTCGCAGAATACCATCTGTGCGGAACGCTGGTCCGCTGTGCGCTGCCATATATCAAACACATCCCCAACACAGGCGTTGATTTTGCTGGTGTCGCTGTCCGGGAGCAAGGGGTTGAGGAGCCGTTGGTCCAGGGCCAGCTTGCGCCCGTCGTTGGTGATAAGCAGCATATTGTCCTCGGTGCTGTCCACCATCCTATTGCGGACCTTCTCCGCCCGCTCTCCCAGCGCCGCCACCATCTCCTCTTGCTGTTCCGAGGGTTTCAGGACGATGTTGTGGTAGTTGGCCTTGGGGACAGGGAGGTTGAGCATATCCGCTGTCTGGATGTCCGCCACTTCTTTGAACATAGACATGAGTTCTGGGAGGTTGTAGAACCGGGAGAACCGGGTCTTGGCCCGGTAGCCGGTGCCCTCCGGGGCCAGCTCGATGGCGGTGACAGTCTCGCCAAAGGTAGACGCCCAGGCGTCAAAATTGAGCAGGCCGTGTTCTTCCAGGGTGTGGTACTGCAAATACTTCTGCATGGTATACATCTCCACCATGGTGTTGGAGATGGGGGTGCCTGTGGCGAACACAACGCCCCGGCCCCCGGTCAGCTCGTCCAGATAGCGGCATTTCATATAGAGGTCGCTGGACTTCTGGGCCTCCGTCTGGCTGATGCCGCCCACATTCCGCATTTTGGAAAAGGCGGCGAGGTTTTTGTAGTAGTGGGCTTCATCGACAAAGAGGCGGTCAATGCCCAGTTCTTCAAATGTGACCACATCATCCTTACGGCTCTGGTCGTTCAACTTTGCTAACTTGGCGTCAATGGACTTTTTTGTGCGCTCCATCTGCTTGATGGAGAAGCGTTCCCCGTGGTTGGCTTTCAGCTCCGCGATGCCGTTCAGGACCTCACTCCGCTGCTGTTCCAGAAGATACCGCTGGCGCTCCACACTCACCGGGATTTTCTCAAACTGGCTGTGTCCGATGATGATGGCGTCATAGTCGCCGGTGGCGATCCTGCCGCAGAACCGCTTGCGGTTCTTGGTTTCAAAGTCCTTCCTGGTCGCCACCAGAATATTGGCAGAGGGGTAGAGCTGCAAATACTCCGACGCCCACTGCTCCGTCAGGTGGTTGGGCACCACAAACAAGCTCTTTTGGCACAGCCCCAGCCGCTTACTCTCCTGGGCGGCGGCTACCATTTCAAATGTTTTCCCTGCCCCCACCACATGGGCCAGCAGGGTGTTCCCGCCGTAGAGGATGTGGGCGATGGCGTTCACCTGATGGGGCCGCAGGGTGATCTCTGGGTTGATGCCTACAAAGTTCAGGTGGCTCCCGTCATACTCACGGGGCCGTATGCTGTTGAACTTGTCGTTGTAGAGCCTTGTCAGACGCTCCCTCCGGGCTGGGTCTTTCCAAATCCAGTCCTGGAACGCCTGCTTGATAAGCTGCTGCTTGCCCTGGGCGATAGCCGTTTCCTTCTTGTTCAGGACAGGAACACGGTTGCCGTGTTCGTCCTCCACATAGTCAAAAATACGCAAATCCCGGAGGTTCAGGGTTTCCTCTATGATCTTGTAGCCATTGACACGGGTGGTGCCGTAGGTGTTCTCCGCCTTGATATTGCCCCTGTCGGCAAATTTACTTTCGATATTCCATGCGCCGGTGTGCTGGGAGTAATGGCTGCGTATCATCCGCTGACTGCGGGGGGAAGTCCCGAACAGTTCATAGATAAATTGGTCAATGACCTCTGTGGGCAGCCAAGTAGCCCCCAGCCGGACGGCGATCTCGCTGGCGGTCAGGTCCACCGGCTGCACCCGTTCCAACGCCTGGACATGGGCGGTGTAGTCCTCCGGGTACAGTTCGGCGCTTCGTTTTGCCCATTCCAGCTTCTCCCGCACATTCCCGGAGAGGTATTCGTCCGCGGTGAGGTACTTTTCCTCGGAGCCACCGCCATACCCGTGCATGGGGTTCAGGAAGATCACGCCGGTCAGGTCGGCGTAGACCTCCTGCTCGGTCTTGCCGGTCAGCTCCGCCATATAGTCCATGTCCACCTTTGCCTTTTCAGCCAGTGATACGGCCAGGGCCTCGGACGCGGTATCTACATGGGTGATCGTGACCCTCTGCTTGATGGTGCGCTTGGTAAACATATCCGCCTTGCGGACAAAGTTGCGCTCATCGTCCAGCACCTCCAGGGAGGTCAGGAGGAAGTAGGCGCTGTCCATGCTGAACGCGGAGCTGTTGGCGCGGGAGTTGATCCGCCCGTACTTGTCCACAAAGGCGTCGTAAAGAGCGTTCAACTTCCGCTGCTGGGCCTGAATGTCCTGGTCGGGCCAGTCCTCGGTCTGGTACTCAATGAGCGTCCGCACACAGTCCCGTATGCCGATCAGCCCCTTGATGCGGTTGGCCGCTGTCACGGACACCTCTATCGGGTTCATGCGGCTGTTTTCCCGGTAGTACACCTTGCCGTCCACGATGGTATAGCTGAAATTCCGTACCTCCGGGTCCGCGGGGATGGACTTGTCCTCGCCCTCGGTTTCCGGATCGTCCATGACATACTCGGTGATGGAGCCTTGGATACTCTGAATAGCAACGGCAAGCTGGTCCTCCAGGTCCCGCCCCTCAATGGGCAGGCAGGCGGTTTCCGGCCCATAGGGGCCGCTGATCTCCCGCATTTCGCCCATGACCATCTCCGAGTGGTCAATAAAATACTGGTTCATTTTCAGCCCGTTGGCGTCGGTGTTCAGGTGTACCCAATCCGGTTCCTCGCTGGAGAGGGCGTCCCGCTTCTGCAAAAAGAGGATGTCGCTGGTCACATCCGTTCCCGCGGCGTCCTTGAAAGTGTTGTTGGGCAGGCGGATGGCCCCCAGCAGGTCGGCGCGCTGGGCAAGGTACTTCCGCACAGTGGGGGTGTCCTTGTCCATCGTGCCCTTGCTGGTGACAAAGGCGATGACACCGCCCGGCCTGACCTTATCCAGCGTCCGGGCAAAGAAGTAGTCGTGAATGAGGAAATTGTATCGGTCATACCGCTTGTCGATCACCTTGAAGGAGCCGAAGGGCACATTCCCGATGGCGGCGTCAAAAAAGCTGTCCGGGAGGTCTGTTTTTTCAAACCCCTGGACAGCGATAGACGATTGTTGATAGAGTTGCTGGGCGATGCGGCCTGAGATGCCGTCCAGCTCCACGCCGTAGATTTTGGAGTCCGCCAGGGCCTCCGGGCGCATACCGATAAAGTTGCCGATGCCGCAGGACGGCTCCAGCAGGTTTCCGGTCTGGAAGCCCATGTTCGTGAGGGCCTGATAGATAGATCGGATGACCACGGGCGGAGTATAGAAGGCCGTCAGGGTGGACTCCCTGGCCGCGGCATATTCCTCCTCGGTCAACAGGGCTTTCAGCTCAGCGTACTTGCTGTGGCGCTCGTCAAAGCAGTCTGCCAGCCCACCCCAGCCCACATACTGCGCCAGCACCTCCTGTTCCTCTGGGGTGGCAAGCCGGTCCTCGGCCTCCAGCCTTTTCAGCAGGCGGATGACCCGGACATTGTTGCTGAACCGTTCTCCCGGCGTCCCTGTGCCGATGGCGTCATCGGTGATGTGGTACTCATGTCGGTCCGCGTTGGGGACTTCAGGATGGAGGACAAAGGGGGACACCCTGGCCCTGCGCTGGGGGGCCAGTGGCGGCTCCGTACCGCCTTGGTCGTGCCCATCTGCTAAACTTTCCACGCCCTTTCCCGGTCCCGCTGTCTTTTCAGCCGGTCCCATCAGACGCCGAATGACGGAAATATGCTCCACGCGCTCGATGGGGAAACCAACTGCGCCCTCAAAGGTGAGATCCCGCAGGGAGGCCCGGCCATCCTCGTCGATCTTTTCTACACGAAACCGCCGGCCCTCCAGCGTGATCTCCTTACCGAGCAGGTCACGGTCCGAAGCAGCCGTTTCCGTATCCTCCCGCGAGGGCAGAGGTTGTTCCTCTTTTGCGGCGGGAGGTTCCGGTGTGGGGAAGTCCCCGATCACGCGGAGCCACTTCTTCTCCAGCAGGTCGTAGACAGCCGTCCCCTCGTAGGCAAAGCCGTCTGGTTCCATCGTGCCTTCCAGATAGCCCCGTGCCGCCTGTTCCGCTTCCTCCGGCGTCGCGTATTCCAGCTTCTCGTCCATGCCGTTTTCCAGGTGGTGGTAGACCACCACCTGATACCGGCGCTCCGCTTCGTCCCGGTCCGCCGGGGCATGGGCGGGCGGCTTCTCCCGTGCCTGGACCTTTTGGGCCAGAGGGCGGTCCGCATAAAGTTGTTTCTCCGCCTCCTCCAGTTTGGCAAAGCTCCCGGTCGTGGGCGTCACCCTGCCGGAAATGAAGCCGTACTGATTGCAGAAGGTCCCGTTCGGTTCCCGGAAAATCACAAGATGCTCGTCGCCGGACCAATATTCCGCTGCCTGCCGGTACGCGAGGTCCTGGGCGGCGATGGGGTCTTTTTTTGCTTTGGGACGATGGGTATAAAGTGCTGCTTCGGCCTGCTCAAAGGTATCAAAGCCACCCGCCGTTGCATACACCGTGTTATCCTGATCGTCATAGCAGTATTGGACATAATACTGGCCGTTAGGGTACTGCCGGATCAGGATGGTTTCGCCCTCCCCATAATACCGGGCGAGGGGGTTCACCTGGTTCAACTGGCGGGCGTACTCCTCTGCCTGCCACCGGCTGGTAAATTCCTCACTGACGCCCTCATCATCCACATAAATCTCATCTCGAATGTTGTCCCACACAGCGTAGCCGTTCTCAGTTTCGATGGGGGAAAAGCGTTCATCAGACTGTGGCGCACGGGCGGAAGCCTGTTCCGCATCGGCCATGACCCGCTGAATAAAGGGGTCGGCATTCAGTTTATCCGGGTCAATGACTTTTCCGTCCACAATGCCTCTTTCTGCAAGAGTTCTGCGGATGGCGGCGGGGTCTATCTCCGGGAAAGGATCATCCTCTGTCTGCTGCACTTCCGTCTGCTTTTTCTGTGTCTGCTGTTTGTTGTACTCCTCCTCCGCGAAGGCCACCATCTCGTCAAAATCCAGGTTGGCGAGAAATTCATTCAGGTCACGGAAGCCGGCGCATTGGATGGATGTTGCTTCCGCACCATCCACCAGATAGGACAGGCGGAAGGATACCAGATCGGCGCTGATCTCCACGGTGTGGGCGCTGTCGCTGGTGGAGCTGAACGCCAGGGGGACATGAGAGAGGTCGGAGAAATCGGCCTCCTGCTCAAAGACTTCCATGCAGTAGGCGTTAATGAGCCATTTTGCCCGCTCCAACTGCGCCTGCACCATGTCAATGACCTGGAAGCCCTGGGGCGGCGGGTCCAGTTCGGCAAGGAAGTCCTGGGGAATGGTCTGGCCCTGGCCGTCCCGGTAGAGGACGATCCGCATGGGCGCGCCAGCATGGTTTTCTTCCTTGATTGCCGCCACAAATTCCTCCGCGCCGGTGTACTCCACGCTTTCGCCCACGCTGCCGTTCGTGCCCAGGAAGTCGATCCGTCCCACGGGCAGCGGGGCGTCCGGCGATTCCCCGGCATCCGGTTCTTCGGCGTCAGCCACAAGTGCCGCGTTCTCCGCCACCTGAAGCAGTCTGTCGTTCAGCGGGTTCTCCGCCAGCAGACGGTCGAATTCCTCACGGGGCAGTTCCTTATTGAAAATAGGAAAGGTCGGGTCATAGAGCCGGACGGTCTGCTCATTATAGGCCAGCAGCTCATACTCCTGCGCCCCCAGGTACACCGTGTCGCCCAGGGTCAAGCGGTATTCCTTTTTTGGAGGGGGCGGCGGATTCAGTTCCTCCTCGGTGGGTTCCAGCGGTGTGGCAAGGGGACCGCTCAGATCAGCCAGCACAGCCTCACAGCGTTCCGTCAGGTGGGTCTTGTCCCGGATGATCGTCTGCATGGCGTTTCGCAGGGTGGGTAGGACAAAGAGATTATCTCCTGACAGAACATAGCACTTCTTTTCCCCTATTCTAAAGGAGTTCGCACACGTTCTGGCAAGTAGGAGTTCCTTGTATGGGTCCGTTTCACCGGTCCGTGTTTTGAAATCCACATAATCATCAATGATGGAGCAAATCTCCGCTGCGATGTCCCAACGGGCCTTCCGCTGCTCTACCTGTGCCCGGTATTTCGGATAATGCTCTTTTTCAGCCCGGTTCAGGTAGCGTCCAGCGGCAATCAGTTCCCCAATACGCTTTTCCACCTTGGCCCAGGTCAGCAGGAATTTCCCGTCAGGGTCGCCGTAGTCGCGGGAGATGGTGATGCCCGTGCTGTCGTGGTCTACCCTAAAGCCGCTGCTGGGGATAGCGTTGGAATAGGAGCCTACGCCGTATTCCGCTTTCAGGAATTTGGCATTTTCCTGTCTGCTTTCCTGCTTCTGATACTGGTCATAGATGCGGAGTTTGGACGGTGAGTACCTTCCGCACAGAACATAGTCAATGGCCTCCTGGGGCAAAATAAAAGCCGAAGCCTTTTCTGCTTCTGCCTGTTCTATGAGAGAGACTTGTTCCGCTTCACTGGACAGGGGGCGCTCATCCGGGTCGAGCCACTGGTGCAGCAGGATCATCCCGTAGATGGTGTCGGCAACATGGGGCCACCGAAGGAATTCCTCTTTCTCGCGGGAGAGGTACGTCCCGCGCCAGAGGTTCAGCACATTGTCCCATGCCCGATACCCGGCCCGCTGGCCATTGCTCAAAATTTTCTCTACATAGGTGTTGTCGAAGAAGCCCTTAATGAAATCGCCGCGCTCTTTTCTGCCCTCATGGGCTTCAAAGAACGCGGCGATCTCGGCTTTATGGTCTTTTAGGGCGTCGCTGACGCGGAGCAATTCTGTTTTCTCGCTGTCCTCGTGATAGTAGGGGATGTCCGTGCGGGCATTAAAATCATGGTGGCTGTTTTGAAGTCCGGTAGTACCGGATGTCCCATCAACAGGGGCCTGCGGGGGTGCTTCCCCGGCAATCAGTGGATCACTTACACGTCCGTATAGACTAGCTCCGTCAGCGCCATTTCCTCCGCCGCTGCCCGGATGTTGTTCATCAGGCCCACCCACTTCATCTGATCGCTGGCCTTCAGCTCCTCCGTCACGCCCTGCTCCCGCGCTATCCGCGCCGTCAGCTGCTCCACCATCTCCGTGGCCTGCCGGTCGATCTTCTCCAGATGGGCGTTCAGCCTGCCGCTGAGGAGCATCCCCGTGTAGTAGGCGTTCCTGTAGGTCTGAAGGTAACTGCGCCGCAGCATCCCATATTTTCCTACCTTCGGGGCTTCCGGCGCTTCCAGGTTGGGCAGGCGGTAGTCGCCTTCCGTCCGGTATGTCAGTTCCATGTTCAACGCTCCTTTCCTGTTTTGTCCTGCTATCATGATACGGCCTGTTTGGAGTTTGCGCAAATGTGCGATTTTCCCTTTGCTCTGCCCGGTACAGGCTCAAAACCGTGCTGGCGATCTCCCGCAGGGGCATTTCCGCAATATCGCTCACCGCGCCGCCCAAGATGGAGAGGGTTTCCGGGGTGTCAAAGTCATAGACATGGGCGAAATCCTCGCCGCTGAAATAGTCCATGGGGTCGATGCCGCACCGGGTCAGCATGATAAAAGCCACGCTGCTCTCCACCAGGCCCTTAAACCATGCTTCGGTACTGAGGTCATCCAGTTCTTCTAGCAGGCTGCCCTCTTTGATGCCCCGCAGCTCCGTGAGGTAGTCGCCAAAGTTGTCCTCCACGATGACCTTCGCCGTTTCCAGCAGGCAGGCGGCAAGACCGGAGCGGTCCGGGAACTCGCCATAGCTGTTCTCCAATGCCTCGATCACCGCATCCTCATACCGCGGCTCCATCTTCCAGATGGGGATCACGCGCCCCTGGCGGCTGTTGGTATCGGACATATCAAAGACATACCGCAGCTTGTAGCCCTGGTCCGTATCCACCAGCAGGGCGATCCCCCTGGTGCCCCGGTTGACATAGCGGCCATGCTTGTTCCAGAAGTCGATCTGGGCGCAGGCGGTGGCGTCCGGCTTTTGTGCGTAAATCAAAAGCTGGTCGCGGAAATTGTACTTGAAGTTGTGGGCGGCGGTGGTCAGGAATGCCTTATAGTTCCCGCTGTTGGCGGAAATTTCGCGGGTCTTTTGCGCCGCAAGCTCCACAATGGAGTCCAGTTTTTTCGCCACACTCTATCCCTCCGTTTCTTCATAAGATTGCAGCAGGCCCTTTGCTGCTGCGGCGATTTTAGAGATGCGCCCCGTGAGCTGGGCGACGGTGGCCCTGACCTCTGATCGTCGCGCCGCGTAGAAGTAGCCTGCATCGGCGCTGCAAATGGGGTGGCCGTCACAGCGCAGGCGGTTGACCGCCCGCCGCAGCTCCGTCCCGCCGACATGAAACGCGGCCTCCAGCTCCTTGCTGGAAGCCGCGTTCTCCTGTCCCTTGTGGTATTTCTTCAGGTATGCGCACAGGGCCTCATCAATGGATACGCCCTTCATCGGGCCTAGCCTCTGTCCTGGCGGCGGGGCTTGATTGGCCTGCCTTGGGCATTGTAGTTCTTTGGGTCGGCGGCAGGGACGGTCCAGCCAAACATAGAGCCAGCCAGCATCGCCACCGCCTGCGCCCTGGTCACACCCATATTGGCGTTGAGTGCATCCGCTGTCTGCTGGGGCGTTTTCCCCTTAAAATGAGCTATGGCGGACAACTCATATCCAGGCTTATACCGCTCTATGACGATCAGCTCGCCGGACAACGGCAGGACCGAAAAACACTTCGCCGGCAGAGTCGGCGTCAGGGGGACCACCTTATTGTGGCAGCGTTCCATCTCCTCGGCAAACTGGCAGATATGAAACAGTTTGTCCCAACCGTTACCCACCTCCACATGGCAGTCATCAATATAGCGGCAGACCTTGTCGATATGCGCGCAGCCCTCCCGAAGAATACGGATCTGCCCGCCGTCCGGGATGCGGAACAACTCGTTATAGTGCGGGTCGATGAATCGAATGCCCTTTTCAGCCTGTTCCATGTGCCGCTCCAGCCAATCGCGGCGATAGGGATAGATATAACTCTCCCCTATTTGGGGGAGGCAGCGCAGTAGACAGGAATAGTCTTGGGTATCGGCCCGGAACACATATTCCCGACTGTTTCCTACCTGGCTTTCGGGATGGTCCAGGCAAAAAGCGGCCATGCTGTCACGGGTATTCATAATGAAACCAAAATTTTCATCAAAACGAAGCAGGTCAACTATGTGATTGAATGCTTGTCTAAATTCCGGTGTATTCAACGATGGATTATCCTGTTTCCACTCGCTGAAATTTACCAACGCCTCATTTTGACTCAAACCATGGTACAGATAGCCAGGACTCCCGCATTGACCGGCGATCTGCATACTCTGTTCATAGGCGTATAGGCGCTCAGCCGGGGCAGCGGCGCGCAAAGTCAATTCCATCTGTCTTACACTCCTTTCCCATGCGTGAAAAAACCACCATTTATCCTCCCGCAGCCATTTCATCTGCCACCACGCTTTTTCTCCAGTGTTTGCTTCCGCTCAATGGTCCGCAGATGATCTTTTGCCCACTGCGGCAGGCATTCCGGCCTGACCTCACCCAGAATATCGCCGCGCTCCCACCGGCCAGCCCTGCGGCCTGTGAACACATTGACGCCATAGACCGAAGTGCTGTGGGAATTTCCTCGCGCCCCGCTACCATTCGTCACAAAGATAAGCTGGCAGTCTGCCCGCCGGTACTCATAGCGGAGAGAACTTGGCTTGACTGCCACCACCTTGCCGATGATGTCATAGCTGTCATGCAGTGGGAAACACTGTTCGCTGTTCAACAAGTCCAGCGGGACGTGGAGTGCCTTGCGCTGGGCCTGCAACGCAGCCACCTGTCCTTTCAGCCTGTCCGCGTAAAGTTCCATGATCTCCAGGTAGTCGTTGCTGCTCATGGCCTCAGAATAATACTCAGCAATATCATCCTGGGTGCAGAAGCAGCACATGAACTCCTGCTCCGGGCTGATGCCCACCACTACCTCCCGCGCCCCGATCTGGAGCGAGTGGATAATCTCAAAGTTTTGGATCTTTCTTTTCTTCTCTCGCATTACCATTACCTCTCCCGGTCATCACGCGGCCTGCGTTTTTTCTGGCGGGCCTGTTCCTGCTGTTCCTTCACATGGTCTGCCAGGGATTTGGCGGGCTTATCGTCAAAGGCAATTAGAATGTTTTGCGGGGGAACACCTCGCAGCATCCCGGATAATTCCGTATCCATATCTTTTCCTTTGCCCATGCTCATCGCTCCTCTCTAACTGAAACGGAGATCTGCCTGTCCTCGTTGGCAAATCTCCGCTCTAATTGCTCTACTGTCCAATTTTTTGTGAATTGCCCCAAAGGGGTGTGCCCAAACTGCGCAATGGCCCGCCGATCCATCTCCCGGAGCCGTGCCCACAATTCAGGATGATGGGCGCGCAGTTTTTTCAGCTCTCCGATCCGTTGGAGGGGGCAGCACCAACAGGAACAGCGGTTGTATATCCGATACAGACCGCCCCAATCAAAGCCCCGGTCATAGCATATCTGCAATGCTTCAGCCTCGGTGATTTCCCAATCTACCAAGGGATATTTTTCCTCCTTGACTCGCTTTGGCTCATCTGCTGCGATGCCCACATAATGCAGAGCGTTCCGCTCTTTTTTCAGGCGGTTTACCTCTTTCCGAATAAGGTGTGTCTTTAACTGGCCCGTACACCAGCGCACGAGGGGACCAGGCCAGCCGTTCCCATAGAGAGGTACGCCCAACTTCTGCCGGTTCTCAATGCTGGACTGCTTTACCTTTGGCTCCTCAAACATGAGCCATTCAAAGCCCTTGGGGTGCCGCAGGGTGGTGATGTGGATGCCACGTTCCCGGCAGAGCAGATCGTCCAGTTTTTGAAGATGCTCATACATCTCTGGGAACTCCATACCGGTATCAGCGGTCAGCACCACATCAACGGGCATATCCCGTTCGATCATCAGCAGAAGCATGGCTGTGCTGTCTTTACCTCCTGAGAGAGAGACAGCATGATAGCTTTCACCCGCATTTCCGCCCATGCTCCAGCCCCCTCCCCAGGGCAGGGCGTACCTTGTTGGTCGATAAAAACAAATACATCATTTTTGGTTCCTCCTGTCCAAATATTTACACCGCCCTATGTCCGGCGGACAAAGAGCGGTGTATGTATGGAGGAACCCTTTATTTTCAGCTCATCAGTTTTACCAGCAGGTCGTTCACCGGCCCAGCGTCCCGGCCCTGGGCGGTCAGCTTGTTCCGCCAGTTCATCAGGTACATCCGCACAAGGCGGCGCTCCGCGTCCGTCAGTTCCAGATACACTTTCTTTTCCCGTTTGAACATTTGAAACAACTCCCTTCTCTCTGCCCATATCGTACAGGAAAAGGAAAATGGTTTCAAATGTGCGAATGGGTATGTAAGCGGCCCGCTGTGCGGGCCGCGGGGGATGCGCTTAATAACCCGTCCGGGGCAGGGGCTTGGAGGGGGCGTAGACCTTCGTCACCCACCGGGAGGTAGCCATGATCCACTGACCGTCATAGACGCCGCCCACATCCGCCTGATTGACGAATTGGCTGCCGCCTTTGACCCAGGACACCACGGAGCAGTCGATCATGGGCGTTTCCACCTGCCGGAAGTTGGAGGGCACGACGCCAAACACGAACATCACCTCTGTGACATACTCGTTGGACCCCAGCCGCAGGGCCACAGGCGAGGCGTCCAGCACATAGTTCTGCTGCGTGTTCAGGCTGTCCGCCAGCACACGGTACTCGCTCCCGCTGAGATTGGTCTTGTAGACGATCTTATAGTTTCCAGCAGCATTGTAGGTGCCGGTGGTGATCTTCGCCAGCCGCACCGCCTCCACGGGCAGGGTATCGCGCCAGTAGAACGATGTGAGAGAAGTCGTGGAGTTGTTGGCGATGCCGGAGAAGGTGTAGCGGATATTCTGGCCGGGCATGACCTCGGCATAGCCGGTTTTCTGGATGGCTACATTGGTATAGAGGCTCTTGTTGGTCATGGCCGCCTTGACGATCTGGCCCTCATGCTCGATCTCCACCTCAATGGGCGTTTTGTCCAAAGCATAGAAGTCCGCCGCCTGGGACTCCACGATTTTGTACCGGCCCAAAGGCAAGGGCTTAGATACGGCCACACCGTTTTTATCGGTGCGGATGGTGTCCACAAGGTTCCCGGTGCGGGCATGGTAGACTTCAAATACGGTGCCGGGGATGGGGGTGCCGGCAGGCCAGCCGTTCATGGAGTTATAATCGGCGCTGGTCTTAGTCACCTGGATTTGGCCGGTGACGGCGGTATTCTCCCAGGTGATGGTGGTGCAGCCGCCGTACTTCACATAGACGGTCTTGGGCTGGGTGTCCAAAAGGTAGCCCTCCGCGCACTCGATCTCCTGGAGGGTGTACCGGCCATCCTCCAACTCGTGGTCAATATAGACATAGCCCTCGTTATCGCTCTCATAGGTGCCAATGGGGTTGCCCCTGGCGTCGGACAAGAGGAATTTCACGCCGTAGATACCCTTGCCGGTCACGCTGTCGATCTTGTGAATGAGGGCACTCCCGGTCTGCCGGTTGGTGATTTCCAAAGTAGCGGTCTGGCCGTCCTTTACCTCAATCTGGTAGGGCGTATCGTCCAGACGGTAGCCCTCGGCGGCCTTCAGCTCCACCACCTGATACCAGCCCTTTTCCGCTTCGGGCAGGCGGATGACTCCGCTCTTGTCAGTGGTGTAGGTGCCGATGATCTCTCCATTCAGCTTGCGGACCTCGAACTGGACGCCGCTAATGCGCTCCCCGGTTTCCTCGTCCTTTTTGATGATGGTGAGGCCGCCGCTCGGTGTGTTGTAGAAGCGGAGGGTTTGGACCTCGCCGGCTTTGATCTGGATGGACTTGGGCGTGGTGTCCAGGACATAGCCCTCCACCGTCTTGACCTCCCGTGCGGTGATGGTGGTGCCAGGGGTCAGGTCATTGATGACAATGCGGCCATTTTCGTCGGTGATAAACTCGCCGTTGGAATTACCAACCACTGAACCGCTGCTGTCAGTGACAAGGAATGTGACGCCTTTCAACGGGGTCGTGGTGCCCTCAATATACTTCTCAATGACCAGGGTGGTGCTGGGGGTGTTGGTACAATGGAGCGTCTGGGTGTCGTTAGGGTTCACCACCACGGTCTGAGTCCGTGTGGCCTCATCAATGGTATAGCCCGGAATGGTGGCCGTTTCCGTCACCACCAGCGTCCCCACCACGCCATTGATGGTGATTTTGCCGTCCTTGTCAGTGAAGTACAGGCCGTTGCTGCTGATCTGCCCGTTTTCATCCGGTACAAACTCCCCTGTGGAAGTAGTCACTTTGAAAGTGACGCCCTCCAGCGGCTCGCCGGTGAGGGAGTCCCGCTTGTCGATGACCAGCGTTCCGGCCTTGGAGTTTTTCACAATGACGGTCTGGGTGTCGCCGCCCTCCCCGATGACCACATTGGTGGAGGGTGTATCAATGACATACCCGCCATCCGGGGCCTTGATCTCCGTCAGCACATACGCGCCGGGGGCCAGGTTGGTGATCTTGATCTCGCCCTGGGCGTCCGTGGTAAAGATGCCGTTCTGGGTGAGGGTGCTGTCACCAATCACGCCGTCCAGCCCTACCTCACAGCCCGCCGCTGTCGTTACCCGGAACTCCGCGCCGGGGAGGGGCTGGCCGGTGGCGCTGTCCCGCTTCTGGATAATGAGAGCGCCCTTTGGCTGATTCTTAAAGGTGAGGGAAACGGTGCGGCCCTCCTTGATCTGGACGGTCTGGCTCTGGGTGTCCAGGATGAAACCGTCCGGGGCGCGAGTTTCCGTCACCACCACGCTCTTGCCGGGTTTCAGACCGGGGATGCGGATCTCGCCGTTCTCGTCGGTGCGGTAGACGCCGTTGCTGTCCCCAATCAGGGTCCCATCGGCATACATGACCTTGAACTCGGCGTTGGGCAGGGTCACGCTGGGGTTGGTGGCGCAGACCTTGCGGATCAGCAGGATGCCGTCCGGCGCGTTGTTAAAACGGATGGTGACAACGCTCTGCTCCCCGCTGTCCGCCAAATATACCGTTTCAGATGCGTTGATAATGGAATACCCGTCCGCAGGGTCTACTTCCTCCACGATATAGGCCCCGCTTTTCAGCCCGGTCCAAATGGCGGTGCCGTTTTTCCCAGTCACTTTCTGACCGATGGTGGTGCCGCCCGTGCCGCTGACCCCACCCAGATACTTCAGTTGGAAGGTACAGCCGGGTAGGGCCTCGTGGGTCACGCTGTCGTACTTCTCCACCACAATCGCGTTGAGCGGTTCGTTCTGGAATGTGACGGCCTTGCTCTCGCCTCCATGGAGGATGATGGTCTGCGTGGTCGGCTCTTTCATTTGGAAGCCGGGAGCCGGTTCCACTTCTGTAATGGTAAACTCGCCCGGATAGAGCCGCTTTCCCTGCTCATGGAGCTTGATTTCGCCGTTGGCGTCTGTCAGAATTTCTCCGTAGTCGATGGTGGCGGGCGCGTCCGACGCCTCGCCGTTGCTGGTATAGGTCACATGAAAACGCGCCCCCTCCACGGGAGCGCCGGCTACGCTGTCCTCCTTATAGATAGTCAGTTCCGGAGCCTTGTGGTTCTCAAATACCAGCCGCTTTTCATCCCCGGCGTTCAGGCTGACCGTCTGCTCCCGGTCCGCGTCCTTGTCCGGCAAATAGTAGGGGGCCGGAACGGACTGTTCGATCACCTTATAACTGCCGGGGGCCACCCGCAGGGACACCGTACCGTCCTCGCCGGTGGTCACATCGTTTCGATAGTCGCTGTCAATACCTTCAATAGTAAAGGTGGTGCCGGGGATGGGGGTGGTGGAGTCGGCGGCGTCCACCTTGGCGATGGTCAAAAGAGGCTGTTTCAGGTTATCAAAAATCAGTTCCCGTTCCTCGCCGGGGCCGAGGTAGACGGTCTGGATGGGTTCATCCCCCACCACATAAGGGTCGGGAACGGATTTCTCCGTCAACTCATAGCTGTCCACAGGGATATGAGAGAGGGTGGCCCTGCCATCCTCTCCGGTGGTCACATCGGTATGGTAGCCGGAATGGATGCCCTTGACTTCAAAGACCGTACCGGGAATGACCTCTTTGGTCTGCTCATCCCGCTTGAGAATGGAAAGGCTGGGCAGCTTCTTGTCTGCCGCCTCCACGGTGATGGTGCCGCCTCCCTCCACAGTGGCCTGATCCACATGGACAATGACCGGATCAGTCAGGCAGGCGAAAGGCGCAGGGGCCGAAACCTCCACAAAGGCATACATCCCCTCGGTCACATTAGGGACGGTGATGGAGCCGTCCGCTTGGGTGGCCTCGGTGCCGATGATCTGGCCGTCCCTGACGATGTTGAATACTGCACCGGGGAGGGGATCGCCGCTGTCGTCGTACTTGACCAGTTTGACCTTTACCCTGGCGTCGTTCTCAAACACCAAGGCCACATCATTCTTTCCGTCCCAGTAAAACTCCTGCTTGACCTTATCCGGGTCCGGGCTGAGGGAGTACCCCTCCGGGGGCGTGACCTCCGTCGCGGTAAAGCTACCGATGGGCAGGGCGTCCCAGGGCACATCCTCCAGATAGCCCCCCGCCCCGGTGGTATAAGTGCCCACAAAGCTGTTGTCGGTGCCTTCAATCTTGATGACTGCTCCGGCCAAACCCTTGGTAGGATCATCCGCATCCACCTTGCGGATGCTGCCCTCGCTGGTGATCTCCGGGCTGTCCAGGAAAGTGACGGTCACGGTATTGCTGCCGCCATTGGGCAAGGCCACATACTGCGGCCCCGCGTTGTCGATCTCATAGCCCTCCGGGGCTTCCAGTTCAACGACGGAATATGTGGAGGCGTCCAGACCGGACAGGGTGTAGGTCCCATCGCTCCCGGTCACGACCTCCTTCTCGTAGGTCCCGTTTTCCGAGCGCACGATGAACCGCGCTCCGGGCAGACCCATGTTCGGGTTGGTGGCGTCCACCTTTTTCACGGTCAGATCGTATTTCTCGCGGATAACATTCAGCTCCCCGATCATAATGGCCTGCACATCCTTGGCCTGATGGGAGCTGGTGCTGGAGCCGGTATAGGCGTACTCATGGACGGTACAATCGCCCCATACGCCCTGTTTGCCCAGGTCCAGGATATATTGGGCACGGTCGCGGAAGGACATCCCATCCAGCAGGTCATCTACACCGCTGTAATTGCCGTGGTGCAGGTTATTATAAACGCAGACCAACTCCTCGGCGCAGGCGGTGGCCGGGTCATTCAACAGACCGGCCTTGTAGCGCCAGACGATAGCCTGTACCCAGGCGTTCATGGTCCAGGAATACTCGCTGCCCCATATCTCATCCACGCCCAGGGCGTAGGCTTGATCGGTGAATACCCCGGTGGTATGGGCGTAGTAGTAGGCCATCATGGTCTGCACGGTAGGGTCGGTAATGGGCTTGGGTTTGCCCCAAGTTTGGCCCTCCAGAGACCAGCCCATGCCTTTCCCGTGCTCGGCACAGAAGCCGATAGTGCTTTTCTGGTTGTAATCGAAGGTCATCTGATGGAGCCAGCAGGTCCCCAGGCTGGGAGATTCATAGTGGACGCCATTGTGGGTGCAGTCCTCCAGCTTGATAGAGCTGGGGGTGTCCGCCGCCAACGCCGCGGTGGGCAGCAGGCCCAGCATACACACAAGCACGAGCAGCAGGGCCGTCATACGGGCGAGAAAACGGTTTTTCTTCATCAGTGAAAAACTCCTTTCCGTTTTTGGGCATAAGAAAAGGCCCTCCAGCCTGGGCTGAAAGACCTCTCCGTGTCCGTGTTCAGTTCTTAATTATTCGTAGGGATTGTGGGTGTTTGGGCGACCCACGAACAGGTAGCAATAGGTCACGCTGCCGCTCTCCGTCACGCCTACGCCGATGCTGTCGCAGTCCGGCTTAATCATAGTTTCAAAATGGCCGGGGGAGTTGAGCCAGTTGTCCAGGGCGTGTTGAGCGGTGTCCTCCGTGGCAACGCCGGTAAACACAGTCAGATTTACGCCGAAGCCATAGGGATAGCCGCAGGCCAGGGCCGCCTCGCATTCCTCCTTGGTGTGGTGCCAGGTGTACTTCTTATCGGAAATGGTTTGGGCGGCGCTCATCAGGGCCTCACTGACAGGCAGTTCCGCCACACCGTTCTCCCGGCGCACCTCATTGACCAGCCGTACCAGCTCCAGCCGCACATCCAACGCCTCTCCTTGGTCGGGGCTACTCTCGACGGTGGGAGCCTGCGGAGCATGGGAGCCAACGGTCAGCGTCAGGGTCCCGGTTTCCCCGGTCTGGTTGGAGACGGTGATCTCCGCGCTCCCCTCCGCTTTGGCAACGGCTATCCAGAAGTTCATCACCTGTTCCACCTCCACCGTGTCCGGGTCGCTGGAAGTCACGGTGCACGCCGGCCCGCCGGGATCAATCACCAAGCCGCTGCGCTCTCCCACCTCCAGCGTGGTGCCCTTGTAGCTGCCTACCCGGATGGGCTGATCCTCCGCCGCCCGCGCGGGGAGAGCCAGGGCAGCGGTCAGGGCTGTGCAGGCAAGGACTGCGGTAAAGCGTTTCAGACTGTTTTTCATCATGGAATGACCTCCTCGTGATAGATTGGGATGCCGCTGTCCCAACTGTACCATAAGAGGGCAAAAACTGTCTAAGGTGCGATTTTCTTTTCAGCGGGTGGTTATGACACCTCCACGGCTCGGACCGCCCAGCGGTAGGCGCTCTGGTTGCGGACACAGGTAAAGAGGGTGATACAGTTCTCCGCAGAGGGAGACAGCAGTGAGTTGTCCAGTTCGCTGATTTTGTTCACACTGGTCACGGCGTAGGTGCGCTTGCCCAGCTTGGTGGTCAGGGTGATCTTATCTCCTACATCCAGCGTGTGGATCTCCCCAAAATGGTCGTTCACGCCCCTGTTATGGGCGGCCAAACAGACGTTTCCGGCCCAAACGCTGGTGTCCTCAAAATGGCCCGCACCCTTTCTCAGCACGGCGCTTCCCGTCCCCTCATAGACCTTCACATTGACATCAATGCTGGGGATTTTTAAGGTGGCGAGGTAGCCGCCCTGATAGTAGAGGTCTGATGTGACCTCCGTGAAGCCGATGGTGGGGAGGACGCTGGATGTGCCGCCGCTGGGGAAGCCGGAATAATCAGGCGGAGCGACGGTGGTGCCGGCGCTGCCATTGGTAACGGCACCATCGCCCAGCATATAGCCAGGGGCCAAATTGGGGGTCAGCGGAGTGCCGGTATTCAGGGTGTAGGCGGTGGGGCTGCCAAAGGCGGGCGGGACCAGAGCCGCGTTTTTGCTCACATCCACATTGGAAAGCTCACCACGGTCCGCCGTGGCAACAGGCTCCACCGAAGTCGGCTTGCCGTACTCCGGGTCGCCGGGGGCGGAGATGTTATACTCCAATGCGCTGGCGGGAACAGCCAGGGCCGCAGTTAGGTACAGCAGAGACAAAAGCATGGTCAGTTTCTTCATATCGTATTACCTCCGTCGCTTGATGAAGTAGAACGCCCCGCCTCCAAGCAGCACCGCCGCGACAACGGCCACAACCGGCAGGACGCTGTTCTTCTCTCCGGTCTGGGCCTCCTGCCCGGTGGAATCAGTCTGGTCGGCGGGGGTGTTGGGGTCGGAAATATCTTCAGGGGTTGAGTCTAATGCTGTGCCCTCGAAGATCGCCACATAGCGGATTTTATTCAGGTTGATACGGCTCACGGTGCCCGCGTAGTCGGCGGTGACGGTATAGCCCTTCACATAGGAACTGGTGGCGGAGCCGGAGTAGGAGGCCATAGCAGTAAAGTGGCCGTCCCCCTCGGTCTGCCAGTTAACGGTTTGGAGGGTCATGGAATTTCCGCCGTCCTGGATAGTCTTGGGGATATACTGCGTGTCCTGGTTGGCAAGGCCGGGGTAGGTGCGGGTGGCGGTCACGGTTTTGGTGGAGCTGCCATACCCGGCCACCTCCACCTTCACCGTATCCAGTTTCAGAGTCAGGACCCCGGACAGGCCATCCTCCGTGATAAACTCCTTTGTCTGCGGCAGCAGGGCCAGCACCGCGCCCATGTCCTTGCTCTTGCTGTTCACGGACACAGTTTCTGTATGCTGGCGGCTCTCGTTGGCGGGGAGTTCCTGTTTCAGTAGGTCCGTGAGGGTGTAGTGGTAGCCGTCCTGTTCAAAGTCGGACCGGGGGATGCCGCCGGGGTCATCCTCCGGCCCCAGGTCGTACATTTTCCTGATCTCAGTACCATCCTCGCTCCGGGTGACGGCGGTGGGATAGCAGGGGGACGGCTGGGTGGGTTCAGACGGGTCGGCGGCAAGGGCGGCAGGGGCCAGGCTCATGGAAAGAGCCAGGGCGCACAGCAGCCGGGCCGCGTGGGTCAGGGGTTTCCGCTTCATAACAAAACTACCTCCATGTTTTTGATTTTAGGCACAAAAAATCCTCATGGCACGCCATGAGGTCCGACAATGCCTGTGTTTGGTTTTCTTGCGCGCTGTTCTCCAAAGGTTTTTACCGGCTGAAAAAGGATAGACAAAGCCTTTCTTTTCAGCTGGTACAGCAGGTTTCGGGGGAGAGTGTGAGAGGGGGGGAGCGGCAGGCGTACCGGGGCCGTAAAAGGGCAGACTTTCCTCTGGGCGTAAGGTTCATCGCTCCATCTCCCTCTGCCGCTTGCGGTACAGCTCCAAAGCCTTCACGATAGTGTCCTCGATTTTCTGCGCGGGCGTCCCCGGCTTGAAAAACTTGTCGATCCGTTCCCTGGGAATTTTGAATTGCTCCACCTGATTGGGCTTTTCCTCCTGCATGATGGAGAGGATCACATCAGGGTTCAACTTGCCTTGCTCGGAAAAGCTCCGCATTTTGATGGCCTGGGCATGGGATGGGGTGCGGATTTCTCCCTCCATGACCTCCAGCAAGGCGGTCTGCTCGGCCTCCGACAGATAGGACAGCTCCACGGCGGGGCGCAGGGCCATTTGCAACTTGCCGGCTTCTTTCAGCACAGAATTATCCACCATGTCCAGCAATTCCGGGATAAGGTTGGTTAAGCAAATATAACGGTGAATTTGGGTTTTGCTATCAGGAGATTGCTCTGCAAGTTCTTGATTTGAGCGCATCCCCAACTTCGTCCCCAGTGGGGACGAAGTTAGATCCCGCCGCTGTCCCTGTCGTTTCATGGCCTCTAACTTCATTTTATAAGCAAACGCCTTCTCTGACGGCAATATCTGTTCCCGCTGAAGGTTGCTGTCCACCATGACAATGATGGCTTCATCGTCCGTCAGCTCCCGGATAATACAGGGCACAGTAGGCAGGCCCGCCAGCTCTGCCGCCCGCTTGCGCCGGTGGCCGGACACCATCTGATAACTGCCGTCCGGCATGGGACGGACCAGCGAGGGGACCAGGACGCCATATTGCTTTACACTGTCCGCCAGTTCCACCATACTTTGATCCATCCGCACCTTGAATGGGTGATTGGGAAAGTCGCTGATCTCCGCGGCAGGCAGGTCGGTCACATAGCTGCGCTGGGCGTTGTCCCGCTCCTCCTGGGTGGTGAATATGCTATCTACCGAGGTCAGAAGCCCGGCTGCGCTCCTTTTGCCCAATTTCCAACACCTCCTTTGTCAGCCTGCGGTAGGCGTCCGCCGCCCGTCCCCTGGGTTCATGCTGGAAAATGCTCTTATCCGCCGTACTGACCTCCGCCAGACGCACCGTGGCCGGGATCACCGTGTCCAGTACGGGCAGACGCCGCCCAAAGTTCTCTTTCACGCTGTTCACGATGTCCCTGCGGAACGCGGTTTCATTCGCCATAGTCAGGAACACGCCGCCGATTTTTAGCCGTGGGTTGATCTGACGCTGGACGCTCCACACTGTCCCCACCAGCTCCGTCATGCCCTCCGCCGCCAGATAGTCCGCCTGGACGGGGACAAGCACATAGTCCGACGCGGACAAGGCGTTGATGACCAGCATACCCAACGAAGGCCGGCAGTCCAGCAGAACATAGTCATAGTCCCGCTTCACACTGTCTACATACCGCCGAAGCACCGTTTCACGGCTCATCACATTCACCAGCCCCACCTCTACGGCGGACAGACTGCGGTTTCCCGGCACAAAGTCAAAGCCCTCATGGTGGTGCATGATCTCCGGGTGGTCGCGGGGCATTGTTCCCGATACTACATCGTTCAGGACATTGGCAAGGGTGAGAGGCAGATCATGGGGCTTGCGCTGGCCCAGCATCTTGGTGAGGTCGCCCTGGGGGTCCACATCCAGCAGCAGGACTTTCTTCCCCTCCAGCGCGAGGCCGGCCCCCAGGTTGTAGACGGTGGTGCTTTTGCCGACGCCGCCCTTCTGATTTGCTACGCTGATTACCTTTGGTTTCGCCATTTTGGGGTTCCCTCCTTTCATAGATTTAGCCGCCTGCGGCGAAACAGGCGGCTATGTAAGTGCATGAAAAAAGCCGCCTTCTCCATTCGGAAAAGACGGCCTATCCAGTCGGGAGATATGTGATTTAGAGAACAATTCAAAGAGCGGCGCTAAACCGTATGTCCGCATTTCTCTGTGTTTCGTCGCATCAAAGTTCATTCCTTAGTAGTAAATTCGTAGTAATTTGAGGGGCTTGTTGTCAGGAAATGCGGTGTAATGCGCTGTTTCACAGGGTTTTGCCAGTTCTCACAAAATATTTGGCTATAATTGCTTATACATATGACTGCGAAGCAGTGAAAGCAACTGCCATGAAAAATAATTGGTTTGAAGATGATGAAATTCGTCTTTTGGAGTAAGGCAATAAAAGCCGTTGCAGAAGTTATTAGACTGAAACGCTTCCAAAATGCTTATTCTGTTTCGTTGCAAAGCTTTTGAAAGTGTGCATCTTTTTTGTCCACACATTTCATTCATAGAAAACGCCGCAGTGAAAACTGCGGCGTTTTCTCGTTTGACCACAGAAATACCACAGACGGATTTCTGCTTTAACTACTTGACGGGTACCCCCTTTCAGGAGTGCCCGTCTTTTTTGTTTGTGCCAATACAGTTTAGCGCCTCCCAACTAATCTCGTTGGAAGTTGCCGCTATCTCTCAAACAGTCGCATTTTCAGCATAAATCTTCTCTTATATTTTCTGAGAATATTTCTTGACCACAAATTTGCCCATAGACAGAAAAAATCAGCCCGCCGGATGGGCACCTTCCATCGGCGGGCCGGTTTTGCAACATTTCAGCTTGCTTTGCGACTCCATCGTTTCCTTGCTTGGAAGTTTGTCATGGAATGTTCTCTCCGCTCTTCTGGTTGTTTGACCTCTGCTTTCGCGGTATCACGGTCAATCTTTTCCGCCACCAATTGCTGCATCTCGTCGGTTATGTGGGAATATGTGTTCAGGGTAGTAGCGCTGGATACATAACACAAAATTGTCGGCAGGGTCTTGATGTCCATTCCGTAGGCCTAGGCGTTGGTTGCAAAAGTATGGCACGGACCATGAAATCTCACCCGTTCACATCCCGCATAATCCAAAATTCTGTGCAGGCGCTTATGGGGCGAGGATGGACGCATGGGCAAGTCCTCTTTCTTTGGGGATGGAAACATCCATCGTGAATCCACCTTGGTCTTATACTCTGCCAGCACTCGCCTGACGGATGGCGGCAGGATCATGGTACGAACCGCCGCTTTTGTTCTGGGTTCACAGATGACTACCTCTGATCCGCCAATGCTAGCTTGCTTGTCGATCCGCAGCTCTCCAGTCGTTAAGTTCAAATCGTCCCACTGAAGGGCGGCCAGTTCCCTCAGTCGCAGGCCAGTCGCAGGCCAGTCGCAGGCCAGTCGCAGGCCAGTCGCAGGCCAGTGGCAAACTCCAGAAGGAAGAGTTCATAGTAATTTTCCTCTTTGGCCTGGATGAGTACTCTCTGCATAGTTTCCCCTGAGGGAATTTTCATCTCTTCTCGTTTTGCAGGCGGACACTTGCATCCAATGGCCGGGTTGCAGAGGATCAAATGCTCCTCAACTGCTTTCTCCAGTGCCTGCCGACATAGACTGCGGCAACATCGAATCTGGCTGTCAGCAATACCTTTTCCATTGGCATGCTCATCTGGCTTCATCCACACACAAATTTGCTGCTTATCATTTTCTGTTAGTTTGTTCAGTGGAATATCGCCTAGCCTTGGTTTGATGTATAGCCGGAGATACCCTTCGTAGGTTCGATGGGTTCTGGGCCGGATTTATGGTTTGCTGTAGGTTTCGTACCAATAGTTCAGACACTCCCCAAATGGCATATCTGCCCGAACCTTGGACGGATTTGCAGGTGCAATGGTGTCTTTCAGTGTTTTCAATTTATCCACGCACTCACCTTTGGTCTTGGCCAGCACATTTTTCGTCTTGGGAAGGCCGTCCTTTCTCAGCTGGGCGGTGCCTTCGCCGTTTTTTGGCTTTCTTCCCATGGCTTCAACTCCTCTTCAAAGATATCTTTAAGAAATTCCTCTACGATCTCAGCCGCCCGCTTTTGTATATCCCTAGTGGTGTGGGTAGGTGTCTTGGGTGAACGCCGACTTGGTATGTCCCAGGATTCCAGACAGAGTCTTTACATCTACACCAGATGCCAACGCATGGGTGGCAAAAGTGTGGTGCAGATCATGAAACCGGATATCAGGCAGCTCCGCCCGTTTTAACAGGGCTTTCAGCCGATCATAGTCAGTACTCGGGTGGGTAGGCTGTTCTGGTTTCCACGGATGGGGGAAGATCCATTCCGTCAGAGCGGACTTTTTCCTCTCCCGGAGCAATTCTACAGTACTGGGCGGCAGGGTGATCGTTCTGGCACCAGCTGATGTCTTGGTATCCCAAGTAGTCAGTTTTCCGCCACGCTCCTCATGTACAGCGCGGCAAATCTTGAGCCTTCCATCATCTGCATCAAAGTCCCTCCACTGGAGGCCGCAGATCTCACCTCGCCGCAGTCCGGTTGTCAGTTCTGTATAGAAGAAGTCATACCAGACGGCATCCTCCCGGATAATCTCCACAAATCGTTCCAACTGCTCATCCGTTAAAATTTGTTTTGCCTCCCCCAGTGCTTCATGGAGCATGGAGTGAATCCCACGGACAGTACTCCTGGCAAGCACTCTCCTGTGGTTCGGTTTCCCTGACGAGCCAGCGTATCATATAACTTTTTAATGTCTTTTCCGGTTATCTGAGTGATTGGCTTGTCTCCCATAAAGGGGACAATGTGGTTCCGCACAGTACCTTCATATCGTCTCAAGGTAGAGGGACGAATGTTAGGAGCCATGTTTTTCAACCATTGCTCCAGCCACTGGCCCAGTGCCATCCGACTCTCCTCAGTCAGCTCGACACTCTGATACACCTCAATACTCTGCCGGAGCTTAACTGTCAGTTCCTTCTGGATATCAGTATAGATATAGCGGAAGATGGACTCACCGTTCTCTTTGTGGCCCACTACGGGATGTGCCTTGAAATTAGGGACGACTGGTTCACACACGTAGTCCCTCGGACACCGTTCGGCGCACATCGGCCCGGCTGTGGCTGAGCCCCCCTGGATCAAAGGCAGGGCAGTCTTATAACGGATGGCCTTGCAGCGGAGCTCACCGGCCATGTCCAAAGTCTCCTGTATCTTTCAGCTTTCGTGGCCGTTGACCGTCTCTTTGAAAAGTATCTACGCACCGTGCTCTGACTGCGCCGCATAAGCCAGCAGAAAAACCAACCTCCTGGATTTAATTTAGAAGTTATCCGACAAAAAGTGATTCCCGCACAAAAAACACGCCCCATGCCGTCCGAAAATGGAATGGCATGGGGCGCAGCTTTATTTTATACCGGCCGAGCATAGGCGGAACTATGGTCGGCCCCGGCCCTTGCCGCCGGTGGCTGGATGCGGAGGACAGCACGTCCTCCCCTCTACAGACTCATATGGCTGGTTTTCCATCTCACCACAAATATCAAAAAACTGTGAGGATAAAGATAACTGGAATGCAATATGTACTCAGCGCTCCCTTTGTTCCGGGAGAGGAATCACCGAGTTGTTTGCCAACTCAATCCGAAACGCATATTTATCGCCGCGGACAATGGATTTTGTATATTCAATCAGGACATTGCCCTCATAGCTGTATCGCTCCAAAAGAGTACACGGAACATTGGATGAGATATGCAACAGCGTTCTTTCTTCTGAGCGCGGCATAACAGGCCGGAATTTTTCCGTGGCCCGATCTGCATGGAAGTTATACTGTTCTCGCAAAAACTCATATAGAGAGCCGCAGGAGAGCGCCTCCGTGTCCAGCGTCAAGAAACGGCTTTGGGGAAGAAAGGTGGTTTCCAGCATCAGAGGATACGTCCTGGCCGAGCGGAGCCGGAGCAGTTTATGGAACACTGTTCCCTCCTGATACCCGGTTTCAATCGCCAAAGACTTATCGGCTTTGACCAGATCATAGTGAATGACAGAATTCTGAATTAGAATATTGCTGCTTTTAAGCGTATCAGTAAACGAGTAGAAATCAGATAGGGGCTGGGTGAATACGAACGGCTTAATATAGGTTCCATTACCCTGGACCGAGTAAAGTACACCGGTTTCTTTCAGCATGTTGAGTGCACGCCGGAGAGTGCTACGGCTTGCGTTATACTTCCGGCACAACTTTTCTTCGGGGGGGAACAGTGAATTTTCCGGATAGAGCCCCGTCTGTATATCACGAAGCATCTCCGTGTAAACGTCTATATAGACCGGCCTTTGAGCCATACCGCACCCCCCGCTTGCCGCTGCTTCACGTCACTTCAGATAGCCAATCAACCCATAGATCCTTACAAGTATTTTTAGAGACTATTACTATTTTGCCAATTATTTTATCATATGGGGAGTGAATTTACAAGGAAATATTTCCCTGTTAAAAAAAGAGATACAACTCAGGTCAGTTGTATCGATTCAAAATGCATACAACTGAGGGTAGTTGGCCTATTTTACCCAAAACCATAGACAAAATTAGCAAAAAACTATACAGTATATACAGAAGCAGCCGATCCGCACGCGTTATTACAGTTAAAAGTACCACATGGAGGAGCCAATATGAAGCAATGGTATGTCGGGGTAGACGGCGGAGGCACAAAAACCGCCGTCGCGATCTCCACCGCTGACAGTGTTCCGATCCAAACCATGACCTACCCGACCTGTTCCTATCAGTCCATCGGTATTCCGGAATCCGTTGCCCTGATCACGAAGGTGGTACGGGAGGCCCTCTCCGGGGGCGGGGTAAGCCCACAGGATTGTGCCGGGTGTTGCGTGGGTATGCCCTGTTATGGCGAAAACCCAGCAAATGACCGGGAGATCGTTCGCCTGCTGACGGATGCTCTGACTCCAGTCCCAGTGTATGTTGTGAATGACGGTGAAGTTAGCTGGGCTGGATCCCTCGCCTGTGGGGAGGGAATCCATATTGTTTCCGGCACAGGTTCTATCGCATTTGGACGCGGGTGTGACAAAGAATTTGCCCGCTGCGGGGGGTGGGTGGAGTTTTTTGGGGATGAGGGCTCCTGCTACTGGATTGGTCGGCAGGGAATGAGTCTGTTTTCCAAAGAGGCCGATGGCCGGTTGCCGAGGGGTCCGCTCTATGATCTAGTCCACGGGGAGTTTGGCCTGACGGAGGACTACCAGTTTATTGATCGGATTGTCCGGGAATTTGCCCCCTATCGGGAAAAAGTCGCGGGGTTCCAGCGGTACGTCCTACAGGCCGCCCGGGCTGGCGACACAGCCGCTGCCGCGCTGTATGAAACGGCTGCGCTTGAGTTGGCGCTCATGATTCGCACGCTCAAGGCAAAACTTCGTTTCTCCGCCGAGCCCATCAGCGTTTCCTACTCCGGCGGTATCTTCCATGCCGGAGAATTCATCCTGGCCCCTCTCCGTAAAAAGGCCGAAGAGCTGAACTGCATACTTTGTGAACCCAAATACTCCGCGACCGAGGGCGCGCTCATGTTGGCCATGGAACGGTTCCCTTTATCACCCAGTTAAATGTCCGAAGGAGAATGATGTTATGTTTTTGACCGAAGCTGAGATTCTGGATACCCCGCTGTCCCTGAACTACACCTGCCAATACTTTGAGAAGAACAAAAAAAATCTGGAGCAGTTCTTCCAGGAAAACCAGCAAAAGAAGTTTACCATTTTGGGCTGCGGCTCCAGCTATATGCTGGCGAAGAGCACAGCATCTCTGTTTGCGTCGCTCCCGGGAACCAGCGCAAATGCGATCGCCGCCGGCGACTACATTGTGGACCCTCTGTTCTGGTATGAGACGGTGAAGGGCAGCATCGTGCTCCTGCTTTCACGGTCCGGAAAGACCTCTGAAATGGTATGGGCCCTGAAGCACATCAAAGAGGCTCACGGATGTCCAGCGGTGTCCATCACAACGGAGGATGGGAATGATCTGATGCCCTTGTGCGACCTGAACCTGACGCTGAACTGGTGCCATGATGACAGTGTCTGCCAGACCCGAACTGTCACGAACCTGTATGCCTCCACACTGCTTCTGGCGGCGGAATACGCAAGGGATGACCGCCTCCGAGAGAGTGTCCTGGCAGCCATGCGGGAGAGCACCTCGTTTCAGCTGAAGTACCGGCCGGTGCTGGCCGAGATCGCAAACCTTGATTGGGACAATGTGGTGGTGCTGGCGGACGGCCCCATTTGCGGCATCGCGGAGGAGGGCGCCCTCGCCTTTACGGAGATCTCCATGCTGACAGGCCGCTATTTCCATCTGCTGGATTACCGTCACGGGCCTATCGTGGTCAGTGGAAAACGGACTCTGACTCTCGCGTTGCTGCGGCCCGGTGAAGAAAAGCTCCAAAGCGCTATGATGAAAGATGTGATTCAGCGCGGCGGCCCTGTGGTCACGATTTCCCACTGCACAGAAAATAGGTACGACGCGGCAGCCCATATTCAGATTCCGGAAGTCGGCGAGTTCGCCGCATGGGGCATTCTGTTCATCTATGTCGCGCAAATGACAGCTCTGCTGAAAGCAATTGCCCTAGGCGGAAACCCCGACCAGCCCAAGGGCCTGGACGCCTACATATCCCTGTAAATTTTTCTTACAAGGATCGTTTGCCTTGTCTGAGAGAAACGATTTGAAAACAGAGGGGAGAGGATAGCTCCAAATATGAAACTGCCGGATCAGGCGTCGTTAACAGGATAAGGACGGACTACAAAGGAGGAATAGAAGGGATATGAGAAATCGAAGGAAAGCTGTTTCGCTTCTAACGGGCCTACTCGTGACGGCCCAGTTATTTCCAACCGCGGCGCTTGCGGCAGACTCCAGCGAGTCCGCATTGAACAAGGCCCCCGGATATCAGGATTTTCCCGCCTATTACAGCGACAGTGCGCATGCCGATGACCAGGTGACTCACCCGGACGTAGTTGTCCTGGAAGAACCGTGGAACGGCTATCGCTATTGGGCCGTTTATACGCCCAACGTGATGCGGATCTCCATCTACGAAAACCCGTCCATCGTTGCCTCCAGCGACGGAGTGCATTGGGTAGAACCGGAGGGGCTTTCCAATCCCATTGAGCCGCAGCCGCCCAGCACCCGCTACCACAACTGCGACGCTGATATGGTCTATAACGCGGAATACGATGCCATGATGGCCTATTGGAACTGGGCGGATGACCAGGGCGGAGGCGTTGGGGCCGAAGTCCGGCTGCGGATTTCCTATGACGGCGTACATTGGGGCGTCCCCGTGACTTATGATGAGATGACCCGCGTATGGTCGAAGCCCACCTCCGACGCGGAGCGTCAGGTTGCGGATGGAGAGGATGACTTCATTACCGCCATTGCTTCTCCAGACCGCTACGATATGCTCTCTCCCACTATTGTCTACGATGACTTCCGGGATGTGTTCATCCTGTGGGCCAACAATACCGGCGACGTGGGGTATCAGAATGGTCAGGCGAACTTCGTGGAAATGCGTTATTCGGACGACGGGATCACCTGGGGTGAGCCAGTCCGCGTCAACGGCTTCCTGGGGCTTGACGAGAATGGGCAGCAGTTGGCCCCCTGGCATCAGGATGTCCAGTATGTTCCAGATTTGAAGGAGTTTGTTTGTATTTCCCAGTGCTTTGCCGGCCGAAATCCGGATGGCTCTGTCCTGCACCTGACCACATCAAAGGATGGAGTCAACTGGGCGCAGGTGGGCACCAAGCCCCTGCTGTCCCCCGGGCCAGACGGCAGTTGGGATGATTTCCAGATCTATCGCTCCAGTTTTTACTATGAGCCAGGCAGTTCCGCCGGAGATGGTACCATGCGCGTCTGGTACAGTGCCCTGCAGAAGAACACCAATAACAAGATGGTCGCGGATTCCTCCGGGAATCTGACCATTCAGGCCAAAAGTGAGGATGACCGCATCTGGAGGATCGGCTATGCGGAAAACAGTTTTGTTGAGATGATGCGCGTGCTGCTGGATGACCCCGGCTACACGACGCCCGCCCTGGTTTCCGGCAATTCCCTTATGCTGAGTGCTGAGACCACTTCCCTTCCCACAGGGGATGTCATGAAGCTGGAAACCAGTTTCGCGCCTGTGGACACCTCTGATCAGGTCGTGAAATATACCTCCAGTGATCCGGATGTGGCGACGGTGGATGAGTTTGGAACCATTACAGGCGTTTCTGTCGGTTCAGCGCGCATCATGGCGGAGACCCGGGAGGGCCTGTCCGACGACCTTGAAATTGCAGTGGTGGAGAATCCGTACACGCTGATTCCCCAGTCCAATATGACGGCAACCGCCACCAGCGTCTACGGCGGGACGACGGAGGGCCCCGCCTCCAATGTCCTCGATGGAAACGTCCGCACAATATGGCATACCAACTATGCTCCCAAAGATGAACTGCCGCAGAGTATCACCGTTTCCTTTGACCAGCCCTATACCGTCGGCCGCTTCGTCTATACCCCACGTCAAAACGGGACAAATGGCATAATTTCGGAGTATGAGCTGTACGCCATCCACCAGGACGGCAGCAAGGACCTAGTCGCCTCCGGCTCAGACTGGGCGCTCGATGCCAAGGATAAAACCGTGAGCTTTGCACCGGTAGAAGCCGTCGGCCTGGAGCTCAAGGCGATTGCCGGCGCAGGTGGGTTCGGTACTGCCGCCGAACTCAATGTGTATGCGTATGGTCCAATCGAGCCTGCGCCCGTATATGTCCCGGTGGATGACCGGGATGCTTCCCTGGTGTTTACGGGTGCATGGAATAACGACAGCAACGGAAGCTTTTATGAAGGGACGGCCCGTTATACCAACGAGATCGGCGCGTCCGTGGAGTTCACATTTGTGGGGACGGCCATTCGGTGGTATGGTCAAAATGATGTAAATTTCGGCGCTGCGGAGGTATACGTGGACGGCGTTCTGGCAGGGGAGGTAAATGTGTATGGGCCGGCGGCGGCTCAGCAGCTTCTATTTGAGGCGGACGGTCTGGCCTATGGGAAGCATACCATCCGCATCGTCTGTGTGTCTCCGGTGGTTGACTTCGACTATTTTTCGTATGTGGGAGAATAAAGCGATTCTAGCAGGCGACTTTCAACACAAAGGATTATAGAGAAGGAGGACTCGGAAATGCGTGTTAAAAAGTTCATATCACTCACGCTCAGTACGATGCTGTGTCTGCAGCTCTTGCCCACCGCTTCTTTTGCGGCGGCGCCTGCAACGGACACCGGCAACGCAGGACTGATTGCAGAAGGTGATTATGCCATTGCCGGCAATGGCGTCCGCGTCACTTATGACGCGGACGGGCAGACAATCACTCTGTACCGCACAGAGGGGTCTGGGCTTATCCAGATGAGCAAGCCTTCTCCATTGGGAGGGCCAGTGATTGGAGGGCAGGAGGTTCAGGACTTCAGCCATATTTCATGTGATGTGGAGCAGAGCACCAGCGGAGTGATGGGCAGCGGTCAGAGAATGACCATTACCTCTCAGAGCATGAGCACGGGCCTAATTCGTACCTATGTGCTGGAGACCTCTGATATCGAGGAGGGTGTGGTATATACTGCAACATCCTATGAGGCAGGAGCTTCTGATGTGGAAGTGTCTTGGTTCATTGGCAGTGTGTATGAGCTTTATGGTGCGGAAGATCGTATCTGGAGCTATAACGGCGGCGGTGAGGGGCCGATGCACTACTATGATACGCTTCAAAAGATTGACCTGACCGACTCTGGCAAGTTCAGTAGGGAGAATAAACAGGATGACACGGCTGCAAGTATTCCTGTGTCAGATATTTACATTGCTGATGGAGGGATTACCGTTGGCGATGCTTCTGCAACCAGAAGGGAGGTACATACTCCGGTTCAGGAAACCAGTGATTCAGCTCAAGTTTCTATCGGGTGGCCAGGCAAAGTCATTGCCGCCGGAAGCGTGATCGAAATTGGTGAGAGCTTTGCTGTAGTCCATCCGGGTGACTATTATAACGGCTTGAGAGGTTACAAAAATGCAATGGATCACTTGGGCGTGATTATGCCTGCACCTGGGGATATTCCTGATAGCAGCTATGATCTCCGATGGGAAAGCTGGGGCTGGGGGTTTAACTGGACGATCGACTTAATAATCGGCAAATTGGATGAACTTCAGGCAGCCGGAGTCAAGCAGATCACTTTGGATGATGGTTGGTATACCAATGCAGGAGACTGGGCCTTAAATCCAGAAAAGTTTCCAAATGGAGCCTCCGATGCGTTGCGGCTGACAGATGCAATTCATGAGCATGGTATGACTGCACTCCTTTGGTGGAGACCTTGTGACGGCGGGATCGATAGTATACTCTATCAGCAACACCCTGAATATTTCGTTATGGATGCAGATGGAAGACCTGCAAGGCTTCCTACTCCTGGTGGTGGGACCAATCCCAGCTTGGGATATGCACTTTGCCCTATGGCGGATGGTGCGATTGCAAGCCAAGTTGACTTTGTAAACCGTGCAATGAATGATTGGGGGTTCGATGGCTTCAAGGGAGATTATGTGTGGAGTATGCCTGAATGCTACAATCCTGCACATAACCACGCCTCGCCAGAAGAATCCACTGAAAAGCAATCCGAGATATACCGCGTCTCTTATGAGGCTATGGTGGCCAACGACCCCAATGTGTTCAATTTGTTGTGCAACTGCGGTACGCCCCAGGACTACTATAGTTTACCATATATGACACAGATTGCTACGGCTGACCCCACTTCTGTGGATCAAACAAGGAGACGCGTGAAAGCCTACAAGGCACTGATGGGAGATTATTTCCCTGTTACAGCCGACCACAATAACATCTGGTATCCAAGTGCCGTCGGTACGGGCTCTGTTCTCATTGAAAAACGTGACCTTAGCGGTACTGCCAAGGAAGAATATGAAAAATGGCTTGGGATTGCGGATACAGTTCAGTTGCAGAAAGGCCGGTTTATTGGCGATCTTTACAGTTATGGTTTTGACCCTTACGAAACCTATGTGGTGGAGAAAGACGGGGTTATGTACTATGCCTTCTACAAAGATGGGAGCAAATATAGCCCCACTGGCTATCCAGATATTGAGTTGAAGGGGCTAGATCCAAATAAAATGTATAGGATTGTTGACTATGTCAATGATCGTGTCGTGGCAACAAACCTGATGGGTGATAACGCTGTATTCAATACACGTTTTTCCGACTATCTACTGGTTAAAGCGGTGGAAATTTCGGAACCGGATCCAGAACCTGTTGACCCTGATTATGGTTTCACCTCTGTTGATGACAGAGACGAGGCTCTTATTTACACAGGGACATGGCATGATGACAACAACGCATCTTTCAGCGAAGGGACTGCACGTTATACCAACAGTACGGATGCTTCGGTTGTATTCTCCTTTACTGGAACTTCCATTCGCTGGTATGGCCAGAGGGATACCAATTTTGGCACGGCAGAAGTTTATTTGGACGATGAACTGAAAACAACAGTTGATGCGAATGGGGCCGCAGAAGCAGGCGTATGTCTTTTTGAAGCGCTTGATCTTCCGGCTGCCGAGCATACCATTAAAATTGTGTGCAAGAGCGGAGTGATTGATATTGACCGCTTTGCATATGAAGCTGCTATCCTTGAACCCATCTATGAAAAGGTCGATGCGCTCTCGGATCGGATCACTTATGTTGGGAATTGGGAAGAGTATCACAACAGCGAGTTCTACATGGGAAACGCAATGCGCACAGACGAAGCCGGCGCTTATGCTGAACTGACTTTCCGTGGTACAGCCGTACGCCTGTATGCAGAGATGAGCTTCAATTTTGGCACTGCAGATGTCTATTTAGACGGAGAGTTAGTGGAAAACATAATCCTATACGGCCAGGAAGCAACTGGGCAGCTAATGTTTGAGCGTACGGGACTGGAGGAAGGAGAACATACCATTCGCCTTGTACAAAACGCCTGGAACATCAATTTGGACTATATTTCTTATCTACCAGAGCAAGATCAACCAACGCCGCCGGAGACGACGGTTACTGTTGATGCAATGGACGCCCAACTGGTGTATACAGGCGTATGGAATGATGACTATCATGACGTCTTTCAGGAAGGAACCGCCCGTTATGCCAGTAGTGCCGGCGCCTCGGTCGAGTTCGAATTTACTGGAAGCGAAATCCGTTGGTATGGACAAAATGATTCCAACTTCGGTGTTGCCAGCGTTTATATCGATAATGAGTTTGTGCAGCAGGTAAATGTTAACGGAGCTGCGGCTGTGGGAAAGCTTTTGTTTCAAAAGGCTGATCTACCAGCCGGTTCGCACACGATCCGCATTGTGTGCGATACTCCGGTTATTGATTTGGACTATTTGACTTATACCACTAACGCATAATGTTTCATTCCAAATAAAATAGGAGGTTACTCATTTGGATAAAATTACATTTCTTGGCGCAGGCAGTACCGTCTTTGCAAAAAATGTTTTAGGCGACTGCATTACGACGGATGCTATGCGCGAGTTTGAGTATGCGCTCTATGACATTGACCATCAGCGGTTGGAAGAGTCCTATATGATGCTTTCTAATATTAACCGGAACTCTAACGACGGAAAGGCTAAGGTCGTCAAATATGCAGACCGGCTGGATGCTTTACGTGGAGCAAAATACGTCATTAACTGCATTCAAGTGGGAGGATATGACCCCTGTACGATTACAGACTTTGAAATTCCCAAAAAATATGGACTGCGCCAGACGATCGGAGATACGCACGGCATCGGTGGAATGTTCCGGGCACTGCGCACCATCCCTGTAATGTTGGACTTTGCGAAAGACATGGAGAAGGTCTGTCCTGATGCACTCTTCATCAATTATACAAACCCCATGTCCATGCTATGCTTGGCGATGTTCCGAGCCAGTTCTGTCAATACAGTTGGTCTGTGCCACTCCCACCAGGCCTGTGTACCTGAACTCCTCGCCGAGCTTGGCATGCCCTGGGACGGCGTTTCTTACAAGATTTCGGGCATCAACCACATGGCCTGGCTATTAGAGATTAGCCGCAACGGCGAGGATCTCTATCCCATCATCCGCAAGCGTGCCCAGGAGGGACCAATTTACGCCCCCACGCTTGCATTGCGTGAGTTACATCCTGAGTATGCGGACAGAATTCCGTCAGTGGCCGAGCAGTTTACTCCTGATAATCATCATGATATGGTTCGCTTCGAAATCATGAAGCAGTTCGGCTACTTCGTCACAGAATCCAGCGAGCACAGCAGCGAATATTACCCCTGGTTCATCAAAAAGGACCATCCTGAGCTTATCGACCGCTTTCACATCCCGCTGGATGAGTACCCCCGCCGTTGCCGCGATCAGATTGCGCGGTGGAAGCAGCAGGCCGAGCATCTGGTCCACAATGAGAACCTGACCCACACAAGGAGCAGCGAGTACGCCGCCGGCATCATCGAGGCACTGGAGACCGGCAGAACATTTGGATTTGCTGGTAACGTTCTCAATACTGGGCTTATTGACAACCTGCCCTTCGATGCCTGTGTGGAAGTCTCCTGTATGGTAAACGAGGGTCATCTCTCCCCCTGCCACATGGGGCCGCTTCCCAATCAGCTCGCCGCGCTGAATCGGCGGCAGATCGAGGTGCACCAGCTCACCGTAGATGCCGCTCTCACCAGGAAGAAGGAGTACATCTATCAGGCCGCCATGCTGGACCCCCATGCCGGGAGCGAACTGACCATTGATGAGATCCGCAGCCTTGTGGACGACCTCATACAGGCCCACGGCGACTGGTTGCCGGAGTATCATTAAATAAATGCAAGAGCCACAGGGACCCATGCCAAGGTTATTCGCGCTTGCCCCGCAACTCGTTGAGGAAGAAACAAGGAGGGAAATTTTGTGTCTACCGAAGTCGTTAAGGAAGCTAAATTAGAGGAAGAACCAAGGCAATGTACCAAGAAGGAAAAGCTCGGCCACGCAATTGGTGTACTCGGGCATGATTCTATGTATACCTTGTGGTCTACCTGGACTACTCCGTTTTTAACGGATATTCTAAAGCTGCCCGCCGGCTTCCTAGCGTTCCTTTTTGGTGGGGCTCGATTCTTTGACGCCTTTACCGATATCTCTATGGGTATCATTGCAGACCGTACTAGGAGTAAGTGGGGCCGGTTTCGCCCGTGGCTTCTCCGCTCAGGTCCTCTTATGGGGATCTGTTTAGCACTCTCTTTCTTTAAGCCCGATATCGGCACCATCGGACTGTGCATTTTTGCAGGTATTATGTATATCATCACAGGCAGTATTGTGTTTACCTCCGTGGATATACCATTCTGGAGCTTGCCTGCGGCCATGACCAGCAATACGAAAGAGCGCTCGGAAATCGTTGGCTTCACTACCACCGCGTCCAATACCATTACTGGAATTATTGGATTAGTGATGCCAATGGCACTGGCCTTCTTTGGCGAATTTGACTGGCATGTTTACTTTTTCCTTGCACTTGCTGTTGCCGTCTGGGGTGTGACCATGTACCTGATTTCCTTCAAGTTGGTACGGGAGCATGTGGTACCAGACGACAGTGAGAAGTTTGAGCTCAAACTGGCACTAAAAAATATTTTTCAAAACAAGCCCTTGCTCCTGATCCAAATCTCAAATATCTTTTGCCTGCTAGGTATGATGCTGAAAGGCTATCTCAATTATTATTATTGTGTATATAACTGGGGCAGCCTGGGTTATATGACTGTGCTGAACTTGATTAATCTGGTTGGTATGGTTGTAGGCGCATTGATCTTCACCTTTCTCTCTCAGCATATTGGGAAAAAGAATTGCATGTTTCTCTTTGCCGGACTCATGACAATATCCAGCCTCGTTCTCTACTTTGCCGGGTATCATAACGCTATTGTACTTTTTGCCACATCTTCTGTCTCAACTGTATGCGTTGGAGCTGTCATGGTCTGTGTCAACGCGATGATGATGGATACAATTGAGTATGGCGAATGGAAAACCGGCCAGCGCAATGAAGCTATGATTACCTCTACCCGTTGCTTCGTGACCAAGTGTGTCATGGCAGTCGCAGGTATCGCTGTTGCCGCTGTAATCGGTCTGACTGGCTACATTCCCCAAGAGACCGTACAGCCGGTGAACGTATTAAATTCTTTCCACTTTGTATATACGCTAGTCAGTGCTGGAATTATAATCCTTGCAGTTGTCCCCATGCTGTTCTATAAGCTGACCGAGAAGCGCCACGCTGAGATCATGGAGGAGTTGGCCGCCCGCAAAGCCAGCAAGACCCAATGAAGAAGTTCTTAAATTTTATCGTCTGAAAACAGAACGTGCCAATGGGGCACCCGGCGGCTATCGCCGGGTGCCCTCTGTGCAAAAGGAAAGGGGAAGCTATGACCAATCTACAAATTCAAAATCCGATTTCTGAACTCTTGCAAAAGCGCGGACAGAATCGTGAAATGGGCCTCTATTCCTGCTGCAGTGCCAACGAGTATGTAATTCGGGCGGCCCTTCGCCGGGCCAAGGACCGTGATACGGTGGTGCTGGTAGAGGCGACTGCAAATCAAGTGAACCAGAACGGCGGCTATACCGGCATGACCCCGGTAGCGTTCCGGGCGTTTCTGAACCGTTTAGCTGAAGAGGAAAATTTCCCGATTGACAAACTGCTCTGCGGCGGCGACCACCTGGGTCCGCTGACCTGGACCCATCTTCCCGAGGCTGAGGCAATGAAAAACGCAGGCGAACTGATCCGCTCCTATGTACTGGCTGGCTTTTCCAAAATACATATTGATACCAGCATGCGCCTGGCGGACGACGCTCCCAACGAGCGGTTATCGGATGTTGTGATCGCCCACCGCGGCGCCCAACTCTGCCGTATCGCCGAGGAAGCTTTTGCCCAATACAGTGCGTGGCACCCGGAAGCCCCTGCGCCGGTCTATATCATCGGCAGTGAGGTGCCCATCCCAGGCGGTGCCCAGGAAAATGAGGACAGCGTAACCGTAACCGCGCCGGAGGACTGCGAAGCCACGCTGTCCACGTTCCGGGCGGCGTTCTGCTCCAATCATTTGGAGGCGGCATGGGAGCGTGTGGTTGCCATTGTGGTGCAGCCCGGGGTGGAATTTGCCGACGAAAGCGTGATCGAATATGACCGGACAGCCGCCCACAGCCTGACGGAGCATTTAAAGCGGCACCCCAACCTGGTCTTTGAAGGACATTCCACGGATTATCAGCCGCGGCAATGCCTTCGAAAGATGGTAGAGGACGGGATCGCCATTCTCAAGGTCGGACCAGCTCTGACCTTCGCCCTCCGGGAAGGACTGTTTGCCCTGGAGCAGATCGAACGGGAATTGTATGGGATGATGGATTTCCCGTGTTCCCATTTTCGTGAGATCCTGGAGCAGGTCATGCTGGAGGACCAGGGCCAGTGGACCAAATATTATCATGGCTCTATGCCGGAGAAGCGGTACGCCCGGGCTTTCAGCTACTCAGACCGGGCCCGGTATTACCTGACCAACAGCAAGGTACAGGGTGCGCTCCGCCTCCTGCTGGATAATTTGAACACAGCAGGCATCCCAATGGCCCTGATCAGCCAGTATATGCCAGTCCAATACGCCAGAGTCCATGTGGGTATATTGCCTCCCAAGGCTGAAGACCTCCTGATGGACCGTGTGGGGGACTGCATCGACGACTATCTCTATGCGGTACTCAGGGACTGAAGCAAATCTGGAGAAAGCAAAGCCTTGAATACGGAAAGGGTGGAAATATTATATGGCACTGGTAAACAGCAGAGGACTTTTGAGGGATGCCCGTGCAAACGGTTATGCGGTAGGCGCGTTCAATGTAGAAAATATGGAGATGATGCAGGCTGTCATCGCGGCGGCGGAGGCCGAGCACGCGCCGGTCATACTTCAGACGACGCCATCCACATTAAAATACGCGGAGCCAGCAGTCTTCGCGGCCATGGCCCGTGCTATGGCCGGCAAGGCGTCTGTGCCAGTGGCTATGCACCTGGATCACGGAGACCGGTTTGGACTATGTCAGCAGGCCGCGTCAGACGGTTATACCTCCCTGATGATCGACGGCTCTAAACTGCCGCTGGACGAAAATATCGCCCTGGCCCGCAGAGTGGTGGAGATGGCAAGCGGGATGTCTTCCCGGCCTTGTGTGGAAGCGGAGCTGGGGAAACTGGGCGGTAAGGAGGATGATCTGGAGGTCAAGCCAGGTGAGGATCTTTACACAGATCCAGGCGAGGCGGCCCGTTTCGTCCGGGAAACGGGAATCGACTCTTTAGCCGTAGCCATTGGGACCGCACATGGTTTCTACAAGGGCAAGCCCAGGCTGGCCTTTGAGCGGCTGACTCAGATCCGGGAAGCGGTAGATATCCCCCTGGTGCTCCATGGCTCCTCCGGTGTCCCGGACGAAGATGTGCAGCGTGCGGTATCCATGGGTGTGTGTAAGGTCAACTTCGCCACGGAGCTTCGGGCCGCCTATACCCAGGCGTTACGGGACTGTCTGGCTCATGACGCCGCGCTCTACGATCCCAAGAAATATGGGGGCCCCGCGCGGGAGGCCGTCATCTCTCTAGTGCGGCATCGTATAAAAATTTGCGCTGGTAAAGTCGGCTTGATTGCTCCCTTGTAAGTATATATGACCTTTCTTTCCTAATGCGTATCGTATTCTTTTGGTGGTAAAGGTATTTCAATCTGCCGCCTGTATCATGCAAAACGAACAGAGCCCGCATAGCTTTTCTAAATTGCGGAAAGCTAAACACAACCAATCGGAAGGGGTGATATGCTTGTTCAAGCACGAAAAACAACTGTTTCATCCAGTAGAAGTGGAGCAGCCCAATCCTCAGTATGCCGCACTATTGCAGGAGCAGCTCGGCGGCGGCAACGGCGAGCTAAAAGCTGCCATGCAATATATGTCCCAGAGTTTCCGCATCAGAAACCCCAAGATCAAGGATCTGTTTATGGATATCGCGGCGGAGGAGCTGAGCCACATGGAAATGGTAGCTCAGACCATCAATCTGCTCAACGGTCATGACGTGGAGGCAGACAAGGTCCAGGCAGGCGAGATCGAAACACATGTTCTGCTTGGTTTGAATCCCGGTCTCATCAACGCCTCCGGCTATTCCTGGACGGCAGACTATGTCACTGTCACGGGAGATCTCTGCGCGGATCTGCTGAGCAATATTGCATCCGAGCAGCGGGCCAAGGTAGTATACGAATACCTCTACCGCCAGATTGAGGACAAAAAGGTACGGGAAACCATCGACTTCCTGCTCAACCGTGAGGAGGCGCACAACCAAATGTTCCGGGATGCCTTTAATGAGGTGCAGGACAGCGGCTCCAATCAGGACTTCGGTACAACCAAGGCGGCAAAGATGTATTTCTCCCTGTCCAACCCCGGCCCCAATGCATTCGCGGGAAATGAAGTATCCGCGCCCAAGTTTGCAAAATAAAAAGCGGCAGGGGCCGTGTGGTCAAGAGTTCTTCTGCTTTATAAACCATCCTTTCCCTCAAGCCCTTGCTCCGCAGGGTCTTAAGGGGTGCATTCTTATCATAGGCCAAAACGAGAGCCGACTTGTCAAACAAGTCGGCTCTCGTTTTATATCCTGCGCCCGTTTGTCATTCCGCCTCCCGCAGGCGCTCCACCACGGTGTGCCGGGCGATGGAGCGGTAGGTCAGCAGGGGGATCACCAACCCCAGGACCACGAAGATGGGGAAAATAAGCAGGATGGGCGCCAGGGTGAAACGGTAGGTGAAGAACCAAAACAGGCTGTTCACGGCGGTACCCAGCAGCGGCCCCATGACCACTGTGAGGAGCAGGGAGGCCAGCACGGCCGCCAGGGTGTAGAGGAGGCCCTCCAGCACCAGCATCTTCTTGAGCTGCCCGCCGGTCATACCGATGGACTGGAGCACGGCGAACTCCCGCCGGCGGGTGATGATGCCGGTGAGCACGGCGTTGAAGAAGTTGAGCACGCCCACCAGGCCCACGATGAAGCTCAGCGCCCCGCCCAGCATCAGGAACATCCCCCGGAAGCCCTCAAACTCTGCGGCGTAGGTGGCCTTGCTCTCGTAATCGAGCTGGGGGTTGACGTTCTCCGTGTAGTCCCGGAGAAAGCCCTCCATATCCGCCGTCGCGCCGTCGTCCACGTCAAAGGCGTAGTACATGATATCCGCCGTGCCGGTGTCCTGGAGGAAGGTCTGGTCGTTGAGGATAAACTCGTCGGCCCCGTAATAGCGGTAGCTCAGGGCGGTGGGGACGCTGACCAGGGCTGCCACCTCATACTCGAGGTCCCGGTACTTCACCGCCCGGGCGGCAAAGGGCGCGCCCTCCGGAATGTCCTCCTCTCCGCCGTACACCTCGCCGGTGTTGGGGTTGTAGTACTCGTACTCCTCCACGTGCCGCAGTGTAATTTTATCCCCAAGGCGGGCCCAGTGGCTGTCCATCCGCGGGCTGCCGTAGTCGTCCTCGGAGTACACGGCGGCCACGTACCGCCCGCCCGGCTCGTAGAGCTTGGAAATATCCCCCTCCAGCACGGTCAGGCGGTCCAGGGCAAACCGCTCCATACCGTAGAGCTGGGCCCGGTCGGCCAGCAGGCCGTCCTCCGTGCGGTCCATGCCGGACACCATCTGATCCAGGGTTTCCGCGTCGTTCCACCGGCCCCACACCGAGCGGTAGTACTCCTCGGTGATGAACTCCTCCACCGGGGAGGTGCAGCCGTAGGTGCGGCCGCCGGCCGTGATGCCGCCCCGGGCCTCCACCTCTTCCACCGCGTCCTCCGGCAGGGCCATGTCCGGGTTGAATACCTCCCCGCCGGTCTGGAAGTGTCCGGCATCGGCCAGGATGAAGTCGCTGGCCGTAAAGGCGGCGATATACTTATCCATGTCGAAGCCCTTGGCGAAGGTGACCGTCATGGTGAGCAGCACCACCGCCAAGCACAGAGAGAGCACGGTAACCACCGTCTTGCCCCGGTTCCGGCCCAGGTTGGCCCAGGCCATGGAGAGCAGGGAGACCCCCTTCCCCGCCCGCTTTCCGGCCTTCCTGCGGGTTTTGCTCCCTTCGGTGTAGCGCACCGCCTCAACAGGGGACACCTTTGCCGCCATCCGGCCCGGCTTTCGGCAGGACAGGAGCACCGTCACCAGGGCGAACAGGGCGGAGGCCGCAAAGAGGACGGGGTTGACGGACACAACATTGGTCACGCCGTTCAGCCGGCCGATCACCGCCGGGGTGAGCCCCGCCCCCACCAGCCAGCCCAGCAGCAGCCCCACCGGGATCCCCGCCAGGGAGAGGGCCAGGGCCTGGTAGCGGATGATGCGCCGGAGCTGGCGGCCGGTGGTGCCGATGGTCTTGAGCAGGCCGTAGAAGCGGATGTCGTTGGTGACGGAGATCTGGAACACGTTGTAGATGATCAGATAGCCGGTAAAGAGGATGAGCAGCAGCACGGCGGCAATGGCGGCCACCACCTGGACGTCCAATCCGCTGGCGAGCTGGGCGCCGGTGTAGCCCCAGTTGACGCCGGAGCGAATATAGTCCTCCCCGGCGGCGTCCTCGCTCTGGAACCCGTGGCCGGCCAGAATCTGCTCCATGTCCCGCTCGATGTGGGCCGAGCCGCTCTTGAGCATCACGTCCAGGTTCCAGGCGCCGGTCATGCCGTCCTCCGGGGCGTTGGGGTTCACCCCCGCCTCGTCCAGCAGGGCGTCCACCCGGCTCTCCGGGAGGAGCACGTGGTTGGCTACGATGGCCTCGTCGTACTCCCACCAGCCGGAGAGGGTGAAGGTCTGAGTGGTCTCATGCCCGTCCACATCAAAGGTGAGGGTGAACCGGGCCCCCAGCTCCGGCTCCACGCCCAGCAGCTCCAGCACGTGGGTGTCGGTGGCCGCCTCGTCGGTACCCTCCTGGGGCAGGCGGCCCTCCGCCGGGTCGCAGTACATCCAGTGGGCGTCGTTGGCGTCGGCGTAGCTCACCTCCACGTGGGCTTTGTTGAAAGGGGCCTGAGTCGGCATACCCACGAACCGCCGCAGGCCGGCCTGCCCGATCAGGGGGTCGTCCTTCAGCGCCTCATACTGCGCTTCGGTCAGGTATTTGAAGCCGCCGTGGGAGTAGCCGCCCACCTGACGGAAGTTGTTCTGCTGGAATCCGTCGTTGATGGACAGGGCGATGGTGAACAGGGAGGTAAAGAGCACCGTGGTCAGCGCAATAGCCAGCACCGCGATGAGGTTGCGGGTGCGGCTGGCCCGCAGGCTCCGCCGGGCCAGGGTGCGCACACACTTGCGGTTGGAGACGTTCATACCCTCGCCCCCTTACCGCGTGACGATGCGCCCGTCCTCGATGCGGACGATGCGGTCGGCCAACTGGGCGATCTCCTCGTTGTGGGTGATCATCACCATGGTCTGGGCGAACTTCTGCCCGGTGACCTTCATCAGTCCCAGCACGTCCTGGCTGGTGCGGGAGTCCAGGTTGCCGGTGGGCTCGTCGGCCAGGAGGATGGCGGGCTTGGCGGCCAGGGCCCGTGCGATGGCCACCCGCTGCTGCTGGCCGCCGGAGAGCTGCCCGGGCAGGCTGTCCAGCTTCTTCTCCAGCCCCAGGACGGCGATCACCTCCCTGACGTAGCTCTCGTCCACCGCGCCGCCGTCCAGTTGAATGGGGAGGACGATGTTCTCATATACGCTGAGCACCGGCACCAGATTATAGGCCTGGAACACGAAGCCGATCTTCCGCCGCCGGAAGATGGTCAGCTCCTCGTCCTTCAGGGTGGACAGCTCCCGGCCGTCCACCGTCACCGTGCCGGAGGTGGGCCGGTCCAACCCGCCCAGCATGTGCAGCAGGGTGGACTTGCCCGACCCCGACGTGCCGATGATAGCCACGAACTCGCCGTTCTCCACGCTCAGCTCCACCCCGTCCAGGGCTTTCACCAGTGTATCCCCCGCGCCATAATATTTCTTCAGTTCCCTGGTCTGCAAAATCGCCATTTGGAATCTCCTCCTGTGGAAAAAATGGGTACTGCCTTCTGACAGTACCCATTGTAGTGGATCAATCTTTCCACACTCTTTCTCAAATCTTACAGTTTGGAAAGATCCGCCCTATTCCCGGGGCAGGTAGAGGGAAAAGGTGGTTCCCTGGCCGGGGCGGGAGGCCACCTTGACATAGCCCCCCTGCCGCCGCAGGATCTCCCGGACCAGGTAGAGGCCGATGCCCACCCCCTCCTCCGCCCGCACAGCGCCGCCCCGGTAGAAGCGGCCGAAGATCCGCCCCTGCTCCTCCTCTGGGATGCCGATGCCGGTGTCGGACACGTCCACCCGGCAGAACTGCCCCAGGGGGACGGCGGAGAGGGTCACCCGTCCCCCCGCCGGGGTGTACTTTACCGCGTTGTCCACCACATTAAAGAGGGCCTCCGCCGTCCACTTCCGGTCAAAGCGGGCGGCCGCCCCGCAGGGCTCCGCCGCCAGGGTAAGCCCCTTGGCCTCCGCCTGAGGACGGGCCTGGGCCAGCGCCCCCTCCAGCAGCGGCCCCACCGGCTGGGGCTCCGGCGCGGTGGTAATGATCCCCGTCTCCAGCCGGGAGGCTTTCACCAGGGCCTGGATCAGAAAGGACAGCTTCTCCGCCTGCCGGGACAGGGTGGCCGCCTGGGCGGCCTGCTCCGGGGACAGCTCCCCCTCCGCCAGCAGGGAGGCGTACAGCAGGATGTTGGCGATGGGGGTCTTGGTCTGGTGGGAGATGTCGGAGATCAGGGTCTGTATAGCGGCCCGCTTCCCCTCCAGCTCCCGGGCCGAGGCGGCGCTGCCGTTGAGAAACCGGGCCAGCCGGCCCTCCAGGGCGGAGAGGCGGGACTCGTCAAAGCGGCTCTCCCGAAAGCTGCCGTCCACCGCACCGGCGAGCATCCGGTCCAGCCGGGCCAGCAGCCGCCGGGTGTAGAGCCACTGGACCAGCCCGAAGCCCGCCCCCAGCGCCGCCAGGGCCAGGGCCCCGCACACCGCCGGGGTCACCGTTTTTCCTCCCAGGTGTAGCCCAGGCCGTACACCGTCTTGATGGGGGCGTCCGTCAGCTTGTCCCGCAGCCGTTTCACCGCCACCGACAGGGCGTTGGCGTCCACAAACTCGCCCCCGTCCCACACCCGGTCCAGGAGCTGCTCCCGGGTCAGGGTCTGCCCCCGGTGCTCCACCAGCAGGCGCAGCAGCCGCTGCTCCGTCTTGGACAGCTCCACCTCCGTCCCGTTCCGCATAAAGCGCAGGCGCTCAAAGTCGAAGGAGAAGGGCCCCAGCTCCAGCGTGGCCGCCGGGGTGCTCCCCCGCCGCAGCAGGCGGTTCACCCGGGCCCGCAGCACCGCCAGGGAGAAGGGCTTGGTCACGTAGTCGTCCGCCCCCAGCTCCAGGCCCGCCACCTGGTCACTCTCCAGGTCGTTGGCGGTGAGAATCAGCACCGGCACCCCGCTGGTTCGCCGCAGCGCAGTGAGAAAATCCAGTCCATTTCCGTCGGGCAGGTTGAGATCCAGCAGCACCAGCGCGTATTCCCCTTCGCTCAGGGCCGCCCAGCCCTGGGCCAGGGTGGCCGCCACCCTGATTTCCCGGCCCTCCCCGGCCAGCGCCAGGGCGGTCCCCCGCCCCAGCGCCTGATCATCTTCTATCAGCAGAATCCGCTCCATGCTCCGCCCTCCCCTGTTTCGCGCCTCTTATCATAACACACTCCGGTCCCTCCGGCAACCGCCGCCTTGTCCGCATAGTGCCGCCCGTTCCGCCATATCCTAGCGTTGTTCCCTTTGAACAGGAGACCGAATATAATTTCAAAAATTATATTTAAAGTTTCTATTGATTATATTGTGCGGCATGTGTTATACTAAAGGTAAGGAAAGGTGATCCATATGAATCAGGAAAACGCACTCCCCCGCCGCAAGGCCATGCTCTATTATCCTTCCCAGGCAAAGCCGCGCCCGGCCAGGCTGCGGGAAAAGGACCGGGACCCTTATGACGGGCTGCGTCCCTGGTCCGCCATTACCCACGGCATTGGGGCCGCCCTGGCCCTGCTGGGCACCGTGCTGCTCCTGCTGCGCTGCGCCGCCCTCTCCCTCAGCCCCTGGCACGTGGTTTCCTTCCTTATCTATGGTGTGAGCATGGTGGGTCTATATACGGCCAGCACTCTCTATCACTGCCGCAACGTCAGCGTCAAGGGCCGCATCGCCCTGCGCAAGTACGACCACGCCTCTATCTACTTCCTCATCGCCGGTACCTATACCCCTATCTGCCTGGTGGTGCTCCGCACCGACGGTGCCTGGGGCTGGGCCCTGTTCGGTGTCATCTGGGCCTTGGCCCTGGCCGGGCTGGTGCTCACCCTGGCCTGGATCACCGCCCCCCGCTGGCTCACCGCCGGCATCTATATCTTCATGGGCTGGCTGGCTGTGGTGGCCCTCGTCCCCCTGCTGCGCCTGCTCCCCCCTGCCGGCTTTTTCTGGGTGCTGGGCGGCGGCATTCTCTACACCGTGGGCGGCGTGCTCTACGCCGTCAAGTGGCCTGGCCGCGATAATCCCCGCTTTGGCTGTCACGAGATTTTTCACCTGTTCATCCTTATGGGCTCGGTGTTTCACTTCATGCTCATGTACCGGGTGGTCGCGTTTCTCTGAGCACAAGTAAAGGAGCTTCCGCCATACAGCGGAAGCTCCTTTTTGCGCGGTCATTCCTCTGCTGGAGGCTCCGGCACTTCGGGCAGCGGGCCCATGGTACCCACACAGCGGTTGATCGGGGTCCCCAGGTTGTGGAACTTCTCCTCGTAGTCGGTCATTACACCGTGGATGCCGTCGGCGTGCAGGTCGCGGGTGACCTCAGACACCCCAAAGCCCACCCTGGGGAACTGGAACAGGGACCACTCGAATAGATCCCGGTTGTCTGTCTTGAAGTGGATCTCCCCCGCCTCTGCCAGCACCTGCCGGTAACGCAGCAGGAAGTCCGGGTGGGTCAGCCGCCGCTTGGCGTGGCGGTTGCTGGGCCAGGGATCGCAGAAGTTGATGTAGATGCGGTCTACCTCACCCGGAGCAAAGAACAGCGGAAGCTGCGCCACGTCCCCATCCACAAAAAAGACGTTGTGCAGTTCCTGGGCGCAGACCCGCTCCATGGCGATCACCATGGCGTCCGGCACCCGTTCCACCGCAATATAGAGCGCCTGTGGGTTCTGCGCCGCAGTCTCCGCCGTAAAGCGGCCCTTGCCGCAGCCCAGCTCCAGAAAGACCTCCTTCGCCTCGGGCATCAGCTCCCGCCACTTTCCCTTCCGCTCCTCCGGGTCGGAAATCAGCACCCGGGTACAGCGTTCCATCCGCACTCCCAGGTTCGGTTTTTTTCTCATTCGCATAGCCTAGCTCACCTCGTATGGGCTATCATATCATATCAAAATGCCCTCTTGCAATCCTTCTGTCTATATATTATAATAGAAAAGCTGACTGAGCAACAAAGTGGAACACTCCAACAAAATATCCGGGTGTAGCGCAGTTGGTAGCGCGCTTGCTTTGGGAGCGTGAGGCCGGAGTTCGAGCCGCACTTTCCTGAAATTCCGGAAAGCTCTGGGACGCTAAGGCCGACGGAGTTTTGCCCCCCGCTGGGAACTGGTCAAAAACCGGCGCTGACCCCATATTTGACCACAATCAGAAAACTTCATAACCGGGTGTAGCGCAGTTGGTAGCGCGCTTGCTTTGGGAGCAAGATGCCGGGAGTTCGAGTCTCCCCACTCGGACCAAAAACCGCCTCAAAACTGATGTTTTGAGGCGGTTTTCATAACTTTTCAAACAATAATTTGTTTAACGTTCTGCACAAATATGGTCTCAAATGTGGTCAACTCACTTTTGCGGATCTGTTTTGAATTTTCGTTGTAGACATAGTTTTTGGTCCGCCTTCGCCACGATTCGTTCTGAAAAGAAGCAAAGGCAAACTGCACAATTTTTGAAATATGGGGTCATGACCACCTGTTCACAATCAGTTCACGCGGCCGCAACCTTATCTTTGAATCTTGCGTCGCAAAATCTGATAGGCTTGGCTGCACTTTCCCGGCCTTGTCCCTCTCGGTGAGGCCGTGTATAATGGCAGTGGAAAACAGTGAAATAAACGAGTAAGGAGCAGTGCCATGCGCATTCTCATGCTGGGCAACAGCTTTACCTTCACCAATGATATGCCCCAGATGCTGGCTGACCTGACCGGGGCGGAAGTGACCCACCACGCCCGGGGCGGGGCGCGGCTGTCGGAACAGCTGAACCCCTGCACCAGGCTGGGCAGTCAGACCCAGGCGGCACTCCAAAAGGAGAAGTGGGACTATGTGGTGCTCCAGGAGATGAGCCACGGCCCCATCACCGCCTCTAAGAGCTTCTTCTCCAGTGTGGAGGGGCTTTGCCGGCAGATCCGGGCAAACGGAGCGGTCCCCATTTTGTTTGCTACCTGGGCCTATCAGAGGGGCGGAGCCAAGCTGACGGACAAGGGCTGGGACTACGACGAGATGGCCCGAAAGCTGTCCGAGGCCTACCACAAGGCGGCACAGGAAAATAACGCCCTGATCGCCGATGTGGGCCGGCGGTTTTATGAATGGTCCGTTCCTCAGGACCTCTATGCCGCCGACGGCGTCCACCCCAGTGAGTTGGGTTCCCATATTGCGGCGGAGACCGTTGCGGCAGTGATCCGGCAGTGGGAGGAGGGTGTGCAATGACGGCAGAGGCAAAATCCTGCCGCAAAAAGTGGAAGATAGCCGTCAGTATTTTGCTGGCGGTCCTGATTCTGCTGGCGGGCGGCTTTTTCTGGTATGTGTCCAACTACTACCGGGCGGAGGACGTGGCTCTGGAGGTACTGGCAAGCGGAGATCATCTGGAGGTTCGGGATGATCTGACCATCCTCTCCCCGTCCTATCCCACGGACACCGCGATCATCTTCTACCCCGGGGCCAAGGTGGAGGCCGCCGCCTATCTGCCCCTGTTGAACCAGCTCCGGCAGACCGGCCTCACCTGCATTCTGGTGGAGATGCCCTTCTACCTGGCCATCTTCGACGTGAATGCGGCAGAGGATGTGATGGCCCAGTTCCCGGATATCCAGCACTGGTACATCGCCGGCCACTCCATGGGCGGGGCCATGGCCTCCCAGTTCGCTTCGGAGCACCCGGACGAGGTGGACGGCCTGATTTTGCTGGGAGCCTACCTCTACGGCGACTATCCGCCTGCCGATACCCTCACCGTCTATGGCTCCCTGAACCAGAGCGTGGAAGACGAAATTGACTATACTGAGAACGTGGTGGAAATCCAGGGTGGCAATCACGCCCAGTTCGGTAACTACGGGCCGCAGGAGGGGGACCTGCCCGCCACCATCTCGGCGGAGGAACAACAGGCCCAGACGGTGGAGGCTATCTCGGATTTCATCGCCCAGCGACAGGAGTGAAAGAGCTGTTTTCGGATAGGGGAGTGAGCTCATGACGATATCACCCTGGGTGATAAGTTCGACTCTGACAGTTTATATGCGGAGGAAGATATAAAATGGCGATTTTTTATTTCTCGGACGTGTTAAGAAAAGTAGGACTGAATCCCTCAAAAGTCAAATTAATTCGTCATGCACTGACAGATCGTGGATTTCGAGAGTGTTATAAAGCAAATGTGGTATATGAATATACCTGTCATCAGAAATCTGGATTCAGCAAAGGGTACGATTATTGGGTGACCTTTATAAGCGACCAGGGGACTCTCTGTAAGCTGGATTCCTGCTATAAAGTAGGTGCTGCTGTTCCGGATACGCCCGATATGATCCCAAAGGGTATCCCGGAAATTGAGGCCAGAAAATTCCAGGGCAAGAACGCATATTTTCATCTCGAACCCCTCGATTTGCTGAAAGAATATGAGGGCAGACTGATCATCGATTGGGGGAAGTCTGCGCGCATGTGGCATCAGAAGGGAACGACCGAAAAGCCTGTTGTGGCAATTCAGGCAGATGAAAAGAAAGTCTTTTCCGGCTTTGAAAATCTGATCCTTACATATGATGAACTGAAGGAAATCGTTGAAAATCCAACCGTTTATGAGGCGTGGCACACAGCGCTGTCCTCCGTCAACGCTATTTATCTCATCGTTGACCGGGAGACGGGAAAGCAGTATGTGGGATCGGCTTATGGAAAAGATGGACTGCTGGGGCGGTGGGCCTGCTATGTGGATTCCCTGCACGGCAATAATAAGCTGATGAAGGAACTGATTTGCGCCTACCCCGAACGTTACCACGATTTCCAGTTCTCCATTTTGCAGATATTGCCCAAAACTGTGACAGATGATGAGGTCATCCGGACAGAGAGCCTATATAAAAAGAAATTGCTCACGATTCCTTTTGGAATGAACGACAATTGAATATCGGGAGATGCGTCTATGACAGAAAATTTGTTTTTAGACTGGGCGATCAAATTGCTGGAGCAAATCGAGACTTCTGAGGAAAAGAAGCTTTGGTGCCGCCGTTATTCCGTGTATTCCCGTAGTCCTTGGCAGAAAACACTCGCTCGCGATTTACATGATTTTGTAGACAGAACCTACCAGGCGGGATTGGTGATCCAGAATTATCACGAGGTGATCCAAAAGTGGGGCCTCGAGGAGCGGAATATCGCGATAGCCCCTCCGGGATGGCTGGAGATGCAGCCCTATTTGTGTGTATTGGCCTGTATCGCATGGCATTTCCGCAGAGACCATTTTTGCGAGGGTTCCCTGATCAGTCAAAGCATCGCGGAAGGGGTCCTGTTACGCCTGTTTCGTCGGCTCAAAGCGCTCTGTCCCACAGCGGTTCCCGCCGTCACACTACAAGAACTCTGTTGTAACGATTGTCATTCTGTCCCTGAGGTGCCAGGAGTCTATTGGGTATTTGCGCCTGAGGGAATGGCAATCCGTTTCTCGGAACAGGAGTACCGCCCTAAGGCTAAAATCTATCCTGCGAAAAAGCTTCAGGAGAAATATGAGGGATGTGCCGACCAAAGTATCCTGTATATTGGAAAAGCGGAAGGAAAGCGTGGCCTGCGGCAGAGACTGAGGCAGTATATGGACTACGGACTGGGAAGAGGAAATATCCACGCAGGCGGACGTGCTGTCTGGCAGATCTCGGACTGCGGACTTTTGCTGCTTGCTTACGAAGCCTGTGAAAACCCAGGAGAACGGGAACGACAATTGCTGCAGGAATACCGAGAGAAAAACGGCTCCTATCCACTGGCAAACTGGCGGGGATGAGAGAGGGAAAGCAAGAAATGACCTTGAGAAAAGAGGTTGGCATCACATTGTGATACCAACCTCTTTTGAACGTTCAGAATGCCGATATGACTTTCAAAATCCCGACAGGTCTACGCCCAGGAGGACGAGGGCGATGCCGGCCAGGATCCAGGGCAGAAAGATGACCGGAAGCAGGAGCAGCCCTTTGTGGTTTTCGTAGTGGTACTCCTCACAGGAGAACAGCTTGTCAGGATCATCGACATAATAGAGATACAGGTACAGGGGCGGTGTCGATGGATGCTTGAAATAGGCGGTATACTGCCGCTCCTTGCCGTCGATCGTGTAGTGGTAGGTAGCGTGCCAATCATAGCGGGATACTTCACCGGAGGGGTGCTTGTCCGCCAGAGACGCTTTGATGACGTGGTCCCTGCTCTTTGCGATGTCCCGTTTCCGTTCCCAGCTGACGCCGTGGGACACCTTTTTGTAGAGCGGCACCGCGATGGCATAGCCGCCGATCAGGACGGCGAATACGATTGCCCATTTGAGCCAGTTGACAGGATCGTCGGTAAACATCGTGATGAGAGCCTCTTGGATACTCAATTTCAGCACCTCCCCCGGCATCTCCTGTGCTCATCATACGATATTTGGCGGCGCTCCGCAAGGCAGAATGATACTTTTGATGATGCATTATAAAATTTGATAAGATAGGCAGGCCGTCTTTTTACGCCGCCCGCCCCAGCATTCCCCGCATCATCTCATACCACTTAGCCGCAGTATGCCTCGTCACCCCGGCGCCCCTGGCAATAGCTCGATAGCTGGTCACGTCGGGGTGGAACTTCATGAACAACCAGATTTTCTTCTGCGTTTTGGTGAGCTTATCCGGCGGAGTGATGCCCCGCATTTTGTCCCGTAGGGCCTGCCGCTCTGCGTTCATCTGCTGAATCAGCACCTTCAGCTTCGCTTCGCATTCCTCCTGGGTATGAGCGTAGACGCATTTAGAGTGCTTGGTGCCGTCCGGCCAGGTGGGGGAGTAGCGCCCCTCAAACAGGTGGTCATTGATTTGAGAGATGCACCCGGTGCCGGGCTTCCGGGTCTTTCTCAGCACTGGCTGGAAGCTCGCAGCCAAGTCCTGTTCTGCTTGAACGGATTCCTCCTGTATCTCGTTGCCCAGCCCCCGGTCGATCTTGGCCGCCGCCTCGCTCTGCATATCCCCGGTGACGTGGGTGTAGATGTCCAGGGTGGTGGCCGCCGATACATGGCCCAGCATGGCGGAGAGGGTCTTCACATCCATGCCGCTCTCCAGGGACAGGGTGGCAAAGGTGTGGCGTAAATCGTGAAATCTGATTCTCTTACACCCGGCCCGCTCCAGAATGATCTGGAGCCGCCGGCGCACCGCTCCCGGCGTCATAGGGGTGTCCTCTTTGACCGGTGAGGGGAACATCCACCGGGAGTCCACCGTCTCCCGGTATTGCCGCAGCACCTCCACCACGCCGGGCGGCAGGACCAGCCTGCGGATGGAGGCGCGGGTTTTGGGGATGCTCACCTGGAGCCGCCCCTTCACCTCGTAGACCTGCTTGTTCACGGTCAGGGTCCCGGTCTTGAAGTCCAGGTCGTCCCACTGGAGGGCCAGCAGTTCGCCCCGCCGCAGGCCGGTGCATAAGTCCAGAAGAAACAGTTCGAAATAACCTTCTGCCTGGGCCTGGATGAGGAACCGCTGGAGCTCCTCCCGGCCCAATACCTGCATCTCCCGGCCCCGCTTGGGCGGCAGCTTGCAGCCCACCGCCGGGTTGGTGCGGATGAGCCCCTCCTGCACCGCCTTCTCCAGCGCGGACCGGCAGGCGGCGTGAAGGCCGCGCACCATGGAGTCGGACAGCCCCTTGCCGAACTGCTCCGTGCGGATGAGCCGCCCGCCCGTCTTCATCCGGGCATAGAACTGCTGGAGGTCTTTCTGTGCCAGCTGGTTCAGGGGGATCTTCCCCAGCTCCGGGATGATGTGCTGATAGATCTTCGCCTCGTAGTTGGCCTGGGTGGTGGGGCGGATCTGGGGCTTCACATAGTTCTGATACCAGAAGTCCAGCCACTCCCCGAAGGGCATCTCCGGCCGGACCTTCTCCGTTTTGGAGCCGGTTACCGTCTCCCGGAGCTGCTTCAGTTTTTCCTGACACTCCCGTTTCGTCTTAGCCAGGACGTTCTTTGTCCTGGGCAGGCCCTTCTCGTCGTAGCCGATGACCACCCGGCCCTCCCAGCGGCCGTCTTTCCGCTGGCGGACGGAGCCCTCGCCCTTTTTCCGCCGCTTACCCATGGCGGGCACCTCCTTCCGGCCTGTCTCTCTGCCACGGTTTCAGGTCTTTCCCCAGGAGATTTTCCAGAAAGCCGCCCACGATGTGGCTGGCCTCCTGCTGCATATCCGGCGTCACATGGGTGTAGGTGTCCAGGGTGAAGCTGGCGTTGGTGTGGCCCAGGATGCCGGACAAGGTCTTGGCGTCCACGCCGCTGGTGAGGGCGTGGGTGGCAAAGGTATGCCTTAAATCGTGAAATCGGATCGCAGGAAGCCCTGCCTCTCTTAAGATCCGCTTCATCCAGTAGTAGGCGGCACTGGGCCGCACCGGTTTCTCCGGAGCCAGCGGTTCCGGGAAGATCCACTGACTGACGGCGTGCTTCCTCCGCTCCTTCAGCCGCTGGACGGTGCTGGGCGGCAGGCGGATGGTCCGCCGCCCTTGGCTGGTCTTCGTCTCGCCGATCTCCAGCTCCCCGGCCTTGGGGACATTCACGGACCGAAGGATCTTCAGCGTCCCGGCCTTCTCGTCGAAGTCCTGCCACATGAGGCCGCAGATCTCGCCCCGACGGAGACCGGTGGTCAGCTCCGTGTAGAAGAAGTCACGCCAGATCTCGTTGCGGTCCACCGCCGCCAGGAAGATGTCCATCTGCTCCTTTGTGAGGATCTGTTTGGGACGATGGTTGGCCTTGGGCACCGCGGCCCCGTCGGTGGGGTTTCGGGCGATCACATGGGCCGCCTCCGCGTCCTTCAAACACCGGTGGAGCATGGCGTGGATGCGGAGCACCATGGTGTCCGACAGCTCGTGCCCGTATTCCGGGTGTTCATGGACACGGCCCTCGTGTTTCAGCTTCCGGTATAGCTTCTGGATGTCCATACGGGTCACCCGGGAGACGATCTTGTCCCCCAGATAGGGCTTGATGTAGCACCGGATGAACTGCTCGTAGCTGCGGAGGGTGTTGGGCCGCAGGGTGGCCGCGCCGTAGTCCTCCATCCACCGCTCCAGCCACTCTCCCAGGGTCATGCGGCTGTCCTCGGTGAGCTCCACATCCTGAAAGGCCTCCAGGTCCCGGTGGAGCTTGTCCAGCAGTTCCTTCTGGTTTTTGGCCAGTACATACCGGAAGATGGGCTCGCCGTTTTGTTTGTGGCCCACCACGATGCGGCCCTCCCAGCGGCCGTCCTCCCGTTTTCGGACCATGCCGTCACCGGACGGCCTGCGTTTTGCCATAGGCTATCCCTCCTTGTTTGGGTCGATCAGACTGCCGTCGTCCTCGTCCAGGGCCTCCAGGATCATGCGCACTCCCAGCCGGAAACCCAGGATGAAGTTCTCCAGGGCCATGGTGCTGCCGATCTCATTCTCTGCGTTGATGAGCCAGAGCAGCAGCGCTTTTTCTTTGTCCTCCAGCAGGGCGGTGAGTTTCTCCTCGCACTCTGCTGACTGTTCCATAGCCTTTTTCAGGGCAGTCCCCGATTTGACAATTTGATCATTGGGGGTGATGTTTCCAAAGTACAGATTTTCCAGTGTGTCGCGCATGTGTGCCGCCTCCTTTGTCAGCAACACACAATACCCGAACTTCCTTCCAATAGCTACCCCCAACTGCAACTATTTTCAGAAAGTTATCATCTGCGGGCAGGATTTTATCTTTGTATTGCGGTCCAGATTTTGATATGCCTGCCATAGAAAAAACCGCCTGCATCTCTGCAGACGGTTCCGGTGACAAATCGTTTCTCCCTATGGAGAAGATTGTCTCTATTCGTTTGTTTCGTCGTCCTGCACATCTCCAAAGAGGATGCGAAGATAATCCCGGCGGCCGTAGAGCACACGATCCACATAGACATCGTTGTCAAGAACTCGGTAAAAAGTGAGGTAACTGCCGGTCACCAGGAAACGATAGTCACTCTCGACATCGGCAATCGAGGACAGGGACGCGCCAATCAGACTGTGCTCCCGCAATCTGCGGATGTCCTTTGTGATGTTCCGTACCGTGGAGATCGCTGCGCTGGGATTTTCCAAATTCTTTGCGATATAGGACTTGATCCCGTCCAAATCAGCCTGCGCCTCGTCGGATAAATGCAGGTTATTCATCTGCGATTCCGAGATGTTTTTCTACGGCCTCCAGCGTCAACCAGCCCTTTTCCTCCCCGGACTTGCGGCCCTTGGCCAGCTCGTTCATCAGCCGGAGGGTGGCCTGTGTCCGCTCATAGTCCTGCATGTCCACGATGGCGTAGCGGCCCCGGCCATTCTTCGTCAGAAAAACCGGAGCGCCAACTGCCACGTCATGCAGAACCTCCGTGTAATTACGCAGATCAGAGATGGGTTTGATGTTCGGCATGGTATTCAGCCCCTTTCTTGCCCTTAGTATACCTCGATCTGCTGTAAAATTCAACAGCATTTTTTACTGCGGTTTCGTTGGCGATTGCTACCACCCCATGGTCATGCCGCCCATGTCCTGCCGGGGAGTTTCCTCATGGTCATCCGGCTTGTGGCCCATGGCGATCTTCTTTTCCTGGATCTTCCGCCGCAGCTTTCGGTCCACCCGCTGTCCCACCGGGGCGGCGGGCGGCACCGAGTTGTCACGAAAGATCTGACTCAGATGGTGGAGCAGTCGGGTGGCCGCCAGGAACACATTGGGCCTGCGCGCCTGATCGAAGTGCTCCAGAAAGAAGTCGGCGTACTCATTTCCCTGTTCCGCCGATTCATAGAAATACGCCCAGGCCCGCTCCCGATCCTGTTTGACGCCCTGCCCAGTGAGGTACAGTTTTCCAAGAGCGTACTGGGCGTACTGGTTTCCATGTTCGGCGGAGTCGGTGAGATAGGCCACCGCCTTTTGCACGTCTTTCGGAACATCTTTCCCCTCCAGATACAGCTTTCCCAGGCGGTAGGCGGCGCAGGTGTTCTCCTGCGCCGCCGCTTTTCCATACCAGGATACCGCCTCATTCGTTCGATTTTGGCCTTGCAGGAACTTTCCCAGTGCGTATTGGGCGAAGTCATATCCCGCGTCCGCCGCCCGCTGAAACCACAGTTCCGCCTGCTCGTCATCGGGGAGAACGCCCCGACCATCCCGCCAGCACTTGCCCAGCTGGTAGGCGGCCAGGGGGAAACCTCTCTGCCAGAGTTGTTCCAGCACCTGTACCTGCTCCGCTTTTTCCTCCTCTGGATTTTCGTACTCCTCCAGCACCTCCTTGGCGCTCTGGTAGACCTCGGCCATCCGCCAGCTGGAGTTCCAGGCGAAGCACACCGCATCCTGATCCTCGTCCACTTCATCTTTCATGCTGGCATCCTCGAAGGTAAATGTGCCAAGCCGGAGCCGCTCCGCCTCCCGGATGACCATATTCTTGATGGCTTTGAATTCTTCTTGCTGTGAGAGCGGCAGGTATTCTCTGGGTGAATCCTTGTAGTAACGCTCCAGCTCATCTCGAAGCTGATTCCACTGCTCATAGCACTGGGCCACCTCCGGGATCTTGGCCAACTCATCCACGATGGCGTCCACCTGGGCCTTCACCGGCTTTTTCAGGTAGCCGTAGACCTTTTTCCCTTTGTGGCACTCCAGCATCCCGGCCAGCGTCTCCATCTGCTCCATGATAATCGAACTGTGGCACAGGCCCGTCTCCATCTCCCGGATGAGCCGCCCCATGGCCTCCGTCGCCGCGTCCCGCACTTGGCTGTAGGACAGATCTTTTTGCTGATACAGGGACAGCAGCTCGTCCCGGAAGATCTCATTGGACAGCTGGGAGCGCATCTTCTCGATACCCTTTTCTGTTAGAAATCCTTGCTTTGGGTCCGCCGACCAGACCATCATGTGGATGTGGGGATGGTGTTTCTCATCGTGGAAGGCGGCACACCAACGAAAATTGCTTGGCGGAATTTTCATCGCTGTCGCCAATTCTGCTTGATGAGCCAGCAATAACCTGCGCCAGCTCTCACCGTTTTCATAGCCCAGCCGGTGGGCATCCTCCCGTTTCAGAGAGTAGACAAAGGTCCACACCGGTCCGGTATGTCCGTTGATCTCCTCCATGGTTTTCTCCAGATCGGCGGGACCGTCGGCGGAGAACAGTCCGTGGGAGCGGGGACGCTGGGCCATATATTCCAGGTATCCGCCGCCGTCATGGGAGGGGGGCGGAGCCTCGATCAGCTCCACACCCTCCCGGGTGGCGATGTACTCGGCGTAGTGACTGCCGCCGTTTCCCGGCTTGATGTAGCCCGACTTCTGGATTAGTCCCGGCATCACTCAGCCCCCTTTTGGTAACGGACCGTGTCTTCGAAACTGATCTCACCGTTGGTCTCCTTTACCTCTTTGACACAGCGGACGCGGGCCTTTCGCAGCTGATCCGGGTCAATCTCTATGTCGGCGGCCAGGATATTCCCCATGAGGTTTTGATCCACCGACAGCTTGAACAGCAGGTGTCCCATCCGTTTACCGAATGCATTCAGCTTGCCTTCCAGCACATCGGCGAGGACCCGGGGCAGGTAAGCATCGGCAGACTCCGCGTCAAGGTAACCGGAATAGAACCGAATGGCCTTCTCAATAAATTCGTTTCTGGTGGAGCAGTTATCTCGCCGGTAGCGCGATTCCACCTCGGTCCAGGCGGATTCACTGAGCCAGACGGAATGTTTCTTATTTTCCTTTTTCAAATTCAAAATCCTCTCCTTATTGCATCAGCGCCGCCCGAAAGCCTGTCACAGCGTGGATTCAGGCGGCTTTTGAGAAAAAACAGCGCCAATCTCAAATCAGGTTGGTCGGAACAGCGCCAACTCCAACCCCTGAAACCGCCCGCACTGCGGGCGGAAGTGACCGCCCAGGCGCCATAAAAGCGCCAGGGCTTTCTCCTGCTTGTCGTCGTCGCAAGCTCCACAGCCCTCGTTTCCGCCCCGCAGGGGCGAAAACTCACTCGTTCCACTGCTCCTCCTCTCCCCAGCGAACCCGCTGCGCTGGGCCTCGCCGGGGGCCCCATTTTGCCCTCTCCCGAAGCCCCCCGAAATCGGGCCAAATCCGCCCTGAAAGCCCCCAGTGGGGCAGGGACTCTGCCCCGCCCCCAAAGAGGGCACACAGCCCCTCACAGGCCGTTACACGGGGAGAGCTGCTTGCTGCAGGGGACGGCGTACTGCGGCAGAAAAATCCGGCAGTATTCCTCTGGCCCGGACACCAGATGCCAGTGCATCATCTCCCCGCACTGAAACATCTGGAACACCGCATTTCGATAGCAGGCCTTGATTTCCTCACGGCACTCCTTCGCAAAGATTCTTTGTTCATCTGTCAGGGTTCCACGGTTCTCATCGCAGAGGAACAGGGCCACCCCGTCTTCGTCGATAGGTTCCTCGTGCGTACGGTTCCACCGGTTGACAATGTACCGCCGCATGTCTATGGTGCGCCGTGCTGACAGAGACGGGTCCTGCTCGATCAGGCAGTCGATCATCTGCATCAGCATCCGGATGCACACTCCTTTCTCTTCAGCGCTGCCATGCGTTGTTCCGCTCTCTGTCGTTCCAGCGCCAGGTCAGCTACGTGGAGCTGCCGCTCATAGAACTGTTCAATGGACATCTGGATGGGCAGGATGTAGTAACGCAGACAGCCGTTGAGGGTGCGGCCGTCCCGGGTGGTGACGGTGGTGCGCTCCGTCCGGATCAGACCCCGTTCCTCCAGCTCGGTCACATACTTGCGCACCGTGTTGACGCTCATCCCCACAGCCTCTCCGATGATCCGGTAGCTGGCCACGCACTGATAGGTCTTCCGGTCCTCACGGTGGAGGAGAAATCCGTAGACTGCAATCGCCCCAGCAGACAGTCCCAGGGAGAAGATCTCGTTGGGGAGGGGGAAGTAGTTCTTGATAGGGTCCCGCTTGGGCCAGTGCTGTTTTCTCATTTCGTACCTCCCGACTGTCCCTCCGCCCACTGGATGAACTTCTCTTTCGGAACTACCATACGGCTCCCCACCCGCAGCGTGGGGAAACCGGGATCGTTGAGCAGCTCGTAGGCGGTGGAGATGGACACGCCCAGTACCTGCGCCACCATCTTGGCGTTGAGGAACAGAGGCAGGTCGTCGTAGGATTTGTAGACAGACAGTTTCAATGTTTAGTACCTCCGGTGTTCAAATTCAGAGAAAAAATTTCTTGCGTTTCGGAGGTCTCTCTGTTAAACTGGGACACAGATCAGGCTGTGTTTTCCGAAACGCGGCAGGCCGCTGAACTGTTGCAGCAGTTCAGCGGTTTTTTTACAGGGTCTGTCTTTTTCTTTTCTGTCTTTCTGGGTTTGGCCATACACCATACCTGTTCCTGCCCTGCGGCCTTGTTTGACCAACACAGCGTTTTCTTCCCCTTGGCACGCTCAATTGTCGGTGCTCTGCGACAACGTCCTGGCGTTACTTCCCCGTGGAGTATCGTCTCTGGTGATGGGTATTCATTTTTCAAGGTGCCGTTCCGAATGTTGGGGACCAATTCCCCGTTGACAACCGGATTTGCGGGTGTTAGACTATTGTAAGATTATTTTGACAGTCCCCTGTGAGAGTATTGTAGCATGTGAACCTACCCCCTTGTCAAGACTATTTTATAAATTTTTTACGATTGTCTATTTTGGAGGGCGCCGACATGTGGTATGCCAAGATGTACTTCTCTGAGAAAAAAGAGGTTTTCCAATTTGATAGCTACGGGGTCCAGGGCGTTCCCTCGACCTACAAGGAACTCCCGTTCCTGGAAAGCCTGCTGTCTTTTCTGGAAATGGACTGCGACGAATTGACTCCATCGCTCCGTAGGATCGCAGAGAGCTGGGAGCGTCTGTTTCAAGATGGAGACCGGGAGGCTGGCACAGCCACCATGGTGGAGCTGGGCCAACTGAAGAGCTGGCACATCTATCTGGAACTTCTGTATGTGCGCTGGTATGACCGCTTCTCCCGGATAGGTGCGGATATCCCGGTCAGCGAACAGGAGGACCGGCAGATGCTGGAGGAACTGCGGAGCCTTCCAGAGCAGCTCCCGCTGTATCAGCGGCAGGTGCAACGGTTCTTTGACCTGGTACTGGATGTGGATCAGGCGGGGCGTGACCCGCAGAAGCAGGCGGCGGCACACTATCTCTACGACGCTCCCAAGGACCCGGAGTTGTTTGTGTTCCACCCCATTCCCCTCAGCTTTGAGCCGGTGGAGCTGGGCCGATGCTCGTCGGTCCTGTATCCCCTCCATATTTCGGACATGATCGACTACTCCCTGCGCAGCTGTGTGGAGCGCGGGATCACCGTCCGGCGGTGCAAGAACTGCGGCCGCTGGTTCCCACAGACCGGCCGAGTCAGTGCGGAGTACTGTGAGCGCCCAGTGGCCTCCGGCCAGCAGACCTGCCGGGAGGCCGGGGCCTTTCAGCAGTGGACCAAAAAGCAGTCCGATGATCCGGTGTTCAAGGCCTACCGGAAGGAGTACAAGAAGCGCTTCGCCTGGATCAAGGCCGGCCGTATTACCGACGAGCAGTTCTATGCCTGGAGCGAACAGGCCAGAGAGATGAAAAAGAAATGCGACCGGGAGGTCATCACCCTGGACGAGTTCAAGGACTGGCTGGGGAAGCCGTGAGGACAAATCGGCAGAAAATGAGCAACGGGACGCGCCCAAAGGCGCGTCCCGTGTATTCTTTGTATCGGCGATGCAGTTTTTGCAGGGGGTACATGTGTTTAGGCTCCCTATTTCCGGGGCTATGACTCCGTCTCATAGGGCCAGGTGTTGATACCGCCGAATTCGTAGATGTTGGTGTAGCCCAATTCCGCCAAGGCAGAGGATGCCGTCTTGCTGCGGTTCCCGCTGCGGCAGTAGACCAGAACAGTGGAATCCTTTTCGGGGATCACCTCAGCGGCGGTATCCTCGTCGATGCTCCCCACCGGCAGCAAGACCGCGCCGGGGATGTGGCCGCTGTCGTACTCGTCCTGCTCCCGCACATCCAGGATGATGACCTCCTGGGTGTCCATCATCTCTTTGGCCTCCTCTTGGGTGATTTGCTGGTATCCATCCGCGGAGTTTCCGCCGCACCCGGTCAACAGCAGAAGAGATAAAAGGATAGGCAGGATTCGTTTCATTTGAGTTCCTCCAGAAGTCCGGCGGCAAAGGCTCTGTGCCCCTGCTCCATAAAGTGGACGCCGTCGTAGGCCAAGGGGATGTCCCACTTTCCGGCGTCGGCGAAGCAGATGCCCAGATGCTCCGCCAGGGCCTGACAGAGCCAGACAAAGGCGTGGGAGTCATCAATGAGCTGCTGGCTGGGTACCCACGCTCCCAGAGTCATCGGCGGCGGGGCGATCACCAGGATCTTGCTTCGATCCAGGGAGATGCCAGAGAGGAACCGATCCAACCGTTTAACGGCCTGTTCCGGACTTCTGCCCTGGAGCAGATCGTTGGTCCCAAGCATGATGATCAGTAGATCGGTATCAGCAGGAAAGTCAGGGACCGACGTGGGAATCTCCCGGCCGTTTTCACCCAGGTTACGGACGGTCCAGCCGGTTTCCTCGGCCAGGATATCCACCCACTGGCTGTCCGCAGCGTAGCGGCCACCCAGATAGGAGCGGGGGTCATAGCCGTATGTGTTGGAATCGCCGAAGCAGATGACGTTCATCTCCCATTTTTCCTTTCTCTGTCTGCTCGTGTTTCCCAGTGTAGTCAAGGAGGTTTCCATCTAATTTTTCTACTTGGTCGATAGTTTTAGCCTTGTTAGAATCTCCTCATCTGCCGGACAAAAGGCGTATTGATCAATTTCATTCACTGCAATCCACTGGATATCATTGTGCTCCAGTTTTTGAGGAATACCTGTTTGAATAGATGCGTTGAACAGGGTAAGATGGACAGTCAAATCTGGATATTTGTGAATCACATCCATAAATATTTCGCCCACATCCAATGTGATGGCCAGTTCCTCCTGGCATTCACGGATCAGTGCCTGCTCCTTGGTTTCGCTGGGCTCCACTTTCCCGCCAACAAACTCCCATAGAAGGCCTCTGGCCTTATGGGCTGGGCGCTGGCAGATCATGAACTTGCCCTGATCCCAGATCAGGGCTGCTACTACTTCTGTCATTCACTATCACCCATAACCTATTCTTTCATTCTAACTATAACTGCATTAAGTTGTTATTCTTCAATATTTATCTTCGTTCCCCGGGTAACTCCAGCTTTATATTTGGCTCCCCGACCTTTAGTTACTATTGGAATCAAAAAGCCAGCATTTTTCATTTTGCGTAACAAGTAGTTCGCCCTGTTATTTGAGACACGAAGAGATTCTATCACATCACGGCGAGTGATCGTATCTTGACTCCAAGCCAACTCTAAGAGTAGATTCGCTTGGGCTTTTGTCATTTTTTTAAAACATGACAACATAAAAAGGGCCATTTCTTCAATAACAGGAATTGTAACTGAATTACCAAATTGTTTATATTTCTGGGTTCGAGTTGTGTTTTCTGGAAAACTAAATGTTTCATGACCGTTTTCGTCAAGAAATGCATAACCTATAAAACCTTGTAACCGTCCCCATTCAGTAGGGGTCATTACACGGATGCCTTCACTATTTAATCCGGTTTTTTTTGTCGGGAGTTTTTTCCCTGCAATACCAGCTTTGGGTTGAAAAATCAGATTGCGCTCTTTCCCTGAACCACCAGTAGCAAGGATAGTACTTGCAATAGGGTGCTCAATCCCTGGAGCATTAACTATCACATAGCCAAAGCCATGTCCCTTTGCTTGCTCACGCATTTTATGTTTTTTTAGTGTATCCCAGTAACCACTGGACATGTAATAAACGTCGTCAACCTCTGGTTCAATAATTGAATTTAAATCTTCAGAAATTACCTTGTGGTTAGAAAATGGCATATCATCTGTTAACACCTTTACTGCATCCCCAAACATTTTTTTACTAAAAGCCATTATGTAAGTACGTGGCCTGTTTTGAGGTAATCCAAAATTCTTTGAATTACGTATAAAGGACTTGGTATTATATACATAAGAACCATCTTCGTCCATAGTTACTCCGATAATTCGATAGCCGAGTTCATCCTCTAAAGTAGTTACAATACGCCTAAGTGTTTCTCCCTTATTATGAGATACAAGATTTTCAACATTTTCCAAAAAGATTGCGCGGGGATTGGTTCTGGAAATGATGTCGGCGATATCAAAAAAAATGGTTCCTTTTGTTGTATCGCGAAATCCCATTTGTTGTCCAACTCGGCTAAATGTTTGACAAGGGAATCCTGCCAACAAGATGTCATATTCAGTCCTTGATACAAGTTCTTTGAACTCTTCAGATGTTAAATCGTTTTTGGGGTTTTCTCCAAACAAATGCTCATAAGTTTTGCAAGCATACTCATCAATTTCAGCTGAGAGTACATTTTCAAATTTACCCGTCAACTCAAATCCACGGCGAATTCCACCAATGCCGGCGCATAAGTCGATTGTTTTATATATCATGATTTGCTCCTTGCACCATTGACTCTGAAGTCATTCCGCTTAAATCAACGGTGTATGTAATTCCTGTTACGCCCGCTGGTAGAACTCCGCCAATAAAAGACTCGGGTGTAATTCGAGGAAAGTCAGAATTTATAGTATATCTCAACATTTCGTGAAGAAGAAATGTTTTGTTGCGAGAGCTCATCCCTTCTTCAAATCCGAGTTCGGACAACTTTTGATTCACCAATTTAACATTATATCCAAGTTCACCTAACTTTTCTGTTATTTTATTAATAGAGACCCCAGATTGGATAGATGGTTCAAAAACACACAAAACCAGATTTAAATTCTTACTTGAAGTATCGAGCTGAAACTGATTGTTCACAGTAATTTCGCGTTTACTCCTGGACAAGGTAGATTTTACTTCAATAAATTTATCATCGGTTTCGATATCATAGGATGCTCCGTCCGGACCATTCCAAGCAGCATTTTCACCAGATTGTAGCAATACATATAAAACGCACAGCTCTCCGAGAACATCATAAATTCGTGCATCAATATTCTTGTTTCCCAGTAATTCTTTCCATTTTCCCCACCAAGCAACGGGATCATTTAAAACAGCAATTCTTGAACTGCCATCAGTGCCTGGATCAATAAATTCCGCGCAAAGTGAAGCGAAGGGTTGTTCGGCTTCAAAAGAGTCCGTAGTCAATACCAACGAACGCTGAATAACCCCAGGTGAGGCCATAATATTATCTGTGCTGAAGATGCGTACATTGGAGAAACTTTCGTTAACATCGTCGCCTGAATATGGAATTGCAACCCCGTAGCCATCAACAAGTTTTACTGTATGAGCTGGGTATTTTGTATCTTTCAGAGATGAAATGACCTGTGCATAACCGAGAATATCCGTTTTCCAGTTGTTTTTTATATCCTCCAGCAGCATTTACTCCACCTCCTTCGGAGCAGATACCTCTTCCAACAATTTTTGGGCGTATGCGGCAACTCCGCCACAGGTCAATTCTGGTTCAATTGACACACACTTTGCATTATTGAGTTTTGTAAATGCTGCAAAGTCCTTAACCTTGTGCGGACGTGTTTTATGATACTCTAACATCATATGTCTGAACAGTTGCAGACGATATCCCCGCCCAGGTGTTTCAATTAGTTTATTAATATTATCAACACCGTTGTCTTTCAATACTTCAAAGGTATCCTCTGCGTTGCCTTGCCAACTTAGATAGATATACCACCAAAGTGTTTTTAGCCAGATGCGGCGAGTATGAGAGAAGAAGCGTTTTTGATTAATCCGAATACTTCCTTTTTCTGGGGTTGGATATCTGAGATATGTAATATCGGGCATAACTTTAACTGAGATATATCTCCATATATCATCATTATTGGCCTCAATAATAGAAAAATTGGAATCCAAAGGCATCAATTGGAACAACTTAATACCTACTCTCAGGTCCAAAAGGTATGTCATTTTTCCGCTGGTTTCAACAAGGGCAGAATTAAATTCGGCAAGTAACTCATGTCTGAAATCTTCATAAGAAGGATCAAAGGCAGATGCAGACACATCATTGGCTCTCCAATGATTTTCAAGATCCTTAAATTCATTATCATCATAACTATCATATTCCGCAATGATAACCTTTGCATCACTGTATGAAAGCTTTTGATATCGAATCATTCTTCATCACCTGCCATTAATCTGTTCCTGATTTCTCTTTGCAGACTCTTAAGCAATCTTTCAGGAGTTTCAAAATGAAGCTCCTCCTCACAATCTTCAATAAACTGGTGAAGAATACTGCAAATAGAATTAGACTGAAGGCCTATATCTTGCCGAGTCGCCCTCAGATCATCATCGCTAAGGCGCTGGAAAATCATAAAATAAGTAGTAGCAAGGATATCTATTAGCAGATCAACATTCTTGATTGTTCCGTCCGTCATAGGACAGGCAGAATAATATGGGTTGAGATACAAGCAAATGTTATCCTTAGTAAACTCGTCACTGGTTTTGGGGTCTTCCCATTGGGAAAACTCGACCCACCATAAAGGTTCTTTATCACTCTTGTATTCTTCAATGGGGAATTCCATGTAGATGCTATTAAAGTCTAATATAACCGAATCGATTTCACCGATAGAAACACCTTCCTCATTCATAAGAATTTCTTCATCGGAACGAATGACATTTGCGGCTTTTTTGATATATGCCGAAACAGTCAATTCAAGGTCACCGGTAATCATCCCGGGTTCGAAACTATAGGAGAATTTACACACTCTGCCTTGAGGTGTAATTACATCGGTTTCTGGCAAAATGCAGCCAGTTTGGGTCAACTTCTTATTTGTCCAAATAATACAAATCCCGATTTCAGCATCACTACATGCAACGCCGTCTTTTCCGAACAATAAATTAGGATAGGCAATCCGCACTGTTTTCTCAAAATTAAGCCCCTCCGTCTCAATTTTCCATATTTCACGGGGGTCTGAAATACGAATTGTTGAACTTCCCTTTTGCAACAGCCCAAAATCTTGACCTTGGTACGAGTATGTAAACACATACTTCGTTACAGAACAGCCGCAATTTTCAAGCAACTTATCAGTAAGTTTAGGATAGAAATATATGTTTTGCATATCTTTTATCCTCCTTACTCAACCCTAATAGAAAAGCGATATTTCTTATCATATGCTCTGATTTTCAGTAGCCCGTAAAGCTCCATGTTCAGGATATGTGCAGTTACTTTGACCGAGCTAAGCTCATGGCTTCCTTCAGCATGTAAAAGTTCTGCCGATAGTTTCTCAGTATCAAACAAAAGATTTTTAGATGAACACCCATCATTAAGTTCGATCGGCTGCGCATCAATATTGGAAGTCACAGTATGTACAGTAAACGACTCGATAGTTGCAGGAAATAAAGTGCCGATATCGCTTTGCCAAGAGGAAGGGGTAATCCATCCGCCTTCTGAAGCTACTATAAGCTCAAGATCAGCCGTTTTCTTTCCGTGCGAGAGTTTTAATCTGAATGGGATCTCGATTTCATTGCTCGATATCAATGTGGGAAAGATTTCAAACTCAATATTTTTGAGATTACCAGAACCGCCCCCACTTCCGCTTCCACCGGAGCCATTTTTCTTCTTACCGTACCCGACGCGAGGCAAAAGCGACCTTCCAAGTGTTGCAGCAAGTTTACTGGCAGTTGCTTCAAATTTCGGCTCATTATTTTTTACAATTTTATTCTCAATCTGAGTTACTGTGTTTTTTTGAATTCTGGTTACAATCTGCATTTTTGCGGGATCATCCCATCCCATATGGTCAGATGCTTCACACGCTCGCAGATACTCGCCCAAATTCATTCCTGCGAATTCGGGAGCAGGAAGGTCATTTTTTAGTATTTTTGTTGTTGTAGGCATATAAAAGGCAAATATAAATTCATCTTCACTTTCAGGCAAAGAGATACCTTTTACCCATGGGCCAGTCACAGAATAATCAATAACCATTCCTGGATCTCTTGCATACATTACGATGGGTTCATTTTTCCCCCTCTCGGCTTCAAATTTCCCGATATATACATAAGGGCTTAGCACATTTTGCGTACCGTTCAGCTCATCACGAGATATTTTAATTGCAGCCACAAAGCCTGATGTAGAGCCGCCTTCAAAATACCGCTGGATGTTAACCGCAAGGCATTGGATTTGCGGTAACCACTCACTGCGGTATTCACTCCCGTAAGTTTTTGCTATTGCAGCTGTATAAAGTTCTTGTACCAGTTGGAAAAACGGAAGCATGTCTTTCCTGCGGATAGGAATGTTGTTTACAGATGCGTACAACCATTTTTTATCACAAAACTCGGGTAAACTGCGATTATGAATTTTAGGTGCATACCATCGTTGTATAGCAAGTTTAAGATAATCAGCAAGCGTTGATGTCCAGTTCGTTTCAAAATGATCTCGAATTCCGGATTCAATTTCTGCATCCGCAGGAATAATATCCTCAAGGAGCTTTGACGGATCTATATATGGTATAATGACAGAAGTTCCAGTTTCCTCTCCAGTAAATGGTTTAAGCCCAAATGTATCTAATAACGGAACAATGAATTCATCATCTGAAATCGGCAATAAGTCTTCTCCGTCGCGTATTCCCCACCAAGCTTTTCCTGCAGAATTGGGATCCAATCGATTTAAAATGGTCGCATCACTTCCGTCAGGATTTTTTTTGCTCTCATCTTCCACCAGAGTCACAATTAACCTTGACTCATAGCCGGTTTCATTTTTAATACGAGAATAAAAGATAACAATTCCGATACCTACACGGTAATAAACACTTTTACCAAATCCCCAGTTACCTCCGGCACCAGCTTGTGTTTGACGCTTTCCTGTATCATAAATAAGCTTAAAAAAGTTACCGTGATCTTCTTTTTTAATATCTGCTTTACGAATACACCCTGTTAATCCAGAAGTCTTTAAATCACGAATTTCTAAAAAATCTGCATGCTCAGACGGAAAACGATCATTGAGATATTCTTCAATCCCCGTCATATAAAAGTTAAATTTAGAGGGGCAAAAGGAGCCAGTTGTAAAATTAACAATAAAGAACGGATCAGTTTCTTGTAGCGACGCATCTGAACTGTTTTGGATAGCTTCCCGCACAAGAAGATCCAACTCTGGAACATTATCATTTTGGAGTGATTTTAATGTAACGCTTCCGTAAGAAACACCGTAATCAATCGGGAGGACAAATCTTTCAAGCATTGTTGTCACACTTTCTTTTATTGAACAGGGATTTTTACCCTTACTGATTTAACATGACTTTTGCCGATAGAGTCACCCGGCACGATTATACTGAATCCAATTACATCTTCGGTACTCCCGATTTTTTCTCTGGTTTTTGTATCTTTACCTTGATCTTTGCTAATTCGGTAAAGGAGCAAAAGCGGGATATCCTCTAAGCCTATTGTACCACGGACGGAAATTAGGTTTTTTCCAGTTTTTATTGCGGTATCCAATATAAGCTTTTGACCTGGTGTCAATGCGCTTTTCTGCACATCACATAGGACATCACGACCAGAACGCAACGATCCAATATCAATGTATCCGGGAGTATGCGTCTTTTTCTTAGTACGAGTTATTTTACCGATATTCTTATCTTCGACATACCAATATTCAGCCGCCTTGCTGTCTCCAGAAACTGCTACATTCCACTTTAAATAATGGCCGTCAGCATTCATTCCTTTAAGCCATGTAAGAAATACGGGAATGTCTGCAGACAAAGAAGAGCAGTCGAAAATATGATATTTCCCATTTCCCAAGAACTCATTTAGAATGGTATTAACGGGAACATTTCTCCAGATGTATGCGGAGTCACTTATCTCGGATTTTTTTGCTGTTCCGAGTTTTTTTAGAAAAGCTTCGGTTTTTTGTATATTTTCAGAGAGTATATTCTGATCGTCCATAAAGTCAGTAGTCTCATAACTGTCCCCGCTGAAATCAAATTCACATTCTTCAATATTTTGAGTTTTATTTTTTGCCGAAAGCATAAATTTAGCTATTTTGGCCGTGCTCATAATCTTAGGACCGAATTGTGCCGGACTGCGGCCCTTCTCCATAAAGTCTTCAAATTCGGCTTTTAGCTTTTCATCAATTTCCTCCATCAATTCAAACTTTTTTCTAACTGCCGAAGGCATCCAGATTCGTTGTAACAATTCATATCCGCTTCTATATCCAAACCACCGTGCCATTTGCATAAGTGTATCCGCCTGGTTAGAGCTGCGTGCGAAATAAGTACATACTAAACCGTCAATTGTAAGGCCTCGAGACAGTGTATTGCCACCCATAACAATAAACACGGGGGCCTTGGACATGCAACTTAACTGCTCCGAAGTAGGATAAATAACTCGAAGATATGTCCCCTCTTCTGCCAGCCTATTTGCTTTGCAGTTATCCACACAAAGGTGAATTCCATCTTCCCGATATACAGGACTTTTATCTTCCCCCATCATAATATTTTGAATATTTGATAGGAGAATTCTGATTTCCGTCTCAATTTTATCAAAAACTGGAAACTCGGAATTTACTTGACTTAAACGCCCATAATCCGGATATGCCTCAGATAAATCCTTTAGTGTAAATTCATCTTTTTCAGACTCATATACATCCCGACACAATTGCAGAATGCTTCCTGTGTTTGCCTCTCGAATCAACCAGTTCTTTAAAACATCATATTCTTCAAAATGGCCGCTTTGAAGGGCTGTGGTATGAATTAACATACTTATCGGCTTTTTATGTTCACGTGACCTCAGTATGGCAGCAGCACACAAAAACCAACAAATCGACTTTTTGAATTCATCTGGAAGGGTAAATGCGCCACCGTCATGAAGTAGTTTTAAAGTTTTTAGTTCAGCCTCAGGGATCTCACGAACAATATTCAATCCTGTATGTTTAGCGTCGTCTTTGCTTCCGAAAATTACTTTTGCTCCGAAATATTCATTAGATTCTGGTAAACTGCAAATGAAGTTTTTAGGATACAAGGAGCTTTCGTACGCTTCGTTCAAGACATTAGCATAGGGTGTAGCAGTATAGCTGATATAATTCATCGCCTGAAAAGGTGCCTTTGACGGAGCACCTTCATGATCTTTACCATTTATTAAATCAATGATCAGCTGATTTACAGCTGTACGTTCCTGCTCCTCTTCATCCAGATCTTCTTTCATCTTCCGCGTATTTACACTGGCTTGGTCAGCTTCATCGTCGATAACAAGAATACGAAGTTTTGCTGCACGCTGGGGTTTTGCCTGCAACCATTTTATCAAATTACGTAAACGAGTGGAATTCTTTAGGCATACAGTTACATATCTATGCATCCACATACCGCTGGTTTTTCCATCTTGATATGTATTTAAGTGCAAATCTTCAAGCAGATATCTTTCTTTTGTTTTAATATCTACCATATAGTCTGGATTAGAGGTCCGATCCAGAATGTGCCAACTTACGCCTCCGCTCTGGGTCAAATCATCAAAAAATCTATCTCTGGTTTGTTTGCGTAGATTATCAATCGTGCCAGACAAAACAATAATGAAGTTCCAATCATAATGCGCCGCCATGGACACTAAGCCAATCATGTTTGCAGTTTTGCCTGACTGAACACTACCCATTACAAGTCCTTTTACGGGACCTGCAGCACGAGTATCTCGTTTAATATGGTTTAAAATCCAATGTGAATTCTTTTCTATAGAAGCAACGGCCGCCTCAGACATTTTGGGCTTTCGTGTATATTTCCCAAGGAGACTATTCTTATATCGCACCCACGCTGAGCCCGAGTCTGTTGGGATGGGAAGTGTATTGCTGTTTCCGTCGGCAGAGATGCCATACATTTCAACAATAGGACTGTAACTGCCTTCGATATCTTTTACAAGGTCCCTCCACATATTCAAATCCATTTTTAAGGGAATAATCAGCTCATCGTACTTCAAACGCTCGAGTTCTCTATCAATAAACTCCGGCGAAACACAAAGGTTTTTAACTTGCTCCCATGTCGCACCTGCTTGAATTTGGGCAGCAATCCAGGTTTTGCAGCTATTATATTCTTCAGATGCAAATCCACTCATTTTCGTGCCTCCCATACTTTTTGAATTATATCTGCGCATCCAACTGTATTTTTCTGAATTTCTTTTCCCCAAAAACGAAGTACGATCCATCCACTGTCCTGAAGGGTTTCTGTGACTTCCCGGTCACGTTTAATTGTACGCTCTATCTTTGGAATCCAAAATTCTTGATGTGATTTTATGTCATTCTTTCTGTTATCCCAATCATATCCATGCCAAAATTCACTATCACAGAACACGGCAATTTTTTTGCCGATAAAAACAATATCTGGGTGTCCAAAAATTTTAGAACTGTTTTTTCTGTAACGGAGTCCGCGTGCCCACAATTCTTTTCGCAATAACAGTTCTATTTTGGAGTCTTTATTTTTTACTGCTTGCATATTCTTCCGTCGTTGTTCGGGAGTATGATTATCCATTATAGTTCACCCGCAATACAAATTTTAACAACTATTATGTACAATAAAACGGACTGCTTGAGAACACTTATTTTAACACGACATTTCATAACTCTCATGAGAAAGATCCAATTGCCAAACACACTGTATTTTGCAGCTTTGAACTTACAAGCGCATTCTAATTCCTCAATGATATATCCTCTTACAACCGTTGGCGTATAAATAAATCAGTTATCTCTAATGGATGATATCTCCGTAGTATTCCGACAATCCTTTATACCGTTTAGCGCCAAGCATACGCAAATACTTTGAGTCATTTGAAATAGCTATACTTTATCGATTTTCCCAGCCGCTCTTATTGTCTTCGGTGTGCGGCCACACAAATTTTATTTGTCATCAGGTACAATTTCAATGATATCTTCAATACCACAGTTCAGCGCCGTACAGATTTTCAGCAGAATTTCTGTTGTAACGTGGCCGTTTCTCCCCATTTTAGTGACAGAGGCTGAACTGATTCCTGCTCTTGCGCATAGGTCTTTCTTCTTCATGTCCTTGTCTATGAGCAACTTCCAAAGTTTTTTATAACTGACTGCCATAAGAAGATTCCCCCTGATAAGCAAAATGCTCTGCCAGACGGCAGAGCATTTTGTTTATGCGGTCATGCCGCCAAGGTTTATTCCAACACCTGACAGCGTTGTATATAATAATAGCATATTCAACAGAGATACGCAAGAAAATCATGTGTTCGCACGATTCTTAATTTATTTACAGCAGAACTATATGTCCTTTTCACACCTGTTGTACCCGCAGTTTCTTTGCTGTACAATGAGTAGAACAATACGAATTTCAGTGGGTAGTAATTACCGATACAGAAAGTAGATGAGCCAATATGCAGCCTTTTACAATTGGCAGCAAAACCGTATCCATTTTTCCAAGCATCGAACCAGAAGCCCCCATCACCTACCTCAACACCTTCTCTGATGAAGGCCAGAAGGTATATGGGGCCACGCAGCCTGATGGCTGCCCACCGTTTACGCTGGTGGCCATCAGTGATCTGGACTGGAACCACGACATGGTGCCCTGGGACAGTCCACCAGTCTTCAGAAACGCCGAATCCTGTACCGGCGGAGCAGACGACTATCTACGGCACCTGACCACGGAGATTATCCCAACGGCAGAGAAGGAACTTGCCGGAGTTCCGTCCTGGCGGGGAATCGCCGGATACTCTTTGGCTGGTCTGTTCGCCCTGTACGCTATCTACCGGACAGATATGTTCTCTCGGGTGGGGTGCATGTCTGGTTCCTTGTGGTTTCCTGGCTTCAAAGAGTACATCTTCTCCCACGAGCCGAAGAGCCGGCCGGACTGCATCTATTTCTCTCTGGGGGACAAGGAGGCTAAGACACGCAATCCAATCCTGAAAACAGTTCAGGAAAATACAGAGGAGATCTGGGCTTTTTACCAGAGCAAAGGCATCGACACGGTGTTCCAGTTGAATCCCGGCAACCACTTTGTCCAGGGAATCGAGCGGACGGTGGCAGGCATTCAGTGGCTGTTGAGCAGATAGGGGATAGTCTTCAGCCCTCATTCTTTGAATAGGCGTGTGAAAAACTGATACGCCCGCCGCGCAGAAAAAACTTGCTTAACACCCCCGGCAGAGGTACAATAGCCAAAACAGAAAGAGTCAAAAAATGATGGGCTATCACCATTTTTCTTCTTGGCAGATAGGCTGCCTGTAAGAGAGCATGTTTCCTTGACGACTCTTGCAGGTGGCCCGAACTGTCAAGGAGTGAGCACAATTGAACAGAGACCGCAGTTACTATCGCAAACAGCGCATGCGTGCGATCCATCGCAAGGAAACGATCCTCCGCCAGCTTGGGGGCGAAGAGTTTGTCTCCGCATGGGCACGCGGCGCCGCCGGACGGCTGTCCAAAGGGAAGATCCACTGCTCCTGCTGGATGTGCCGCAGAAAGTCGTATGACGATCCACAGATTCGGGATAAGCGAGCGGCCATGGATGCCGCCCAGCAGCTGCTGGAAATCGAGTAACTTCTCTCACGAAAAAACGCTTCCCAGCCGGGACCGACAGACATCTGCCGCCCCTGGTCAGGAAGCGTTTTTGACCCCATATTTGACCACAGTCAGGGCCGGAACACGTGGAAATAGCGGATTTAAGAGCGTCAAAAAATACTTGATACCGAGCAGAAAGTGCTGGAAAGCACTACAAATTACCACAAAAAATTTGGTTCAAGCGTTTGGGAGCAAGCTAAGGCTGGTTCGACTCCAGTCACTCGGACCATGCGGAGTGTCCTTATAGGATTTGAGTATCCTGTAACGGACACTCCGCATTTTTATTTTCTGAAAAATTCATACAGCGATTTGTGCCGGGGCGTAGCTGACAGCTACGCCTTTTCTTGTTTCCATGATGATGTCAGCCTCGGGGATTTTCTTGCGGTCTGGCACTTCAAAGGCTCCGATACAGTTATAGTGGATAACCACCTGCTGATTGGTCACGCCATCCTACTTTTCAGCATGGTACACATCAATGTGGTCAATGAGTTCAGACACCATGCGCCGGGTGATTTTCGTTACATGAGTATATCGCCGCACTATTGCCAAGAAGTCCTCCATGTCCATCTGCTGTCCCTCAGCCTTTTTCAGTTCCAGCCGTAGGGTATTGACCTTTGCGCCGATCTCGCCCTGCTCCTGCTCGTACCGCTTTGACATTCTGGCAAAACGGGAATCGTCAATCTTTCCCGCTACATTGTCCTCATACAGTCTTTCAAAGAGCATATCCAGTTCCTTGTCACGGATCAGTAATGTATTGAGTTCCCGCTGTTTTCTTGCACGGTCATTTTCAGCCACCTTTGCAGAACGGCCCAGCATGGCTTTTACAAATTCACTCTCATACTCATTGGCAAAGGCCGCCAGACGGTTGACCTCATACAATACCACCTGTTCCAGAAAATCCAGACGGATGTAGTGTGTCGCTGAACATTTCCGCAAGCCAGAGTTGTGATTTTGACAACTAAAAAACTTAATGTCGTGGTTTTTCTGATTGAAATGGAAGTTGAGATTGCCGCCGCACTCGGGACATTTCAGCCGCCCGGAAAATACGCTGGGCTCTTGGGTAACAGTCGGCTTTTTGCGCCGTGTGCCTTTCTGCAAAGTCTGTACCTTTTCCCATGTGACCTGGTCAATGATCGGCTCATGGACATTGAGGAAGATGGCCCGGTTTTCCTCCGGGTTTTCAATGCGCCGCTTCATCTTGTAGGATTTGGAGTAGCTTTTGAAGTTGATGACATCGCCGCAGTATTCCTGCAAGGTGAGGATTTTCTTGACGGTGGTATGTCCCCATTTGGTAGGCTCCAAGGTACTTTTGGAGCCACTGCGTTTGACGCCCTTGTTCCGCCAGTAGTAAGTTGGATTGACGATCCCATCCTTGCCCAAGGCGTTTGCAATTTCAGCCAGTCCATATCCCTCCAAGGCCATATCATAGATACGCCGCACCACATCAGCGGCCTCCGGGTCGATCACCCAAAATCGGGGATCGTCGGGATTTTTGATATATCCATAGGGCGGCTGGGACAGCGGGATGCCCGCGTTGCCTTTCATCTTGTTGACAATTTTCCGCTTCTTGGAAATGTCCTTGGCGTACCACTCGTTCATAATGTTGCGGAACGGGGTAAATTCATTGTCCCCCTCATCACTATCCACGCCATCGGAAACGGCGACCAAGCGCACATCGTACTGCGGGAAAAACTCCTCCGTCAGCTTGCCAACCTCTATGTAGTTGCGACCCACCCGGGAGAGGTCTTTAACAAACACGGCAGAGATATACCCGGCCTCGATAGCGGTCAGCATTTTCTGAAATCCGGGGCGCTTCATGGTGGTGCCGGTAATGCCATCGTCTACGAAAAACAAGGTATCTGTATAGCCTTTTTCCCGTGCTACCTTTAGGCATGTCAAATGGTCTGCTGTACGACGGCTTTTTTCTTTTGCCGTCGTACGGCAGATTGTGCTTTAATTAAACTTCAAATGTCGGTCGCAATAAGCTGTACCAGCAACCGTTATAAGGGCAATACCCGAAATAACCATAATCCATCGCAAGGGGATTGTATCAGCCAGCGGCCCGAACAGAGCCATGCCGATCGGATAACAACTTGAATAGAGCGAACTCATAAGGCCAAATACACGCCCCTGCATAGAGGCTTCCGAGTTTTCCTGTAACATGGTCGTAATGGTAGTTTGTACCGTGGTCAATGCAATTCCATACAACGCCATTAAAACAAGGTACAGTATAAAATGGCGGCTGACACCCATGCCGATTGCCATTGTGCCAAACATCACCACCCCTGTCACCAATGTTAATCTACGACTTTTGAAACCGCCCCAAATGCTCATAAAGAGACCGCCCAGCATCATCCCGCCAAAGCCAACCAGTTCAACTGCCGTCAAATACCAGTAAGTATCTCCGAAAACACGGCTCACAAGTAAGCCGGATAAGTAGCCTGCCGGGACTGTAAGGAAAACAAACAGGCCGTAGATGACGAGTGTTTTACGAACAACCATGCAGGAATGAGCATACCGAATACCAACGCCTATATCCGCCAGAACAGATGTCATTTCCTGTGCTTTTTCTTGCTTGGGGAGTAGGATGCAAGAAAACACACCGATGCCAATGATGGCAGTTAATATATCAATCAGAAGTGTGGCTCGAAGTGTACTCATTGTCAGCACCACAGCCGCAGCAGCCGGTGCACCAAACTGTACGACAGACTGCATAGTTGCGTTAATGCCGTTATAACGCATAAGATGTTCTTCGGGAACAAGCTGCGGAATGACTGCGTTGACCGCCGGATTTTGAACGCCGGCACCAGCGGAGCGAATGATCGACATGAGCAGTAATGCTGTAAGTAGCATAGGTTCTGCTGTAATGTACGGCATGATTAGCAACATTGCCAATGTGACAGCCGCAATCAGCGCATCTGCTCCGATGATGAGATATTTCCTGTTATAGCGATCCGCCCAAACGCCTCCTATAAATGAAACGAAAAATTGCGGAAGATAAGAGCAGACCGAAAAAGCCGCTACCCACGCACCGCTGTTTGTTTGCAAAGTCACATACCATACGATTGCCATTTGAACGATTTGCGAGCCGAACAGCGTAATACATTGACTGGCAAAAAACAGAATGGTTCTCTTTCTCCAATTACTTTGTGATTCCATCATTCTTGTATATCCTCCATATATTTGGGAGGAAGCACAAAGCGCTGTGTCGGATAGCCAAATTCTATCAGCAATTCTCTTTCGGCAAAGCCAAGCTGTTTTAATACATCACGATGGCCTGTATCAGCCTTGTCGCCTTCTCGATAGGTGGTCATGCTAATTTCCTGTCCGGGCAAGTATATTTCCATAAGCGCATCCAAAAATAACTTTTGAATGCCTTGCTTGCGGTATTGTGGGTTTATGCCCAAAAAATCAATACAGCCGGAGTAATCAGAAAACGCCATAGCTCCAACCAAAATATTGCCATCTTTTAGGACAAGAGCTCGTTTTTCATCTATGCTTTTTGTTATCGCATTCAAATAGTCTGCTTCATTCATGACCGGGTATCCGTCGATCACCAGCCGCATTAAATTCATCCATGCCGGAATATCCGCTTTTTCTGCCAAACAAATGTCATCCTTGGCAAACACCTTGTTTGCCGCATTTCTGTGCAAAGCAAATCGTAATTGCAAAGGATAAAATTCCCGGTTATCCCGGTATTCCGCAGGGGGAATTTTATACATTGACTTAAAGGCAGAAGAAAACGCCTGTTGACTTTCATAACCGCAGATAAAGGCGACTTCAATAATCGGTCTATCTGAAAACACCAAAAGTTTTGCGGCTTCGGTCAACTGACGGCGCTGCACATAATCATGAATTGTCATGCCTACTGTGCTGGTGAACATACGGTGCAGGTGATACTTTGAATAGTGAACTGCTTCAGCAACCATTTCCAGATCTAGCTTGCCGTCAAGATTGGCTTCAATATAGTCAATGACTGTTTCAATACTCATTACAGTCTTGTTCTCCATTTTGCTTTCCTCCTTTCTGGCATATAGGATAACAAAAATCGGGCTGAAACCTTTCATAATTCTTGCGGTTTTCACGCGCAGGACTAATTTTATCTCTTTTGGCCGTTCCAATCAAGAATGTAAATAGCTACGCTATATTTTGCGCCGTTTTAAGGGACATTCCTTAACGGCAAGCAGGGCAAGTGTAGCCACACTTGTGTTTTTGACAAGCAATTCGAG
>OOCT01000075.1_pt1 | contig 147150 bp, 117 predicted proteins | sample 1671851 | NCBI WGS metagenome assembly OOCT01 (sample SAMN06348199, study PRJEB24527) | human gut metagenome | biome: human gut; feature: ankylosing spondylitis patient; material: feces | host: Homo sapiens | place: China | collected 2015-10
TGTATGGCTTTACGTAGCTGAACCAGGCAAACACACCTGCGTTGCCAAACATCGTGGCGGCGAAAATTAACCACGGGGCCGGGCTGCGCAAAAAGTGAAATTGTTCGCGCAGATTTCCTTTCGCCTCGTCGCGAATATCTGGCACCCAAAAATAGACCGATGCCATCACCGCAATATTAAAAACAGCGATCAATAAAAAGGTGTAACGCCAGCTAAATTCCTGACTTAAATACGTTCCCAGCGGAATGCCCAGCAAATTGGCGACTGTCATCCCGGAAACCATCCCCGCCACGGCGGCGGTGACTTTTCCGGGTTTGATAATTTTTGATAACACGATCGCTCCGACGCCAAAAAATGCGCCATGCGGAAAGCCGGATACCAGCCGACCAATGGCGAGCATCAGGTAAGACGAAGAGAGCGTGAACATGGCGTTGCCAATGACGCACAACGCCACCAGAAACAACAAGATATGTTTGAGTGAGTAGCGGCTGGAAAAGAGTGCGATGATTGGCGCACCGACCACCACCCCCAGTGCATAATACGAGATCATATGCCCGGCAGCAGGAATCGAAATTCCTACGTTATGCGCCAGCTCCGTGAGCACGCCCATAATGCCAAATTCGGCCATCCCCAAACCAAACGTGCCCAGAGCCAAAGATAAAATGACTTTTTTCATACCACCATCACAACCACCAGAACGGCTACCAATCACCGTAGCCAATAAAGTGATAGCTTGCAGGATAACGACCAGCAAGGCCAAGAGATAATTCGCCCCTCTGTATTCATTATCCTGCTGAATAGTTATTTCACTGCAAACGTACTTTCCAGTTTGCTGTAGCCCAGGCCGTTGATCTTTTTCACTTTGATCTGCACCGGAATACGCTCTTTCATCGCTTCTACGTGGCTAATCACACCGATGGTTTTGCCACTGGCGTTCAGGGCATCCAGCGCATCAAGGGCGGTATCCAGCGTTTCGCTATCCAGCGTGCCAAAACCTTCATCAAGGAACAGCGAGTCAATACGTGTTTTATGGCTGACCAGATCCGAAAGCGCCAGCGCCAGCGCCAGACTAACGAGGAAACTTTCGCCGCCGGAAAGGGTACGGGTATCGCGTACCGCATCTGCCTGCCAGGTATCAACAACCTCGACTTCCAGCGCCTCGCTGGCTTTGCGCTGTAACAGATAGCGCCCGTGCAGCCGGGTAAGTTGCTGATTAGCGAGATGGACTAAATTATCCAGCGTCAGCCCCTGGGCAAACTTGCGGAATTTATCGCCCTCTTTGGAACCTATTAGCGAATTCAGATATCCCCAGTCCTCAACCTGCTGCGTCATTTGAGCAATTTGCTGCATTAAGGTTTGTTGTTGCTGACGGTTATCTGCATCCTGCTTCAGCTGCTGGCGAATCTCGCCTTGACTCGTGGTGTTTTCACGCAACTTTTGGTGAGTTTGCGCTAACTCTTGCTGAATCTGCTCCACCGTCACAGTGAGAGCCAACCCGTCGTCAGGTCGGTGTTGTTGATGCTGTGCCAGCGTTTCTGCTGTCTGAGTGACCAGAGTTTGCGCCTGACGGCGCTGGTTTTCCAGATTCTGCTTGAGCTGTTCCAGCTGCGTTAGTGTTTGTTCATCCATTAGCGCCGCAAGGAACGCCTGCTGATCGTCAAAGACGCTGGCCTGTAGCGCGGTGTCAAACTGCGCCTGGGCTTTTTGCAGACTTTGCGCCGCCAGAACATCCTGTTGCTGTAACGTCTGCTGCTGGCTGTGTAATGCGAGACATTGTTCATGTACCTGCCGCCAGTTTTCCAATACCACAGTTTCTTCGCAGTGCGGGAGTTCATCACTTTGCGGCAACGTTTCCAGAATCGGCGTCAGTTGCTGAATACGGTTTTGCAGCGCGGTTAATTCGTTCTGGCGTTGCTGCCAGCTCTGCGCTTCTTGCTGACGTGTCGCCAACCAGCTCTCTTCTTCATCTTCCTGTGGCAATGTCAGTGCATAACCCGTCAATGTCGTTAAAAGTAGTTGCTGGCGTTGTTCAATTTGCTGTTGATACTGGATAATTTGCTGATTATGCGCGGCAATCTGCCCTTGTAATTCATGCCGTTGGCTGAGTAACCGCAGCTGGCGTTCGTGCTCATCTTGTGCATCCAGCCACGGTTGAATATCGTCCAGTGGCTGCAAGGTGATATTGAGGCTGGCCGTGACGGCTTGCCATTGTTGAGTAAGTGCTTGCTCATCTTGTCGGAGGCTTTGCGCTTCGTTTTCATCACGCTGAAGCTGCTTTGTTATGGCGTCCAGTTGCCCACGTAGCGTCGCACCTTCTTCACCGAGCTTTTTAACTTCGTTTTCCAGCGCCAGTAATCGAGACTGATTAACGCCAGGCTCCAGCGCCTGATACGCCTCGACCGCCGGGTGGCTGGTGGAACCACAAAGTGGGCAAGGCTGACCCGCCTGTAACTGTGCACGTTGAGCTTCCAGCGTTTTGATGCGCGCTTCCTGCTCGCAAATGGTTTTCACATCGGCAAGTTGCTGCGTCTTTTCTTTATAACGCTGGCGCATTTCGTTAAGTGCGGCGTTACGTTGCGTCTGTTCTTGCGTGACATTCTGGATAGCGACCTGTAACTGCGCCAGACGTTTTTGTTGGGGAACAATCTGTCCATGCAGCGCGACCAGGTGCTGACGCAGTGGGCGTTGCTCAGCATGTTGCGCCAGGGCGGTAGCAACTTCATCGGCGGTTAACGTCAACGTGATCGCCGCAAGCGCATTAAGTTTTTGCTCAGCATGGGTTAACTGTTGCTGCCATTGCCGCAGATGCTCGCGATCGCTGGTTTGTTGGGAGAACTGCGCACGCCAACCCGCCGGTTCGTTGTTCCACTGACGGAAGCGGTCGTGTTCCTGTAACCAGGTATTCAGGCTTTGTTGCTGCTGCTGTAATTCTGCTGACTGCTTCGCCGCGTGGTGGCGAATGCTCGCGCGAAGCGCCATTGTGCTCTGTAAGCGAGTATTTACTTCTTCAATCTGCTGGCGAATATGCGCCAGCGCCGCGCTGTGTTCTGCGATGCGTTCCCAGTGTGGACGAAGATTTCGTGCCGGTTGTGCCAGACTAAGCGCCGCCAGTTGAGGTTGCGCTTTTTCTTCTTCGGCTAACGCCTGTTGCAAGGCCTGCTGACGGCGGCTGGCTTCTTGCTGCAATTCGTCCTGACGCGTTAACCAGTTTAGCGATTGTTGTTCTTGCTGCTGCGCGGTAATTAACTGTTTTTCTTCGTCAGTAAGTACCTGCAAACTCGCTGTCAGCGATTGCACTTGTTCCGGCGTGAGCAACGTGACGCCGCTGGCCTGCGCTTGCAGCTTCTCCAGCTCTGTGCGGGCCGATTTGTGCTGCTCAAAAACCATCGCCGAGATTTGCCCGTAGATTTCAGTGCCGGTTAACTCCTCGAGCAATTCCGCGCGTTCTTTGGGTTTGGCATTCAGGAAGGCAGCAAATTGCCCCTGCGAAAGCAGCATCGAACGGGTGAAGCGCCCGTAATCCAGCCCGGTTAACGTCGCTGTCAGTTCCAGCTTATCTTTCACTTTGTCGGCGAGAATTTTGCCGTCGGCGCAGCGCGCCAGCTCTACGCGTGGCACCTGCAAATTACCGTCGGGTTGGTTACGCGCCCGATTCTGGCTCCAGAATGCACGGTACGCTTCACCTTTCACTTCAAACTCCACCTCCGCCAGACATTCGGCGGTATCGCGGGTCATGAGATCATTTTGCGATTGTGAAACGTTAGAGAGACGCGGAGTTTCGTGATACAGCGCCAGACAAATGGCGTCCAGCAGGGTGGTTTTCCCCGCACCTGTTGGGCCGGTAATAGCAAACAGCCCGTTGCTGGCGAACGGCTCGCGGGTGAAATCAATCTTCCATTCGCCTTTTAATGAGTTCAGGTTTTTCAGGCGCAGGCTGAGAATTTTCATGCTTCGTGTTCTCCGGCGAGGGTATGCAACGTCGTGGTGAAAAGATGCTGCAGACGTTGCTGCTGCGATTCATCCAGTTCTTCCAGTGCCAGACGGCGATTGAACACCTCTTCGACGCTGAGTTCGCTGAGGGTTTCACGCTGTTGGCTGGCTAACACACGCTCGCGCTGTTCACGACTCCGACGTACCAGCAATACTTCGACAGGCAATGATTCGGTTAATGCCTGGATTTTGCGCTGAATATCATGCAGATACTCATCAGTAGTGATTTCGATATCCAGCCAGACAGGTGGCTCCTGCGATACATCGCGCCACTGTTCCAGCTGTGCGGTAATCGACGCCAGATCGCCTTTCAGCACTGCCATGGGTTGCGTTACCGGTACGTTCAGGTTTTCCACGCTCTCTAATTTGCCGTTTGAAAATGTCACCAGATGGACATATTTACTCTTACCGCATTCATCAAAACTCAGTGGAATGGGGGAGCCGCAATAGCGAACATGTTCCATGCCGCCAATAATCTGTGCGCGGTGAATATGCCCGAGCGCGATGTAGTCGGCTGGTGGAAAGTTTTGTGCCGGAAACGCGTCCAGCGTGCCAATATAAATGTCACGCACGGCGTCACTTTTACTGGCCCCCACGGTCGTTAAATGTCCCGTGGCGATGATGGGCAGAGGCTGATCGCCGCGCAGTTTGCAGGCATCGGCATAGTGTTGTTGGTAATAATCGGTAATCGCTGCCAGTAAATGCTGCTGTTTTTCAATACCGTTAAGCCCCGCCTGGCTGGTAATAATGTCACGCGGACGTAAAAACGGAATGGGGCACAGCACTGCGCCTGGCGTCCCGTCGCGACGAGGCAAGATTTGCGGCGCATGTCCGGCGCTGGCGACCACGGTAGTATTGAGGAACGCCATGATATCGCGCGATTCATTCAGCGTGGCGACCGAGTCATGGTTTCCTGCCAGTACCACCAGATGACAGCCAGTTTGCTGTAAATTGACAACAAAACGGTTGTATAACGTGCGGGCGTAACTGGGCGGCGAGCCGGTATCGAAAACATCACCGGCAACAATAATCGCATCCACCTGATGGGTTTGTGCTGTCTCCAGCAGCCAGTCAAGAAAAGCCTGATGTTCAGCTTCGCGGCTTTTACTGTAGAAGTTCTGGCCGAGATGCCAGTCTGAGGTGTGAAGGATGCGCATAACGGTTCCCTGGCGAAAAAGCATGGGCGCGATTATACCCAAACAGATGTGCCATTTGCTTTTTTCTGCGCCACGGAAATCAATAACCTGAAGATATGTGCGACGAGCTTTTCATAAATCTGTCATAAATCTGACGCATAATGACGTCGCATTAATGATCGCAACCTATTTATTACAACAGGGCAAATCATGGCGAGACGTATTCTGGTCGTAGAAGATGAAGCTCCAATTCGCGAAATGGTCTGCTTCGTGCTCGAACAAAATGGCTTTCAGCCGGTCGAAGCGGAAGATTATGACAGTGCTGTGAATCAACTGAATGAACCCTGGCCGGATTTAATTCTCCTTGACTGGATGTTACCTGGCGGCTCCGGTATCCAGTTCATCAAACACCTCAAGCGCGAGTCGATGACCCGGGATATTCCAGTGGTGATGTTGACCGCCAGAGGGGAAGAAGAAGATCGCGTGCGCGGCCTTGAAACCGGCGCGGATGACTATATCACCAAGCCGTTTTCGCCGAAGGAGCTGGTGGCGCGAATCAAAGCGGTAATGCGCCGTATTTCGCCAATGGCGGTGGAAGAGGTGATTGAGATGCAGGGATTAAGTCTCGACCCGACATCTCACCGAGTGATGGCGGGCGAAGAGCCGCTGGAGATGGGGCCGACAGAATTTAAACTGCTGCACTTTTTTATGACGCATCCTGAGCGCGTGTACAGCCGCGAGCAGCTGTTAAACCACGTCTGGGGAACTAACGTGTATGTGGAAGACCGCACGGTCGATGTCCACATTCGTCGCCTGCGTAAAGCACTGGAGCCCGGCGGGCATGACCGCATGGTGCAGACCGTGCGCGGTACAGGATATCGTTTTTCAACCCGCTTTTAACGCCTTGCTCATCGGACGCAGAGCAGGGCTTATGATTTCTTAACTGGAGTATCTTACGTGCTGGAACGGCTGTCGTGGAAAAGGCTGGTGCTGGAGCTGCTACTTTGCTGCCTCCCGGCTTTCATCCTGGGTGCATTTTTTGGTTACCTGCCCTGGTTTTTGCTGGCATCGGTAACAGGACTGCTTATCTGGCATTTCTGGAATTTATTGCGCCTTTCATGGTGGCTGTGGGTGGATCGCAGTATGACCCCGCCACCGGGGCGTGGTAGCTGGGAACCGCTACTATACGGCTTACACCAGATGCAGCTGCGAAATAAAAAACGCCGCCGTGAACTGGGCAATCTGATTAAACGCTTTCGTAGCGGCGCGGAGTCGCTGCCCGACGCGGTGGTGCTGACCACGGAAGAGGGCGGTATTTTCTGGTGTAACGGTCTGGCGCAACAAATTCTTGGTTTGCGCTGGCCGGAAGATAACGGGCAGAACATCCTTAACCTACTGCGTTACCCGGAGTTTACGCAATATCTGAAAACGCGTGATTTTTCTCGCCCGCTCAATCTGGTGCTCAACACCGGGCGGCATCTGGAAATTCGCGTCATGCCTTATACCCACAAACAGTTGCTGATGGTGGCGCGTGATGTCACGCAAATGCATCAACTGGAAGGGGCGCGGCGTAACTTTTTTGCCAACGTGAGCCATGAGTTACGTACGCCATTGACCGTGTTACAGGGTTACCTGGAGATGATGAATGAGCAGCCGCTGGAAGGCGCGGTACGCGAAAAAGCGTTGCACACCATGCGCGAGCAGACCCAGCGGATGGAAGGACTGGTGAAGCAATTGCTGACGCTGTCGAAAATAGAAGCCGCACCGACGCATTTGCTCAATGAAAAGGTTGATGTGCCGATGATGCTGCGCGTTGTTGAGCGCGAGGCTCAGACTCTGAGTCAGAAAAAACAGACATTTACCTTTGAGATAGATAACGGCCTCAAGGTGTCTGGCAACGAAGATCAGCTACGCAGTGCGATTTCGAACCTGGTCTATAACGCCGTGAATCATACGCCGGAAGGCACGCATATCACCGTACGCTGGCAGCGAGTGCCGCACGGTGCCGAATTTAGCGTTGAAGATAACGGACCGGGCATTGCACCGGAGCATATTCCGCGCCTGACCGAGCGTTTTTATCGCGTTGATAAAGCGCGTTCCCGGCAAACCGGCGGTAGCGGATTAGGGTTAGCGATCGTGAAACATGCTGTGAATCATCACGAAAGTCGCCTGAATATTGAGAGTACAGTAGGAAAAGGAACACGTTTCAGTTTTGTTATCCCGGAACGTTTAATTGCCAAAAACAGCGATTAATCCGCCTTTGTCATCTTTTATTGCCATAAGCCAGTCGATGCTGGCTTATTTTCTTTGCAGTCAAAATACGGGCGTTAGATTTTACAACGGTTGGTGATTTTTTGTTCGCATGATTAGCCATGTCTTTTTCACGGAAATAGTGTTTTATACTGGTTGGTGATTTCTTATCGCTATATACCTCTGGTTTTTAGATCCCTCCTTGCTTTAAAACGTTATAAGCGTTTAAATTGCGCTTCAGGTGCTGTCATACTGACTGCATTAACGCGGTAAATCGAAAAACTATTCTTCGCCGCGCCTGGTTGGGAGTATTTCCCGCTAAAATTGTTTAAATATACCGCTGTATCATCCCCAGGGATTGGCACAAAAATTTAACGTTACAACACCACATCCACAGGCAGTATGATTTATGACCCATCAATTAAGATCGCGCGATATCATCGCTCTGGGCTTTATGACATTTGCGTTGTTCGTCGGCGCAGGTAACATTATTTTCCCTCCAATGGTCGGCTTACAGGCAGGCGAACACGTCTGGACTGCGGCATTCGGCTTCCTCATTACTGCCGTTGGCCTGCCGGTATTAACGGTAGTGGCGCTGGCAAAAGTTGGCGGCGGTGTTGACAGCCTCAGCACGCCAATCGGTAAAGTCGCTGGCGTACTGCTGGCAACGGTTTGTTACCTGGCGGTGGGGCCGCTTTTCGCTACGCCGCGTACAGCTACCGTTTCCTTTGAAGTGGGGATTGCGCCGCTGACGGGTGATTCCGCGCTGCCGCTGTTTATCTACAGCCTGGTCTATTTCGCTATCGTTATTCTGGTTTCGCTCTATCCGGGCAAGCTGCTGGATACCGTGGGCAACTTCCTTGCGCCGCTGAAAATTATCGCGCTGGTCATCCTGTCTGTTGCCGCTATTGTCTGGCCGGCGGGTTCTATCAGCACGGCGACTGAGGCTTATCAAAACGCTGCGTTTTCTAACGGCTTCGTTAACGGCTATCTGACCATGGATACGCTGGGCGCAATGGTGTTTGGTATCGTTATTGTTAACGCGGCGCGTTCTCGTGGCGTTACCGAAGCGCGTCTGCTGACCCGTTATACCGTCTGGGCTGGCCTGATGGCGGGTGTTGGTCTGACTCTGCTGTACCTGGCGCTGTTCCGTCTGGGGTCAGACAGCGCGTCGCTGGTCGATCAGTCTGCAAACGGCGCTGCTATTCTGCATGCTTACGTTCAGCACACCTTTGGCGGCGGCGGTAGCTTCCTGCTGGCGGCGTTAATCTTCATCGCCTGCCTGGTAACGGCAGTTGGCCTGACCTGTGCTTGTGCAGAATTCTTTGCCCAGTACGTACCGCTCTCTTATCGTACGCTGGTGTTTATCCTCGGCGGCTTCTCGATGGTGGTTTCTAACCTCGGCTTAAGCCAGCTGATCCAGATCTCCGTACCGGTGCTGACCGCTATTTATCCGCCGTGTATCGCACTGGTTGTATTAAGTTTTACACGCTCATGGTGGCATAATTCGTCCCGCGTGATTGCTCCGCCGATGTTTATCAGCCTGCTTTTTGGTATTCTCGACGGGATCAAAGCATCTGCATTCAGCGATATCTTACCGTCCTGGGCGCAGCGTTTACCGCTGGCCGAACAAGGTCTGGCGTGGTTAATGCCAACAGTGGTGATGGTGGTTCTGGCCATTATCTGGGATCGCGCGGCAGGTCGTCAGGTGACCTCCAGCGCTCACTAAATCACTGAACATTTGTTTTAACCACGGGGCTGCGATGCCCCGTGGTTTTTTATTGTGTTGATGGGTTAGGAATTGATGGAAAGTAAGAACAAGCTAAAGCGTGGGCTAAGTACCCGCCACATACGCTTTATGGCACTGGGTTCAGCAATTGGCACCGGGCTGTTTTACGGTTCGGCAGACGCCATCAAAATGGCCGGTCCGAGCGTGTTGTTGGCCTATATTATCGGTGGTATCGCGGCGTATATCATTATGCGTGCGCTGGGGGAAATGTCGGTACATAACCCGGCCGCCAGCTCTTTCTCGCGTTATGCGCAGGAAAACCTCGGCCCGCTGGCAGGTTACATTACCGGCTGGACCTACTGCTTTGAAATCCTTATTGTCGCCATCGCCGATGTGACCGCTTTTGGTATCTATATGGGTGTCTGGTTCCCGACGGTGCCGCACTGGATTTGGGTACTGAGCGTGGTGCTGATCATTTGCGCCGTAAACCTGATGAGCGTGAAGGTATTCGGTGAGCTGGAATTCTGGTTCTCGTTCTTTAAAGTCGCCACCATCATCATCATGATTGTCGCCGGTTTCGGCATCATCATCTGGGGGATTGGCAACGGCGGGCAACCGACCGGTATTCATAACCTGTGGAGCAACGGCGGCTTCTTCAGTAACGGCTGGCTTGGCATGGTAATGTCGTTGCAAATGGTGATGTTTGCTTACGGTGGGATCGAAATTATCGGGATTACCGCCGGTGAAGCGAAAGATCCTGAGAAATCGATACCGCGTGCGATTAACTCCGTGCCGATGCGTATTCTGGTGTTCTACGTCGGTACGCTGTTCGTCATTATGTCTATCTACCCGTGGAATCAGGTTGGCACTGCCGGTAGCCCGTTCGTGCTGACGTTCCAGCATATGGGCATTACCTTTGCCGCCAGCATTCTTAACTTTGTTGTGCTGACTGCTTCGCTGTCGGCAATTAACAGTGATGTATTTGGCGTAGGCCGTATGCTCCACGGTATGGCAGAGCAGGGCAGCGCGCCGAAAATTTTCAGCAAAACGTCGCGTCGCGGTATTCCGTGGGTTACGGTGCTGGTGATGACTACCGCGCTGCTGTTTGCGGTGTATCTGAACTACATCATGCCGGAAAACGTCTTCCTGGTGATCGCTTCGCTGGCAACCTTCGCCACGGTGTGGGTGTGGATTATGATCCTGCTGTCGCAAATTGCCTTCCGTCGCCGTTTGCCGCCAGAAGAAGTTAAGGCGCTGAAATTTAAAGTGCCGGGTGGGGTAGCAACGACCATCGGCGGGCTGATTTTCCTGCTCTTTATTATCGGGTTGATTGGTTATCACCCGGATACGCGTATCTCGCTGTATGTCGGTTTCGCGTGGATTGTTGTGCTGTTGATTGGCTGGATGTTTAAACGCCGCCACGATCGTCAGCTGGCTGAAAACCAGTAATCCTTGCGTTCTGTAAGCCGGTTCAGGAGGAAATCCTGATCCGGCTATTCCGAAAGTTATCCGCCCCCGTCCTCCTCCCCCAAATATCCTTCAGATGATGAGTGATCCTGCATTAGGCTATGGCAAGGTGATCAGATTTTCATCACAGGGGAATTATGATGTTAAATGCATGGCACCTGCCGGTGCCCCCATTTGTTAAACAAAGCAAAGATCAACTGCTCATTACACTGTGGCTGACGGGCGAAGACCCACCGCAGCGCATTATGCTGCGTACAGAACACGATAACGAAGAAATGTCAGTACCGATGCATAAGCAGCGCAGTCAGCCGCAGCCTGGCGTCACCGCATGGCGTGCGGCGATTGATCTCTCCAGCGGACAACCCCGGCGGCGTTACAGTTTCAAACTGCTGTGGCACGATCGCCAGCGTTGGTTTACACCGCAGGGCTTCAGCCGAATGCCGCCGGCACGACTGGAGCAGTTTGCCGTCGATGTACCGGATATCGGCCCACAATGGGCTGCGGATCAGATTTTTTATCAGATCTTCCCTGATCGTTTTGCGCGTAGTCTTCCTCGTGAAGCTGAACAGGATCATGTCTATTACCATCATGCAGCCGGACAAGAGATCATCTTGCGTGACTGGGATGAACCGGTCACGGCGCAGGCGGGCGGATCAACGTTCTATGGCGGCGATCTGGACGGGATAAGCGAAAAACTGCCGTATCTGAAAAAGCTTGGCGTGACAGCGCTGTATCTCAATCCGGTGTTTAAAGCTCCCAGCGTACATAAATACGATACCGAGGATTATCGCCATGTCGATCCGCAGTTTGGCGGTGATGGGGCGTTGCTGCGTTTGCGACACAATACGCAGCAGCTGGGAATGCGGCTGGTGCTGGACGGCGTGTTTAACCACAGTGGCGATTCCCATGCCTGGTTTGACAGGCATAATCGTGGCACGGGTGGTGCTTGTCACAACCCCGAATCGCCCTGGCGCGACTGGTACTCGTTTAGTGATGATGGCACGGCGCTCGACTGGCTTGGCTATGCCAGCTTGCCGAAGCTGGATTATCAGTCGGAAAGTCTGGTGAATGAAATTTATCGCGGGGAAGACAGTATTGTCCGCCACTGGCTGAAAGCGCCGTGGAATATGGACGGCTGGCGGCTGGATGTGGTGCATATGCTGGGGGAGGCGGGTGGGGCGCGCAATAATATGCAGCACGTTGCCGGGATCACCGAAGCGGCGAAAGAAACCCAGCCGGAAGCGTATATTGTCGGCGAACATTTTGGCGATGCACGGCAATGGTTACAGGCCGATGTGGAAGATGCCGCCATGAACTATCGTGGCTTCACATTCCCGTTGTGGGGATTTCTTGCCAATACCGATATCTCTTACGATCCGCAGCAAATTGATGCCCAAACCTGTATGGCCTGGATGGATAATTACCGCGCAGGGCTTTCTCATCAACAACAATTACGTATGTTTAATCAGCTCGACAGCCACGATACTGCGCGATTTAAAACGCTGCTCGGTCGGGATATTGCGCGCCTGCCGCTGGCGGTGGTCTGGCTGTTCACCTGGCCTGGTGTACCGTGCATTTATTACGGTGATGAAGTAGGACTGGATGGCAAAAACGATCCGTTTTGCCGTAAACCGTTCCCCTGGCAGGTGGAAAAGCAGGATACGGCGTTATTCGCGCTGTACCAGCGAATGATTGCGCTGCGTAAGAAAAGTCAGGCGCTACGTCATGGCGGCTGTCAGGTGCTGTATGCGGAAGATAACGTGGTGGTATTTGTCCGCGTGCTGAATCAGCAACGTGTACTGGTGGCAATCAACCGTGGCGAGGCCTGTGAAGTGGTGCTACCCGCGTCACCGTTTCTCAATGCCGTGCAATGGCAATGCAAAGAAGGGCATGGGCAACTGACTGACGGGATTCTGGCTTTGCCTGCCATTTCGGCTACGGTATGGATGAACTAACGTTTTATAACGCCTTGCGTGACGCCTGCGCCATCATCCGCGGATAAAACTGCCAGAAGCGGGTTTCGAGGGCGTCATAATGAGCGTCTAAATCGTACCAGGAGTCACGCAGGGCATCCAGACGTGGGCGGCGGCTTGCCATGCCGTTTAACACGTTCTGGATGAAATCCATATCGCGATAGCGCACCAGCCACTGCTCTGACCACAAGTAATTGTTCAGATTGATAAAACGTGGCGGTGAGTCCGGCAAAATCGTCATCACTTGCTCGCGGGCATAACAGACAAATTCCTGTAGCGGAAAGTCCGGCGACAGCTGCGACCAGTGGCGGGAAAGAAAGTGATCCCACATGACATCCAGCGTAATAGGCGCAACGCGGCGCGTTTCACTACGAAACCACTCCCGTGCTTCGCGGACTTCCGGCAGATTGTCAGTCAATACGTCGATACGTCGATGCATATGAATGCCAGCCACGACGTCGGGCGGAAAACTTTCTTCAGGATTTCCGCGTACGAAATCAGCCAGTAAATTGCCGGAAAGCGAGCTTTCCGCGAGATGGGCTAAATGCAGGTGAGCTAAAAAATTCATCGATTATATTCTATCCAAAAGGGGGTAAAGGTTGCAGGGAGAGCGCCCCGGCACTAGACTACCCGCCTCTTATTTTAGTCTGAGTCAGTGTCATGCGCGTTACCGATTTCTCCTTTGAATTGCCCGAATCCCTGATTGCCCACTATCCCATGCCTGAACGCAGTAGCTGTCGTTTACTGTCGCTGGACGGGCCGACGGGCGCGCTGACGCACGGTACTTTCACCGATTTACTTGATAAGCTCAACCCCGGCGATCTTCTGGTTTTTAATAATACCCGCGTGATCCCGGCGCGCCTGTTTGGGCGTAAAGCCAGCGGCGGCAAGATTGAAGTGCTGGTTGAACGGATGCTCGACGACAAACGCATTCTTGCGCATATTCGCGCCTCGAAAGCGCCAAAACCTGGCGCAGAACTGCTGCTGGGCGATGACGAAAGTATTAACGCAACAATGACCGCGCGCCACGGCGCACTGTTTGAAGTCGAATTTAATGATGAACGCTCGGTGCTGGATATTCTCAACAGCATCGGCCATATGCCGCTGCCGCCGTATATCGACCGTCCGGACGAAGACGCTGACCGCGAACTTTATCAAACCGTTTATAGCGAAAAACCGGGCGCGGTTGCAGCCCCGACCGCAGGTCTGCATTTTGACGAGCCTTTGCTGGAAAAATTGCGCGCCAAAGGCGTGGAGATGGCGTTTGTGACGTTGCACGTTGGTGCGGGCACCTTCCAGCCGGTGCGCGTCGACACCATTGAAGATCACATCATGCACTCGGAATACGCTGAAGTACCGCAGGATGTGGTAGACGCGGTACTGGCGGCGAAAGCGCGCGGTAACCGGGTGATTGCGGTTGGCACCACTTCAGTACGTTCGCTGGAAAGCGCGGCTCAGGCAGCGAAAAACGATCTCATTGAACCGTTCTTCGACGATACCCAAATCTTTATCTATCCGGGCTTCCAGTACAAAGTGGTCGATGCGCTGGTGACGAACTTCCACTTGCCAGAGTCGACGCTGATTATGCTGGTTTCGGCCTTTGCCGGTTATCAACACACCATGAACGCCTATAAAGCAGCGGTAGAAGAGAAATATCGCTTTTTTAGTTACGGTGATGCGATGTTTATCACGTACAATCCGCAGGCAATTAATGAGCGCGTCGGGGAGTAATTCCGCGGCGCTGGTTTAAAACGTTGGACTGTTTTTCTGACGTAGTGGAGAAAAAATGAAATTTGAACTGGACACCACCGACGGTCGCGCACGCCGTGGCCGCCTGGTCTTTGATCGTGGCGTAGTGGAAACGCCTTGTTTTATGCCTGTTGGCACCTACGGCACCGTAAAAGGGATGACGCCGGAAGAAGTTGAAGCCACTGGCGCGCAAATTATCCTCGGCAACACCTTCCACCTGTGGCTGCGCCCGGGCCAGGAAATCATGAAACTGCACGGCGATCTGCACGATTTTATGCAGTGGAAGGGGCCGATCCTCACCGACTCCGGCGGCTTCCAGGTCTTCAGCCTTGGCGATATTCGTAAAATCACCGAACAGGGCGTGCACTTCCGTAACCCGATCAACGGCGATCCGATTTTCCTCGATCCTGAAAAATCAATGGAGATTCAGTACGATCTTGGTTCGGATATCGTCATGATCTTTGATGAGTGTACGCCGTATCCTGCTGACTGGGATTACGCAAAACGCTCCATGGAGATGTCTCTGCGTTGGGCGAAGCGTAGCCGTGAGCGTTTTGACAGTCTCGGAAACAAAAATGCGCTGTTTGGTATCATCCAGGGCAGCGTTTACGAAGATTTACGTGATATTTCTGTTAAAGGTCTGGTAGATATCGGTTTTGATGGCTACGCTGTCGGCGGTCTGGCTGTGGGTGAGCCGAAAGCAGATATGCACCGCATTCTGGAGCATGTATGCCCGCAAATTCCGGCAGACAAACCGCGTTACCTGATGGGCGTTGGTAAACCAGAAGACCTGGTTGAAGGCGTACGTCGTGGTATCGATATGTTTGACTGCGTAATGCCAACCCGCAACGCCCGAAATGGTCATTTGTTCGTGACCGATGGCGTGGTGAAAATCCGCAATGCGAAGTATAAGAGCGATACTGGCCCACTCGATCCTGAGTGTGATTGCTACACCTGTCGCAATTATTCACGCGCTTACTTGCATCATCTTGACCGTTGCAACGAAATATTAGGCGCGCGACTCAACACCATTCATAACCTTCGTTACTACCAGCGTTTGATGGCGGGTTTACGCAAGGCTATTGAAGAGGGTAAATTAGAGAGCTTCGTAACTGATTTTTACCAGCGTCAGGGGCGAGAAGTACCACCTTTGAACGTTGATTAATATTAATAATGAGGGAAATTTAATGAGCTTTTTTATTTCTGATGCGGTAGCGGCAACGGGTGCACCGGCGCAAGGTAGCCCGATGTCTTTGATTTTGATGCTGGTGGTATTCGGTCTGATTTTCTATTTCATGATCCTGCGTCCACAGCAGAAGCGCACCAAAGAACACAAAAAGCTGATGGACTCCATTGCCAAAGGTGATGAAGTTCTGACGAACGGTGGCCTGGTTGGTCGCGTAACCAAAGTAGCGGAAAACGGCTACATTGCTATCGCGCTGAATGACACCACTGAAGTAGTTATTAAACGTGACTTCGTAGCTGCCGTCCTGCCGAAAGGCACCATGAAGGCGCTGTAATTAAAATTTTTCCCTAAGGGAATTGCCGTGTTAAACCGTTATCCTTTGTGGAAGTACGTCATGCTGATCGTGGTGATTGTCATCGGTCTGCTGTATGCGCTTCCCAACCTGTTTGGTGAGGATCCGGCTGTTCAGATCACTGGTGCGCGCGGAGTCGCCGCCAGTGAGCAAACGCTGATCCAGGTCCAGAAAACGTTACAAGAAGAAAAAATAACTGCTAAGTCTGTGGCACTGGAAGAGGGCGCTATTCTTGCGCGCTTCGACTCCACTGACACCCAGTTGCGCGCTCGTGAAGCATTAATGGGCGTTATGGGTGACAAATACGTCGTGGCGCTTAACCTTGCCCCGGCAACGCCGCGCTGGCTGGCAGCTATTCACGCTGAGCCGATGAAGCTCGGCCTTGACCTGCGTGGCGGCGTTCACTTCCTGATGGAAGTGGATATGGACACCGCGCTTGGCAAACTCCAGGAACAAAATATCGATAGCCTACGCAGTGACCTGCGCGAAAAGGGCATCCCGTATACCACTGTTCGTAAAGAAAACAACTACGGCCTGAGCATCACTTTCCGCGATGCTAAAGCTCGTGATGAAGCCATTGCGTATCTGAGCAAGCGCCATCCGGACCTGGTGATTAGCAGCCAGGGCAGCAACCAGCTGCGTGCGGTAATGAGCGATGCTCGTCTGAGTGAAGCGCGTGAATATGCGGTGCAGCAGAACATTAATATCCTGCGTAACCGTGTAAACCAACTTGGCGTGGCGGAGCCGGTGGTTCAGCGTCAGGGTGCTGACCGTATCGTTGTTGAACTGCCAGGTATTCAGGACACTGCGCGTGCGAAAGAGATTCTGGGTGCGACGGCAACGCTGGAATTCCGTCTGGTAAACACCAACGTTGACCAGGCCGCTGCGGCATCCGGTCGCGTACCGGGCGACTCTGAAGTGAAACAGACCCGCGAAGGTCAGCCAGTTGTGCTGTACAAACGCGTAATTCTGACCGGTGACCATATCACCGACTCCACTTCCAGCCAGGACGAATACAACCAACCGCAGGTTAACATCTCGCTCGATAGCGCTGGTGGTAACATCATGTCTAACTTCACTAAGGACAACATCGGCAAACCGATGGCAACCCTGTTTGTGGAGTACAAAGACAGCGGTAAGAAAGATGCAAATGGTCGTGCGGTTCTGGTGAAACAGGAAGAGGTGATTAACATCGCCAACATCCAGTCTCGTCTGGGTAACAGCTTCCGTATCACCGGCATCAACAACCCGAACGAAGCCCGTCAGCTGTCACTGCTGCTGCGTGCCGGTGCGTTGATCGCGCCGATTCAGATTGTTGAAGAACGTACCATTGGCCCAACCCTGGGTATGCAGAACATTGAACAGGGGCTGGAGGCTTGCCTTGCCGGTCTGCTGGTTTCTATTCTGTTCATGATCATCTTCTATAAGAAGTTTGGTCTGATTGCGACCAGTGCTCTGATTGCCAACTTGATCTTAATCGTCGGCATTATGTCGCTGTTGCCAGGCGCAACGCTGAGTATGCCAGGTATCGCGGGTATCGTCTTAACCCTTGCGGTGGCGGTCGATGCGAACGTACTGATCAACGAACGTATTAAAGAAGAGTTGAGCAACGGACGTACTGTTCAACAGGCAATTGATGAAGGTTATCGTGGCGCATTCAGTTCTATCTTCGATGCGAACATCACCACGCTGATTAAAGTCATCATCCTGTACGCAGTGGGTACCGGGGCAATTAAAGGGTTCGCGATTACTACCGGTATCGGTGTGGCGACGTCGATGTTTACCGCGATTGTCGGTACGCGTGCCATCGTAAACCTGCTATATGGCGGCAAGCGCGTCAAGAAGCTGTCAATCTGAGGAGTGCGATGTGGCACAGGAATATACTGTTGAACAACTAAACCACGGCCGTAAAGTCTATGACTTTATGCGCTGGGACTACTGGGCTTTCGGCATCTCTGGTCTGCTGTTAATCGCTGCTATCGTTATTATGGGCGTGCGCGGCTTTAACTGGGGGCTGGATTTCACCGGTGGTACGGTTATTGAAATTACGCTCGAAAAACCGGCTGAAATTGACGTAATGCGTGATGCATTGCAAAAAGCCGGTTTTGAAGAGCCGATGCTGCAAAACTTTGGTAGCAGCCATGACATCATGGTCCGTATGCCGCCTGCTGAAGGCGAAACCGGCGGTCAGGTGTTGGGCAGCCAGGTTCTGAAGGTGATTAACGAATCCACCAATCAGAATGCAGCAGTGAAGCGTATTGAGTTCGTCGGTCCGAGCGTGGGGGCAGACCTTGCGCAAACCGGTGCGATGGCGTTGATGGCAGCGCTGCTGTCTATCCTCGTGTACGTAGGTTTCCGCTTTGAGTGGCGACTGGCGGCAGGGGTGGTTATTGCGCTGGCGCACGACGTTATCATTACGCTGGGTATTTTGTCGTTATTCCATATCGAGATTGACCTGACCATTGTGGCATCGTTGATGTCGGTTATCGGTTACTCGCTTAACGACAGTATCGTGGTATCGGACCGTATTCGTGAAAACTTCCGCAAGATCCGTCGCGGTACGCCTTACGAAATCTTTAACGTGTCCTTGACCCAGACGCTGCACCGTACCTTGATCACATCCGGTACTACCTTGATGGTTATCCTGATGCTGTACCTCTTCGGTGGTCCGGTACTGGAAGGCTTCTCGCTGACCATGCTTATCGGTGTTTCCATCGGTACTGCATCTTCCATCTATGTGGCATCTGCGTTGGCTCTGAAACTGGGTATGAAGCGCGAACACATGTTGCAGCAGAAAGTGGAAAAAGAAGGGGCGGATCAGCCGTCAATTCTGCCGTAATCAAGTTCCCGTTGATGTTGAAAATCCCGGTCAGAAGATCGGGATTTTTTTTGATGTATGGAGATTGCGAAAATCCCCGCATCTTGGGAAACTGCGCGTAACCCTACATTTCATCCAGGTAACTTTTCATGGCTATCATCCCAAAAAACTATGCGCGGTTAGAAAGCGGCTATCGCGAAAAAGCATTAAAAATCTATCCGTGGGTCTGCGGTCGCTGTTCCCGCGAGTTTGTTTATTCCAACCTGCGTGAACTTACCGTTCACCACATTGATCACGACCATACCAATAACCCGGAAGATGGCAGTAACTGGGAATTGTTGTGTCTCTATTGCCACGATCATGAGCATTCGAAATATACCGAAGCGGATCAGTATGGTACGACCGTTATCGCAGGGGAAGATGCGCAGAAAGATGTCGGTGAAGCGAAGTACAACCCATTCGCTGACCTGAAAGCGATGATGAACAAGAAGAAGTGATTAAAACGTAAAATTGCCTGATGCGCTACGCTTATCAGGCCTACGTTATTTCAGCAATATATTGAATTTACGTGCTTTTGTTGGCCGGACAAAGCGTTTACGCCGCATCCGGCATGAACAAAGCACACGTTGTTAACAATCAGAAATGCCGGGAATAAATCCCGGCATTTTCATAATCAGAAGTTGTAACCTACTACCAGGTAACCACCCCAGCCGGTAGAGCGAACGTTGAAGTTGCCGTTGCCGAAGTTCAGTTCTGCATCGTCGTTCCACTGACCACCGTCGTGCCAGTAACGAGCTACGACAGAGTAGTGCCAGTGATCGTAGTTCAGAGCCAGAATATGGCTGGAAGCGATAGAGTTATTAGTACGGGTCTTAATACCGTTGATTGCGTTACCGCTGTCATCCCCTAAATCGGAACCCCAGTCGAAGTTGGTGAAGCCGATGTAGCTCAGCTGACCGCCCCACAGATCGGTAATCGGCACAAAGTATTTAATTTTGAAACGGTAACCGTCCCACTCGTTTTCGTTCGCTGCGCCATAGTTCTGCCACTGGTATTTCGCATAGACGTTCATGGACAGGCTCATCGGCAGGCCAGTGTCGATATCGGTACCCAGACCCATGTACCAGGTGCTCTGGCGACCATCTTTATTACGACCCATGTCGTAAATGTAGTTGTTCGCGAAGTACCACTCTTTGAACGGACCGAAGCTAAGGTCAGTATTGGTCAGCTTGTCGATGGAGAAACGTGGTTCGATTTCCATAAACAGCGGAGAACCGTGGTTCCAGATACCTTTAGCATCGGAGTTACCGCCGAAGAATACCGGCGCATCCGCATAACCATAGAAGTCGAACCAGTCTTTTTTAGCGAATGCTTCGTACTCAAGGTAGGTATCGTTGCGGATCTGCGGTCCGAAACGGGTGTGATAGCTTCCGACAACGTTAACGCTCTGGTGCCACCAGTCGGAAAGATACTGCGGTTTGTCGTTTTCAGCTGCGTTGACAGTAAAAGACGAAGAGAGCGCCAGTACCGCACCGGCTGCCAGTAATGTTTTTTTCATATGTATGCCACTGTTTGAAAATCCCTTGCGGGAGTGAAAAAGGCGCAAATTGCGTTTCTAAATATTTCGTATACAGAGGAGCCTATTATAAAAATCATTGCTCACAAAAATATGTTTCGTTTCACAGTTCTATCATTTACGTAATCGATTGCGTTCACGTTTACACACATTCGGGCGGGGATTGTACTGACTTTCGCCCTTGTTGCAAACTTTTACTATCAATCCAGGTGATGTAAGCAGAGTAACAAAATGACGGGGAAAGATGTTGCGGGACGCACAAAATCGTCCCGAAATACGTTTACTGCATAACAGGTTGAATGTCGTGGATACGTACAAAGCCTAACTGATCCACAGAAATCCCCTTTAACTGTAACGGAATATCAACATCGCTGGGGGCGAGGACGCTGGCAGGGGCATTAATCAATTGATTCTGCACATTGATTTCCTGAAAGTTGTCTATTGTTCCCTGAATTTGCCCATATTCAACAGTTCCGCTGAATGCGGGCAAGGGATCATTCGACTCACCCTGAATACGTAGTGTAAGGGTGGTGCCATCTGCATCAGGCGTAATATTCACCAGCGACATACGTAAAGTACCGATCTGGCTTTCCAGTCTTGCCGGTGTTTTCGCTCCAGGCAGAAGGTAAACCCCACTGCTGGATTTTGCATTCAGCCTGTTTTGCTGAGTGATTTTGACTGTTTCTTGATTGAGTTGCGTCATCTCCTGGTTCAGCGTGCTGACGCTGTGTTTCATCTGTCGCACTTCACTTTGCTGCACACAGGCGCTAAGGCTGAACAGGCTTCCCAGCAGGAGCAGTCGAAAAACGTTAGTATTCATAGGTCGTCCCTTTCTCGTCGCAATTAGCCTAATGGTAGAGGGTAAAAGCAGCGAAAGCATCGATCCTTTATCTCAAAAGCGTTGCGCCTTTGTTGTATCGTCAGTTCAGGGTAAAATAGATTTCCGTTAACCACCTGGTCAGGACGCCGTATGCATTGCCCATTCTGTTTCGCCGTGGACACTAAGGTAATTGACTCTCGTCTCGTGGGCGAGGGTTCATCCGTACGCCGCCGTCGGCAGTGTCTGGTGTGTAATGAACGTTTCACCACCTTTGAAGTGGCGGAGCTGGTTATGCCGCGTGTTGTAAAAAGCAACGACGTGCGTGAACCGTTTAATGAAGAGAAATTGCGTAGCGGAATGCTGCGGGCGCTGGAAAAACGTCCGGTGAGTTCCGATGACGTCGAAATGGCAATCAATCATATTAAATCGCAGCTGCGCGCCACCGGTGAGCGCGAAGTGCCGAGCAAGATGATTGGCAATCTGGTGATGGAGCAATTGAAAAAGCTCGATAAAGTCGCCTATATCCGTTTTGCCTCTGTCTACCGCAGTTTCGAAGATATCAAAGAATTTGGCGAAGAGATCGCGCGCCTGGAGGACTAAGCCGTGCAGGACGAGTATTACATGGCGCGGGCGCTAAAGCTGGCGCAACGAGGACGTTTTACCACGCATCCCAACCCGAATGTCGGGTGCGTCATTGTCAAAGATGGCGAAATTGTCGGTGAAGGTTACCACCAACGTGCGGGTGAACCACATGCCGAAGTACACGCGTTGCGTATGGCGGGTGAAAAAGCCAAAGGTGCGACCGCCTATGTCACACTCGAACCCTGTAGCCATCATGGTCGTACGCCACCGTGCTGTGACGCACTCATCGCCGCTGGCGTAGCGCGCGTGGTTGCCTCGATGCAAGATCCTAACCCGCAGGTCGCTGGGCGTGGACTTTACCGTCTGCAACAGGCTGGCATTGACGTCAGCCACGGCCTGATGATGAGTGAAGCCGAGCAATTGAATAAAGGCTTTCTCAAGCGGATGCGCACCGGCTTTCCTTATATTCAGTTAAAACTTGGCGCATCGCTTGATGGTCGCACGGCGATGGCGAGCGGCGAAAGCCAGTGGATCACTTCGCCCCAGGCGCGGCGTGATGTACAACTACTGCGCGCGCAAAGTCATGCCATTTTAACCAGCAGCGCCACGGTGCTGGCGGATGATCCTGCCTTAACGGTGCGTTGGTCTGAACTGGATGAACAAACTCAGGCGCTCTATCCGCAACAAAACCTCCGTCAGCCGATACGTATTGTGATTGATAGCCAAAATCGCGTGACGCCGGTACATCGCATTGTGCAGCAGCCCGGCGAAACCTGGTTCGCGCGTACGCAGGAAGATTCTCGTGAGTGGCCGGAAACGGTGCGTACCTTGCTGATTCCAGAGCATAAAGGTCATCTGGATCTGGTTGTACTGATGATGCAACTGGGTAAACAGCAAATTAACAGCATCTGGGTGGAAGCGGGGCCAACGCTCGCTGGCGCATTGCTGCAGGCGGGTTTAGTCGATGAGCTGATTGTCTATATCGCACCTAAACTATTAGGCAGCGACGCCCGCGGATTATGCACGCTGCCAGGGCTTGAGAAATTAGCCGACGCCCCCCAATTTAAATTCAAAGAGATACGTCATGTAGGCCCGGATGTTTGCCTGCATTTAGTGGGTGCATGATCTCCCGGCTCGAAAGGGAAGCAGCGCACGAAATATTATGCTAAAATCCGCCCCCCTGCGGGGCCATACTCGAACCCGAAGGAAGAAAATGAACATTATTGAAGCTAACGTTGCTACCCCGGACGCTCGCGTCGCCATCACCATCGCGCGTTTCAACAACTTTATCAATGACAGCCTGCTGGAAGGTGCAATTGACGCACTGAAACGTATCGGTCAGGTAAAAGATGAAAACATTACCGTTGTTTGGGTGCCTGGTGCCTATGAGCTGCCGCTGGCGGCGGGTGCACTGGCTAAAACCGGTAAATACGACGCGGTGATTGCGCTGGGTACGGTTATTCGTGGTGGCACTGCCCACTTTGAATATGTCGCTGGTGGTGCAAGCAACGGCCTGGCGCATGTTGCCCAGGACAGCGAAATTCCGGTTGCTTTTGGGGTTCTGACCACTGAAAGCATTGAACAAGCGATCGAACGTGCTGGCACCAAAGCTGGCAACAAAGGTGCAGAAGCTGCACTGACCGCGCTTGAAATGATTAATGTATTGAAAGCCATCAAGGCCTGAAATTAGTAAGGGGAAATCCGTGAAACCTGCTGCTCGTCGCCGCGCTCGTGAGTGTGCCGTCCAGGCGCTCTACTCCTGGCAGTTGTCCCAGAACGACATCGCTGATGTTGAATACCAGTTCCTGGCTGAACAGGATGTAAAAGACGTTGACGTCCTGTACTTCCGTGAGCTGCTGGCCGGGGTGGCGACTAATACCGCATACCTCGACGGACTGATGAAGCCATACCTGTCCCGCCTGCTGGAAGAACTGGGACAGGTAGAAAAAGCAGTACTGCGCATTGCGCTGTACGAACTGTCTAAACGTAGCGATGTGCCATACAAAGTGGCCATTAACGAAGCGATCGAACTGGCGAAATCGTTCGGCGCAGAAGACAGCCATAAGTTCGTCAACGGCGTACTCGATAAAGCAGCACCTGTGATTCGCCCTAACAAAAAGTGATATCCAGGCCGGTAGATTCACGGAAGACCGTTCCATGATCGCCGGCCTTTTCTTTTTTACCTGCTGAGGCATAACGTATGGCATGTGGCGAGTTCTCCCTGATTGCCCGTTATTTTGACCGTGTAAGAAGTTCTCGTCTTGATGTCGAACTGGGCATCGGCGACGATTGCGCACTTCTCAATATCCCCGAGAAACAGACCCTGGCGATCAGCACTGATACGCTGGTGGCGGGTAACCATTTCCTCCCTGATATCGATCCTGCTGATCTGGCTTATAAAGCACTGGCGGTGAACCTAAGCGATCTGGCAGCGATGGGGGCCGATCCGGCCTGGCTGACGCTGGCATTAACCTTACCGGACGTAGACGAAGCGTGGCTTGAGTCCTTCAGCGACAGTTTGTTTGATCTTCTCAATTATTACGATATGCAACTCATTGGCGGCGATACCACGCGTGGGCCATTATCAATGACGTTGGGTATCCACGGCTTTGTTCCGATGGGACGAGCCTTAACGCGCTCTGGGGCGAAACCGGGTGACTGGATCTATGTGACCGGTACACCGGGCGATAGCGCCGCCGGGCTGGCGATTTTGCAAAACCGTTTGCAGGTTGCCGATGCTAAAGATGCGGACTACTTGATCAAACGTCATCTCCGTCCATCGCCGCGTATTTTACAGGGGCAGGCACTGCGCGATCTGGCAAATTCAGCCATCGATCTCTCTGACGGTTTGATTTCCGATCTCGGGCATATCGTGAAAGCCAGCGACTGCGGCGCACGTATTGACCTGGCATTGCTGCCGTTTTCTGATGCGCTTTCTCGCCATGTTGAACCGGAACAGGCGCTGCGCTGGGCGCTCTCTGGCGGTGAAGATTACGAGTTGTGTTTCACTGTGCCGGAACTGAACCGTGGCGCGCTGGATGTGGCTCTCGGACACCTGGGCGTACCGTTTACCTGTATCGGGCAAATGACCGCCGATATCGAAGGGCTTTGTTTTATTCGTGACGGCGAACCTGTTACATTAGACTGGAAAGGATATGACCATTTTGCCACGCCATAAAGATGTCGCGAAAAGTCACCTGAAGATGAGTAATCCGTGGCATCTACTTGCTGTCGGATTCGGAAGTGGATTAAGCCCGATCGTTCCTGGGACGATGGGCTCGCTGGCAGCGATTCCGTTCTGGTATCTGATGACCTTTTTGCCCTGGCAGCTCTACTCGCTGGTGGTGATGCTGGGGATCTGTATCGGCGTCTATCTTTGTCATCAAACGGCGAAAGACATGGGTGTGCACGATCATGGCAGCATTGTCTGGGACGAATTTATTGGTATGTGGATCACGCTCATGGCGCTGCCGACCAATGACTGGCAGTGGGTTGCCGCCGGGTTTGTGATTTTCCGTATTCTGGATATGTGGAAGCCGTGGCCGATCCGCTGGTTTGATCGCAATGTGCATGGCGGCATGGGGATCATGATCGACGATATTGTCGCCGGGGTGATTTCCGCAGGCATCCTGTATTTTATCGGTCATCACTGGCCGCTGGGTATTCTGTCGTAGTTGTGCACCGATGCCTGATGTGACGCTTGTCACGTCTCATCAGGCCTGGACTCTTATTTAAATCCTACGACAGGATGCGGTTTATACGGCGTTTCCAGTTCGGCAATCTGTTCCGGCTTCAAAGTGATATCCACCGCGTTCAATAGCTCATCAAGCTGTTCTTCGCGCGAAGTTCCGATAATCGGTGCGGCAATGCCCGGTTTACTCAACAACCAGGCCAGCGCAACTTGTGCTCGTGTCGCCCCCAGTTCTTCACTGACGCCTGTTAACCGCTCTGCGATCTGCGCGTCATTTTCATCGCTTTCTTTATAGAGATTTTTCCCCACCTCATCAGACACCAGTCGTGCGGTAGTTTCTCCCCACGGACGCGTCAGACGGCCCCTTGCCAGCGGGCTCCATGGAATTACCGCCACGCCCTCCTGATAACACAGTGGTAGCATCTCGCGCTCTTCTTCACGATAAATCAGATTGTAGTGATCCTGCATACTGACAAACTGCGCCCAGCCGTGCTGTTTTTGGAGTTCCAGTGCCTGAGCAAACTGCGAAGCGTGCATTGATGACGCGCCGATATAACGCGCTTTCCCGGCTTTTACCACGTCGTTGAGGGCTTCCAGCGTCTCTTCGATCGGCGTGTTGTAATCCCAGCGATGAATTTGCAGGATATCGACATAATCCATGCCGAGACGTCGCAGGCTGTCGTCGATAGAGCGCAAAATTTGCGCACGGGATAATCCTTCCGGTAAATCACCAACGCGATGGAACACTTTGGTCGCAACGACCACGTCTTCACGACGGGCGAAATCCCGCAGTGCGCGACCGACGATCTCTTCGCTGCTGCCGTCAGAATAACTGTTGGCGGTATCAAAGAAATTTATGCCGCCTTCCAGTGCACGTTTAATTATGGGACGGCTGCTTTCTTCCGGCAGTGTCCATGCGTGATTACCGCGATCTGGCTCGCCAAAGGTCATACAGCCGAGGCAAAGTCGGGAAACGCGAAGGTCGGTTTTTCCTAAGGGGTTGTATTGCATGCTGCCACTCCTGCTATACTCGTCATACTTCAAGTTGCATGTGCTGCGGCTGCATTCGTTCACCCCAGTCACTTACTTATGTAAGCTCCTGGGGCTTCACTCGTTTGCCGCCTTCCTGCAACTCGAATTATTTAGAGTCTATGAATAATTTCTTAAGCATAGCAGGAGTGGAGTAGGGATTATGCCAGCCAGGCCTTGATTTTGGCTTCCATACCAGCGGCATCGAGGCCGAGTTCGGCGCGCATTTCTTCCTGAGTTCCTTGCGGAATAAAGAAGTCCGGCAGGCCAATGTTCAGCACGGGTACTGGTTTACGATGGGCCATCAGCACTTCGTTCACGCCGCTGCCTGCGCCGCCCATAATGGCGTTTTCTTCTACGGTGACCAGCGCTTCATGGCTGGCGGCCATTTCCAGAATTAACGCTTCATCAAGCGGTTTCACAAAACGCATATCGACCAGCGTGGCGTTCAGCGATTCGGCGACTTTCGCCGCTTCTGGCATCAGCGTACCAAAGTTAAGGATCGCCAGTTTCTCGCCACGACGCTTCACAATGCCTTTGCCAATTGGTAGTTTTTCCAGCGGCGTCAGTTCCACGCCAACCGCGTTGCCGCGCGGGTAGCGCACCGCGGACGGGCCATCGTTATAGTGATAGCCGGTATAGAGCATCTGGCGACATTCGTTTTCATCGCTCGGGGTCATAATGACCATTTCTGGTATGCAGCGCAGGTAAGAGAGATCAAAAGCGCCCTGGTGAGTTTGACCGTCAGCACCAACAATGCCCGCGCGGTCAATGGCGAACAGGACCGGTAGCTTTTGAATCGCCACGTCATGCAGCACCTGATCATAGGCGCGTTGCAGGAAAGTGGAGTAAATCGCGACAATGGGTTTGTACCCACCAATCGCCAGACCGGCGGCAAAGGTCACTGCGTGTTGCTCGGCAATTGCCACGTCGAAGTAGCGATCCGGGAATTTACGTGAAAACTCGACCATGCCGGAACCTTCACGCATTGCCGGAGTAATCGCCATCAGCTTGTTGTCTTTCGCTGCCGTTTCACACAACCAGTCGCCAAAGATTTTTGAATAGCTCGGCAAACCGCCGCTACTTTTCGGCAAACAACCGCTGGAGGGATCAAATTTAGGCACGGCGTGGAAAGTGATTGGGTCTTTTTCTGCCGGTTCATAACCACGACCTTTTTTGGTCATGATATGCAGGAACTGCGGGCCTTTCAGGTCGCGCATGTTCTTAAGCGTGGTGATAAGCCCCAGCACATCGTGACCGTCAACCGGGCCGATGTAGTTAAAGCCCAGCTCTTCAAACAACGTGCCAGGCACTACCATGCCTTTAATATGTTCTTCGGTGCGTTTGAGCAGCTCTTTAATTGGCGGAACGCCAGAGAAAACTTTTTTCCCGCCTTCGCGCAGTGAAGAGTAAAGCTTACCGGAAAGCAGCTGCGCCAGATGGTTGTTGAGCGCGCCGACATTTTCGGAAATCGACATTTCATTGTCGTTGAGAACCACCAGCATATCAGGACGGATATCGCCCGCGTGATTCATCGCTTCAAACGCCATGCCTGCGGTAATCGCACCATCGCCGATTACACAGACGGTGCGGCGATTTTTGCCTTCTTTCTCGGCAGCAACCGCAATACCAATTCCGGCACTGATGGAGGTTGATGAATGCCCGACGCTTAATACGTCATATTCGCTTTCGCCGCGCCACGGGAACGGGTGCAGACCGCCTTTCTGACGGATGGTGCCGATTTTGTCGCGGCGTCCGGTCAAAATTTTATGCGGATAAGCCTGATGCCCCACATCCCAAATCAATTGGTCAAACGGGGTGTTGTAGACATAGTGCAGCGCCACGGTCAGTTCGACCGTGCCCAGCCCGGAGGCGAAGTGCCCGCTGGAACGGCTCACGCTGTCGAGTAAATAGCGGCGCAGTTCGTCGCAGAGTTTCGGTAAACTCTCTTTCGGCAACAGTCGTAACTCCTGGGTGGAGTCGACCAGTGCCAGGGTCGGGTATTTGGCAATATCAAAACTCATCAGGGGCCTATTAATACTTATTGTTTATTTATTACGCTGGATGATGTAGTCCGCTAGCGCTTCCAGTGCCGAGGTATCGAGTGACTGTTCAGCCAGTTGTTTCAGCGACTGACGGGCATCGTCGATCAGATCCCGGGCTTTCTTCCGGGCTTGCTCAAGACCCAGAAGTGCAGGGTAGGTACTTTTACCAAGTTGCTGGTCGGCACCCTGGCGTTTTCCCAACGTTGCAGTATCTCCCACCACATCCAGGATGTCATCCTGAACCTGGAAGGCAAGGCCGATGCTCTCTGCATACTTGTCGAGTACCGGCAGAGCACGACGTCCTTTATCTCCGGCGCTTAATGCACCAAGGCGAACGGCGGCGCGAATCAATGCGCCGGTTTTATGACGATGAATACGCTCAAGCGCGTCCAGAGGTACGTGTTTGCCTTCCGCGTCTAAATCTAATGCCTGACCACCGCACATTCCGGCAATACCACTGGCGCTCGCCAGTTCAGAAATCATCGAAATTCTGTCGCGGTCCGACACTTCCGGCATATCGGCATCGCTTAAAATCGAGAACGCCAGCGTTTGTAAAGCGTCGCCAGCGAGAATCGCGTTTGCTTCGCCAAACTTCACATGGCAGGTTGGCAAACCGCGACGCAGATCGTCATCATCCATTGCCGGTAAATCATCATGAATTAATGAGTAAGCGTGGATACACTCAACGGCGGCAGCGGGTGCGTCCAGCGTGTTTGTGCTAACGCCGAACATATGACCGGTGGCATAAACCAGGAAAGGTCGCAGGCGCTTACCACCTAATAATGCGCCATACTGCATGGTTTCGACCACGGGAGTGTTCTGAAAGGGCAGTGGGGCGATAAAACGGCTCAGCGCCTGGTTGGCCTGCTTAACGCAGGCTTCGAGTTGCTGCGGAAAGTCCATTACTCATTGTCCGGTGTAAAAGGGGTTAGAGAGGCGTCTTCATTGTCAGACAGCAGAATTTGTACGCGCTGTTCGGCTTGTTGTAATTTGGCCTGCCCCTGACGTGCCAGCTGCACGCCGCGTTCGAACTCGTTCAGCGCCTCTTCCAGCGGCAGGTCGCCACTTTCCAGACGGGTTACAATCTGTTCCAGCTCGCTCAGCGCCTTTTCAAAGCTGGCGGGCGCCTCATTTTTCTTCGGCATAATGAATGTCTGACTCTCAATATTTTTCGCCCCGTCATGGTAACGGACTCAGGGCAAATAGCAAATAACGCGCAATGGTAAGGTGATGTGCACAGCAAAGCGATGTTAGTGGTATACTTCCGCGCCTGGATGCAGCCGCAGGTGTGGGCTGCTGTATTTTTCCCTATACAAGTCGCTTAAGGCTTGCCAACGAACCATTGCCGCCATGAAGTTTATCATTAAATTGTTCCCGGAAATCACCATCAAAAGCCAATCTGTGCGCTTGCGCTTTATAAAAATCCTTACCGGGAACATTCGTAACGTTTTAAAGCACTATGATGAGACGCTCGCTGTCGTCCGCCACTGGGATAACATCGAAGTTCGCGCAAAAGATGAAAACCAGCGTCTGGCTATTCGCGACGCTCTGACCCGTATTCCGGGTATCCACCATATTCTCGAAGTCGAAGACGTGCCGTTTACCGACATGCACGATATTTTCGAGAAAGCGTTGGTTCAGTATCGCGATCAGCTGGAAGGCAAAACCTTCTGCGTACGCGTGAAGCGCCGTGGCAAACATGATTTTAGCTCGATTGATGTGGAACGTTACGTCGGCGGCGGTTTAAATCAGCATATTGAATCCGCGCGCGTGAAGCTGACCAATCCGGATGTGACTGTCCATCTGGAAGTGGAAGACGATCGTCTCCTGCTGATTAAAGGCCGCTACGAAGGTATTGGCGGTTTCCCGATCGGCACCCAGGAAGATGTGCTGTCGCTCATTTCCGGTGGTTTCGACTCCGGTGTTTCCAGTTATATGTTGATGCGTCGCGGCTGCCGCGTGCATTACTGCTTCTTTAACCTCGGCGGCGCGGCGCATGAAATTGGCGTGCGTCAGGTGGCGCATTATCTGTGGAACCGCTTTGGCAGCTCCCACCGCGTGCGTTTTGTCGCTATTAATTTCGAACCGGTCGTCGGGGAAATTCTCGAGAAAATCGACGACGGTCAGATGGGCGTTATCCTCAAACGTATGATGGTGCGTGCCGCATCTAAAGTGGCTGAACGTTACGGCGTACAGGCGCTGGTCACCGGCGAAGCGCTCGGCCAGGTGTCCAGCCAGACGCTGACCAACCTGCGCCTGATTGATAACGTCTCCGACACGCTGATCCTGCGTCCGCTGATCTCTTACGACAAAGAGCACATCATCAACCTGGCCCGCCAGATTGGCACCGAAGACTTTGCTCGCACGATGCCGGAATATTGTGGTGTGATCTCCAAAAGCCCGACGGTGAAAGCAGTTAAATCGAAGATTGAAGCGGAAGAAGAGAAGTTCGACTTCAGCATTCTCGATAAAGTGGTTGAGGAAGCGAATAACGTTGATATCCGCGAAATCGCCCAGCAGACCGAGCAGGAAGTGGTGGAAGTGGAAACCGTCAATGGCTTCGGCCCGAACGACGTGATCCTCGATATCCGTTCTATCGATGAACAGGAAGATAAGCCACTGAAAGTCGAAGGGATTGATGTGGTTTCTCTGCCGTTCTATAAACTGAGCACCAAATTTGGCGATCTCGACCAGAACAAAACCTGGCTGCTGTGGTGTGAGCGCGGGGTGATGAGCCGTCTGCAGGCGCTCTATCTGCGCGAGCAGGGCTTTAACAATGTGAAGGTATATCGCCCGTAATTTGTGGTTTTTACGTCGCATCTGGTCAGATGCGACGTTTGCCGCATCCGACACTACTCGTAATAATTATAAATCCCTGCCGCCATCACCAGTTGTGATGCCACTTCATGGGCTTTTTCACGCCCAACCAACAGGTCGATAATTTTCAGACCAAAGTCGATAGCTGTACCCGGCCCCTGGCTGGTCAGCAATTTTACCCGTGCATCCCAGACGACGCGCTTGTCCAGCCATTGTTCGGCGGGAATTTTGTCTTTCAGCGTCGGGAAGCCGGTCATATTACCAATCGGGAAGATATCGTGCGGCACCAGCACGGTGGCTGGCGCGGCGCAAATAGCCGCGACGATACGCCCGGAACGGTGGAACTGTTTAACGGTTTCAACCAGCAGAGTGCTATCGCGAAAACACTCCGCGCCTTTAATGCCACCAGGCAGCACGATCACGTCATATTCGCCATCAGCCACTTCGACCAGCGGCGCATCCGCCAGCAGCTTCACGCCGCGCGAGCAGGTAATCGCCAGGTTACCATCGCTGGCGACGCTGGCAGTGGTGACTTTGATACCGCCGCGAACCAGCAGATCGATAGTGGTGACGGCTTCAGTCTCTTCACTACCAGGGGCGAGGCAAACCAGTGCCGATGCGCTCATATTCACTCTCCTTTCTTTTTACCATTTCAAACAGGCGGGTGTTTTCCGGTACGGCAATCCCATGCGCGCGGGCGCGGCGTAAGAGAAAACCATTGATATAGTCGATTTCAGTGTGGCGCAGCGCGCGGATATCCTGCAACATCGACGAGATATTTTCCGCTGTGGCATCAATCACCTGCATCACGTAATCACGCAAATCTTCTGCTGAAGTATGATGCCCTTCGCGTTCGATCACCGCCGCGACTTCTTCGCATATCTGCATAATTTCTTGCGGATGATGACGTAATTCACCGTTCGGGCAATTCCAGATGGCAGTCAGTGGATTAATCACGCAGTTGACGGCCAGCTTGCGCCACAGCTCGGCGCGAATATTGTTATGCCAGGCAACGTCAGGCAACACGGTTTGCAAAATATCCGCCAGATAACTGTAATCCCCGTCCTGTTGCCGTGCCGGGCCAATATGCGTGATACCGTTTGCCACATGAATAATGACATTGCCGTCGCGGCGGGCTGCATGGGTGGTGGTGCCCATCAGTAATGGCTGCTGAATGTTTTGCAACTCTTCGATGGTGCCCATGCCGTTGTGAATTAACAGTATTGGCGTAGTTACAGGCAGTGTGGACGCGAGGCTTTTGACGGCATCGGAAACCTGCCATGCTTTCAGCGTCACCAGGAGCAGATCGCTGGTGGCGAGAAAATCGGGATCGTTGGCGGTCAGCGATTCGTTAAATATCGAACCATCTGTCTCAACCAGATTCACGCTACAATAAGGTTGCGGTACGCGCAGCCAGCCCTGAACTTCATGACCCTGTTTGCAAAGTGCTGTAAGCCATAATTGCCCTAAGGCACCGCATCCCAATACGGTAATTTTCATTGTTCCTCCTCACCCGCAACCACTCCGGGTGTTCAATAAGGCTATCCCTTAATTGTGCATGCTGTTGCGACTATGCACAATTAAGGGATACGTCCTGGTGCAGGACTGTCGGTTATTTAACTTTGCGGGTATTATGCTTCGCATCAAAAATGAAGGGAGAGGAAAAGATGCCATCTTTCGATATTGTCTCTGAAGTTGATCTTCAGGAAGCACGTAACGCGGTCGATAACGCGAGCCGCGAAGTGGAGTCCCGTTTTGACTTCCGTAACGTTGAAGCCTCATTTGAGCTGAACGACGCCAGCAAAACCATCAAAGTGTTGAGCGAGTCCGATTTCCAGGTCAATCAGTTGCTGGATATTCTGCGTGCCAAGCTGCTGAAGCGCGGCATTGAAGGCAGTTCGCTGGATGTACCGGAGAATATCGTTCATAGCGGTAAAACCTGGTTTGTGGAAGCGAAACTGAAACAGGGCATTGAGAGCGCGACCCAGAAGAAAATCGTCAAGATGATCAAAGACAGCAAACTGAAAGTGCAGGCGCAAATTCAGGGCGATGAAATCCGCGTAACGGGCAAATCTCGTGATGATTTGCAGGCTGTCATGGCGATGGTACGTGGTGGCGATCTCGGTCAGCCGTTCCAGTTCAAAAACTTCCGCGATTAATCGCGACTATGTGCGTTTTGTTCATGTCAGATGCGGCATGAACGCCTGATTCGGCCTACAAAGGTTTGTAATTCAGAAACTTTGTAGGCCTGATAAGCGTAGCGCAGCAGGCAATTCGCCGCGTTTTTTATGCCTGACGAATTGCCTGTTCTATCTCAAAGCGATTCGTCACTTTGCTGTCGATTTTCACATAAGCTGAATGTTCTTCTTCTGCAATCAACACTTCTTTGATGCCTTCAGTTTCTAGCAAACGCACTTTTAACGCCTCGTTTGCGGCAATGTTCGCCGGGATTTCAATGCGCAAACTGCTGACATACGGCGGTTCTTTCATGGTACTGGCGACTGTCAGCCACACTGCGGCCAGCATTGCGCCAGCGAGAAATACCCCCTGACCGTCAAACATGCCGTTAATCCAGCCGCCCAGCGAACCGCCAATCGCCACGCCAAGAAACTGGCTGGTGGAGTAAACACCCATCGCCGTACCTTTGTAACCTGCTGGCGACTCTTTACTGATAAGTGAGGGCAGGAGGGCTTCCATCAAATTAAACGCCACAAAGAAAAGCTGCACGCCGACCACCAGTTGCCAGAACTGCGTTTGCGCGTTCCACAACACAATTTCCGCAACCACGATCAACCCGACGCAGAAGACAAAGACTTGCTTCATTTTGCGCTTAACTTCAGCGTAGATAATGAAAGGCACGACCGAGCCAAAGGCGATTAGCATTGTCGCCAGATAGACCTTCCAGTGTTCAGCCGCCGGGAACCCTGCATCAGCCAGTTGTCCGGGCAGGGCAACAAACGTCGACATCAGCAAAATATGCAGACACATAATGCCAAAGTTGAGTTTCAGCAGCCGCGGTTCCGCCAGCACTTTACTGAAACTGCCTTTCACCATTCCGGACTCACGATTAAGTACGTGAGTGCTACTGTTGGGCACAACCCAAATGGTCAACGCAATGCCGGTCGTTGCCAGAATAGCGATCATCCAGAACAGCGCGTGCAGCCCAAGTTTGTGAGTGATGATCGGGCCAAGCACCATCGCAATGGCAAAGGTAATGCCAAAGCTCACGCCGATAAACGCCATCGCTTTGGTGCGGTTTTGTTCGCGCGTGAGATCGGAAAGCAGCGCCATAACGGCGGCGGCAATTGCTCCAGAGCCTTGTAGCGCCCGGCCCAGAATAATTCCCCAGATGGAGTCGGAAAGCGCAGCGATAACGCTACCGGCGGCAAACACCGCCAGCCCACCGACAATTAATGGTTTGCGACCAATGCGGTCGGAAAGCAGGCCAAACGGAATCTGAAAAACGGCCTGAGTCAGACCATAAATACCAATGGCAATACCGATTAATGCTTCGCTGGCACCTTGCAGAGCCATGCCGTACGTGGTCAGAACCGGCAGAACCATAAACATGCCCAGCATGCGCAACGAGAATACGGTCCCTAAACCCCAGGTCGCGCGCCTCTCACCTGGCGTCATTTTATAATCGTTCATTACCACCTCTGTTTTAAATTCGCGACTAGTGTAAAGCGGCAAACGAATGGGGTAAACATGCGGATTTTTTAGTAAATATTTCGAGAGGGATATGTTTCTAATGCTAAGAAAAAAGGTGCCGTAGCACCTTTTTAATAGAGAGGTTTTGTTACCACACAGCAGCCAGCAGCGTATGCGAGTCCGGTACCATAAAATCAACGGACATCATCACCGAGAGGGCAGTGATGGCGATGATAGAGAAGCCGAACAGCTTGCGCGCCCAGATTCTGTCATCAGCAACTTTATAACCGCGCAGAGCCATACCTAACCACCAGACGCTAACCGCCGCGGCGACCACCAGATATTTATACCCAGCGTAACCGCCAAGAGAGAGCATCAGCGTGGCAACGGCAAAGGCGATGATATACAGCGTGATGTGATTCTTCGCCACCGAAATGCCTTTTACCACTGGCAATACCGGAATGTTTGCCGCCTGGTAATCCTTAAAGCGGAAAATGGCGATGGCATAGGAGTGAGGCATCTGCCACAGGCTGAAGATAGCCAGCAGGATCGCTGCGCCGCTATCGAACTCACCGGTTACCGCACAGTAGCCGATCACCGGCGGCGCAGCGCCGGAGAGCGAACCAATCAACGTGCCGTAGACAGAGTGGCGTTTCATGTACAGGCTATAAACGCCGACATAAACCACAAAGCCCATCACCCCCAGCCAGCAGGCCAGCGGATTCGCGCCAAACCACAGCAGCATAAAGCCAGCAATACCCAGCAACGTGGCGTACACCAGCGAGACAGCAGGAGAGATCAGGCCTTTCACCAGCACCCGATTCTTCGTCCTTTCCATCTTTCTGTCGATATCCCTGTCGATGTAGTTGTTAAACACACAACCCGACGCCACAACCAGTGACACCCCAACCAGCGTGTAGATAAACAGGGGATAATCAATGCTGCCCTTTGAGGCCAGCAGGAATCCCCCAATCACCGAGATCAGGTTGCCAAAGATGATGCCTGGTTTCGTTACTTGCAGGTATTGCTTAAACATCATAACCGCCGCTCTTAGTGCATCATCATGTTGTAGTTGAGGTTCCACATAATCCAGATGGAGCCTACAACCAGGATAGCGATGATTAGCACGGTGAAGACAAACGCCGTCATGTTCCAGCCTTCATCTGATTTGGTATTCATGTGCAGGAAGCACACCAGATGCACCAGAACCTGTACCACTGCCATTGCCAGGATTGTTCCCAGAATTACGGCCGGAGAGGCAGCTCCTGTCATCACCATCCAGAACGGAATCACCGTCAGAATGATCGACAGGATAAAGCCTGTCATGTAGGTTTTTACGCTGCCATGGGACGCGCCGCTGTGATCGGTAGAATGACTCATTACATCGCCCCCATCAGATAAACAACAGTGAACACACAGATCCAAACCACATCCAGGAAGTGCCAGAACAGGCTCAGGCACATGATGCGGGTACGGTTAGTGCTGGTCAGGCCGCGACGGGCGATTTGCACCATCAGCACCGCCATCCAGATAAGACCAGAAGTGACGTGCAGACCGTGCGTGCCGACCAGCGCAAAGAACGCTGACAGGAAGCCGCTGCGATCCGGACCCATGCCGTTAACAATCAGGTGATGGAATTCATAGATTTCCATCCCGATAAATCCGGCACCAAACAACCAGGTCAACGCCAGCCAGGAGATAACCTGGCTTTTGTTGTTTTTGTACATGGCGATAGCCGCCATGCCGTAGGTGATGGAGCTGAACAACAGCAAGAAAGTTTCAACCAGAACGAACGGCAGTTCGAAAATGTCCTTACCTGTCGGGCCGCCTGCGGTGCCGTTCACCAGAACGGCATAGGTAGCAAACAAGATAGAGAACAGAATGCAGTCGCTCATCAGGTAGATCCAAAATCCGAAGATTTTGGTTCCGCCTGCATCGTGGTGCCCGTGTTCGTGCGCGTGGGCAGTCGCGTGCGTCAAAGTATCAGTTGCCATTTTTCAGCCCTGCCTTAGTAATCTCATCGAAATGCTGGTTTTCCAGTTTTTCGATTTCTGCCACCGGCACGTAGTAATCCACGTCCTCGTCGAAGCTTTTCACGATCCAGGTGATGATCATGCCTGCGAAGCCAACAATCGCCAGCCACCAGATATGCCAGATCATGGCGAAACCGAAGATGGTGGAGAAAGCTGCAATGACGATACCTGCACCGCTGTTTTTCGGCATATGAATTTCTTCATAGTGGTCAGGCTTTTTATACGCTTCGCCTTTCTCTTTCATTTCCCAGAATGCATCACGTTCGTGAACGTGCGGCACTACGGCAAAGTTATAGAACGGAGGCGGGGAAGAGGTTGCCCACTCCAGCGTACGGCCACCCCACGGGTCGCCAGTCAGGTCACGGTTCTGGTCGCGGTCGCGAATAGAAACGTACATCTGAATAACGAGGCAGAGAATACCCAGCGCAATCAGTACTGCACCGCTGGCTGCAATCATCAGCATGGTGTGGAACTGCGGGTCAATCTGCTGGCTCAAACGACGGGTCATGCCCATGAAGCCCAGCGCATACAGTGGCATAAAGGCAACGAAGAAGCCGATGATCCAGAACCAGAACGCGCGTTTACCCCAGGTTTCGTTCAGTTTGAAACCGAACGCTTTAGGCCACCAGTAGGTCATCCCTGCGAAGCAGCCGAAGACCACGCCGCCGATGATCACGTTATGGAAGTGCGCAATCAGGAACAGGCTGTTATGCAGAACGAAGTCCGCGCCCGGTACGGCCAGCAGCACGCCAGTCATCCCGCCCACCGAGAAGGTGACGATAAAACCGATGGTCCACAGCATCGCAGAATGGAACACGATGCGGCCCTGATACATGGTGAACAGCCAGTTGAAGATCTTCACCCCGGTCGGGATGGCGATAATCATTGTGGTGATACCAAAGAAGGCGTTTACGTTCGCGCCCGCACCCATCGTAAAGAAGTGGTGCAGCCAAACGATGAACGACAGCACGGTGATACAGACGGTTGCCCATACCAGCGAGGTATAACCAAACAGACGTTTACGCGAGAAGGTTGCCGCAATTTCGGAGAACACACCGAAAACAGGCAGGATCAGGATGTAAACTTCCGGGTGGCCCCAGGCCCAAATCAGGTTGATGTACATCATCATGTTGCCACCCATATCGTTGGTAAAGAAATGGGTGCCCAGATAGCGATCCAGGGTCAACAACGCGACGGTAACCGTCAGAATTGGGAAGGAAGCAATAATCAGTACGTTCGCGCACAGTGATGCCCAGGTAAATACTGGCATCTTGAACATGGTCATGCCCGGTGCGCGCATCTTCAGAATGGTAACGAAGAAGTTGATACCGGTAAGCGTCGTACCTATACCGGATAGCTGGAGACTCCATATCCAGTAATCGACACCGACTCCCGGACTGTACTCTATTCCCGATAGCGGTGGATAGGCCAGCCAGCCGGTCTGCGCAAATTCGCCCACGCCGAGAGAAACGTTAACCAGAATCACACCAACAACGGTAAACCAGAAGCTTAAGTTGTTGAGGAACGGGAACGCAACGTCACGCGCGCCGATCTGCAGCGGAACCACCAGGTTCATCAGACCGATAACGAAAGGCATCGCCACGAAGAAGATCATAATCACGCCGTGCGCGGTAAAGATCTGATCGTAGTGGTGAGGTGGCAGGAAGCCCGCTTCGCCCGCCGAGGCAAGAGCCTGCTGGCTACGCATCATAATGGCGTCAGCAAAACCACGCAGCAACATCACAATCGCCACGATGATATACATGATACCGAGGCGTTTATGGTCGACGGAGGTCAGCCACTCTTTCCACAGGTAGGTCCACTTACCGAAGTAAGTGATCAGGCCAACGAGCGCCAGACCTCCCAAAATAATGCCAGCGATCGTAACCATGACGATAGGTTCATGGAACGGGACTGCATCAAGTGATAATTTTCCGAACATCTTTATTCTTCCTCAACCCCTTTAATGGGCGGATTCCGCGTGGCTCATGTCCATGCCTTCCATACCTTCGTGTGCGCTGTGCTCACCTTCTGGCTGGGTCATGTCCATGCTCTTACCGTGAGCCATAAACTTGTTAATTACATCGGCAAACAAGTCTGGTTTCACGTTGGAGAAATATTCCACCTGGTTGTATTCGCTAGGCGCGGCCAGTTTTTCGAACGCAGCCATGTCAGACATGGTGTTCGGCGACTGCTTCGCTTTTGCGACCCACTGGTCGAATGCGGCGCGATCCGGTGTTGCAATAGCTTTGAACTTCATGCCTGAGAAGCCCGGGCCGCTGTAGCTGGCGGAGATACCGTCATAAGTGCCGGGTTCGTTGGCGATCAGATGCAGGCGAGTCTGCATACCGGCCATGGCATAAATCTGGCTACCCAGACGCGGAATGAAGAAGGAGTTCATCACGGAGTTGGAGGTCACTTTGAAGTACACCGGAGTGTTCGCCGGGAAAGCGATTTCATTCACGGTAGCAATGCCCTGTTCCGGGTAGATGAAGAACCATTTCCAGTCCATGGAAACCACTTCGATGGTAATGGGCTTCTCGTCGTGTGCCAGCGGCTTGCTAGGCTCAAGAGCGTGAGTGGTTTTCCAGGTCAGTACTGCAAGGAAGATGATGATTAAGATAGGTACCGTCCAGACCACAGCTTCCACTTTATTGGAGTGTGACCAGTTCGGGCTGTACTTAGCATCTTTATTGCTCGCACGGTACTTCCAGGCGAAACCAACAGCCATCAAGATTGCGGGAATAACGACAATCAACATCAGGCCAAATGCCGTCAGTATCAGTGAACGTTGCTCCAGACCAATCTGTCCTTTGGGATCTAACAGCGCAGAATTACAGCCACTGAGCAATACAGTGCCTGCAAATAATGACAACCATCCCAAACTTTTATTGTATTTCCTGAGTCTCATTTAACGACCTCAATTCCACGGGATCTGGTGGCGTTTAAAGTGTGTGGGCATTTTACGGGAAGGTTACATTACTGTAAACATGATTAAATTCCTGTTACTTGGATTTGGCTGCCAGGTCACATATGTTGCAAAACATATCAGGTTGATTTTAAGAAGCTGTTGCAAAAGGGCGTTATAACAAAAGGGGAGTGCTGAAGGAGTCTGGGCGGGCAATTGGTATAACCAATGTGAAATAAAACAATTATTTAACAAATAATTATCATTAGAGTGACAACTGGGTGATGAGAAAATAAAGACTCATTAGCTGAATCGTGTAAGAAAAATAGAATTTATAAATGGCGCCAATAATTTCCAAACGCTAAGCCGCACAAAAGAACAAATATTAATAAGCGATACTGATGTTTATTTAGCCGTAATAATTACGGCGAGTGATTACTACAGCTAAATAATATTTACAGATTACGTCAGATGCGTTTTTCGTAGCGCCAGATAATCCAGCAAACCACCAAGCACGACGCCAGAAAGGGCGACTAAAACCCCGACTTCCAGCAGAGCAGGCAGGAAAGAGAAGTGCGTCAAATCCAGCGCGTCCATCGTCAATAGCAGTAACCACACGGCCAACAGGCTGACGCCCGCCGCCAGTGTCCACATGGCAAAGGCATAACCTGCCGGATATGCGGTACGGGAGATAAAGTTGTCATTTACTCGTGTATATTCAAGCGTCTGGCGGCAAACCAGCAGCAAAATAAGCCCTGGTACGGCAGCGGCGACGGAGAATAGATAGAATGTCGACCAGCCGTGTGCTTCAACAAACCAACCCGCCACGGGGCCGACATAAACTCGCCCTACAGCAGAAAGCGCTGAGAGCAGGGCAAATTGAGTAGCGGAAAATGACTTATTACATAGCGTCATTAACAGCGCGACAAAGGCTGATGTGCCCATCCCGCCACAGAGGTTTTCGAAAAAGACGGCTGCGCCCATGCTGTAGAGATGCTTATCAGTAATCGACAGCAGCCAGTAACCGGCGTTAGACGCACCTTGTAAAATGCCGAAAATCAGCAGTGCCCGGAACAGTGACAGGCGCTGCATCAAAATCCCACCGTACAATGCGCCAACAATGGTCGCTAGTAAGCCAAGCGTTTTGTTAACCACGCCTACTTCACCCGCATCAAACCCGACGCCGCGAATCAAAAACGTGGTTGTCAGGCTCATGGCGAATGCGTCGCCCAGCTTATACAGCACGATAAGAAGCAAAATAAGCCAGGCATTATTGCGACCAAAGAAATCTCGCAGAGGTGCAACAACCGCTTGTTCCAGCGTTTTTGGCACAGGAATGGTGTCGGTCGGTTCTGGTGCAAGCAACGTCGCGATAATACAGGGGATCAACAGCGCCGCCATCAACCAGTACATGCCCTGCCAGCCCAGCCATTTATCTGCCAGCCACAGGGCTAGGCCGCCGGAAACCAGCATCCCTAAACGGTAACCCAGAACGCTGATTGCCGCGCCCGCACCACGTTCTTCTGCCGGGAGCACATCGGTTTTCCACGCATCGAAGACAATATCCTGGGAGGCAGAGCAAAAAGCGATCACCACCGCCAGCGCCGCCATCCAGCGGAGTTGGGTGCCTGGTTCGAGAAAACCCATCGCCGCAATGGCGACTAATAACAGGATTTGCGTGGCGAGCAGCCAACCGCGTCGCCGCCCAAAAAATGGAGGCGTGTAGCGGTCCATCAGCGGTGACCAGAGGAATTTAAAAACGTAAGCCTGGCCTACCAGAGAGAAGAAACCAATGGTTTTGAGATCAATATTCTCGACCGTCATCCAGGCCTGTAAGGTACCGGATGTCAGGGCGAGCGGTAGCCCGGAAGCAAAACCCAGGATCAGCAATATGGCTGAACGCGGCTGTTGAAAAATACGTAAATATTGACTGGACATGGGCGTCTACAGGCCCGGCTTGCACCGGGCCAGAGGGCAGAAATTAACGCGCGTTCTGCTTGATGAATTCGTGGATGCTGGTGTCCTGAGACATATCAGCGATGGTATCGGTCAGCACACTGTTAACCGCATCGGCGATATTTTTGTTGGAGGCCTGGAACGCACCTTCAACGTTGTAGCTGGCACGATAGTTTTTGGTCATTTTGTTGCCATTCTGCGCGGTAGCGATGATGGCGATATCCGCTTTGGTCGCGATGTTGTAGCGCACGTTGCCCTGGGACACGTCAGCATACAGTTGGCTAACGATGATTTGCAGATTAACCGGGCCATTCGGACCAACCATGTAACCACGCGCGGTCATCTGTTTTTCCAGCACTTCTTGCAGCAGGAAACGCAGATCGCGGGAGGCGGTCAGGGTAACGATTTGATTATCGCGGGTGACTTTTGCCAGCGCCTGATCGGTACGCTGATCGGCACCATTAATGCTTACGGTGACGCCCATCAGGCTTGGATCCTGCTGTGGCAGTGTAATCGTCGGGGAAACTTCAATAGTTGTTGGCGGTTTTGCGCATCCTGCAAGCATAAACAGAGCAACTAACGGGAAGAGGATTTTTTTGAACATGTTCGGGCTCTCAGAGACTCTTAAGCGTGTTTGGTAAAAATTCCCGCCATCATAACATTGCCAACGGCGAGGGGAAGTGGGTAAGGCATGTAAATTCATCATGTTGACGAAATAATCGCCCCTGGTAAAAGAAACACTGATGCGAGGCCTGTGTTTCAATCTTTAAATCAGTAAACTTCATACGCTTGACGGAAAAACCAGGACGAAACCTAAATATTTGTTGTTAAGCTGCAATGGAAACGGTAAAAGCGGCTAGTATTTAAAGGGATGGATGACATCTCAGCGTTGTCGGAGGAGATATTTCATGATGATACGTGAGCGGATAGAAGAAAAATTAAGGGCGGCGTTCCAACCCGTATTCCTCGAAGTAGTGGATGAAAGCTATCGTCACAATGTCCCAGCCGGCTCTGAAAGCCATTTTAAAGTTGTGCTGGTCAGCGATCGTTTTACGGGTGAACGTTTTCTGAATCGTCATCGAATGATTTACAGTACTTTAGCGGAGGAACTCTCTACTACCGTTCATGCGCTGGCTCTGCATACTTACACTATTAAGGAGTGGGAAGGGTTGCAGGACACCGTCTTTGCCTCTCCTCCCTGTCGTGGAGCAGGAAGCATCGCGTAAAAACGCATTTGCAACTGTCGGCGCTTTTCCAGTATGTTGCTAAAGATTTTATGAAAAACGGCCTGCGGGCCGTTTTGTTTTGTCTGGATTTTGCGCTTTTTGCCCAGCATTCAGACGAAAATTGCCCGGGAATTGTGAAAAAATACGCGACAGCGCGCAATAACCGTTCTCGACTCATAAAAGTGATGCCGCTATAATGCCGCGTCCTATTTGAATGCTTTCGGGATGATTCTGGTAACAGGGAATGTGATTGATTATAAGAACATCCCGGTTCCGCGAAGCCAACAACCTGTGCTTGCGGGGTAAGAGTTGACCGAGCACTGTGATTTTTTGAGGTAACAAGATGCAAGTTTCAGTTGAAACCACTCAAGGCCTTGGCCGCCGTGTAACGATTACTATCGCTGCTGACAGCATCGAGACCGCTGTTAAAAGCGAGCTGGTCAACGTTGCGAAAAAAGTACGTATTGACGGCTTCCGCAAAGGCAAAGTGCCAATGAATATCGTTGCTCAGCGTTATGGCGCGTCTGTACGCCAGGACGTTCTGGGTGACCTGATGAGCCGTAACTTCATTGACGCCATCATTAAAGAAAAAATCAATCCGGCTGGCGCACCGACTTATGTTCCGGGCGAATACAAGCTGGGTGAAGACTTCACTTACTCTGTAGAGTTTGAAGTTTATCCGGAAGTTGAACTGCAGGGTCTGGAAGCGATCGAAGTTGAAAAACCGATCGTTGAAGTGACCGACGCTGACGTTGACGGCATGCTGGATACTCTGCGTAAACAGCAGGCGACCTGGAAAGAAAAAGACGGCGCTGTTGAAGCAGAAGACCGCGTAACCATCGACTTCACCGGTTCTGTAGACGGCGAAGAGTTCGAAGGCGGTAAAGCGTCTGATTTCGTACTGGCGATGGGCCAGGGTCGTATGATCCCGGGCTTTGAAGACGGTATCAAAGGCCACAAAGCTGGCGAAGAGTTCACCATCGACGTGACCTTCCCGGAAGAATACCACGCAGAAAACCTGAAAGGTAAAGCAGCGAAATTCGCTATCAACCTGAAGAAAGTTGAAGAGCGTGAACTGCCGGAACTGACTGCAGAATTCATCAAACGTTTCGGCGTTGAAGATGGTTCCGTAGAAGGTCTGCGCGCTGAAGTGCGTAAAAACATGGAGCGCGAGCTGAAGAGCGCCATCCGTAACCGCGTTAAGTCTCAGGCGATCGAAGGTCTGGTAAAAGCTAACGACATCGACGTACCGGCTGCGCTGATCGACAGCGAAATCGACGTTCTGCGTCGCCAGGCTGCACAGCGTTTCGGTGGCAACGAAAAACAAGCTCTGGAACTGCCGCGCGAACTGTTCGAAGAACAGGCTAAACGCCGCGTAGTTGTTGGCCTGCTGCTGGGCGAAGTTATCCGCACCAACGAGCTGAAAGCTGACGAAGAGCGCGTGAAAGGCCTGATCGAAGAGATGGCTTCTGCGTACGAAGATCCGAAAGAAGTTATCGAGTTCTACAGCAAAAACAAAGAACTGATGGACAACATGCGCAATGTTGCTCTGGAAGAACAGGCTGTTGAAGCTGTACTGGCGAAAGCGAAAGTGACTGAAAAAGAAACCACTTTCAACGAGCTGATGAACCAGCAGGCGTAATTTACGCAGCATAACGCGCTAAATTCGCACAAAGGCCCGTCACCGCCAGGTGGTGGGCTTTTTTTTGTCATGAATTTTGCATGGAACCGTGCGAAAAGCCTCTTTCGGTGTTAGCGTAACAACAAAAGATTGTTATGCTTGAAATATGGTGATGCCGTACCCATAACACAGGGACTAGCTGATAATCCGTCCATAAGGTTACAATCGGTACAGCAGGTTTTTTCAATTTTATCCAGGAGACGGAAATGTCATACAGCGGCGAACGAGATAACTTTGCACCCCATATGGCGCTGGTGCCGATGGTCATTGAACAGACCTCACGCGGTGAGCGCTCTTTTGATATCTATTCTCGTCTACTTAAGGAACGCGTCATTTTTCTGACTGGCCAGGTTGAAGACCACATGGCTAACCTGATTGTGGCGCAGATGCTGTTCCTGGAAGCGGAAAACCCAGAAAAAGATATCTATCTGTACATTAACTCCCCAGGCGGGGTGATCACTGCCGGGATGTCTATCTATGACACCATGCAGTTTATCAAGCCTGATGTCAGCACCATCTGTATGGGCCAGGCGGCCTCGATGGGCGCTTTCTTGCTGACCGCAGGGGCAAAAGGTAAACGTTTTTGCCTGCCGAATTCGCGCGTGATGATTCACCAACCGTTGGGCGGCTACCAGGGCCAGGCGACCGATATCGAAATTCATGCCCGTGAAATTCTGAAAGTTAAAGGGCGCATGAATGAACTTATGGCGCTTCATACGGGTCAATCATTAGAACAGATTGAACGTGATACCGAGCGCGATCGCTTCCTTTCCGCCCCTGAAGCGGTGGAATACGGTCTGGTCGATTCGATTCTGACCCATCGTAATTGATGCCAGAGGCGCAACTGTGCCGCTATACTTATCCAGGGCGGCACAACGCTGTAAGCGGCTTGCGCCTGAGAATGGCATTTGCGTCGTCGTGTGCGGCACAAAGAACAAAGAAGAGGTTTTGACCCATGACAGATAAACGCAAAGATGGCTCAGGCAAATTGCTGTATTGCTCTTTTTGCGGCAAAAGCCAGCATGAAGTGCGCAAGCTGATTGCCGGTCCATCCGTGTATATCTGCGACGAATGTGTTGATTTATGTAACGACATCATTCGCGAAGAGATTAAAGAAGTTGCACCGCATCGTGAACGCAGTGCGCTACCGACGCCGCATGAAATTCGCAACCACCTGGACGATTACGTTATCGGCCAGGAACAGGCGAAAAAAGTGCTGGCGGTCGCGGTATACAACCATTACAAACGTCTGCGCAACGGCGATACCAGCAATGGTGTCGAGTTGGGCAAAAGTAACATTCTGCTGATCGGTCCGACCGGTTCCGGTAAAACGCTGCTGGCTGAAACGCTGGCGCGCCTGCTGGACGTCCCGTTCACCATGGCCGACGCAACCACGCTGACCGAAGCCGGTTATGTGGGCGAAGACGTTGAAAACATCATTCAGAAGCTGTTGCAAAAGTGCGATTACGACGTACAGAAAGCGCAGCGCGGGATTGTCTACATCGATGAAATCGACAAGATTTCTCGTAAGTCAGACAACCCGTCTATTACCCGTGACGTTTCCGGTGAAGGCGTACAGCAGGCACTGTTGAAACTGATCGAAGGTACGGTAGCTGCTGTTCCACCGCAAGGTGGGCGTAAACATCCGCAGCAGGAATTCTTGCAGGTTGATACCTCTAAGATCCTGTTTATCTGTGGCGGTGCGTTTGCCGGTCTGGATAAAGTGATTTCCCATCGTGTAGAAACCGGCTCCGGCATTGGTTTTGGCGCGACGGTAAAAGCGAAGTCCGACAAAGCAAGCGAAGGCGAGCTGCTGGCGCAGGTTGAACCGGAAGATCTAATCAAGTTTGGTCTGATCCCTGAGTTCATTGGTCGTCTGCCGGTTGTCGCAACGTTGAATGAACTGAGCGAAGAAGCTCTGATTCAGATCCTCAAAGAGCCGAAAAACGCCCTGACCAAGCAGTATCAGGCGCTGTTTAATCTGGAAGGCGTGGATCTGGAATTCCGTGACGAGGCGCTGGATGCTATCGCTAAGAAAGCGATGGCGCGTAAAACCGGTGCCCGTGGCCTGCGTTCCATCGTAGAAGCCGCACTGCTCGATACCATGTACGATCTGCCGTCCATGGAAGATGTCGAAAAAGTGGTTATAGACGAGTCGGTAATTGATGGTCAAAGCAAACCGTTGCTGATTTATGGCAAGCCGGAAGCGCAACAGGCATCTGGTGAATAATTAACCATTCCCATACAATTAGTTAACCAAAAAGGGGGGATTTTATCTCCCCTTTAATTTTTCCTCTATTCTCGGCGTTGAATGTGGGGGAAACATCCCCATATACTGACGTACATGTTAATAGATGGCGTGAAGCACAGTCGTGTCATCTGATTACCTGGCGGAAATTAAACTAAGAGAGAGCTCTATGAATCCTGAGCGTTCTGAACGCATTGAAATCCCCGTATTGCCGCTGCGCGATGTGGTGGTTTATCCGCACATGGTCATCCCCTTATTTGTCGGGCGGGAAAAATCTATCCGTTGTCTGGAAGCGGCGATGGACCATGATAAAAAAATTATGCTGGTCGCGCAGAAAGAAGCTTCAACGGATGAGCCGGGTGTAAACGATCTTTTCACCGTCGGGACCGTGGCCTCTATATTGCAGATGCTGAAACTGCCTGACGGCACCGTCAAAGTGCTGGTCGAGGGGTTACAGCGCGCGCGTATTTCTGCGCTCTCTGACAATGGCGAACACTTTTCTGCGAAGGCGGAGTATCTGGAGTCGCCGACCATTGATGAGCGGGAACAGGAAGTGCTGGTGCGTACTGCAATCAGCCAGTTCGAAGGCTACATCAAGCTGAACAAAAAAATCCCACCAGAAGTGCTGACGTCGTTGAATAGCATCGACGATCCGGCGCGTCTGGCGGATACCATTGCTGCACATATGCCGCTGAAACTGGCTGACAAACAGTCCGTTCTGGAGATGTCCGACGTTAACGAACGTCTGGAATATCTGATGGCAATGATGGAATCGGAAATCGATCTGCTGCAGGTTGAGAAACGCATTCGCAACCGCGTTAAAAAGCAGATGGAGAAATCCCAGCGTGAGTACTATCTGAACGAGCAAATGAAAGCTATTCAGAAAGAACTCGGTGAAATGGACGACGCGCCGGACGAAAACGAAGCCCTGAAGCGCAAAATCGACGCGGCGAAGATGCCGAAAGAAGCAAAAGAGAAAGCGGAAGCAGAGTTGCAGAAGCTGAAAATGATGTCTCCGATGTCGGCAGAAGCGACCGTAGTGCGTGGTTATATCGACTGGATGGTACAGGTGCCGTGGAATGCGCGTAGCAAGGTCAAAAAAGACCTGCGTCAGGCGCAGGAAATCCTTGATACCGACCATTATGGTCTGGAGCGCGTGAAAGATCGAATCCTTGAGTATCTTGCGGTTCAAAGCCGTGTCAACAAAATCAAGGGACCGATCCTCTGCCTGGTAGGGCCGCCGGGGGTAGGTAAAACCTCTCTTGGTCAGTCCATTGCCAAAGCCACCGGGCGTAAATATGTCCGTATGGCGCTGGGCGGCGTGCGTGATGAAGCGGAAATCCGTGGTCACCGCCGTACTTACATCGGTTCTATGCCGGGTAAACTGATCCAGAAAATGGCGAAAGTGGGCGTGAAAAACCCGCTGTTCCTGCTCGATGAGATCGACAAAATGTCTTCTGACATGCGTGGCGATCCGGCCTCTGCACTGCTTGAAGTGCTGGATCCAGAGCAGAACGTAGCGTTCAGCGACCACTACCTGGAAGTGGATTACGATCTCAGCGACGTGATGTTTGTCGCGACGTCGAACTCCATGAACATTCCGGCACCGCTGCTGGATCGTATGGAAGTGATTCGCCTCTCCGGTTATACCGAAGATGAAAAACTGAACATCGCCAAACGTCACCTGCTGCCGAAGCAGATTGAACGTAATGCACTGAAAAAAGGTGAGCTGACCGTCGACGATAGCGCCATTATCGGCATTATTCGTTACTACACCCGTGAGGCGGGCGTGCGTGGTCTGGAGCGTGAAATCTCCAAACTGTGTCGCAAAGCGGTTAAGCAGTTACTGCTCGATAAGTCATTAAAACATATCGAAATTAACGGCGATAACCTGCATGACTATCTCGGTGTTCAGCGTTTCGACTATGGTCGCGCGGATAACGAAAACCGTGTCGGTCAGGTAACCGGTCTGGCGTGGACGGAAGTGGGCGGTGACTTGCTGACCATTGAAACCGCATGTGTTCCGGGTAAAGGCAAACTGACCTATACCGGTTCGCTCGGCGAAGTGATGCAGGAGTCCATTCAGGCGGCGTTAACGGTGGTTCGTGCGCGTGCGGAAAAACTGGGGATCAACCCTGATTTTTACGAAAAACGCGACATCCACGTCCACGTACCGGAAGGTGCGACGCCGAAAGATGGTCCGAGTGCCGGTATTGCTATGTGCACCGCGCTGGTTTCTTGCCTGACCGGTAACCCGGTTCGTGCCGATGTGGCAATGACCGGTGAGATCACTCTGCGTGGTCAGGTACTGCCGATCGGTGGTTTGAAAGAAAAACTCCTGGCAGCGCATCGCGGCGGGATTAAAACAGTGTTAATTCCGTTCGAAAATAAACGCGATCTGGAAGAGATTCCTGACAACGTAATTGCCGAGCTGGACATTCATCCTGTGAAGCGCATTGAGGAAGTTCTGACTCTGGCGCTGCAAAATGAACCGTCTGGCATGCAGGTTGTGACTGCAAAATAGTGACCTCGCGCAAAATGCACTAATAAAAACAGGGCTGGCAGGCTAATTCGGGCTTGCCAGCCTTTTTTTGTCTCGCTAAGTTAGATGGCGGATCGGGCTTGCCCTTATTAAGGGGTGTTGTAAGGGGATGGCTGGCCTGATATAACTGCTGCGCGTTCGTACCTTGAAGGATTCAAGTGCGATATAAATTATAAAGAGGAAGAGAAGAGTGAATAAATCTCAATTGATCGACAAGATTGCTGCAGGGGCTGATATCTCTAAAGCTGCGGCTGGCCGTGCGTTAGATGCTATTATTGCTTCCGTAACTGAATCTCTGAAAGAAGGGGATGATGTAGCACTGGTAGGTTTTGGTACTTTTGCCGTTAAAGAGCGTGCTGCCCGTACTGGCCGCAACCCGCAGACCGGTAAAGAGATCACCATCGCTGCTGCTAAAGTACCGAGCTTCCGTGCAGGTAAAGCACTGAAAGACGCGGTAAACTAAGCGTTGTCCCCAGTGGGGATGTGACGAAGTTCAAGGGCGCATCTACTGATGTGCCTTTTTTATTTGTATTCGGTGACTTTCTGCGTCTTGTGGGCTGACAATTGCCCCCGTTTCTTGTCACAATAGGCCTTTGCGCGCATCGATACGTTGCGTGAGGTACACAGTCATCTACAGCGGAGTGTTGTTACACCATGATGGACAGCTTACGCACGGCTGCAAACAGTCTCGTGCTCAAGATTATTTTCGGTATCATTATCGTGTCGTTCATATTGACCGGCGTGAGTGGTTACCTGATTGGCGGAGGCAATAACTACGCCGCAAAAGTGAATGACCAGAAAATCAGCCGTGGGCAATTCGAGAACGCCTTCAACAGCGAGCGTAATCGCATGCAGCAACAGCTGGGCGATCAATACTCCGAGCTGGCAGCGAACGAAGGCTATATGAAAACCCTGCGTCAACAGGTGCTGAATCGTCTGATCGACGAGGCGCTGCTGGATCAGTACGCACGTGAGCTGAAACTGGGTATCAGCGATGAGCAGGTTAAACAGGCGATTTTCGCGACCCCAGCCTTCCAGGTTGACGGCAAATTTGATAACAGCCGCTATAACGGTATCCTCAACCAGATGGGGATGACCGCCGATCAGTACGCCCAGGCGCTGCGTAACCAGCTCACTACCCAACAGCTGATTAACGGCGTTGCCGGTACCGATTTTATGCTGAAAGGTGAAACCGACGAGCTGGCGGCACTGGTAGCTCAGCAACGCGTGGTGCGTGAGGCGACTATCGATGTTAACGCGCTGGCGGCGAAGCAGCCTGTGACCGAACAGGAGATTGCCAGCTACTACGAACAAAACAAAAACAATTTCATGACGCCGGAACAATTCCGCGTGAGTTACATCAAGCTGGATGCCGCAACGATGCAGCAACCGGTTAGCGATGCGGATATCCAGAGCTACTACGACCAGCATCAGGATCAATTCACCCAGCCGCAGCGTACCCGCTACAGCATCATCCAGACCAAAACTGAAGATGAAGCGAAAGCGGTACTTGATGAGCTGAATAAAGGCGGTGATTTTGCTGCATTAGCCAAAGAAAAATCTGCCGATATTATCTCTGCTCGTAACGGCGGCGATATGGGTTGGTTAGAAGATGCCACTATCCCGGACGAACTGAAAAATGCTGGTCTGAAAGAAAAAGGCCAACTGTCTGGTGTCATCAAATCTTCGGTCGGTTTCCTGATTGTACGTCTGGACGACATTCAGCCAGCGAAAGTGAAATCGTTAGACGAAGTACGTGACGACATTGCGGCGAAAGTGAAACACGAAAAAGCCCTCGATGCGTACTACGCGCTGCAGCAGAAAGTGAGCGATGCGGCAAGCAACGACACCGAGTCTCTGGCCGGTGCAGAGCAAGCTGCCGGCGTTAAAGCCACTCAGACGGGTTGGTTCAGCAAAGATAACCTGCCGGAAGAGTTGAACTTCAAGCCGGTTGCCGACGCTATCTTTAACGGCGGTCTGGTAGGTGAAAACGGCGCGCCGGGCATCAACTCTGACATCATCACCGTAGACGGCGACCGCGCATTCGTGCTGCGCATCAGCGAGCACAAACCGGAAGCGGTGAAACCGTTGGCAGATGTTCAGGAACAAGTTAAGGCATTGGTTCAGCACAACAAAGCTGAACAACAGGCGAAAGTGGATGCTGAGAAACTGCTGGTTGATTTGAAAGCCGGCAAAGGTGCGGAAGCTATGCAGGCTGCCGGTCTGAAATTTGGCGAGCCGAAAACCTTAAGCCGTTCCGGTCGTGACCCGATTAGCCAGGCGGCGTTTGCACTGCCACTGCCAGCGAAAGACAAACCGAGCTACGGTATGGCGACCGATATGCAAGGTAATGTGGTTCTGCTGGCGCTGGATGAAGTGAAACAAGGTTCAATGCCGGAAGATCAGAAAAAAGCGATGGTGCAGGGTATCACCCAGAACAACGCACAAATCGTCTTTGAAGCTCTGATGAGTAACCTGCGTAAAGAGGCGAAAATCAAAATTGGCGATGCGCTGGAACAGCAATAATCCTGAAGCCGCCTCGCAAAAAAATGCGTTGCAGCTGTAACAAGAAAAGGTCGCTTTCGCGGCCTTTTCCATTTCTGAACATTGCCATTTGTTTACTGTTTTCACTGCCGTTAAGGTGATTCCACTGTTAACAAACAAGGAGAAAACAGTATGAAACACGGAATTAAAGCACTGCTCATTACCCTGTCCCTGGCCTGTGCCGGAATGTCTCATAGCGCGCTGGCGGCAGCTTCTGTGGCGAAACCGACGGCGGTAGAAACCAAAGCGGAAGCTCCTGCAGCACAAAGTAAAGCAGCAGTACCGGCGAAAGCCAGTGACGAAGAAGGCACCCGGGTCAGCATTAATAATGCCAGCGCGGAAGAGCTAGCCCGCGCGATGAATGGCGTTGGCCTGAAGAAAGCGCAGGCGATTGTCAGTTATCGCGAAGAGTACGGTCCGTTTAAAACTGTGGAGGATCTAAAGCAGGTGCCGGGGATGGGCAATTCGCTGGTGGAACGTAATCTGGCGGTATTAACCCTGTAATTAATTTGCATAGTGGCAATTTTTTGCCAGACTGAAGAGGTCATACCAGTTATGACCTCTGTACTTATAACAACAACGTAAGGTTATTGCGCTATGCAAACACAAATCAAAGTTCGTGGATATCATCTCGACGTTTACCAGCACGTCAACAACGCCCGCTACCTTGAATTTCTCGAAGAAGCCCGCTGGGATGGGTTGGAAAATAGCGACAGTTTTCAGTGGATGACGGCCCATAACATCGCCTTCGTCGTGGTCAATATCAATATTAACTATCGTCGCCCAGCGGTATTAAGTGACCTGTTAACTATTACCAGTCAGTTGCAGCAATTAAACGGTAAAAGCGGCATCTTAAGCCAGGTCATTACACTGGAGCCGGAAGGGCAGGTGGTAGCGGATGCGCTTATTACGTTTGTTTGTATTGATCTTAAAACGCAGAAAGCATTAGCTCTGGAAGGGGAATTGCGCGAAAAGCTGGAGCAGATGGTTAAGTAAACGTTTTGTGGTGCCGGATGCTCAAGCCGCATCCGGCGACACCCGGAATAATTACCTCAACCCGGTTTTCTGCTTCATCGCTGCCATCACCGTCGGTTTATCGGCCAGATAATGATTCAAACCGTTGGCGCGTAAATTACATGCCGCACAATGACCGCAACCGTCGCCTTTAATGCCGTTATAGCAGGTCAACGTTTCGTTACGGACTAAATCCAGTTTGCCGTAATAATCTGCCAGCGCCCAGGTTTCCGCTTTATCAATCCACATCAGCGGCGTTTCAAAACGAATATCTTTCGCCATGCCCAAACTGACGGCATGGTTTAGTGCTTTCACAAACTCATCGCGGCAATCCGGGTAGCCGGAGAAATCCGTTTCACAGACGCCGGTAATTACGGCTTCTGCTTTTACCTGATACGCATATATTGCCGCCAGCGTCAGGAACAAAATATTACGCCCTGGGACAAACGTATTCGGGATGCCATCGGCTTCAGGTTCATAATCAGGCACCGGAATGCTGTCACGTGTCAGGCTGCTGACCGCCAGCTCGTTGAGCAGCGTTACATCAAGAACCTTATGCGCGCGTGCTCCCAGTTTCAGCGCCAGTTCGCGTGCCACGTCGATTTCTGCGCGATGTCGCTGACCGTAATCGAACGTCACGCAATGGACTTCATCATATTGTTGTAATGCCTGCACCAGACAGGTGGTGGAATCCTGGCCTCCACTGAACACAACGACAGCACGTTTCATAGATAATCCTGCTTGAACAATAAAAGCGTTATGGTAACGCCTGCGATTAACCCGGACCAGCTATTCATTGCGACGGCGCGGGAAGCCAGGCTTCGGTAAATTCAAACCAGCCGCGCGGTGTCAGTCGCACACCGTTCACGCCGGGAGGGGCACTAATGCGATAGTGATAGTTGAACAGCGGCGTCAGCGTCGCGTCTGCCATTAACTGGCTAAAAACCGCTTTCAGGGCATTAAATCGGTTTTCCTCATCAGGCATTACTTGCACCGCGTCCAGCGTCGATTGCAGATGTGCATATGCTGGAGCGTCGAAAACATGTGGCCATAGTGGATCGCAACGTAGCCATTGCTCCAGAGTATATTCCGGTGCTTCGCCAATTAATCTGTCGCCCATCATGAGGTCTGCGTGTGCCAGTAGGGTCGTGTCGTCCCAGTTTTTTGCGTTATGAAAAATAATTGTGAGTTCACAGCCTTCCGCTGCCAGTGTCGCCTGTAGGCGTTCTGCCATGGTATGAAGTTCTATCGGTAAGTGATAAACCAGCGTCAAGGTTTTCGGTAGTTTGACTTCATCCGGTACTTGCCAGTGCGGAATAGTCCAGCCTGGCAGTAATGCATGACTGGCGGTGATCAGGTTTTCTCCGACTTCTAACGTTTGTAATAAACCGGATTGATGAATAATGGAGATCACTTTTCGCGCCTGCCAGAGGGAGAGTCGGGGACTTTTGCGCAACGTTAAATAGCAAAAACCTAAACTGATGCCACTACTGACCTGGCTGACCCGTTGCAGCTCCTCCGGTTTGCCGATGGTGATTTGCACGGGATGCCGACAACTGGTTCCCAAATCTTTTTCGAAAAGCGGCGGAGTTATCCAGTACTCAACCGCTTTAAGCAGCGGATGACGCAAATGGTAATAATCATGGCTCTCCAGGCGCACCAGCTCCGCTGTGAATTGTGTTAAGCGAAAAGGACCAGTGCCGATCAGTGGGAATTGCGGATGCGCCAGATGGCTGCAATAGCTCGCCAGCCGGTGCGCAAGCCAGTAATCGGGGCGATGTAAAAAGAAGGTCAGACACTGCGGATGGGTGACCTCAATACGCTTCACGCTAATAAATAATTGATCCAGTGCTGGCAGTTGTAACAGCATCAATAATCGCTGGTGTAAGTGTGAGGCTTTTACTGCATCGCCGTTATGCCAGTGTAGGGTTGAACGAAGATAAAAGTCCCAGCGTAACCCGTCAGTAGAGGTTTCCCAGTGATGCGCTAAATCGCCAATCGGGCGCTGAGTATTATTATCGAAGCGGGTCAGGCCGGAAAATATCTGCCCGGCGAGATGCTGCTCGGCACGGCCGGGCAAAAAGCCTGGTTGTAGCGGTTCGAGCGGGCGATAGTAGGGAATACGCAACGTGGGTGTATCGTTTTGCCATTGTCCGCCCATAAACGGCTGTAACAGAGTGCGCAGCTCACCTGGGGCCAGTTGCGCCAGCTCCAGCACATCTTGCTGCTTTCCGGTTTCCAGTGCCTGTTCCATCATCGCATTGCGTAGCGATTCCGGCGTGACCAGAAAGCGTAATTGTCCGCGCTTTCCGCGTCCTGACTGCGCCTGCCACTCCAGCCATCCCGCCTCCTGTGCCTGACGCAACAGCGTACGAACATGGCGTTCGCTGCAAAAACAGCGTTCGGCCAGTTCGCTGACGGTGACGGTTTGCGGCTTTCCGGCGGAAGGTTGCCACAGACGTTGATACTGGTTAAGACGGTTGAGCAATCGCATATAAACTCGGAACAATATTATTTAACTATTCACTATTACTTCCGTATATATCAGGTGATACTCAATCACCATTAACCGTGTCACAGAGTGGAGAAAGAAATGGCTCGTCTGGCAGCATTTGATATGGATGGCACTTTATTGATGCCTGACCATCATTTAGGTGAGAAAACCCTCTCTACTTTGGCGCGACTGCGTGAACGCGACATTACCCTCACTTTTGCCACGGGGCGTCATGCGCTGGAGATGCAGCATATTCTCGGGGCGCTATCGCTGGATGCGTATTTGATTACCGGCAACGGAACGCGCGTGCATTCTCTGGAAGGTGAACTTTTACATCGTGATGATTTACCTGCGGATGTCGCGGAGCTGGTGCTGTATCAGCAATGGGATACCCGAGCCAGCATGCATATCTTCAATGACGACGGTTGGTTTACCGGGAAAGAGATCCCTGCGTTGTTGCAGGCATTTGTCTATAGCGGTTTTCGTTATCAGATAATCGATGTCAAAAAAATGCCACTCGGCAGCGTCACCAAGATCTGCTTCTGTGGCGATCACGACGATCTTACACGCTTGCAGATCCAGCTATACGAAGCATTAGGCGAGCGTGCACATTTGTGTTTTTCCGCCACGGATTGCCTCGAAGTGCTGCCGGTGGGCTGCAATAAAGGCGCTGCATTGACGGTGCTGACCCAACATTTAGGTTTATCGTTGCGCGATTGCATGGCCTTTGGTGATGCGATGAACGATCGCGAAATGTTAGGCAGCGTCGGTAGCGGATTTATTATGGGCAATGCGATGCCGCAACTGCGCGCGGAGCTCCCGCATTTACCGGTGATTGGACATTGCCGAAATCAGGCTGTCTCTCACTATTTGACGCACTGGCTGGACTATCCACATCTACCTTATTCCCCCGAATAACGAGATCCCTTCCAGCACCGGGCAATTGCCCGGTTTTTTTTGCGTTGAATTTGTCATTTTGTGCCGTGGTGTTTAAACCGCACAGAATAAATTGTCGTGATTTCACCTTTAAAATAAAATTAAAAGAGAAAAAAATTCTCTGTGGAAGGGCTATGTTAGATAAAATTGACCGTAAGCTGCTGGCCTTACTGCAGCAGGATTGCACCCTCTCTTTGCAGGCACTGGCTGAAGCCGTTAATCTGACAACCACCCCTTGCTGGAAGCGCCTGAAACGGCTGGAGGACGACGGTATCCTTATCGGCAAAGTCGCCCTGCTGGATCCGGAAAAAATAGGCCTCGGCCTGACCGCTTTTGTGCTGATAAAAACGCAACATCACAGCAGCGAATGGTATTGCCGCTTTGTCACGGTGGTTACCGAAATGCCAGAAGTGCTGGGGTTCTGGCGCATGGCTGGTGAATACGATTATCTGATGCGCGTCCAGGTTGCCGACATGAAACGCTACGACGAGTTTTATAAGCGTCTGGTAAACAGCGTGCCGGGGCTGTCGGACGTCACTTCCAGCTTCGCGATGGAACAGATTAAATACACCACTTCTTTACCCATCGAATAAATATCCAGAATCAAGTCAGGACACAACGCGTGCGATTATTTGCTCAATTAAGCTGGTATTTCCGTCGGGAATGGCGTCGCTATCTCGGGGCTGTCGCCTTGCTTGTCATTATCGCGATGCTGCAACTGGTTCCGCCAAAAGTGGTTGGTATTGTTGTCGATGGCGTGACAGAACAACACTTTACTACCGGGCAGATCCTGATGTGGATCGCCACCATGGTGCTGATTGCCGTTGTGGTTTATCTCCTGCGTTACGTCTGGCGCGTATTGCTGTTTGGTGCGTCTTATCAACTGGCTGTTGAACTGCGTGAAGATTATTACCGTCAGCTAAGCCGGCAGCATCCTGAGTTTTACCTGCGTCATCGCACGGGTGATCTCATGGCTCGTGCGACCAATGACGTCGATCGCGTCGTGTTTGCCGCCGGAGAAGGGGTGCTGACGCTGGTGGATTCACTGGTGATGGGCTGCGCTGTGTTGATTATGATGTCTACGCAAATTAGCTGGCAGTTGACCTTATTTGCCCTGTTGCCGATGCCAGTGATGGCGATCATGATCAAGCGCAACGGCGATGCCTTGCATGAACGCTTTAAGCTGGCACAGGCGGCGTTTTCTAGTCTTAATGACCGCACCCAGGAAAGCCTCACCAGTATCCGCATGATCAAAGCCTTTGGTCTGGAAGATCGCCAGTCGGCGTTATTTGCCGCGGATGCCGAAGATACCGGCAAAAAAAACATGCGGGTGGCGCGTATTGATGCTCGTTTCGACCCGACCATCTATATCGCGATTGGTATGGCGAACTTGCTGGCGATTGGCGGCGGTAGTTGGATGGTGGTGCAGGGCAGTTTAACGCTGGGCCAGCTCACCAGTTTTATGATGTATTTAGGTCTGATGATTTGGCCAATGCTGGCGCTGGCATGGATGTTTAACATTGTGGAACGTGGTAGTGCTGCATACAGCCGTATTCGCGCGATGCTGGCGGAAGCGCCGGTGGTGAACGATGGTAGCGAACCCGTGCCGGAAGGGCGTGGCGAACTGGATGTAAATATTCGCCAGTTTACGTATCCGCAGACTGACCATCCTGCGCTGGAAAACGTCAATTTCGCTCTGAAACCCGGTCAGATGCTGGGTATTTGCGGGCCGACTGGTTCCGGCAAAAGTACCCTGTTGTCGCTCATTCAACGTCATTTCGACGTCAGCGAGGGGGATATTCGCTTTCATGATATTCCTCTGACGAAGTTACAACTCGATAGCTGGCGTAGCCGCCTGGCGGTGGTCAGCCAGACGCCATTCCTTTTTTCTGACACCGTGGCAAATAACATCGCGCTGGGTTGCCCGAATGCCACCCAGCAAGAGATTGAGCATGTCGCGCGGTTAGCCAGCGTACATGACGATATTTTGCGTTTACCGCAAGGTTACGATACAGAGGTGGGCGAGCGCGGCGTGATGCTTTCCGGCGGGCAAAAACAGCGTATCTCTATTGCTCGTGCGTTATTAGTCAACGCGGAAATCCTCATCCTTGATGATGCGCTTTCGGCGGTGGACGGACGCACAGAGCACCAGATCCTGCATAACCTGCGTCAGTGGGGACAGGGAAGAACGGTAATCATCAGTGCCCATCGCCTTTCTGCACTGACGGAAGCCAGTGAAATTATTGTGATGCAGCACGGACATATCGCCCAGCGTGGCAATCATGATGTGCTGGCGCAACAAAGCGGCTGGTATCGCGATATGTATCGCTATCAACAACTGGAGGCGGCGCTCGACGACGCTCCGGAAATTCGCGAGGAGGCCGTCGATGCGTAGTTTTAGCCAACTGTGGCCGACTCTCAAGCGCCTGTTAGCGTACGGTTCACCGTGGCGTAAACCGTTGGGGATTGCGGTCCTGATGATGTGGGTTGCGGCGGCGGCAGAAGTCAGTGGGCCGCTGCTTATCAGCTATTTTATCGACAATATGGTAGCGAAAAATAACCTGCCGTTGAAAGTGGTTGCAGGGCTGGCTGCGGCGTATGTTGGGCTACAACTGTTTGCCGCCGGGCTACATTACGCGCAGTCGCTGCTGTTTAATCGGGCGGCAGTAGGCGTAGTGCAACAGTTGCGTACCGACGTGATGGATGCTGCGTTACGCCAGCCATTAAGCGAGTTTGATACCCAACCCGTCGGGCAGGTGATTTCCCGCGTCACTAATGACACTGAAGTGATCCGCGATCTCTACGTTACCGTAGTGGCAACTGTCCTGCGTAGCGCCGCACTGGTGGGCGCGATGCTGGTGGCGATGTTCAGCCTCGACTGGCGAATGGCGCTGGTGGCGATAATGATTTTCCCGGTGGTGCTGGTGGTAATGGTGATATACCAGCGTTACAGCACGCCGATTGTCCGCCGTGTGCGCGCCTATCTGGCGGATATCAACGACGGCTTTAACGAAATCATCAATGGCATGAGCGTTATCCAGCAGTTCCGTCAGCAGGCGCGATTTGGCGAACGTATGGGGGAGGCCAGTCGTTCACACTATATGGCGAGGATGCAAACCCTGCGCCTCGACGGTTTTCTGCTGCGTCCGCTGCTGAGTCTGTTTTCATCGCTCATTCTTTGTGGCTTGTTGATGCTGTTTGGCTTCTCCGCTAGCGGCACCATTGAAGTGGGCGTGCTGTATGCGTTTATCAGCTATCTTGGGCGACTTAACGAACCATTAATCGAACTGACCACGCAACAGGCGATGCTGCAACAGGCTGTTGTTGCTGGTGAGCGCGTGTTTGAACTGATGGACGGACCGCGCCAGCAATATGGCAATGATGATCGCCCGTTACAGAGTGGCACCATCGAAGTCGATAACGTGTCATTTGCTTATCGCGATGACAATCTGGTGCTAAAGAACATTAATCTCTCTGTGCCTTCGCGTAACTTTGTGGCACTGGTCGGGCATACCGGCAGTGGCAAAAGCACCCTCGCCAGTTTATTGATGGGCTATTACCCGCTAACGGAAGGTGAGATTCGCCTTGATGGTCGTCCATTAAGTTCGCTAAGTCACAGCGCGCTGCGCCAGGGCGTGGCAATGGTGCAGCAAGATCCGGTGGTGCTGGCGGATACCTTCCTCGCCAACGTGACGCTGGGGCGTGATATCTCCGAAGAACGCGTCTGGCAGGCGCTGGAAACCGTGCAACTGGCGGAGCTGGCGCGCAGCATGAGTGATGGTATTTATACGCCGCTGGGCGAGCAGGGGAATAATCTCTCCGTCGGGCAAAAGCAACTGCTGGCACTGGCACGCGTGTTGGTGGAGACGCCGCAAATCCTGATCCTTGATGAGGCAACCGCCAGCATTGACTCCGGTACTGAACAGGCGATTCAACATGCTCTGGCGGCTGTGCGTGAACATACCACGCTGGTGGTGATTGCTCACCGCTTATCGACCATTGTTGATGCCGACACCATTCTGGTGCTTCATCGTGGGCAAGCCGTGGAGCAGGGCACTCACCAGCAACTGCTGGCGGCCCAGGGACGCTACTGGCAGATGTATCAACTGCAACTTGCGGGCGAAGAGCTGGCAGCCAGCGTGCGTGAAGAAGAATCATTGAGCGCCTGAATAGCGCAATATTTCATCGTTGGTGCAAAAATGTAACGCACTGTGCACTGTCATAGTGCGTTTTCATTTTCAATCTTTTTAACTTCCTGCTCTCTTTCTCGTTTTTCATTTCTGGCACACCGTTTGCAATACCTTCTTCGTGTAGCAGAACCATTACCGAATTCTGACCGGAGGGGATCTATGAAGCTGGTGACCGTGATAATCAAACCATTCAAGCTGGAAGACGTTCGTGAAGCGTTATCTTCCATTGGTATTCAGGGCCTGACCGTCACCGAAGTGAAAGGTTTCGGGCGTCAGAAAGGGCATGCCGAGCTGTACCGGGGGGCGGAATACAGCGTCAACTTCCTGCCAAAAGTAAAAATTGATGTGGCGATTGCTGATGACCAACTCGATGAAGTGATCGATATCGTCAGTAAGGCGGCTTACACCGGAAAAATTGGCGACGGCAAAATCTTCGTCGCTGAATTGCAACGCGTCATTCGTATTCGTACCGGCGAAGCCGACGAAGCGGCGCTGTAATCTCTGGCACACAGCAACAGGAACGAAAAATGAAGATAGCGACAATAAAAACTGGGCTTGCTTCACTGGCGATGCTGCCGGGACTGGTAATGGCTGCACCTGCGGTGGCCGATAAAGCCGACAATGCGTTTATGATGATCTGTACTGCGCTGGTGCTGTTTATGACTATTCCGGGGATTGCCCTGTTTTACGGTGGGTTGATTCGCGGCAAAAACGTGCTGTCGATGCTGACGCAGGTGACGGTGACGTTTGCACTGGTCTGTATTCTCTGGGTGGTTTACGGTTACTCGCTGGCGTTTGGTGAGGGCAACAACTTCTTCGGCAACATTAACTGGCTGATGCTGAAAAACATCGAACTGACGGCGGTGATGGGCAGCATTTATCAGTATATCCACGTAGCGTTTCAGGGATCGTTTGCCTGCATTACCGTAGGCTTGATAGTTGGGGCGCTGGCGGAACGAATCCGCTTCTCAGCTGTGTTGATTTTCGTGGTGGTATGGCTGACGCTCTCTTACATTCCAATTGCGCATATGGTGTGGGGCGGTGGTTTGCTGGCTTCTCACGGTGCGCTGGATTTCGCGGGTGGCACGGTGGTGCACATTAACGCCGCAATCGCCGGTCTGGTGGGCGCGTATCTGATAGGAAAACGCGTGGGCTTCGGTAAAGAGGCGTTTAAACCGCACAACCTGCCGATGGTCTTCACCGGGACTGCCATTCTCTATATCGGTTGGTTTGGCTTTAACGCCGGGTCAGCGGGCACGGCGAATGAAATCGCGGCACTGGCATTTGTGAATACTGTGGTCGCAACGGCGGCGGCAATTCTTGGCTGGATCTTCGGTGAATGGGCGCTGCGTGGTAAGCCTTCTCTGCTGGGTGCGTGTTCTGGCGCGATTGCCGGTCTGGTCGGCGTGACGCCAGCCTGCGGCTACATTGGGGTTGGCGGCGCGTTGATTATCGGCGTGGTAGCTGGTCTGGCGGGCTTGTGGGGCGTTACCATGCTCAAACGCTTGCTGCGGGTGGATGATCCCTGCGATGTCTTCGGTGTGCACGGCGTTTGTGGCATTGTCGGCTGTATCATGACCGGGATTTTTGCCGCCAGCTCGCTGGGCGGCGTGGGCTTCGCTGAAGGTGTGACGATGGGTCATCAGTTGCTGGTACAGCTGGAAAGCATCGCCATTACGATCGTCTGGTCCGGTGTGGTGGCATTTATCGGCTACAAACTGGCGGATCTGACGGTTGGCCTGCGTGTGCCGGAAGAACAAGAGCGAGAAGGGCTGGACGTCAACAGTCACGGCGAGAATGCCTATAACGCGTAACAAGCACTGCAAAAAACAGCCGGACGGTTTTCACCTCCGGCTATTTTTTTAATTGTGATTACGCATCACCCCTTCCTGAACGGTCGAGGCAACCAGTACGCCGTCCTGGGTATAAAACTCACCGCGCACAAAGCCGCGTGCGCTGGACGCCGAGGTGCTCTCCACGCTATACAGCAGCCATTCATTCAAATTAAACGGGCGATGGAACCACATGGAATGGTCGATGGTGGCAATCTGAATCCCCGGTTCGAGAAAACCGATGCCGTGCGGCTGTAGAGCTACCGGCAGGAAGTTAAGATCAGAAGCGTAACCGAGAAGATACTGATGAACGCGCAGATCATCCGGCACGCTACCATTTGCGCGGATCCACACCTGACGATGTGGTTCTGCGACGTGACCTTTCAGTGGGTTATGAAACTCCACCGGACGGACTTCCAGCGGACGATCGCAGATGAATTTATCTTTCAGCACTGGCGGCAGCAGGTGCGCCAGCGACTGGGCGATTTGCGTTTCCGAAGGCAGGCCATCAGGCGCTGGCGCGGACGGCATTGTTTTTTGATGTTCGAAACCCGCTTCTGGTGCCTGGAAAGAGGCCGTCATATAAAAAATCGGTTTGCCGTTTTGAATAGCAGCAACCCGGCGGGCGCTGAAGCTGTTACCGTCACGCAGCGTTTCGACATCATAAATAATCGGCTTCTTACTATCGCCAGGGCGAAGAAAGTAGCTGTGAAACGAATGTACCAGCCGCTCTTCAGGGACGGTCTCTTTTGCAGCATACAAGGCCTGACCCACGACCTGGCCGCCAAATACCTGGCGTAAACCTAAATCTTCACTCTGGCCGCGAAAGAGTCCTTCCTCAATTTTTTCCAGATTTAACAATGTCAGTAAATTTTTTAGCGCCTGACTCATATAACTCTCCAGTAACAAAGCTGCCGCAGCAAGCCAAAGTGAGTTGAGTATAACGCAAATTTGCCACTGGTCCGATGGGTGCAATGGTCTGAATTACGGGCTAATTACAGGCAGAAATGCGTGATGTGTGCCACACTTGTTGACGTTACTATTTTGTTAACCACTCTTCCGGCGAGGAAAGTTAGCCCGCTGGTGCATTGATAATAAGGAGAAGTGAATGAAACTCGTGCACATGGCCAGTGGTTTAGCGGTTGCGATTGCGTTGGCGGCTTGCGCAGATAAAAGCGCGGATATTCAGACGCCAGCACCGGCTGCAAATACGTCTATTTCAGCAACTCAACAACCTGCTATCCAGCAACCGAATGTCTCCGGTACCGTCTGGATCCGTCAGAAAGTCGCACTGCCGCCTGATGCTGTGCTGACCGTGACACTTTCTGACGCGTCGTTAGCCGATGCACCGTCAAAAGTGCTGGCGCAGAAAGCGGTGCGTACTGAAGGTAAACAGTCACCATTCAGCTTTGTTCTGCCATTTAACCCGGCAGATGTTCAGCCGAACGCGCGTATTCTGTTGAGTGCGGCGATTACCGTGAATGACAAACTGGTATTTATCACCGATACCGTTCAGCCGGTGATCAACCAGGGCGGAACTAAAGCCGACCTGACATTGGTGCCGGTGCAGCAAACCGCCGTGCCGGTTCAGGCCAGCGGTGGCGCAACGACTACCGTACCTTCGACTTCACCAACTCAGGTGAATCCGTCTTCGGCAGTTCCAGCTCCTACGCAATATTAAGCGACGTTAACCCTCTCCGCCCGGAGAGGGTTAGTAGTTCCAGCGATAACGCTGCAAGTCGATTTGCCCGCTTCCCGATACCATCACACCTTCTGCCAGTAATGCCTGTCGCTGACGCTGTAAATCCGGTCCGGTTAGCGAAATTGTGCCGTGGCGATTAACCACCCGGTGCCAGGGTAAGGTGCTGCCTTCAGGGAGACGCTTTAACACACCGCCCACCTGGCGCGCGGCGCGGGGCGATCCCGCCAGTTTCGCCACATCACCGTAAGTGGTTACATAGCCTTCGGGAATAGCGGCGACGATTTGCCAGACGCGTTGGGGAAATGAATCTTCTTTTTCCATCTTTTCTTCCTGAGGTAATTTTTCAGCATAATCTGGAAAAACGCCCGAGTGAAGCCGCATTGCGCAAGAAACCAGCATCTGGCACGCAATGGGTTGCAATTAGCCGGGGCAGCAGTGATAATGCGCCTGCGCGTTGGTTCTCAACGCTCTCAATGGGGGCTCTGTTGGTTCTCCCGCAACGCTACTCTGTTTACCAGGTCAGGTCCGGAAGGAAGCAGCCAAGGCAGATGACGCGTGTGCCGGGATGTAGCTGGCAGGGCCCCCACCCATTTCATGGTAAGTACTTGATAGATAATGTCTAAAGTACTGAAATATCTCCTCCATAGCCTTAGTGGTACAAAAACTGTGTATCACCAGTAGGCTGCACGATGTCCCTTATGCTCTCCCGTCATGGGATCTGGTACTACCGGAAAGTTAACGTTTTACCCTGTGGTAAACGCCGCGAGTTTCGTCGCTCCTTAGGTACTCGTTCAAAGACTGAAGCGATGAAGCGTTCCTTACGTTTCGCAGATCGTCCTTGGCTGATTACTGAAACCGCCACGACTACAATCGATTTGAATCAATCCCCTCAATCAGACTTGTCGCTTAGCGAGCTAAAACTACATGCGGAGCAGTACGTTGAGTTTAAAAGCCGTGACGTTTGTGAAAGGGAAGTTTCTTCTATCAAACGCTGTATTGATAAGTACTTTAGCTTCACTGATCAGGTGTTTAAGCGTAGTAGGGCTGCTGAATTCATTAGCGGCCTGGATGTCGCGGTTCCTACAAAGAACAAATATGTTAAGAAAATCAGTGGGTTTTTCCGATGGCTGAAACACCGTAGTGACTATAATTTTCAAAATCCCTTTGAGGGATTGCTCCAAAAGGATCGCGAGCCAGTTTCCCAAAAGCGAGAGGCATATACCTCTGCTCAGGTCAGATGCTTGGAGAATGGGATCAGTGCCTTACCTGATTGGAAGAGATGGATTATTTTGCTTGGTCGGTTTACGGGGATGAGGGCTAACGAAATTTGTCAACTATATCATGGTGATATATTAAAAAATGAAGGAAGGTGGTGCATCAGGATTGATGAGCGTCATGATGGTCAGGTGGTCAAAACGGGGAACAGTAAACGTACAATACCAATTCATAACAAATTGATAGATATTGGATTTTTGGACTATGTACAGAAACAGAAGGGTAGACTGTTCCCGCAGTTAACTTTTTATAAAGGATCATACAGCCACTACTTCACCCGCTGGTTTAGCGGTTACCGCAAAAAATTAGGGGTTCCAGAGTTTCATTCACTGCGACATTACATTGCCACTCAGTTAAAAAATGCTGGTGTAGTGGAGCATTATGCTGCTGCATTCTTAGGACATGCAGATAATTCAATCACATACAGAAGATATGGTAAGTCAGTCGCGGTATCTCAACTATATGATCTATTAGAACATATTTGATTCGTACTAAGCAGCCTCTTCGCTGAGAGCCTGCTTAGTGACGGGAGAGCATAAGGGACATCGTGCAGCCTACTGGTGATACACAGTTTTTGTACCACTAAGGCTATGGAGGAGATATTTCAGTACTTTAGACATTATCTATCAAGTACTTACCATGAAATGGGTGGGGGCCCTGCCATCAGCCATTAGTACTAAATTGTGTTGGTTAATCAATTGGTTATAGTGGTAGTACTACAACAGTACTGTACCACTCTCGATAGTACCGTCCAGCACAAAATCTTGCAAGTTAACGTGTCATCAGGGTTGGGGACATGACATGTACTTTTCGAAATTTATAGTGTCGGAAGTGCTTACCCGATGTACATAAAAAAGGGGCTACAAGCCCCTTATTCAGTTACTTCTTATCCTTTGGTGGACAAGGATCGTTACCATGAGAATCTTTTTTTGCGATCCTGCCATCCTTGTTATGGATCACAAGCTCACTTTTTTGATTTGTAGCAATCCCTCTTGCAGCGTCCACCGCAGATTGCTTTGTTGAGTGAACGGAGGTCGCTTTACTGTTTCCTGACCCCTTAACAGCCCAACCTCCATCATGAGGAACAACATGCTGATCTTTACCCATTATCGAACCCTCTATTTCCATGGAAACATCAGCATATAGCGACAAAATCAACCACTCAATACCACATATTGTGTTTAAATTGATTTTCATCACAAAAGTGAATAGATATCGAAAGGATTCGTTCACCACGAAACTGTAAGTACCCTTCCTTAACCCTATGCCACTATATTCGTTAACAATCTGGCAGTGCTGGCTTACTCTGTCCTTTATTACCCACTATTCTTCTGTAATGGATGAGTTTTTAGCTACCTTTGCGATAGTAGCCCTTGAACAACCGATCAAAGCCTGAATTTTGCTCCAGCTTTTACCGTCAGAAAGTAGTTCTTGTACTTTATGATGCAAGCTCTCATCGACTGGACGACCACGATACTTTTTCTCTCTCTTGGCCTTTTCAATACCCTGCTTTTGTCGTCTGCGGCGATCTTCATAGTCCTTGCGACTGATTGCCGCCAGCATATCGAGCATCATAGAATTCATTGCTTCAAACATACGAGCGGTGAACTCATCCTGAACATGCAAAAGCTGATGGCTCGTAGGCAAATCTAACGATACAACCCTGATCCCTTTAGATTCGATGAGTCCTCGTAAGGTTTTCCAGTCCTCTGCGGTAAGTCGGCTTATACGATCTATTTGCTCACAGAGCAGAATATCGCCACGTTCCGCGATATCTAAGAGTAAAAACAATTGAGGCCGCTGTAGACTTGCTCCTGATTCATTTTCCTTAAAGTACTTTGATATTTTCAGATCATGTGAATGAGCAAATGCCTCTAACTCTATCAATGCTCTATCCGCATCTTGCTCTTTCGTCGATGCTCTTAGATATGCCCATACACGCATGACAATCACCATCAGTCTGTTTTATATGGTTCATTATATGCAGTCTGTTTTAAGTTGTAAAATCCATTTAATGAACCATTTTGAATGAAGATCTGTGCAGGTCTGCTTGAGGTATACTAAAAGTAAACTAATCTACTTCCGCGAACTTACCCAACGTTTTGTTAAGCTAACATCCTTATGTTAATGTCTCGCGTGAGGCAATTAACTGCAATATTATAACACATCATTCATAATCATTGACTTTTCTTGAGAATCATCTTATTGATATAATTTGAAAAGGATATTTTTATGTCAAGCATGCGATTAGTATTATTAGCAGCCTCAGCGAAACGTAAACACTATTGCCTTGCAGGAAGAAAATGGCACGAGGATGAAACCCATTTATGGATACGACCTGTTGGGAACAGTCTTCCTGACGATAACGATGCTCTAACGACAAGAGAAATTCAGTTTAAAGATTATAGAATACCTCAAGTACTTGATGTAGTTGACGTTCATTTATTACGAAAAGCTAATCATCCTGTACAGGCCGAGAACTTTCTCATCGACACTTCGTTTCGATGGAAAAAAGTAGGTACTCTTCCCGTCAATAAGCTCGACCAATTTGTTGAATACCCTGACACTCTTTGGTTCAATCCTCAGCAACATTATGGGGTGAATGACTGCTTTCCTTCTCAGTTAATTAATGGTCAGACTAATAGTCTGTATTTTATTATCATTGAGGATTTAGTTATTCGTGTAAGCCATTCCTCCTACAATGGACGTAAACGCTATCATGGGTTGTTTGAATACAATCAAATAAATTATAAAATTTCCATTACTGACACAATTATATATTCAACTTATGGTCAGAAAGAGGATGGAGATTACCATTATGGAAAATGTTATGCTACATTAAGCATGGCCCCTTTCAGTGAACGTAATGAATGTTATAAATTTTTAGCAGCTTTAATTAAAATACAGGATTAAATATGAAAGTATATTCAATTGGGTTTACTGAAAAAACTGCTGAAAAGTTTTTTACACTTATCCAGTCACAGCCTAGTATTAAAAACTTAGTTGATGTGCGGTTGAATAACGTTTCTCAGCTATCTGGATTTGCCAAGAAGAATGATCTTAAATATTTCTTAAAAGAACTATGCAATGTTAACTATGTACATGTCCCGGAATTGGCCCCAACTAAGGAGATGTTAAATCCATACAAAAAAGGGAACATTTCATGGGAGGTGTATGAGGATAACTTCTTGAATTTAATGGCAAAAAGAAACATTGAACGTATTGATAAATCTTTGATTGAAAATAGTTGCTTGCTTTGCAGTGAACATAAACCGCATCACTGCCACCGTCGCCTTGTGATAGAATACTTGAACAAGCATTGGGATACTGATTTTGAGGTTAAGCACTTAATATGATAAAAGTACTGATAATGTACCATCCAAAATTTGCATCTGCTGGTAAGTTTGAAAGAAAACTTACGAAGATACTTTCAACACTTGATAATTACCAAATTCTTTACTTTGATGATCCAGCAAACCTCATCACTAATTTCTTCGATTCAAAATTATTAAAACTTCTTGGTGATAATGTACTTGATAGTGTTGTTCAAGATGAAAAACTAACTCATGCAGTTATTTTTGACTCTACATATTCTCCGAAGTTCACAACTATTAAATCATCTCTTTCGGAGGTGATACCAGTCCGATACATTCAAGATAAAATAACTTTTGTCTCAAATAAAGACAAAGGTGAGCATTTTGATACTTATATTGGTCGTGGAACTTTGTGGGGAAATCCGTATGCAATAGGTCAAGATGGTGACCGTGATGAAGTTATCCGAAAATTTGCTTATGATTTTAGCCGTAATTTTTTACGTGGTGGAGATGATTTTAATGAAAAGCTGAAACTTTTAAGAGGGCATACTTTAGGCTGTCATTGTAAACCATACGCATGCCACGGGGATGTTCTTGCTGAATATCTTAATAAGTTAGATGATGGTGAATAAATACTAAATTACTCATATTTTACACCGGTACTGACTCATAAAGCTCCCTTTGCACACTCCAAACACCCCATCCCTTCTAGTACTTCAATAATTCAGTATCAAATACTCCTTATCAGATAACCCTCGAACAGTACTTTTTTGATATTCATGATCAGTGCAGGGAATGAATCTGCGTGACCATCACGACAATCCTTCCTTCTAATGCACGGAGGGAATATCTAAAAGAGATTTTTGATCGTTCAGATTTTAGGCAATGCCGGGTGAGTGGAAAGTTCGGTACTGAGATCTAAGTACACGGCGTTTGGTCGGTGGGGTTGAAGCGGATCAGGTGAACGAGATTTTAATTCAGGCGGAAAAAAAAAGCCTGTATTTTTATCTGAGTAAACGATCCCTTTAGATTTTTTGCCAAAAATCGGGAGGCATGGCTTTTAATTATTTTGCGACCTAATGGCCAGTACTTTTAGCGAGGACGAAAAAGCGATTGACGTGCGGCACGAATCCGTCATGGAAATCCAGTTCTATTCACTTGTTATGTCAAAATACAAGCCAAACTTTGTTCATTTACTCCAAAGTGTACTCAGTTTACTCTTAATCTCATCAGTAATTGCTGAGTGATTTGACTCATAGATGATTTTAAGTGCTTCAATGTTACTGTCATTTTTGAATACTCGTCGCATTGAAGATGCCTTTGTTCTTGCAGTACTTTCCTTCCATTCTGGATGTTCAGTCACCATTTTCTTAACAAGATTAGTTGCGTCCATTCCACTTTCAACACATTGATAATATTCAATAAAAGTCTGCATTCCTATTGTTTGTACATCACGGATAATGTTTGAATCTGGTTTTACCGTGTTCTCTCTACTTGAACGTTCTGTGTCTGGTTCAAAAAACTCAATGAGGTCTGTTACGCGTGGGTCTTTTAGTAATAAATTGCTTATTCTTAAAGTATAGCCATTTTGATGTTTATTATAAAATCCATATTCCTTCACTAATTCATGTGGTATGGAAATAGCGTAACGAATTGAGAAATCATGATTGTATATTACGGCAATGAGTTCATCGAACTGATTAAGTTCATAATTCCTGATAATTCCAAGTACTAATGATTTATTCCTGAGATTATTTTTCCTGGATTTAATCTGTATTTTTCGACCTTCTGAAGTTGTTGCATCGTACCCTTTAGTGCTCGGAGGAGCTAACTCCATCTGCATTTTCTCAGCAACCAGCCATTCGGTGTACTCACAGACAGGATTGTTACGAGTTCTGAGCACATCTCTTCGTTCCAGCTCGTCAAGTGTCAGTTGATTTAGTTGCATCAACTCAACGCAACTCAATTGCGATAAATCCATTACTAACTCCAGAATCTCATTTTCTTTTTCAGTTCTTCAACTTTCAGTGTTTCACTACCACGATGAACCATTGCGTGGCAGTTTGGGCAAAGGGGAATCATGTCAGTCACTGGATCGACAACGTAATTTTCACCAATCGTATGCAAGGGCTTTATGTGGTGCACATGAATGAATCCTCGACCATGTTCACCATAGACCTTCTCAAAGTCAAACCCGCAACATTTACAGGTTGTGCCGTGATGCTGGATGCAAGCATGGCGAGCTTTGGGATCACGCTCGTAGTAGTTGACTGTTACCTGCGTTTTCGCACCTTCAACAAAACACTCTCCTGAAGGGATTTCATCAGGGAATGGATTAGGCATAAAATCTGCGTACCATATTTCCCCTTCTTTTCGTAGATAACGCTTGTTCAATTTTCGCTCAAAATCTTTGATTACTGCGACTTCAGGGTTATCTGGATGTTCAGAGAAAACCATGTTGAAGGTGAACAATTCATAGCCTTCATGAGCTAAGCGGATGTGCTCCAATGCCTGTGTATAGCCCGGTTGCCTTTTGTTATTTGAGTTGTACTCCCAACGCTCCCGGAGAATAACAGACCTCTCTTGATCACTCTCAACATCCCATGACCCAAAAATGACCATTTTCTTTTCATGATTAACAAACGACCAACTCCAAGTCCAGTTATTGCAAGTAGCCCCGAGTGACTGGATGAATTGCTTCCGGTTCATATCTAATCCTTCGTGCATATCGCGATATAAAATATCTTATGTTATTGGAGAAGTATGAGTCTTTTTCTGTAATACTGCGAGCATTTCTTGTGCTGAAAGGCCGCTTTCACGGCCTTGTTTAACACCGTATTCACTAAGAACGATCAAGTACCATATACGCTGGCTGGCACATACTTCCCCGCTCCTGTAGCCAGTAGTAATCAAGATCGGCGACCCTGTCATTCAACCCCGAATCCACACGGTTGATCTGTAACCGTAGCCCTACAGTATCTTTGTACGATAAACCAGATTTAACATTGAATTTGTACCTAACACCGTTTTCCTGTTCAAACTGTTTAAGGAAAGGCGTCATTTGTTTCTGAATTTCTTTCAAACAAATAAACTCATTATCAATAGCAAAGGGGGTTTCTGTTTTTCCATCAGGTACAGCAGCCTGTAAATGAAAGGAAGTACTCAACAATAACAGCATTGCAACAGAAGTCTTTTTCACTTTAATTCCTTATTAAAGAACAGTACATTATATTTCAATGGGCTTAATAACAAGATTTTATATTTCCTTCGGGTTTTCTCATGCATTTAATACCTTCAGGAATATAATCAGTTACGGGAGCAGGTCTGGCATCAGGCCTTGAAAGACGATTGGGTATAGAAGACAACAGACTGAAAACACACTCATTAAATGATTTTTGATATTTATTTCTTTCATAAAAGTACTGCATGGTGATTTTATCTCTTTCGTATTGCAATTCTTTGCCAAGCTGAATCCTATCCATATCAACTCCATTTCTCATAGCATTAAATTTTTCGTTCAATAAATTAAATTGAGATTTATTCCATTCATTTAAAGGAAATAAAGAATTGTTAAGCCTTTGCCTACAATTAGATTGCTCGATAGCTGACATGTATTCTTTCATACTAACGCCAATATCTAAGTATGTGCGTTGTCCTACAGTTCTATCAACTGAGTTATTGGGGTAGGATTTAATTTCAGTAAGTATTGACTCTGTTAATACTGAATTTTCTTCTAAATCTCTGCTAATCGTTTTTTTAGCTTGTTCTCTTTTATCCTCATCAAATATTGAAATGTATTTCTTTACTATATCCTGATTAGCTTTCTCAGCTGCTACTAACGCATCTTGAACCTTCTTTTCCGCCGCTTTAACTCGTTGTTCTTCTACAAATTTCGCGTAGTCATCAGTATTTGTAATGTGATTTTCACGAGCGATAGAAAACTCTTTACTATCTTTAAAACCAAGTTTTTGTGCTCTGGCTCCATCGCTTGAAGATCGGGCAGAACTTGCCACGAATGCAAGCACAATGATCACTACAGGAACCGTATAATTATTAACGAGTTTATAGGGTAAGTACTTCGCTTTAAGCGTACCAGAACCTAAAACAGCCCAGCCTATCGCGGCAGTACTTGCCAGTAGCTGACACACTCCAGCGACCATAAGCATTATCACTGACCAAAAGCCATTACCGACTGCGAATAGATCACCAAATTTCTCCATTGACGCAAGGAATAAAAACACTCCCCAAATGCCATAAATTCCTATTTTTAAATATTTACTCACCGCAATTATCCTTTAATAATGTTTCAAATCGATGGTTTGTTCTATTTGTATTATCGACAATAATTCGTTTGCCTTTAGGTAGATCCCTTAAAAAGGAATCCCCCCCAAATTTATAGATTAGCAGTTGTACCACTCTCACCGTTTTGTCACTCCCATTATCTTCTCTCAGGCCAAAAGTACGAACTTAAAACCGTCCGTGTTCAGGTGCTCAAGAGTAGCACGCACATCAACAAATGATCGATTATAACGATCGATTATTGAGTTATTGATCGCTATAATCTATCAATGACTATTAATTCAATACAAATCAATAGGTAAAATCGATCAAGCGGATTCGCCATCCATGAAAGGGTTTATGTATCTGATTTCAATACAGGGAGTACTGGCGATTCGATCTCGCAAACACTCTTACAGCGTCGCTACGGCGTTTTATGGGGTTTTGTACATTCAGGCATGTCAGTAATGAACATCGCGTTCAGGGGCTTCCTGTGAGTTTTGTCCGAAACACCATCATGAAGGGGGATAGATCTGATCGGGGTCGCTTCGCTCTGGTCAGTACTGATAGTGTCTTTGCAGTAACTGAAACAGCAGATACCTCACTAAGTACACAAAGGAATTGATAATACATTAAGTACTGAAATATTAATGAGTTATGTACTTATAAAAAGAGCAAAAAAACGCGATTGGTTCGCTCTGCCAGTGACTGAAAGGAACGCAGCAGTAGAACCGAATCCAGCGAACAGTACTCGCTTGCGGGTACTGTTTAATCGTTTTGTATATGTATAACAATGAGATAAGCTATCAAGTACTCACTACGTGAGCACTCTCACTAACTGCCTGAATCAGTTCGCTTGCTCTCGCAGCTCCTGATTTCAGGCAGTTAACTCGCTTTCTCTCTTGATTGATGTCCTTTTTTTCTCTTAACTATATATTAAAATAGGGGTTATTTTTGGACATCCCATTGTTTTTCATGTCGGTGTTTCGGACTGCATCTGCGGCTTTTTTTTGTACTGCTTTGTAATATCGGCTCCATATAGCGGCTTTATCTTCAGTACTGAGATCGCGGTTAGTATCACTGTTTAGAAACTCACGAAACGAATCCATTTCGAGCCCCGGATTATCATTTTTCCAGCGATTGAAACGCTGTCTTTTTTTATCATGCAATTCAGGGAGTTTATTGACATTTTTAGCTCCTGTTGGCCTTCCAGGTACGCCCTGGGTCACATTCTCCAGTACTCCAGGAATGTGTTCAATATTTGTGCTCAATGACTCCGCCTGCCATTTATCGAATACGTAAACGATCTGTGTCTCGGGACTGTCGAATTGACGTGATATTCCTCTCAAAGCGAACTGGTGAAGACTCTCGTATTCTCTCGCCTGATGGATATCTTCACCTGTAATCTTTAATAGCAATTCACACAATTTCGCTTCTGTATCGTCAGGACGCATACAGGCAAGCCAGACGCATGTACCTCGTTCGCTGTAGTCATTATGTCCCCTCGCATCAGGGCTTATTCTGTAATCCTTGTGCAGCTTCTGCTTGTCGGTATTATTGTTAGTCCAGTAGTATTCCTGACCTGTGAGGACTTCGGAGAGGTAATCATACACACGCTGGAGTTGGCTGGGGTTTCTGTCCTTCCACGTCTTTGATAATTTAATATTTTCAGAGAAATAGTATACTTTCAGTCGTTCAGCTAAAGGTATTTTTCGTTGTTGCAGAACATTCAGACTGGTTTGTTCAAAAAATTCTGATCCTGCCTTATAAATTAATGAGTTTTCAAAATTTGCTCCCATAAAGGTTACTGGCAATCCAATATACTTTCGAAGCTCTTTCCACCCAAGAATACTTAACTGAACTTTCTCCGGGTCATTGAAGTAGTCACTATTCATAATGAAAATATCGTTCTCACTGATAATCGAAAGCTCCTGTGCAATTTTGTTTATTAAACCTCCTTTGACTGCTTTCTTTTTTGCCGTTAAATACTGCTTCTTTTCTTCATCGACAATCTCATGCTCTTGCATAAGATCATGATAAATAATGTCTTTGATTCTCTGATTATCATCATTAACATTTTTGAATGAGTGAAAATTAGTCACATCATCAAGCCAGATCTGCCAACCCTCTAACATTTCAACAGGTATTCTAAAAAATGTTTTATCACTAATGATAAGGACTCGCTCAACTGGTGCTTTGAGGAAATCCAGTACTGAATTAATGACATTTTTACTGTTGGGCATTAAATCGCTAATTAGTAATTTGCAGGGGGTGATTTTTTGGGATGTATCTGTAGCGAGTTTCTGTGTGTTTTGTACAATAATAAATTTTTCAGTACTGCCTTTAGTGTTAAGTGTATTATTGATCATATTACACAATGCAGTGGTTTTACCTGAACCACACTCAGCAGATACGTATTTAAACTTGTTATAAATAGGTGTAGGATTAATCATTTGTACACGCTCCATATTGATTAATTTAGAAAGGTCAGCCATTCCAGTGTCTGGCCTTTCGTTTTTTTTGTTGTTTGTATTTAGACAAAAAATAATTATACCATATCATCCCATCAAATGATGATGGTACTAATTAGAGAATTACTCACTATAAAGTACTCAAGCCGATTAGCTTACTTCAATTAGTTAATCCGTTTCATTTAGATGAATCAGCTAATCCTATCGAAATTTATTGAGAAATAACTCCCTACAAAGAGAGTAAAGATAATAAAAAATACCTATAAAGGCACTTGATTTACTTATGGCAATGGTAGTTATCGAATTAAACTTTGATCTCTAATATATCACATCTCATGAAATCATCCCATATATCACAAAATAAATTTTAACTTCTAATTTTATTGTAGGGAGTCATAATTTTTTCTGTGAGAACGGTTTGATTTTTGTTTATATTCATAGGTGTACTCATTCACTTTCACCACTTTTCCTGAGGTTAAGTCATCTTTAAGTATTTTAAAGATAATTTTCTTGATAGTTTTTCCTGGCAACATGTTTTCTCCTTTTCCACAATTGCTACTTGTGTATTTATATTTCACTTCGCTTCATAAAATGGGATTAGAGCAATCCTCCTGATGACACGTTAACTTGCAAGATTTTGTGCTGGACGGTACTATCGAGAGTGGTACAGTACTGTTGTAGTACTACCACTATAACCAATTGATTAACCAACACAATTTAGTACTAATGGCTGATGGCAGGGCCCCCACCCATTTCTGCCTCCCACCGTTTCGTCAAAAAATCCCAACATGGCTAAACTTTAACCACAACTGACGTCGCAAGAATTGTCTGGCTGCGCAGTACGCTTCGGAGGTATGTCTGATGAAGTATGTTGATGGTTTTGTGGTTGCCGTTCCTGCCGATAAAAAGGATGCCTATCGGGAAATGGCCGCTAAGGCCGCGCCATTGTTTAAAGAGTTTGGCGCGCTTCGTATTGTCGAATGCTGGGCCAGCGATGTGCCGGATGGCAAAGTGACCGATTTTCGTATGGCGGTGAAAGCGGAAGAGAATGAAGAGGTTGTCTTTAGCTGGATTGAATACCCTTCAAAAGAGGTCCGCGACGCAGCTAATCAAAAGATGATGTCGGACCCACGGATGAAAGAGTTCGGCGAGTCCATGCCGTTTGACGGCAAGCGAATGATCTATGGTGGATTCGAGTCAATCATCGACGAATAGGTAGCGTGACGGGCTGTGCGGCGTGCCGTCAGCCCAAAAATTCACAAATGTTGCTCGGCCCAGCGTAAGAAATCCTCTTTCGGTAATGCCTTGCTGTAGAGCCAGCCCTGGCCGTAATGCACGCCATGCTGGCGTAGCCATTCTTCTTGTTTACTGGTTTCGATTCCCTCCGCTACCATTTTCAGTTTCAGTGTTTTTGCCATTTCGATGATATGCGGCGTGACATTTTTATATTCCAGCGCATCAACGAAAGATTTATCGATCTTCAGAATGTCGACATCCAGATCCTGTAAATAACTTAAACTTGAATACCCCGTACCAAAATCATCGAGATAAATTTCATGGCCCGCCTCCCTATAGCGAGAAATTATCGGGGCGCTTGTCTTCGGATCGGCAAACTCGCGTTCAGTGAGTTCAAGCGCGATCTGTCTGGGATTAACCTGATAGTGATTGATCATTTCACGCAGCAATTGCGGGATTTTTTCCGAGGTGAGCACGGTGGATTCAAGATTGATCGAAATATGCTGCTGTGGATGCTGACGCAGCCAGTCGCCCATATCTTCAAAGACGCTTCTTATAATCAGTAGCGTCAATGGCTCAGAAAGGCCCGTTTGCTGTGCCAGCGGAATAAAACTATCTGGTGACAACCAACTACCGTCTGTCTGCGGCCAGCGCGCCAGTGCCTCAGCACCGACAATTTTGCCATTGGCTAAGGAGACAATCGGCTGATAGTGCACGCAAATATCACGATTTTCGATAGCATCCTGCAGCCGATGATGCGGTGACTGAATACGGCGCAAAATACGCAGCACAAACATCGCTGCCAGCAGGCCAATCACCAACCCGAGCGGTAACCAAATAAAGACTTGCCGATGCCAGCCTTTCTGCAACATTTTCGTTGAAGCCCATGTGATGATCGAAATATTCATCTCCGGTAAGGGCAGGATATCGTAAATGATTCCATTATTTTCGATATGCTCACCGGGTGTTTTTTGTAGCCTGGTAATAATTCCCTGAGCAATTTCATCGCTGCTGGTTATGACAACGTTATGGGCATTGCCAATAATGGCGGCATCAATTTGCCATGAGCTATAGGGAATGACATCAATAAAGGAAGCGGGGTCGATCATGACGACATAATGTGCCGTTCCCATGGCGACCATGTAACGGATAATGCCTAAATCGTTATGCGATGTTAACCAGACACGATAACCATCTTTCGAAATTTTACCTGGCTCGGGGAAGGTATCGGGCGGACTTTCATGCTCCAGAGACGAACACTGGGGAACGTTGTTATCGATATAAGCCACTTCCTGAATATAGCGATAACTGTAAGATACCCGACGCATTTCCATGAGATGGGCTTCGCTACAGGCAGCGCCTTGCCATCTTTCCAGCTCCTGCAGCGCATCTTTCCCTTGTGTCGCCACCTTATTGGCTCGAATAGCGACGCGGGAGGAATAGGTATCCAGCTCTTCAATAAACGATGTTTCTACCTGCTGATGGGCCAGCCAGATGCTTAAGCCGACAGGCAGCAATACTGAAAGAATCAGTACTCCCGAAATAAGGCCGACCAGATGTCGTGTTCTCACCAGCATATCCTTATTAACACAGTGTAGGGAAAGTATATCTGATTGTGGAAAAAGGCTGGCTGGAGATAAGGAGGTAGAGCTGGTATTTCATGAAGTGATGGGTGGAAACGATCATTGTCATTTGACCAGGCGCAGAGCTTTACGCCTGGTATGTAACCCTAACTTAAGATGTTGATTCGGCGCGAGCGAGGGTAAAAATATCGTAAAAAGACAGTTCACCTTTACGGACGATCATTTTTTGCAGTTGTTCCTTATGAACATCCGCGACACGCGGAGAGTTCAAGATGGCTTCAACCAGCGCGGCAGGTACAAAGCGCGTGTTGTACCATTCGCCGTTATAGCAAACGCGGAAATCCAGCACGTCGATATCTTCATAGCGGTAGCGTGGGTAGACATCGAAAAAGAAGAAACCATTAAGCAGGATAAATAATACAACCAGTAGCCAGACAGAGCCTGACAGCGTTTCGGACTGCAACATCACCGCCAGGGTGGCAAAAAAAGCAACGTACATACCGATAAACAGCCCCGGATGTTTACGGATAAAACTGATACTAAAGCGGGGTTTGTTGTCGCGTTTTTCGCGGGTATTCAGAGACTCAATCGTTTCGGTCAGCAGGCGTTGTATTTCGGTCATCGTTTGCCTTCGTGGTATCTGCAACTTTCCAGGGAACACCCTATTTTAACGTGGGAATAGTAGAGGGGAAGTAACAGATCTACCACAATTTTGCATAACAGTTGCGAAAAACCGATTACAATTTTTTAATTATTCTGGCTGGATTACCGCCCACGACAACGTTGTCCGGGACATCTTTTGTGACAACTGCACCTGAGGCTACCACGACGTTATCACCAATGGTCACACCAGGGTTAATGACCGCGCGTCCGCCAATCCAGACGTTATTACCGATGGTGACGGGTTTCCCCAGTTCAGCACCGCTATTACGTGCTACAGGGTCGATGGGATGTGTTGCCGTGTAGATATGAACGCCTGGTGCCAACATACAGTTATCACCGATGCGAATAGGGCAGACATCAAGCATCACGCAATCGAAGTTGGCGAAAAAATTATTACCGAGAAAAATGTTATAGCCATAGTCACAGCGAAACGTTGGCTCAATATAAGCCTCTGTCACCTGACCGAATAGATCAGCGAGAATTTGCTGGCGTAATGTGTGCTCTTCCGCCAGGGAATGATTGTATCGGTGAATAAGCTGACGAGCGCGCAGGCGATCGCGAGATAACGTCTCATCTGCCGAGCGATACAACTCACCAGCAATCATCTTTTCTTTTTCTGTGCTCATTACTGACCTCCGGTTGCTGAAAATGCGGCAACACAGTAAGACGAAAAGTCAGTGAAGAGAACGTTCCCATTACATCTGTGTGATAAAGATCACATAGGGTATGTCTTCATGGCGAAAAAGTATAAAATTCTTAATAAACAGCCGGTTATAGCTCCGAAAGCGAATTATTTATTAGCGAATAAATTTCCATACTGAGGAAGGGATCTTGTCGTACAGTTTATTCATGGTCAATTCGGCGAGGCGGTGATCTGCGGCTGAGTAAAATACCGCCAGTTCATTATCTGATAATTCGTATTTATTTTTCTCGATAACACGCTCCAGCGTGTCAATTGTCTGGCAACGACGTAAACGCATTAAATAATCGGTTTTCGTTAAAGGTTTTTCGGACATACTTCTACCTATGGTTGTAATAATTCTAACAAGATAAACTCGCAGGATTCTCTTTCGTCGCATTGACAAAACAACGGAATAGTCGATTACCTGACTTCCGCCATTTCTGAAGATCCTGCATATTAATACCATAACTACTGAACAACATAAAGGTGTCATCCAGATATTCGTCGATCTGCTCAATGAGCTTATTGTCTTCATTATACTTAATTTTGTAATTAAGTGCGAAGGTCGCAATATGCTCAATCAGTTCATTCAACTGGAGGTTGATCGCCGAGGTTGGGTCGTTTACCCAGCCATGATTGCTTTCTTCAAGGTTTGCAAGGCAGTCATGATACAGGGTTTCACAGAGAAACTTAAGCTGTGCGATATCATGTCTTTTGGGTGAGTATTCATCCATAACGCGTCCCCTTCTTAGCGGTTGAACTAACGGACACCTTTCGGGATGGAAAAAACTTACTGACCTGGACTTGCCCTCTCGTTTGTTAGCTTAACTATAAGCCACTCTTTGCAGGTTTTCATCGCATTATTACGAAAAATTACAATTAGGAAGGAAGCGGGACAGGACTCACTTTTTCATACTAGCACTAACCCGCAGCAGGTAAAAGCAGTTTGCTCGAACTATTCATAACATTTCAGGATTATCGCCAGATGAAATTGGTGACACTAATACCAGGATTGCTCTGAATATGACGTAATAACCGAGGAATGAATAAAGAATTACCGCAAATAATTAAGAATAGCCTCTAAATGATTATGGATTATTAAATCTATTAGCGCTACTTAATATAAATTAACTAACAATCAGTATTTTTTATGAATTTTATCCGTGGTTAATACTGGTTTTCGTATGAGATCCTGAGTTGGTGGTTCAATTACTCCTTAATGTTCGTAGGTTATGCATAAAAAAGGCCGCTTACGCGGCCTTAGTGATTACACGTTGTATCAATGATGATCGACAGTATGGCTGTGCTCGATATCTTCATTCTTGCGGCTAAAGCGGCGGCGAACCACCACAAAGAATACCGGAACGAAGAAGATTGCCAGTACCGTTGCGGTCACCATCCCGCCCATTACACCGGTACCTACTGCGTTCTGCGCGCCGGAACCAGCACCAGTACTGATAACCAGCGGCATAACGCCGAGGATAAACGCCAGCGAGGTCATCAGGATCGGACGTAAACGCATCCGCACCGCATCAAGCGTCGCTTCAATCAGACCTTTACCTTCTTTATCCATCAAGTCTTTGGCGAATTCGACGATAAGGATCGCGTTCTTCGCCGACAACCCAATGGTTGTGAGCAGGCCTACCTGGAAGTAAACGTCATTGGTCAGGCCACGGAAGGTGGCAGCCAGCAACGCACCGATAACCCCCAGCGGAACGACCAGCATAACGGAGAACGGAATCGACCAGCTCTCGTACAGCGCCGCCAGACACAGGAACACGACAATCAACGAAATCGCGTACAGTGAAGGTGCCTGGTTGCCGGAGAGACGTTCCTGATAGGACATCCCCGTCCAGTCATAGCCAACACCGGTAGGCAGTTTGCTCGCCAGTTGTTCCATCAGCTCCATTGCTTCACCGGTACTTTTACCCGGTGCCGCCTGGCCTAAGATTTCCATGGATGGCAGGCCGTTGTAACGTTCCAGACGCGGCGAACCGTACTCCCAACGAGAAGAGGAGAACGCCGAGAATGGCACCATCTGACCATCAGCAGCACGAACATACCAGTCGCCGATATCATCCGGCAGCATACGGTATTTCGCTTCTGACATGACATAAACTTTCTTCACACGACCGCGGTCGATAAAGTCGTTCACATAGCTGCCGCCCCATGCAGCGCCCAGAGTGGTGTTAATGTCGTTGATAGAAACACCCAGCGCCTGCGCTTTTTCCTGGTCGATATCAATCTTAAACTGCGGGGTATCTTCCAGACCGTTTGGACGTACGCTGGTCAACATATCAGGGTGCTTCGCTGCTTCTGCAAGCAACTGGTTACGCGCCTGAGTCAGTTTTTCGTGACCAAGGCCAGCCTGGTCAATCAGCTCAAAGTCAAAGCCGGTTGCAGTACCCAGTTCCACGATTGCGGGCAGGTTAAAGGCGAAAACCATCGCATCTTTGATTTGCGAGAAAGCGCGTGTTGCACGCATGGTAATCGCTTCAACTTTGTTTTCTTCGCCCGGACGATCGGCCCAGTCCTTCAAGGAAACGAACGCAATACCGGTATTCTGACCACGTCCCGCAAAGCCGAAGCCGTTAACGGCGAACACCGACTCAACGTTGTTCTTTTCTTTGGTCAGATAGTAATGCGTTACCTCATTGAGCACTTTCTGTGTACGTTCCTGCGTTGCACCTGCTGGCAGCTGAACCATGGTCATAAACACGCCCTGGTCCTCATCTGGCAAGAAGGAGCTTGGCAGACGCACGAACAGATAGGCCATGCCGACCACGATGATCAGATACAGCACCAGGTAACGCCCCGTACTGCGCAGAATACCGCCTACGCTGTCGGTGTAGTGGTGCGTGCTCTTCTCGAACATGCGGTTAAACCAGCCGAAGAAGCCTTTTTTACCTTCCCCGTGATCGCCTTTGGCAATCGGTTTCAGCATGGTGGCACAAAGAGCTGGAGTCAGGATCAACGCCACCAGTACCGACAGCGCCATTGCTGAAACAATGGTAATAGAGAACTGACGATAGATAGCACCAGTAGAACCGCCAAAGAAGGCCATCGGTACGAATACCGCCGACAGTACCATCGCGATACCGACCAGAGCGCCCTGAATCTGCCCCATCGACTTACGGGTAGCTTCTTTTGGCGGCAAACCTTCTTCCGCCATAACACGCTCAACGTTTTCTACCACAACGATGGCGTCATCCACCAACAGGCCGATGGCGAGCACCATCCCGAACATTGTTAGCGTGTTTATCGAGAAGCCAAAGGCGGCAAGGACGGCAAAGGTCCCGAGCAATACCACCGGTACGGCAATGGTCGGAATCAACGTCGCGCGGAAGTTCTGCAGGAACAGATACATAACCAGGAACACGAGGATGATCGCTTCGACCAGCGTTTTAACCACTTCGTGAATAGAGATTTTCACGAACGGCGTGGTGTCGTATGGGTAAACAATTTTCAGACCCGACGGGAAGAACGGTTCCATCTTCGCCAGTTCAGCACGGATTGCCGCAGCGGTATCCAGCGCGTTTGCACCGGTCGCCAGCTTGATCCCCAGACCGGAAGCCGGTTGGCCGTTAAACTCTGCGATGATGTCGTAGTTCTCACCACCCAGCTCAATCTTCGCGACGTCACGCAGCAGCACGCGGGAACCATCCTGATTCACTTTCAGCAGGATTTTGCCGAACTCTTCAGTAGAGGTCAGACGCGTCTGAGCAATAATAGAGGCGTTAAGCTGTTGGCCTTTCACCGGCGGCGTACCACCGAGCTGACCCGCCGCAACCTGGGCGTTCTGCGCTTTGATGGCGGTAATGACATCAACCGGCGTTAGCTGGAATTTGTTCAGCTCATTCGGGTTCATCCAGATACGCATCGCGTACTGTGAACCGAACAACTGAACATCACCCACGCCCGACGTACGGCTGATGGCATCTTTCATATTCGCCGCCACGTAGTCGGAGATATCCTCCTGCGTCATGGTGCCATCGGTGTTGATAACGCCGACAACCATCAGGAAGCTGCTGGATGATTTCTCAACGCTCACCCCTTGCTGCTGAACTTCTTGCGGCAGCAACGGCATCGCCAGCTGCAGTTTGTTCTGCACCTGAACCTGCGCGATATCCGCATCAGTACCAGACTCAAAGGTCAGGGTGATCTGCACGGTACCCGTGGAGTCACTGTTAGAGGACATGTACATCAGGTTATCGATACCGTTCATATTCTGTTCGATAACCTGTGTCACCGTGTCCTGCACTGTTTTCGCATCAGCGCCGGGGTAGGAGGCGGAGATCGTTACTGCCGGCGGTGCAATCGTAGGATATTGCGCCACCGGCAGTTTGAGGATCGCCAGCCCCCCTGCCAACATGATGATAATGGCGATCACCCACGCAAAAATCGGGCGATCGATAAAGAAATTAGGCATGTCTTAACGGCTCCTGTTTAAGTTAAGACTTGGACTGTTCAGGCTGAGCACCGCTTGCGGCTTGCTGGTTATTATCAGCGGTAACTTCTTGTGCTTTTACCTGGACACCAGGACGCACTTTCTGCAGCCCACTTATTACTACGCGATCGCCTGCTTTCAGACCTTCTGTCACCAGCCACTTATCGCCAATAGCCTGGCTTGCAACGATCGGACGGGTTTCCACTTTGTCATCCGCGCCAACTACCAGTACGGTGGCATCGCCACGCGGCGTACGGGTTACGCCCTGTTGCGGGACTAAAATAGCGTTTGGATTAAGCCCTTCTTCCAGACGTGCGCGCACGAACATACCCGGCAGCAGAGTGTGATCCGGGTTCGGGAAGATAGCGCGTAGGGTGATAGACCCAGTGGTCTGATCAACGGTAACGTCAGAGAATTCCAGCGTACCGTCCTGCGGGAACTTAATGCCGTCACTGGTGATCAGTGACACTTTGGCTTTGCCGTTCTCTTGTTTCAGCGTGCCATTCGCCAGTTCCTGTTTCAGGCGCAGGAAGTCGTTGCTGGACTGGGTCACATCAACGTAGATCGGATCAAGTTGCTGCACGGTTGCCAGCGCAGTCGCCTGACCGTTCTGTACCAATGCGCCTTCCGTCACGTTCGACTTACCAATGCGACCGCTAATCGGAGAGGTGACTTTGGTGTAAGCCAGATTGATCCGCGCAGTTTCAACGGCAGCTTTCGCCGCAGTTACCGCAGCATTCGCCTGTTGCGCATCAGCCAGAGCCTGATCGTACTCTTGCTTACTGATGTACTGAGTACCGAGCAGTTTCTGATAACGATTCACCGTCAATTGCGCGATATTGGCTGCAGCCTGGGCTTTCGCCAGATCACCTTTCGCACTGTCGTATGTCGCCTGATAGGTCGCAGGATCAATCTGATAGAGAGAGACACCTGCTTCGATGTCGCTACCTTCTTTGAAATTACGCTTCAGGATAATCCCGCTAACTTGAGGACGAACTTCTGCGATCCGGTAGGCACTGGTGCGACCCGGAAGCTCGGTTGTGATCTGCAGAGGTTCAGTTTTGACTGTTACTACGCCAACGGCGGGCATCTGCTGGCCACCTTGTTGGGCCTGTTTGTCGTCACATCCTGTTAGGGCTAAGCTGCCTGAGAGCATCAGAACGACCGCCAGAGGCGTAAACCCTCTGTTTTTGTTCATATGTAAACCTCGAGTGTCCGATTTCAAATTGGTCAATGGTCAAAAGTTAATAAACCCATTGCTGCGTTTATATTATCGTCGTGCTATGGTACATACATTCACAAATGTATGTAAATCTAACGCCTGTAAATTCACGAACATATGGCACGAAAAACCAAACAAGAAGCGCAAGAAACGCGCCAACACATCCTCGATGTGGCTCTACGTCTTTTCTCACAGCAGGGGGTATCATCCACCTCGCTGGGCGAGATTGCAAAAGCAGCTGGCGTTACGCGCGGTGCAATCTACTGGCATTTTAAAGACAAGTCGGATTTGTTCAGTGAGATCTGGGAACTGTCAGAATCCAATATTGGTGAACTAGAGCTTGAGTATCAGGCAAAATTCCCTGGCGATCCACTCTCAGTATTAAGAGAGATATTAATTCATGTTCTTGAATCCACGGTGACAGAAGAACGGCGTCGATTATTGATGGAGATTATATTCCACAAATGCGAATTTGTCGGAGAAATGGCTGTTGTGCAACAGGCACAACGTAATCTCTGTCTGGAAAGTTATGACCGTATAGAACAAACGTTAAAACATTGTATTGAAGCGAAAATGTTGCCTGCGGATTTAATGACGCGTCGCGCAGCAATTATTATGCGCGGCTATATTTCCGGCCTGATGGAAAACTGGCTCTTTGCCCCGCAATCTTTTGATCTTAAAAAAGAAGCCCGCGATTACGTTGCCATCTTACTGGAGATGTATCTCCTGTGCCCCACGCTTCGTAATCCTGCCACTAACGAATAACCCTGAATCTGACTCCAGGATTTTTCCTGGACATTTTCGTCGTTGCTATTCTGGTTCACTGCGTCGTGATATTCTTGCGGTTTGACTTTTTCAGGTCGTTCTTCAGGTTCAGAAACCTTCATTCATCATGACTATGTTCCAGTATTACAAACGATCACGGCATTTTGTTTTTTCAGCATTTATTGCTTTTGTTTTTGTCTTGTTATGCCAGAACACGGCGTTTGCGCGGGCGTCATCGAATGGTGATCTGCCGACAAAAGCGGACCTGCAGGCGCAACTTGACTCACTAAATAAACAAAAAGATCTTTCTGCTCAGGACAAACTGGTGCAGCAGGATCTGACAGATACATTAGCCACCCTCGATAAAATCGATCGCATAAAAGAAGAGACAGTTCAGCTACGGCAAAAAGTCGCTGAAGCGCCGGAAAAAATGCGCCAGGCGACCGCGGCGTTAACAGCACTTAGCGATGTCGATAACGACGAAGAAACGCGCAAAATTCTGAGCACGCTGTCGTTGCGCCAGCTGGAAACTCGCGTTGCCCAGGCGCTGGACGATTTGCAAAACGCACAAAACGATCTGGCGTCTTATAACAGCCAGCTGGTTTCGTTACAGACGCAGCCCGAACGCGTGCAAAATGCGATGTATAACGCTTCGCAGCAGCTGCAACAAATTCGCAGTCGTCTGGATGGGACTGATGTCGGCGAGACAGCCTTACGTCCCAGCCAGAAAGTGTTAATGCAGGCCCAGCAGGCGTTGCTGAATGCGGAGATTGACCAGCAGCGTAAAAGCCTGGAAGGGAACACCGTCTTGCAGGATACCTTGCAAAAGCAACGTGATTACGTGACGGCGAACAGCGCTCGTCTGGAGCACCAGTTACAACTGTTGCAAGAAGCGGTAAACAGCAAGCGCCTGACTTTAACCGAAAAAACGGCGCAGGAAGCCGTCTCCCCGGATGAAGCCGCGCGTATTCAGGCTAATCCGCTGGTGAAGCAGGAACTGGAAATTAACCAGCAGTTAAGTCAGCGTCTGATTACCGCGACTGAAAACGGTAATCAGTTGATGCAGCAAAACATTAAAGTCAAAAACTGGCTGGAGCGGGCGCTGCAATCGGAACGCAATATTAAAGAGCAGATTGCCGTCCTGAAGGGCAGCCTGCTGTTGTCTCGTATCCTTTACCAGCAACAACAAACGCTGCCCTCGGCGGATGAACTGGAAAACATGACCAACCGCATCGCGGATTTGCGTCTCGAACAGTTTGAAGTTAACCAGCAGCGTGATGCACTCTTCCAGAGCGATGCGTTCGTCAACAAACTGGAAGAAGGTCACACCAACGAAGTCAACAGCGAAGTTCACGATGCGTTATTGCAAGTGGTTGATATGCGTCGCGAATTGCTGGATCAACTCAACAAACAGTTGGGTAACCAGCTGATGATGGCCATTAACCTGCAAATCAACCAGCAGCAGTTAATGAGTGTGTCGAAAAACCTGAAATCCATCCTGACTCAGCAAATCTTTTGGGTGAACAGTAACCGTCCAATGGACTGGGACTGGATCAAAGCGTTCCCGCAAAGCCTGAAAGATGAATTTAAGTCGATGAAAATCACGGTGAACTGGCAAAAAGCCTGGCCCGCCGTTTTTATCGCTTTCCTCGCTGGTTTGCCGCTGCTGTTGATTGCCGGGCTGATCCACTGGCGTCTGGGCTGGCTGAAAGCGTATCAACAAAAACTGGCTTCCGCTGTGGGTTCCCTGCGTAACGACAGCCAGCTCAACACACCAAAAGCGATCCTTATCGACCTGATCCGTGCGCTGCCGGTGTGCCTGATTATTCTCGCGGTTGGCCTGATTCTGTTGACCATGCAGCTCAACATCAGCGAACTGCTATGGTCGTTCAGCAAAAAACTGGCGATATTCTGGCTGGTGTTTGGCCTGTGCTGGAAGGTACTGGAGAAAAACGGCGTTGCCGTACGTCACTTCGGCATGCCGGAACAGCAGACCAGCCACTGGCGTCGGCAAATTGTCCGCATCAGTCTCGCATTGCTGCCTATCCATTTCTGGTCTGTGGTGGCAGAACTTTCCCCGCTGCATCTGATGGATGATGTGCTGGGGCAAGCGATGATTTTCTTCAACCTGCTGCTGATTGCCTTCCTGGTATGGCCGATGTGCCGCGAAAGCTGGCGTGATAAAGAGTCGCACACCATGCGACTGGTCACCATTACCGTGCTGTCGATAATCCCGATTGCGCTGATGGTGCTGACTGCTACAGGCTACTTCTACACTACGCTGCGTCTGGCAGGACGCTGGATTGAAACCGTTTATCTGGTGATCATCTGGAACCTGCTGTACCAGACGGTACTGCGTGGCTTAAGCGTAGCGGCGCGGCGTATCGCCTGGCGTCGTGCGCTGGCGCGTCGGCAGAATCTGGTGAAAGAGGGCGCAGAAGGTGCTGAACCGCCGGAAGAACCCACCATTGCACTGGAGCAAGTTAACCAGCAGACGCTGCGTATTACCATGTTGCTGATGTTTGCGCTGTTCGGTGTCATGTTCTGGGCAATTTGGTCCGATTTGATCACCGTGTTCAGCTATCTCGACAGCATCACGCTCTGGCATTACAACGGCACTGAAGCTGGCGCTGCGGTGGTGAAAAACGTCACCATGGGCAGTCTGTTGTTTGCGATTATCGCCTCAATGGTGGCCTGGGCGTTGATTCGCAACCTGCCTGGTTTACTGGAAGTGCTGGTGCTCTCGCGACTGAATATGCGCCAGGGCGCGTCGTATGCCATTACTACCATCCTTAACTACATCATTATTGCTGTTGGTGCGATGACGGTGTTCGGATCGCTGGGCGTCTCTTGGGATAAACTCCAGTGGCTGGCCGCAGCATTATCCGTAGGTCTTGGTTTTGGTTTACAAGAAATTTTCGGTAACTTCGTCTCCGGTTTGATCATTCTATTCGAACGTCCGGTGCGTATTGGCGATACGGTAACCATTGGTAGCTTCTCGGGGACGGTAAGTAAGATCCGTATTCGTGCGACAACGATTACCGATTTCGATCGCAAAGAAGTGATCATCCCGAACAAAGCGTTTGTTACCGAGCGTCTGATCAACTGGTCGTTGACTGACACTACTACGCGTCTGGTGATCCGTCTCGGCGTGGCCTATGGCTCCGATCTGGAAAAAGTGCGTAAAGTGTTACTGAAGGCGGCGACTGAGCACCCAAGGGTGATGCACGAACCAATGCCGGAAGTCTTCTTTACGGCATTTGGTGCCAGCACGTTGGATCATGAGCTGCGTCTGTATGTGCGTGAACTGCGTGACCGTAGTCGTACTGTCGATGAGCTGAACCGTACTATCGATCAGCTGTGCCGTGAAAACGACATCAACATTGCCTTTAACCAGCTTGAAGTGCATCTGCACAACGAGAAGGGCGATGAGGTGACGGAAGTAAAACGCGACTACAAAGGCGATGACCCGACGCCAGCGGTAGGGTAAAAACGAAAGGGGGCAACATTTAGTTGCCCCGAGATTGCTAACAAAGTGCGCGTTGTTCATGCCGGATGCGGCGTGACCGCCTTATCCGGCCTACGAAACCGCAAGAATTCAATATATTGCAGGAGCGGTGTAGGCCTGATAAGCGTAGCGCATCAGGCAGTTTTGCGTTTGCCCGCAACCTTAGGGGACATTTAGCGACCCCATTTATTTCTCACTTTTCCGCCTCATCATCGCGCGTTAATTTCTTTTCATAATCACGCTTTACAATATCCAGCGCGCGCAGCACGGTACTGGCAGGGATCTGATTTTCCTCCAGCAGCACAATCAAATCGACAGCCAGTTTGACATCGTCAGGGGCATTTTCCAGTGACATATTCTCTCCATTGCTAGCGGGTTAAACGCGCTAACCTGTTTTCGATTTTTTCCAGCGCATGGCGGCAGCGTGCCAGGCGCGCTTCATAGGCTTCCACTTCACGATGCAGCGTTTGCTGTTCCACGAGATCGGTCACCCGCGCCAGACGGGCTCTGCGTTCGGCAACCATCTCACGTAGCCGCCGCTCAAAATCCTGATGCTGAATACGTTTACGCTGCCAGCGGGCAATTTTCGGTGGTGCACTGTCCCACTCGCGCAATGACCAGGCGGAGGCTTCACGCGCGATGGCTTCCAGTTGTGCCGCCAGATGTTCCGCCAGCCAGGCCACTTGCGGCAGCTGTTGCTGCTCAACTGCATGACGAAGCGCAGCCAGATTATCGCCCGCCTCGTCGAGACAAGCCTGTAGTGTTGTCGCACGAGTCTGAAAAAGATGCCTGTCGAAACGAGCACTTAGCGTGGCGAACTGTGACACCGGGGCACAACGCTGACGCAGCGTAGCGAGCTGTCCTTCCAGTTTTTCCAGCAGCAGGGCGGTTTTCACGATAAGACCTCAATGAAAATGATAATTGTTATGCTAAAGTAGCCACTCTGTAAGCTGACAACACTCAATATGCAACGAATCATTTTAATCATCATTGGCTGGCTGGCGGTAGTGCTGGGTACGCTGGGCGTGGTATTACCGGTATTACCGACGACGCCGTTTATCCTGCTGGCGGCCTGGTGCTTTGCCCGTTCTTCCCCGCGCTTTCACGCCTGGTTGCTGTACCGCTCATGGTTTGGCAGCTATCTACGTTTCTGGCAGAAACATCATGCGATGCCGCGCGGCGTCAAACCGCGGGCGATTTTGCTTATTTTGCTCACGTTTGCCATTTCTCTGTGGTTCGTCCAGATGCCATGGGTGCGCATCATGTTGCTGGTAATTCTCGCCTGTTTGCTTTTCTATATGTGGCGAATTCCGGTGATTGATGAAAAGCAAGAAAAGCACTGAAGCACAACAATCGCAGTTGCAATTATTGCGTACAGCCAGTACATTCTGGCGTTTTCGAGCACAGGCGCAGGCGGTCAAAGGTTAAACAACTGTTACTTTTGATACGTTTAAAACGCGCCGTGAGTACCACCGTAACAAGCAGGCATACACTTATGACCGCGACTGCACAGCAGCTTGAGTATCTCAAAAATAGCATCAAAAGCATTCAGGACTACCCAAAACCCGGCATTCTTTTCCGCGATGTCACCAGCTTACTGGAAGACCCGAAAGCTTACGCTCTCAGCATCGACTTGCTGGTTGAGCGTTACAAAAATGCGGGCATTACCAAAGTTGTCGGCACCGAAGCGCGTGGCTTCTTGTTTGGCGCTCCGGTAGCTCTGGGTCTGGGCGTTGGCTTTGTACCGGTCCGTAAACCGGGCAAACTGCCGCGTGAAACCATCAGTGAAACTTACGACCTGGAATACGGCACCGATCAGCTGGAGATCCACGTTGATGCCATCAAACCGGGCGACAAAGTTCTGGTGGTGGACGACCTGCTGGCAACCGGCGGCACTATCGAAGCGACCGTTAAACTGATCCGTCGTCTGGGTGGTGAAGTGGCTGACGCTGCGTTCATTATCAACCTGTTCGATCTCGGCGGCGAACAGCGTCTCGAAAAACAGGGCATTACCAGCTACAGCCTTGTCCCGTTCCCGGGCCATTAATTATCGCCAGTCTTGTGCTGCCCACGCTACGGACAGCACAAGATGTGCATTCAGCCTCGCCGTTCTGACGGGGCTGTGTTAGCATTACCCCTTCGTGAATCCACCTTCCAGCGTTTCAGAGCCTGCCAATGAGTTATCAGGTCTTAGCCCGAAAATGGCGCCCACAAACCTTTGCTGACGTCGTCGGCCAGGAACATGTGCTGACCGCACTGGCGAACGGCTTGTCGTTAGGGCGTATTCATCATGCTTATCTTTTTTCCGGCACCCGTGGCGTCGGAAAAACCTCTATCGCCCGACTGCTGGCGAAGGGGCTAAACTGCGAAACCGGCATTACCGCGACGCCGTGCGGCGTGTGCGATAACTGTCGTGAAATCGAGCAGGGGCGCTTTGTCGATCTGATTGAAATCGACGCCGCCTCGCGCACCAAAGTTGAAGATACCCGCGACCTGCTGGATAACGTCCAGTACGCTCCGGCGCGTGGTCGTTTCAAAGTTTATCTGATCGACGAAGTGCATATGCTGTCGCGCCACAGCTTTAACGCACTGTTAAAAACCCTTGAAGAGCCGCCGGAGCACGTTAAGTTTCTGCTGGCGACGACCGATCCACAGAAATTGCCGGTGACGATTTTGTCACGCTGTCTGCAATTTCATCTCAAGGCGCTGGATGTCGAGCAAATTCGCCATCAGCTTGAGCACATCCTCAACGAAGAACATATCGCTCACGAGCCGCGGGCGCTGCAATTGCTGGCACGCGCCGCTGAAGGCAGCCTGCGAGATGCCTTAAGTCTGACCGACCAGGCGATTGCCAGCGGTGACGGCCAGGTTTCAACCCAGGCGGTCAGTGCGATGCTGGGTACGCTTGACGACGATCAGGCGCTGTCGCTGGTTGAAGCGATGGTCGAGGCCAACGGCGAGCGCGTAATGGCGCTGATTAATGAAGCCGCTGCCCGTGGTATCGAGTGGGAAGCGTTGCTGGTGGAAATGCTCGGCCTGTTGCATCGTATTGCGATGGTACAACTTTCGCCTGCTGCACTTGGCAACGACATGGCCGCCATCGAGCTGCGGATGCGTGAACTGGCGCGCACCATACCGCCGACGGATATTCAGCTTTACTATCAGACGCTGTTGATTGGTCGCAAAGAATTACCGTATGCGCCGGACCGTCGCATGGGCGTTGAGATGACGCTGCTGCGCGCGCTGGCATTCCATCCGCGTATGCCGCTGCCTGAGCCAGAAGTGCCACGACAGTCCTTTGCACCCGTCGCGCCAACGGCAGTAATGACGCCAACCCAGGTGCCGCCGCAACCGCAATCAGCGCCGCAGCAGGCACCGACTGTACCGCTCCCGGAAACCACCAGCCAGGTGCTGGCGGCGCGCCAGCAGTTGCAGCGCGTGCAGGGAGCAACCAAAGCAAAAAAGAGTGAACCGGCAGCCGCTACCCGCGCGCGGCCGGTGAATAACGCTGCGCTGGAAAGACTGGCTTCGGTCACCGATCGCGTTCAGGCGCGTCCGGTGCCATCGGCGCTGGAAAAAGCGCCAGCCAAAAAAGAAGCGTATCGCTGGAAGGCGACCACTCCGGTGATGCAGCAAAAAGAAGTGGTCGCCACGCCGAAGGCGCTGAAAAAAGCGCTGGAACATGAAAAAACGCCGGAACTGGCGGCGAAGCTAGCGGCAGAAGCCATTGAGCGCGACCCGTGGGCGGCACAGGTGAGCCAACTTTCGCTACCAAAACTGGTCGAACAGGTGGCGTTAAATGCCTGGAAAGAGGAGAGCGACAACGCAGTATGTCTGCATTTGCGCTCCTCTCAGCGGCATTTGAACAACCGCGGTGCACAGCAAAAACTGGCTGAAGCGTTGAGCATGTTAAAAGGTTCAACGGTTGAACTGACTATCGTTGAAGATGATAATCCCGCGGTGCGTACGCCGCTGGAGTGGCGTCAGGCGATATACGAAGAAAAACTTGCGCAGGCGCGCGAGTCCATTATTGCGGATAATAATATTCAGACCCTGCGTCGGTTCTTCGATGCGGAGCTGGATGAAGAAAGTATCCGCCCCATTTGATCGTAAGCACAGCTTACGTTCGTCATCCTTAACGTGATTGAGAGAGAAACCTATGTTTGGTAAAGGCGGTCTGGGTAACCTGATGAAGCAAGCCCAGCAGATGCAAGAAAAAATGCAGAAAATGCAGGAAGAGATCGCGCAGCTGGAAGTCACCGGCGAATCTGGCGCAGGTCTGGTAAAAGTGACCATCAACGGTGCACACAACTGCCGTCGCGTAGAGATCGACCCGAGCCTGCTGGAAGACGACAAAGAGATGCTGGAAGACCTGGTGGCTGCAGCATTCAACGACGCAGCACGTCGTATTGAAGAAACGCAGAAAGAAAAAATGGCCTCTGTATCCTCCGGAATGCAGCTGCCGCCTGGCTTTAAGATGCCGTTCTGATGCAAACCAGCCCGCTGTTAACACAGCTTATGGAAGCACTGCGCTGTCTGCCGGGCGTTGGCCCGAAGTCGGCGCAGCGTATGGCGTTCACGCTGCTTCAGCGCGATCGTAGCGGCGGGATGCGTCTGGCGCAGGCGCTCACCCGGGCGATGTCGGAAATCGGCCACTGCGCCGATTGCCGCACTTTCACCGAACAGGAAGTCTGTAACATCTGTTCGAATCCGCGTCGTCAGGAAAACGGTCAAATCTGCGTGGTGGAGAGTCCGGCGGACATCTACGCCATTGAGCAGACGGGGCAGTTTTCAGGTCGTTATTTTGTGTTGATGGGGCATCTGTCACCGCTGGACGGCATCGGTCCGGATGATATCGGGCTTGATCGTCTGGAACAGCGTCTGGCAGAGGAAAAAATCACTGAAGTGATCCTCGCCACCAACCCCACGGTTGAAGGTGAAGCTACCGCTAACTACATTGCCGAGCTTTGCGCGCAATATGACGTGGAAGCCAGCCGAATCGCTCATGGCGTTCCGGTTGGCGGCGAGCTGGAAATGGTCGACGGCACCACGTTGTCACACTCCCTTGCCGGGCGTCATAAGATTCGTTTTTAAGCAAACGAGAGCAGGATCACCTGCTCTCGCTTGAAATTATTCTCCCTTGTCCCCATCTCTCCCACATCCTGTTTTTAACCTTAAAATGGCATTATTGAGGTAGACCTACATGAAAGGACAAGAAACTCGTGGTTTTCAGTCAGAAGTGAAACAGCTTCTGCACCTGATGATCCATTCTCTCTATTCCAATAAAGAAATCTTCCTGCGTGAGCTTATCTCTAACGCCTCCGATGCGGCGGACAAGCTGCGTTTCCGTGCGCTCTCTAACCCGGACCTGTACGAAGGTGATGGCGAACTACGCGTTCGTGTCTCTTTCGATAAAGACAAGCGTACGCTGACCATCTCCGATAACGGCGTGGGGATGACCCGCGACGAAGTGATTGACCATCTGGGGACTATCGCTAAATCCGGTACCAAATCATTCCTCGAATCCCTGGGTTCTGACCAGGCGAAAGACAGCCAGCTGATCGGTCAGTTTGGTGTTGGTTTCTACTCTGCGTTTATCGTGGCCGACAAAGTGACCGTGCGTACTCGCGCGGCAGGCGAAAAACCAGAAAATGGCGTCTTCTGGGAATCGGCTGGCGAAGGTGAATACACCGTTGCCGACATCACCAAAGAAGATCGTGGTACTGAAATCACCCTGCATCTGCGTGAAGGCGAAGACGAGTTCCTCGATGACTGGCGCGTGCGTTCCATCATCAGCAAATACTCCGACCATATCGCGCTGCCGGTAGAGATCGAAAAACGCGAAGAGAAAGACGGCGAAACCGTTATCTCCTGGGAGAAAATCAACAAAGCGCAGGCGCTGTGGACTCGTAACAAGTCGGAAATCACCGATGAAGAGTACAAAGAGTTCTACAAACACATCGCCCACGACTTTAATGATCCGCTGACCTGGAGCCACAACCGTGTTGAAGGTAAGCAGGAGTACACCAGCCTGCTGTACATCCCGTCCCAGGCTCCGTGGGATATGTGGAACCGCGATCATAAACACGGCCTGAAACTGTATGTTCAGCGTGTGTTCATCATGGACGACGCAGAACAGTTCATGCCGAACTATCTGCGCTTCGTGCGTGGTCTGATTGACTCCAGCGATCTGCCGCTGAACGTTTCCCGTGAAATCCTCCAGGACAGCACGGTAACGCGTAACCTGCGCAATGCGCTGACCAAGCGTGTGCTGCAAATGCTGGAAAAACTGGCGAAAGACGACGCGGAAAAATACCAGACCTTCTGGCAACAGTTTGGCCTGGTACTGAAAGAAGGTCCGGCGGAAGATTTCGCTAACCAGGAAGCGATCGCCAAACTGCTGCGTTTTGCTTCTACCCATACCGATTCTTCTGCGCAGACCGTATCTCTGGAAGACTACGTTTCCCGCATGAAAGAAGGGCAGGAGAAAATCTACTACATCACCGCAGACAGCTATGCGGCAGCGAAGAGCAGCCCGCACCTGGAACTGCTGCGTAAGAAAGGCATCGAAGTTCTGCTGCTTTCCGACCGCATCGATGAGTGGATGATGAACTATCTGACTGAGTTCGACGGTAAACCGTTCCAGTCGGTGTCTAAAGTTGACGAGTCGCTTGAAAAACTGGCTGACGAAGTTGATGAGAGCGCGAAAGAAGCGGAGAAAGCACTGACTCCGTTCATCGACCGTGTGAAAGCCCTGCTCGGCGAGCGCGTGAAAGATGTCCGTCTGACTCACCGTCTGACCGATACGCCAGCGATCGTTTCGACCGACGCGGACGAAATGAGCACTCAGATGGCGAAACTGTTCGCTGCGGCGGGCCAGAAAGTGCCAGAAGTGAAATACATCTTCGAACTGAACCCGGATCACGTACTGGTGAAACGTGCGGCAGATACTGAAGATGAAGCGAAGTTCAGCGAGTGGGTAGAACTGCTGCTGGATCAGGCGCTGCTGGCAGAACGCGGCACGCTGGAAGATCCGAACCTGTTTATTCGTCGTATGAACCAGCTGCTGGTTTCCTGATGTAATGCCGGATGACCTTCGTGTCATCCGGCATTTTTCTTTTCATCATCTGCACTTTCCGCAAATTATCTCGCCATTAACCGTTTCAGCCCCAGGTGCCTTTCTTGAGGCAATCGCCTGTTGGTGGTATCGTTTATCGCTTTTTCAAAAAATTCGACACATTTTAAGGGGATTTTCGCAATGCGTATCATTCTGCTTGGCGCTCCGGGCGCGGGGAAAGGGACTCAGGCTCAGTTCATCATGGAGAAATATGGTATTCCGCAAATCTCCACTGGCGATATGCTGCGTGCTGCGGTCAAATCTGGCTCCGAGCTGGGTAAACAAGCAAAAGACATTATGGATGCTGGCAAACTGGTCACCGACGAACTGGTGATCGCGCTGGTTAAAGAGCGCATTGCTCAGGAAGACTGCCGTAATGGTTTCCTGTTGGACGGCTTCCCGCGTACCATTCCGCAGGCAGACGCGATGAAAGAAGCGGGCATCAATGTTGATTACGTTCTGGAATTCGACGTACCGGACGAACTGATCGTTGACCGTATCGTCGGTCGCCGCGTTCATGCGCCGTCTGGTCGTGTTTATCACGTTAAATTCAATCCGCCGAAAGTAGAAGGCAAAGACGACGTTACCGGTGAAGAACTGACTACCCGTAAAGATGATCAGGAAGAGACCGTACGTAAACGTCTGGTTGAATACCATCAGATGACAGCACCGCTGATCGGCTACTACTCCAAAGAAGCAGAAGCGGGTAATACCAAATACGCGAAAGTTGACGGCACCAAGCCGGTTGCTGAAGTTCGCGCTGATCTGGAAAAAATCCTCGGCTAATTCGAAAGCGCGCACGGACAGTCCCCTCGCCCCCTCGGGGAGAGGGTTAGGGTGAGGGGAACAGGCCCGCACAAGCAAACTTATCAGCAATCTCAGGCCGGATATTCATTCGGCCTTTTACAAAAACCTCAATCTGCGCTATTCCTTTTTCTGATTTGACCTCTCACAGCAATTAGTTCTTCTTCCTCACTTTTCCGCTACAATTATCAACAAGTTGAATCGATAAGAGGCGGTAATGCGTCAGACTAAAACCGGTATCCTGCTGGCAAACCTGGGTACGCCCGATGCCCCCACACCTGAAGCGGTAAAACGCTATCTGAAACAATTTTTAAGCGACAGACGCGTGGTTGATACCTCACGGTTGTTATGGTGGCCATTGCTGCGCGGCGTGATTTTGCCGCTGCGCTCGCCGCGTGTGGCGAAGCTGTATGCCTCTGTCTGGATGGAAGGTGGCTCGCCGCTGATGGTTTACAGCCGCCAGCAACAGCAGGCGCTGGCACAACGTTTACCGGAGATGCCCGTAGCGCTGGGAATGAGCTACGGCTCGCCATCACTGGAAAGCGCCGTAGATGAACTCCTGGCAGAGCATGTAGATCATATTGTGGTGCTGCCGCTTTATCCGCAATTCTCCTGTTCTACGGTCGGTGCGGTATGGGATGAACTGGCACGCATTCTGGCGCGCAAACGTAGCATTCCGGGGATATCGTTTATACGTGATTACGCCGATAACCACGATTACATTAATGCACTGGCGAACAGCGTACGCGCTTCTTTTGCCAAACATGGCGAACCGGATCTGCTACTGCTCTCTTATCATGGCATTCCCCAGCGTTATGCAGATGAAGGCGATGATTACCCGCAACGTTGCCGCACAACGACTCGTGAACTGGCTTCCGCATTGGGGATGGCACCGGAAAAAGTGATGATGACCTTTCAGTCGCGCTTTGGTCGGGAACCCTGGCTGATGCCTTATACCGACGAAACGCTGAAAATGCTCGGAGAAAAAGGCGTAGGTCATATTCAGGTGATGTGCCCGGGCTTTGCTGCGGATTGTCTGGAGACGCTGGAAGAGATTGCCGAGCAAAACCGTGAGGTCTTCCTCGGTGCCGGCGGGAAAAAATATGAATATATTCCGGCGCTTAATGCCACGCCGGAACATATCGAAATGATGGCTAATCTTGTTGCCGCGTATCGCTAAAGCTGAGCGGTAAAGAACTGAGCGCCGTCGCGAAGAGCCTCGTCGGCGGTTTTCATCATCCGTGAATAATGCAAAAAGGCGTGCAGCGTGCCTGGGTAGAGTTTGAACTCACAGGGCTGCTGATGCGCCGCTAACGTCTGGTAAAGCAGACGGCTGTCATCCAGCAGCGGATCGAACTCCGCCCCGGCAATAAAACAGGGCGGAACTTCGCGAGTGAGATCATTATTAAACAGACAGTAATACGGCGACTCGCGGTCCGCGTCGTTGCTTAAATATGCCTCTTCGTACATCTGCAAATCCTGTTGCGTTAAGCCATCCCAGACACCGCCCAACAGACGACGAGTCACGGAATCCCGTAATCCGTAAAGCCCATACCACAGCAAAACGCCCGCAACTTTACCGCAATCGATCTGTTTATCACGCAACCACAACGCACTGGCGAGCGCCAGCATGGCACCTGCGGAATCACCGGCAAAGCCAATGCGGGACATATTGATTTGATAATCCTCCGCCTGCTGGTGGAAATAACAACAAGCAGCCACAATTTCCTCTATCGCTTGCGGAAAACGCGCTTCAGGTGAAAGGGTGTAATCAATACCAATCACCGTACATTGGCTGTAGCTTGCCAGCAGGCGCATGATGCGATCGTGGGTATCGAGATTGCCGAGAATAAAACCGCCTCCATGCAAATAAAATAGCGTCGCTGGGCTATCTGGCTGCGGACAAAAGAGACGTGTTTCCACCTGCCCATATTTTGTTGGAACCATGTAAGCTCTGGTTGCCATTTCTGGAGCGCCCGCATTCCAGAATCGGCGCTCAAGCGTGTAATACTGTCGTTGCTCAGCAATCGTTCCCGTTGCGGGCCAGGGCGGTAAATCCGGCTGAAGAGTATTCACAACGGTCTTCATTTCAGCAGAAATAAGGTCCAGAACAGGTAGTTTGTTTTCCGGCTTCATACAAAAACTCCTTTCAAATTACGTCATTGTAAGGAACCACTGCCATGAAAATGCGATCCCGCCTGCTGATATTGAAACTGGCTGCGTCTCGCGCGCTCCCGTCAGATTGTGTTAACATTCGCCGCTCAGTTAACCACCCGTAAAAACAACCATGAAATTTCCCGGTAAACGTAAATCCAAACATTACTTCCCCGTAAACGCACGCGATCCGCTGCTTCAGCAATTCCAGCCAGAAAACGAAACCAGCGCTGCCTGGGTAGTGGGTATCGATCAAACGCTGGTCGATATTGAAGCGAAAGTGGATGATGAATTTATTGAGCGTTATGGATTAAGCGCCGGGCATTCACTGGTGATTGAGGATGATGTAGCCGAAGCGCTTTATCAGGAACTAAAACAGAAAAACCTGATTACCCATCAGTTTGCGGGTGGCACCATTGGTAACACCATGCACAACTACTCGGTGCTCGCGGACGACCGTTCGGTGCTGCTGGGCGTCATGTGCAGCAATATTGAAATTGGCAGTTATGCCTATCGTTACCTGTGTAACACTTCCAGCCGTACCGATCTTAACTATCTACAAGGCGTGGATGGCCCGATTGGTCGTTGCTTTACGCTGATTGGCGAGTCCGGGGAACGTACCTTTGCTATCAGCCCTGGCCACATGAACCAGCTGCGGGCTGAAAGTATTCCGGAAGATGTGATTGCCGGAGCCTCGGCTCTGGTTCTCACCTCTTATCTGGTGCGTTGCAAGCCGGGTGAACCCATGCCGGAAGCAACCATGAAAGCCATTGAGTACGCGAAGAAATATAACGTACCGGTGGTGCTGACGCTGGGCACCAAGTTTGTCATTGCCGAGAATCCGCAGTGGTGGCAGCAATTCCTCAAAGACCACGTCTCTATCCTTGCGATGAACGAAGATGAAGCCGAAGCGTTGACCGGAGAAAGCGATCCGTTGTTGGCATCTGACAAGGCGCTGGACTGGGTAGATCTGGTGCTGTGCACCGCCGGGCCAATCGGCTTGTATATGGCGGGCTTTACCGAAGACGAAGCTAAACGTAAAACCCAGCATCCGCTGCTGCCGGGCGCTATAGCGGAATTCAACCAGTATGAGTTTAGCCGCGCCATGCGCCACAAGGATTGCCAGAATCCGCTGCGTGTATATTCGCACATTGCGCCGTACATGGGCGGGCCGGAAAAAATCATGAACACTAACGGAGCGGGGGATGGCGCACTGGCAGCGTTGCTGCATGACATTACCGCCAACAGCTACCACCGTAGCAACGTACCAAACTCCAGCAAACATAAATTCACCTGGTTAACTTATTCATCGTTAGCCCAGGTGTGTAAATATGCTAACCGTGTGAGCTATCAGGTACTGAACCAGCATTCACCTCGTTTAACGCGCGGCTTGCCGGAGCGTGAAGACAGCCTGGAAGAGTCTTACTGGGATCGTTAAGTTATCGTCGGTTCGTAGGCCAGATAAGGCGTTCACGCCGCATCTGGCATTTGGCTCTCGATGCCTGATGCGACGCTGGCGCGTCTTATCATGCCTACATATTTTTCATATTTTACATCCGGCAACCACCGTTTACCCCGTCACCACTTCACCCGCCGGTGGCGTTTCCAGCAGTTCCAGCATAGTACGGGCAATTTCACGTTCACCCATCACTACCTGATTCGCGCCACGTTCGGTAATATACGCCACTTCATCGTCATAATGGGCGCGGGCAATAATCTCAATATCCGGATTTTTCGCGCGGGCAGATGCCACAATCTCGCCTGCTTCATAACCGTTGGGAATCGTCAGGATCAGCCATTTTGCACATTCCAGATGCGCCAGTTGCATAATTTCTTCGTTCGCTGCATTGCCCAATACTGCGCGGACCCCGCGCTCTCGCAGCTCATCAACACGGGTTCGCGACGTCTCAATCACCACCAGCGGAATATCAGAGGCGAGCAATTTCTCCCCCAGCAGGCTGCCTACACGACCGTAACCCACCAATAGCGCATGGTTGCAAATATCCACTGGGATCTGCTTCTCTTCTTCGATTGCCTCTTCCAGCGTCTGCTCTTCCAGCGTTTCGGTCTTCGCCAGATATTTCTCCAGTAGTGCGAACAGTACTGGGTTGAGCATAATCGACAGGATCGCCCCTGCCAGTACCAGGTTTTGTCCGGCCTGCGGCAGTAAATTCAATGCCATTCCCAGTCCCGCCAGGATAAACGCGAACTCACCAATCTGCGCCAGGCTGGCGGCGATGGTTAATGCCGTGCGCTGGGAGTGACCAAACAGACGCACAAGGAGCAGGGCCGCGACCGATTTACCAAACAGAATAATCGCCAGCGTCGCCAGCACTGCCAGCGGTTGCTGAATCAGAATTAACGGATCAAACAACATCCCGACGGAGACAAAAAACAGCACCGCAAACGCGTCGCGCAATGGCAACGTATCGTGGGCGGCACGGTGACTCAGTTCAGACTCGTTCAGTACCATCCCGGCAAAGAACGCACCGAGTGCAAAGGAGACATCAAACAGCTCTACCGCACCAAAGGCAATCCCTAACGCCAGCGCCAGCACCGACAGGGTAAACAGCTCGCGAGAACCGGTTGCCGCGCTGCGTGCCATAATCCACGGCACCAGACGGCGACCTACCAGCATCATAATGGCGATAAATGCGATCACCTTGCCGATGGTGATCCCCATATCGACTGCAAGAGTGGCAAAGCCCACATCGCCCTGTTCCATCATTCCTGCCACTGCGGGCAGCAACACCAGCGTCAGAACCATCACCAGGTCTTCCACAATCAACCAACCGATGGCGATTTGCCCACGCTGACTGTCTATTAATTGCCGTTCTTCAAGTGCGCGCAGTAACACCACGGTACTGGCGGTGGAAAGACATAAACCGAACACGATACCGGTCATTAACGACCAGCCCAGCACGGCGGAGAGCGCCATACCCAGCAGCGTCGCCACGGCTATCTGGGCGATCGCGCCGGGAATGGCGATGGACTTTACCGCCATCAAATCCTTGAGCGAAAAATGCAAACCGACGCCGAACATCAGCAAAATAACGCCCAGTTCAGCCAATTCCGGCGCAAGCTTGGTATCGGCAACAAAGCCCGGAGTGAATGGTCCTGCCAGCACACCCGCTAACAGATATCCCACCAGAGGAGAAATACGTAGTTTATTGGCCAGCATGCCGAGGATAAAGGCGAGCACAAGGCCGCCAACAATGGTGGTGATAAGCGGGGTGGCGTGATGCATTCCGTCTCCTTTTCCTGGTGGTTATTGTCCATTTTTGGCCGGGAAAACCAAAATTACAGGTAATAGTTTATGACAATTTCATTGATGATGTTTATGAATAATTGTTGAATTTTGCAGAAAAATGGAATTAGCTGCAAAAAAAGCACGGATCGGAAAACAGAAGGCGGTTTAACAGAGGAAAGGCTTATGGCGACTGTAAAACGATGCAGCCAAAGTTTGCCTTTGGCTGCAATGAAATCAGTCTTTATGCCGGTTATCAGGCAGGAATATGGTCAACATCCCCAATAGTGGCAGGAAAGCACAGATTTTATAGACTAACTCGATGCTGGTGTGATCGGCGATAAGCCCCAGAACTGCCGCACCCAGACCTCCCATGCCGAAAGCAAAACCGAAAAAGAGTCCAGAAACCATACCGATACGTCCCGGAAGCAGCTCCTGAGCGTAAACCAGAATGGCAGAGAATGCCGAAGCGAGGATAAATCCAATAATCACCGTTAAAACCCCCGTCCAGTGCAGGCTGGCGTAGGGTAAAATCAGCGTAAACGGCGCAACGCCGAGGATAGAGCCCCAAATCACATATTTCCGCCCAATTTTATCCCCTACAGGCCCGCCGATCACCGTACCTGCCGCAACGGCAAACAGGAAGGCAAACAGATGAAGCTGAGCATTCTGGATAGATAATCCGAATTTTTGCATCAGATAGAAGGTGTAATAGCTGCTGATGCTCGCCATATAGAAATATTTCGAGAAAATGAGGATTAACAGAATGCTGACCGCCAGTACCACTTTGTTGCGCGGCAGTGGATTGATAATTGTCGCTTTGGGTTTTCCTTTATTCATTCGGTGCTGTGCCGAGTACCAACGGCTGATTTGTGCCAACACCACGATCGCCAGCAGTGCCGCAAGCACAAACCAGGCAACGTTGCCTTTGCCATAAGGCGCGATAATCATCGCCGCCAGCAAGGGTCCCAGGGAACTGCCAAAGTTGCCGCCGACCTGAAAGATAGATTGTGCCAGGCCATGCCGCCCGCCGGAAGCCATACGGGCCACGCGAGAAGATTCCGGATGAAAGACCGATGAACCGGTACCGACCAGCGCCGCCGCCAGCAGAACTGCGCCAAAACTGCCCGCCAGCGCAAGCAGCACTAGACCACTTAAGGTAAAGCACATGCCAATTGGCAACGACCATGGCATTGGATATTTATCGGTCCAGTAGCCGACCACTGGTTGCAGTAGCGAAGAGGCGAGCTGGAAGGTGAGGGTTATCATGCCAATCTGCATAAATGTCAGAGAAAATTCTGACTGAAGCAGCGGATAAATCGCCAGAATCAGCGATTGGATCATGTCGTTCAGCAGATGTGAGAGGCTGATAGCACCTAAAATACCAAACGATGTTCGGGCCTTGGTCGTTGACGCAGCCGCGCCCGCCACAGGCTGGGTTTGTTCACTCATTGCCATAGGAAAGTCACTTTTTCAGGGTTGCGATGTAAAGAATGATCTTATTTGTGATTATTACCCGACTAACATACCTGTATGCGTCGCCTGAAGGAAGTCTCAACGCCGAATACAGAATTTCTAATCTGGATGCAGATTTATCTTCACCGGACGCAGACTTGTCTATGATGTCGCGTCATACTATTTTTCAACACGTTGAAATCAGGTCAGGGAGAGAAGTATGAAATTATTGCAGCGGGGCGTGGCGTTAGCACTGTTAACCACATTTACACTGGCGAGTGAAACTGCTCTGGCGTATGAGCAGGATAAAACCTACAAAATTACAGTTCTGCATACCAATGATCATCATGGGCATTTTTGGCGCAATGAATATGGCGAATATGGTCTGGCGGCGCAAAAAACGCTGGTGGATGGTATCCGCAAAGAGGTTGCGGCTGAAGGCGGTAGCGTGCTGCTACTTTCCGGTGGCGACATTAACACTGGCGTGCCCGAGTCTGACTTACAGGATGCCGAACCTGATTTTCGCGGTATGAATCTGGTGGGCTATGACGCGATGGCGATCGGTAATCATGAATTTGATAACCCGCTCACCGTATTACGCCAGCAGGAAAAGTGGGCCAAGTTCCCGTTACTTTCTGCCAATATCTACCAGAAAAGTACCGGCGAGCGCCTGTTTAAACCATGGGCGCTGTTTAAGCGTCAGGATCTGAAAATTGCCGTTATTGGTCTGACGACGGATGACACAGCGAAGTTAGGCAATCCAGAAAACTTCACCGATATTGAGTTCCGTAAGCCCGCCGATGAAGCGAAGCTGGTGATTCAGGAGCTGCAACAGACAGAAAAGCCAGACATTATTATCGCGGCGACCCATATGGGGCATTACGACAATGGTGAGCACGGCTCTAACGCACCGGGCGATGTGGAGATGGCGCGCGCGCTGCCTGCCGGATCGCTGGCGATGATCGTCGGTGGTCACTCGCAAGATCCGGTCTGCATGGCGGCAGAAAACAAAAAACAGGTCGATTACGTGCCGGGTACGCCATGCAAACCAGATCAACAAAACGGCATCTGGATTGTGCAGGCGCATGAGTGGGGCAAATACGTGGGACGGGCTGATTTTGAGTTTCGTAATGGCGAAATGAAAATGGTTAACTACCAGCTGATTCCGGTGAACCTGAAGAAGAAAGTGACCTGGGAAGACGGGAAAAGCGAGCGCGTGCTGTACACCCCTGAAATCGCTGAAAACCAGCAAATGATCTCGCTGTTATCGCCGTTCCAGAACAAAGGCAAAGCGCAGCTGGACGTGAAAATAGGCGAAACCAATGGTCGTCTGGAAGGCGATCGTGACAAAGTGCGTTTTGTACAGACCAATATGGGGCGGTTAATTCTGGCAGCCCAAATGGATCGCACTGGTGCCGACTTTGCGGTGATGAGCGGAGGCGGAATTCGTGATTCTATCGAAGCAGGCGATATCAGCTATAAAAACGTGCTGAAAGTGCAGCCATTCGGCAATGTGGTGGTGTATGCCGACATGACCGGTAAAGAGGTGATTGATTACCTGACCGCCGTCGCGCAGATGAAGCCAGATTCAGGTGCCTACCCGCAATTTGCCAACGTTAGCTTTGTGGCGAAAGACGGCAAACTGAACGACCTTAAAATCAAAGGCGAACCGGTCGATCCGGCGAAAACTTACCGTATGGCGACATTAAACTTCAATGCCACCGGCGGTGATGGATATCCGCGCCTTGATAACAAACCGGGCTATGTGAATACCGGCTTTATTGATGCCGAAGTGCTGAAAGCGTATATCCAGAAAAGCTCGCCGCTGGATGTGAGTGTTTATGAACCGAAAGGTGAGGTGAGCTGGCAGTAATCCGAAAGTGCCGGATGTTTGCATCCGGCACAATGCTTAATCGCGGCGGGCGATATCAGCAAATTTGGCATCGAGGATCTTTGCCAGATCGCCTGCCGCCAGTTCGATATCCAGTCCGCGCTTGCCGCCGGAAACATAAATAGTGGCAAATTCTTGTGCGGGGGCGTCGATAATCGTTGGCAGACGTTTTTTCTGCCCCAGTGGGCTAATCCCCCCAACCAGGTATCCCGTCGAACGCTGCGCGACCATCGGATCGGCCATCTCAACTTTCTTGGCACCCAGCGCTTTTGCTACTTTTTTAAGATCCAGTTGACCTGCGACCGGCGTAACGGCCACGGCAAGGTGTTTCATATCACCGTTCACTGCCACCAGCAGCGTTTTGTAGACCTGATCCGGATTCAAACCTAATTTTTTGACGACTTCATCGCCAAAATTGGTTTCAGCCGGATCGTGCTCGTAGGTATGGATTTGAAACGAAATCTTGTTTTTTTCGAGTAATTTAACTGCGGGTGTCATGGTAATTTTCCTGCCTTAAACAAAAAAACGAAGCAAGCATACGCCTGATGGCGGTCCAAAAAAAAGAGTCATCTTGCCTAAGAGTATTGGCAGGATGGTGAGATTGAGCGACAATCGAGTTACACCGTCGCTTAAAGTGACGGCATAATAATAAAAAAATGAAATTCCTCTTTGACGGGCCAATAGCGATATTGGCCATTTTTTTAGCGCAACATTTGCGGTAAATTCCCTTCTCCATACAGGTGTAGTGCACCGACCGCGACCACATATCGCCCCGGCGGCATGGCGCGTAATTTATCCCGCCAGGCGAGATTTCGCTGATGCATCAGCACATCGTACAGCGACTGACTGAACGTATTGGGCAGCGTTATATCATTATTTTGCGGCGGTGCATTCAGCCACCAGCTCATCATTTGTTGCAGCAACCGTGCGTTGGTATGCCAGTGGGTCAGCGTATCGTCCAGCAGCGCCAGTCCTTTGTCAGGGAGCTGGAGCAACATGGCAATCTGGTTTTCAGCCCCTTCCAGTTCAATCACGGGTTTATGTTGTTGCTTCGCCGCCTGCAATAGCTGGTAATCGATACCGTATTCTGCCCGCAGCCCCAGTTTTTGTGCCTGCGTCGCCTGAAGAACCATCGCGATTTGCCACAGCGGTTGGGTAGAAAAGAGTGAGGGAGAAATGCCCATCTCCTGGCTAATGTGCTGCAGGTTTTGGAGTTGCTCCTCGCTAATGCGCTCTTCCAGCGCCTCGCAGGCAGGCAAATTAGCAAAAGGCGTATCGCTGGTGGAAACATCCGCCTCGACGATCAGCGCATCGGCGTTTTTGAGCTTTTTGAGCAAACGGGTGGGCAGGGGAGCCATATCGTGGCTACCCATATGAATGCTGCCAATCAGATGAAAATGGCGATTGCCGGGGAGGGTGATATCGATGGCAGGCCAGGAGTAATGATTACCGCGCAGCGCGGCCCAAAGCGTTTTTACCCGGTACAACAGATCCATACGACCTCCCTTTGTGAAATATCATGCTAGCGCGCGGGGAGGGATGGCGCAAATGGAGTTGGGGACTTGTTTAATGTGTTTGTATGATTCAGTATGTTCTTGTATCGCTATTCACAGGGAAGCAACAGTTAAAAACTATGAAACAGGCAACAAGAAAACCGACGACACCCGGAGATATTCTTCTCTATGAATATCTGGAACCGCTCGATTTGAAAATCAATGAGTTAGCAGAGTTGCTGCATGTTCATCGTAATAGCGTCAGTGCACTGATCAATAACAATCGTAAACTCACCACTGAGATGGCATTCCGTCTGGCGAAAGTTTTTGATACCACAGTCGATTTTTGGCTAAACCTCCAGGCGGCAGTTGATCTTTGGGAAGTTGAAAACAACATGCGCACCCAGGAAGAATTGGGACGGATTGAAACAGTGGCTGAATATTTGGCACGCCGTGAAGAGCGTGCAAAAAAGGTCGCGTAAGGCCAAAACATCGCTTCATCTCGTAGGCCGGATAAGGCGTTCACGCCGCATCCGGCATCCGAGCACCATTGCCTGATGCGACGCTTACCCGTCTTATCAGGCCTACAAACTTGTGCCTGAACCGTAGGCCGGATAAGGCGTTTACGCCGCATCCGGCATCCGAGCACCATTGCCTGATGCGACGCTTACGCGTCTTATCAGGCCTACAAACCTGTGCCTGAACCGTAGGCCGGATAAGGCGTTTACGCCGCATCCGGCAGTCATGCGTCGATGCCAAATGCGCCACCCTAAAGCAGCGCATCCGCAATGATGTACTTATTCCTTCGGTTTAAACCGCAGCAACCGGTTGGCGTTACTCACTACGGTAATCGACGAGAGCGCCATTGCCGCTCCGGCAACTACCGGGTTAAGCAGTGTTCCAGTGAACGGCCACAAAATACCGGCGGCGACCGGAATACCGATACTGTTGTAGATAAACGCACCGAGCAGGTTCTGCTTCATGTTGTGCAGCGTTGCGCGGGAAATAGCGAGCGCATCCGCAACGCCCATCAGGCTATGGCGCATCAGGGTAATCGCCGCGGTTTCAATGGCAACATCACTGCCGCCACCCATCGCAATGCCGACATCCGCCTGAGCCAGCGCTGGCGCGTCGTTAATGCCGTCGCCCACCATTGCCACCTGACGTCCTTCACTTTGCAGATGTTTGATCGCTTCGGCTTTACCGTCCGGCAGCACCCCGGCGATCACCTCATCAATCCCTGCTTCTTTGGCGATCGCATTGGCGGTGGTTGGGTTATCCCCGGTCAACATCACCAGACGATATCCCGCTTTATGCAGGCGTTGCAGCGCCGCCACGCTATCACTACGCAACGGATCGCGTACTGCCAGCAGGGCTACCGCTTTCCCGTCAACCGCCAGCAGCACAGGCGTTGCCCCTTGCGATGCCTGAGCAGTAATCTCCGCTTCGATAGCTTTGGTACCAACCTGTTGCTCATTTAACAGCGCCTGATTGCCCAGCAATAACGCATGACCTTCAGCTTCACCGCTCACGCCCAGCCCGCGCAATGTGCGGAAACCGTTGACCTGCGGTAGCTGCATATCACCTGCTTTATCGAGGATCGCCCGTGCCAGCGGATGGCTGGAACCTTGCTCCAGTGCCGCCGCCAGACGCAATGCCTGCGCTTCATCAACATCAGCAAATGTTTTCACTGCGACAACCTGCGGCTTCCCTTCAGTCAGTGTCCCGGTTTTATCGAACACTACAGTGTCGAGTGTACTGGCGCGTTGCAGCGCGTCAGCGTCCCGCACCAGCACGCCAAACTCAGCCGCCCGCCCGACGCCGGAAATAATCGACATCGGCGTCGCCAGCCCCAGCGCACACGGACAGGCAATAATCAGTACCGTGGTGGCAATCACCAGGGTATAGACAATCTGCGGTGCCGGACCAAAGAAATACCAGATTGCCGCACTGACAAGCGCAATAACCACCACTACCGGCACAAATACGGCTGAGATTTTATCCGCCAGCTGACCGATTTCTGGCTTGCTGCTCTGGGCCTGGCGCACCATGCGAATGATTCGTGACAGCGTAGTATGGCTGCCAACCGCACTGGCACGAAACAGCACACTGCCGTCCTGTACCACTGTCCCGGCATGGACGCTATCGCCTTCGCCTTTTTGCTGCGGGATTGGTTCGCCCGTCAGCATCGCTTCATCCAGCCATGCTTCGCCCTGGGTAATCTCGCCATCTACCGGCACGCGATCGCCGGTCGTCAGGCGCAGCAACATACCTGGCTGCACTTCTGCCAGAGGCACGCTTTTTTCACCTTCGTCAGTAACCAGGCGTGCCGTCGGCGGGGTTAAATCGAGTAACTTTTCCAGCGCCTTAGAAGAACGCTGGCGTGCGCGCGCTTCCAGCATATGGCCGAGATTGATCAGACCGATAATCATCGCGCTGGCTTCGTAATAAAGATGTCGCGCTTCCATCGGGAACCACTGCGGCCACAGGTTGACGCTCATCGAATAGAGCCACGCCACGCCAGTACCCAGCGCCACCAGCGTATCCATCGTCGCCGCACCGTTCAGCAGGCTTTTCCATGCACTGCGGTAAAAATGGCCGCCGGCGAAAACCATCACTGCCAGGGTTATCAGGCCGATAACCAACCACAGGCTGCGGTTGTCAGCGGTGACCATCATGTTATCGCCGATCATCCCCCAGACCATCACCGGGATACCCACCGCCAGTGCGACAATTGCCTGCCAGCGGAAGCGCTTCATCGTAGCGACGGCGGTTTCTTGCTGGCGCTCGCGGCGTTTAGCGTCATCTTCAATCGCTTCCGCGCCGTAGCCCGCTTTTTCCACCGCCTGCACTAAATCTTGTGGGGAGGCACTGCCCATCACCAGCGCAGTACGCTCCGCCAGGTTTACCCGTGCCTGAGTGACGCCCGGTACGCTTTGCAGCGCATTTTGTACGCGGGTGACACAGCTGGCGCAGCTCATGCCGCTCAGCAGCAACTGCTGGCTGTCATCGTCATCGGCGGTCGCTGCCGGAAGCGCCTCAGAAACCGCTGTCAGTGCTTCCGACGGGATTGATGACTCCGCCAGCGGTTTAGCCTTTGGGTGGCTTACAGATGCGTCATAACCCGCTTGTTTGATGGTTTCGATCAGCTGTTCTGCACTGGCAGTCCCGGTAACGTGCGCTTCAGTGATAGACACATCCGCCTGCTCAACATCCGGACGCTGTTCAAGACTTTCTTTCACGCGTTTAACGCAGTGACCGCAGGACAGGCCGTCCAGGGTCAGGTCGATAGTTTGTGACATAAAACACTCCTTTAAGACAGTTTTGACTGGCTGTGATAAAGGTTAAACCTTCCAGCAAGGGGAAGGTCAAGAAATTAATAAACCAGGCGGGTAAAAGTCCGTAAAGATTAAAAAATCGGCTCGATTTGCATCAGGATTAGACATTTATCTCTTTGTTTTCCTGTAGTTAAGTTGCGGGTGCTAAGTTAAATCAGGATGCCTGAAAATCGGCACCGGGGTGAGGAATTACCTCCCGCATCTATAAAAAGGAGTTAACAAAAGATGTTAGATGCAAACAAATTACAGCAGGCAGTGGATCAGGCTTACACCCAATTTCACTCACTTAACGGCGGACAAAATGCCGATTACATTCCCTTTCTGGCGAATGTACCAGGTCAACTGGCGGCAGTGGCTATCGTGACCTGCGATGGCAACGTCTATAGTGCGGGTGACAGTGATTACCGCTTTGCACTGGAATCCATCTCGAAAGTCTGTACGTTAGCCCTTGCGTTAGAAGATGTCGGCCCGCAGGCGGTACAGGACAAAATTGGCGCTGACCCGACCGGATTGCCCTTTAACTCAGTTATCGCCTTAGAGTTGCATGGCGGCAAACCGCTTTCGCCACTGGTAAATGCTGGCGCTATTGCCACCACCAGCCTGATTAACGCTGAAAATGTTGAACAACGCTGGCAGCGAATTTTACATATCCAACAGCAACTGGCTGGCGAGCAGGTAGCGCTCTCTGACGAAGTCAACCAGTCGGAACAAACAACCAACTTCCATAACCGGGCCATAGCCTGGCTGCTGTACTCCGCCGGATATCTCTATTGTGATGCAATGGAAGCCTGTGACGTGTATACCCGTCAGTGCTCCACGCTCCTCAATACTATTGAACTGGCAACGCTTGGCGCGACGCTGGCGGCAGGTGGTGTGAATCCGTTGACGCATAAACGCGTTCTTCAGGCCGACAACGTGCCGTACATTCTGGCCGAAATGATGATGGAAGGGCTGTATGGTCGCTCCGGTGACTGGGCGTATCGTGTTGGTTTACCGGGCAAAAGCGGTGTAGGTGGCGGTATTCTGGCGGTCGTCCCTGGAGTGATGGGAATTGCCGCGTTCTCACCACCGCTGGACGAAGATGGCAACAGTGTTCGCGGTCAAAAAATGGTGGCATCGGTCGCTAAGCAACTCGGCTATAACGTGTTTAAGGGCTGATCATGATGAACACGGAAGGTAATAACGGTAACAAACCTCTCGGTCTATGGAACGTCGTTTCCATCGGCATTGGGGCAATGGTGGGGGCGGGGATCTTCGCGCTGCTGGGGCAGGCTGCATTGCTAATGGAAGCCTCGACCTGGGTCGCCTTTGCTTTTGGCGGTATTGTGGCGATGTTTTCCGGTTATGCCTATGCGCGTCTGGGGGCGAGCTATCCCAGCAATGGCGGCATTATCGACTTCTTTCGTCGCGGATTAGGCAACGGCGTCTTTTCGCTGGCGCTCTCGTTACTGTACCTGTTGACGCTGGCGGTGAGCATCGCCATGGTCGCCCGTGCTTTTGGCGCTTATGCCATGCAGTTTTTGCATGAAGGCAGCCAGGAGGAGCACCTTATTTTGCTCTACGCGTTGGGGATCATTGCGGTGATGACGCTTTTCAACTCCTTAAGCAACCATGCGGTAGGGCGGCTGGAAGTGATCCTCGTCGGCATTAAAATGATGATCCTGTTATTGCTGATTATTGCCGGTGTCTGGTCGCTGCAACCGGCGCATATTTCCGTCTCTGCGCCCCCCAGCTCCGGTGCGTTCTTCTCCTGTATTGGGATAACTTTCCTTGCCTATGCGGGCTTTGGCATGATGGCGAACGCGGCGGATAAAGTGAAAGATCCGCAGGTCATTATGCCACGGGCGTTTCTGGTGGCGATTGGCGTTACCACGTTGCTTTATATCTCGCTGGCACTGGTTTTGCTTAGCGATGTATCGGCATTAGAGTTAGAAAAATATGCCGATACCGCCGTAGCGCAGGCTGCTTCTCCGCTGCTCGGGCATGTGGGTTATGTGATCGTCGTCATCGGCGCTTTACTGGCGACGGCTTCAGCCATTAACGCGAACCTGTTCGCCGTGTTTAACATCATGGACAACATGGGCAGCGAACGCGAACTGCCGAAGCTAATGAATAAATCCCTGTGGCGGCAGAGTACCTGGGGCAACATTATTGTCGTGGTGTTGATTATGCTGATGACGGCGGCACTGAATTTAGGCTCACTCGCCAGCGTTGCCAGCGCCACCTTTTTGATTTGCTACCTGGCGGTGTTTGTGGTGGCGATCCGCCTGCGTCATGATATTCACGCCTCGTTGCCGATTCTTATCGTTGGTACGTTGGTGATGTTGTTGGTGATCGTTGGCTTTATCTACAGTCTGTGGTCCCAGGGTAGCCGTGCGTTGATATGGATTATTGGCTCACTCTTACTCAGCCTTATTGTGGCAATGGTCATGAAGCGCAATAAAACCGTATAACATCTCTCTGTGCGCAGTACTTCCTGTATTATTGTGGTGGCGGTCGATATTCGCACTGGCAAAAAAACGTGCTTGAATATCTGTTGAAACCCTTTAACAAAGCACAGGAGGCGTTGCGCGAACGATGAACATCAGCGATGTAGCAAAAATTACCGGCCTGACCAGCAAAGCCATTCGCTTCTATGAAGAGAAGGGGCTGGTGACGCCGCCGATGCGCAGCGAAAACGGTTATCGCACCTACACGCAGCAGCATCTCAACGAACTGACCTTACTGCGCCAGGCACGGCAGGTGGGCTTTAACCTGGAAGAGAGCGGCGAGCTGGTGAATCTGTTTAACGACCCGCAGCGGCACAGCGCCGACGTCAAACGGCGCACGCTGGAGAAGGTGGCGGAGATCGAACGACACATTGAGGAGCTGCAATCCATGCGCGACCAGCTGCTGGCACTGGCGAATGCCTGCCCTGGCGATGACAGCGCCGACTGCCCGATTATCGAAAATCTCTCCGGCTGCTGTCATCATCGGGCAGGGTGATTAAGACGAGACGGCTCGGATATGTAGGGTTATCCCTTCTATCGCAATGACTTCAACATGCGTACCTGCACCGAGATCCTCGCTGGCGCTGACAGGCCATGAACTGTCACCGACGCGCATATGACCGCGCCCGTTGACCAGCGGAGATTCCAGCACAAAACGTCGGCCAATCAGCTGCTGCCCGCGCTGGTTTAAATGACTATCGCTGTGCTTTTGTTCGCGCACCCGCCGCGACAACCATTTCCACCACAGCCAGGCGGCGAGCAGCGTCAGGATGGCAAACATTACCCCTTGCCACTCCCAACCCAGCGGCACCAGCCAGACCACCAGGCCGGTAATCACCGCTGCCACGCCGCTCCACAACAAATAACCATTTCCGCCCAGCATCTCGGCTGCCAGCAGCAAACCGCCGAGACTGAGCCAGAAAATATGTGGATGAACGACCATTAACTCCATCATGGCTGAGTCCGTTTGTTGGCGCTGTCTTTCACCAGCTCGGCAATCCCGGCAATCGACCCCATCAGGCTGCTGGCCTCTAATGGCATCATCACTACTTTGCTGTTACTGGAGGAACCGATCTGCTGTAACGCTTCGGTGTATTTCTGCGCTACGAAGTAGTTCACCGCCTGAATATCACCGGAGGCGATAGCTTCAGACACCATTTTGGTGGCGCGGGCTTCTGCTTCGGCGGAACGTTCACGCGCTTCAGCCTGTAAAAACGCCGACTGACGTTCGCCTTCCGCTTTCAGGATTTGCGACTGTTTTTCACCTTCGGCTTTGAGGATTTCCGCCTGACGGATCCCTTCCGCTTCAAGAATGTAAGCGCGTTTGGTACGTTCCGCTTTCATCTGCGCGTTCATTGAAGAGATAAGCTCTGCCGGTGGGCGCACGTCGCGAATTTCAATACGGGTGACTTTAATCCCCCACGGGTTGGTGGCTTCATCGACAATACGCAGCAGGCGTGAGTTGATGCTGTCGCGCTGAGAGAGCATTTCGTCAAGTTCCATTGAACCCAGCACGGTACGGATGTTAGTCATGGTCAGGTTGATGATCGCCAGCTCCAGATTGCTGACTTCATAAGCCGCGCGCGGCGCGTCAATCACCTGAATAAAGCACACGGCGTCGATGGTAACGTTGGCGTTATCTTTCGAGATAACTTCCTGGGAAGGGATATCGAGCACTTGCTCCATCATATTGATCTTGCGACCAATGCGATCCATAAACGGCACCACCAGACTGAGCCCCGGCTGTAACGTTTTGGTATAGCGACCAAAGCGTTCTACTGTCCACTGATAGCCCTGCGGTACGATTTTGACACCCGCGCCGACAATGACCAGCGCGACAAAAATGAGAATCGGGATAAAGATAAGCATCGGAAAAACCTCCTGTTGTACCGTCCATAATCAGCAAAATTGCTGCTTGATTAAACAAATTATACCTGATTACTGAAAGAGAGTTCCCCCTTATTCCTGCGAAGGATAAACTGTTTTTAGTAAAAATCAGAAAAAGGGAACAGCGATGCAGGAAAATAGTCCTTTGCTTCAGCTACAAAACGTAGGATATCTGGCGGGTGATGCGAAGATTCTTAATAACATCAATTTTTCGCTGCGTGCTGGCGAATTTAAGTTAATTACCGGTCCTTCTGGTTGTGGCAAAAGTACGCTGCTAAAAATAGTTGCTTCATTGATCAGCCCAACCAGCGGAACGTTACTGTTTGAAGGTGAGGATGTCAGCACACTAAAGCCAGAAATCTACCGCCAACAAGTCTCTTACTGCGCCCAGACACCGACGCTGTTTGGCGATACGGTATACGATAATCTGATCTTTCCCTGGCAGATCCGTAACCGGCAGCCTGACCCAGCCATTTTTCTCGATTTTCTCGAACGCTTCGCCTTGCCGGACAGCATTTTGACGAAGAATATCGCCGAGCTATCTGGTGGTGAAAAACAACGCATCTCATTGATTCGTAACCTGCAATTTATGCCGAAGGTTTTATTGCTGGATGAAATAACCAGTGCGCTGGATGAAAGTAATAAACATAACGTCAATGAGATGATCCATCGTTATGTGCGCGAGCAAAATATTGCCGTGCTGTGGGTGACACACGATAAAGACGAAATTAATCATGCGGATAAAGTGATTACACTGCAACCGCATGCCGGAGAAATGCAGGAAGCACGCTATGAACTCGCATAATATTACTAACGAATCATTAGCACTGGCATTAATGCTGGTGGTGGTGGCAATCTTAATTAGCCATAAAGAAAAACTGGCGCTGGAGAAAGATATTCTCTGGAGCGTCGGGCGAGCGATAATTCAGCTGATTATTGTCGGCTATGTGCTGAAGTATATTTTCAGCGTGGATGATGCCAGCCTGACATTATTGATGGTGTTATTTATCTGCTTTAATGCGGCGTGGAACGCGCAAAAACGCAGTAAATATATTGCTAAAGCTTTTATCTCATCGTTTATTGCCATTACGGTCGGGGCGGGAATTACCCTGGCGGTGCTGATTCTCTCAGGGTCGATTGAATTTATCCCGATGCAGGTGATCCCTATCGCCGGGATGATTGCCGGTAACGCCATGGTAGCGGTGGGGTTGTGTTACAACAATTTAGGGCAACGGGTCATTAGCGAACAGCAACAGATTCAGGAGAAACTGAGTCTTGGTGCGACGCCGAAGCAGGCTTCAGCGATATTGATTCGCGACAGTATTCGCGCGGCTTTAATTCCGACGGTCGATTCAGCAAAAACGGTTGGCTTAGTGAGTTTACCAGGAATGATGTCCGGGCTGATATTTGCCGGGATTGATCCGGTGAAGGCGATTAAATATCAGATTATGGTGACCTTTATGCTGCTCTCAACCGCCAGCTTGTCGACCATTATTGCCTGCTATTTAACCTATCGTAAGTTTTATAATTCGCGCCACCAGTTGGTGGTGACGCAATTGAAGAAGAAATGATGCGATGCCGGATGCGCAGCATCGCATCCGGCGTTGTGGTTCATGTGCCGATCAACGGAATATCAATACAACAATGCATACAGCTGGCGGCGATACTTCGACGCCAGTGCATCACCCGTACCCAGCGCAGCGAGGATCTCCTGGAACGTTTTACGCGTCTGACCGTCTGCGGCGGTGAGATCTTTACGCAGATGCCCGAACAGCAACTCCAGCGCCTCTTCATTGCGCCCAACCTGATGCAGTTGCAGCGCCAGTTGCGTCGCCAGTGCGGCATCTTCTGGATTCTCCGCCACCTGCTGTTGCAACTGTTGAATTTCCGGCGTATCAGCCGCCTGCTTCAGCAGTTCGATTTGCGCCACCAGCCCCTGGTAGCGGGTGTCCTGATCCTGCAACGGAATGGTTTTCAGCACCGCTTCCGCATCTTCAGAACGGTTCAGCGCAATCAGCGTTTCTGCCAGCAGCAGGCCGATCTCCCCGTTCTGATTCGACAACTGCCAGGCGTCTTTCAGCAATGGCAGGGCATCGGTGTAATTGCTTTCCTGCATCAGTTGCATCGCCTGCTGCGCTTTCAGCTCTTCTTCGCGCGGCAGCACTTTATCCAGCAGGGCGCGGATCGCCTCTTCCGGTTGCGGCCCCTGGAAGCCATCTACCGGTTGCCCGTTCTGGAACAGATACACGGTCGGAATCGCACGCAGACCAAACTGCGCGGCAATCATCTGCTCCGCGTCGCAGTCCAGCTTCGCCAGAATAAATTGCCCGTTGTACTGCGCCGCGAGGCTTTCCAGAATTGGGGTTAACTGCAAACAGTGCTGGCTACGTTCAGACCAAAAATAGAACAGCACCGGAGTGGTCATCGACTGTTCAAGAACCTGTTGCAGGTTAGATTCGTTAATGTTGACAATATTTTCTACGGACATGGAGTCGCTCTCTGTTGTCGATATTTTCTTTGACATGGGGGCTTAAGCGCGCGCTTCAACTCACCCCTGCAATATTTTGTCCATCACGCGCCCCGGCAGCAGGCGCTTAAGCACCATTACCGCACAGGTCACCAGCGTCACCGGATAGCGCATCTTCGGCTTCTCGCTAATAAAAGCATGGCGTACTTTGTCCACCACCGCTTCCGGTCCCAACGTAAAGCGGGCGGCGATGCCGGGATTTTCGACTGGTTTATCACTTTGCGTCTGGTTGACGTTGTCGGTGAAGCGAGTACGAATGGGACCGGGTTCGATCAGGCTGACTTTAATTCCGCTGTGGCGCAGCTCCATGCGCAGTGCGTCTGACCACGCCTCCAGCGCATATTTACTGGCCGCGTAAGCGCCACGACCCGGCGTGGAGATTAATCCCATCACCGATGATGTCATCACAATACGCCCTTCACCGTGCGGTAACATCGCGGGTAACAGGCGCATGGTGAGCTGGTGTGCGCCGAAAAAGTTGGCGGAAAACTGCTGTTCCATCTGCGCACGGCTGATGGTGGAAAGGGGGCCATACATGCCGAATCCGGCATTGTTAAAGATCCCATACAGACAATTATCGGTCAGGGCGATCACCTCGTCGGCTGCGCGATCAACACTTTCTGGTGAATCCAGATCGATCAACACGCCGGTAAATCCCATGCTGTTCATGCGCTCAACATCATCCGGTTTCCGGCAACCTGCCAGCACATGAAAACCCTGGCGTTTTAATTCGAGCGCGCTTTCCAGGCCAATTCCACTGGAACATCCGGTAATTAAGACCGATTTTTGCATAACTTTACCTGTCAGGATCTCCGTTGCTTTATGAGTCATGATTTACTAAAGGCTGCAACTGCTTCGCCATCCAGTCGGCAATAAACGGCTGGGCGTCGCGGTTGGGATGAATACCGTCATCCTGCATCCATTGTGGCTTGAGGTAGACCTCTTCCATAAAAAAGGGCAGCAGCGGAACATCAAACTCTTTGGCGAGTTTGGGGTAAATGGCGCTAAAGGCTTCATTATAACGGCGACCATAGTTTGCAGGCAGACGTATTTGCATTAACAATGGTTCAGCGTTGGCGGCTTTGACATCCTGCAAAATCTGGCGCAGCGTTTGCTCGGTTTGCTGTGGCTGAAAACCACGCAAACCGTCATTGCCGCCCAGTTCAACCAGCACCCAACGCGGCTGATGCTGTTTCAGCAGAGCCGGAAGGCGCGCCAGTCCTTGTTGCGAGGTGTCGCCGCTGATGCTGGCATTAACTACCGACGTTTTACTCTGCCACTTATCATTCAACAAGGCAGGCCAGGCCGCGCTGGCAGACATTCGATACCCGGCGCTCAGGCTATCACCCAGAATCAATAACGTGTCCGCTGCGGCGGCACGGAAGGTTAACAGGACCAGGAACAGGAAGGGCAAATGCCAGCGGAAAACATTGTTGAAGTTCATCATCTTAAGAAGTCCGTCGGTCAGGGGGAGCATGAACTCTCCATCCTCACCGGAGTTGAGCTGGTTGTCAAACGTGGCGAGACCATCGCACTGGTGGGCGAGTCGGGATCGGGTAAGTCAACCTTGCTGGCGATCCTCGCCGGGCTTGATGACGGCAGCAGTGGCGAAGTGAGTCTGGTGGGACAACCGCTACATAATATGGACGAAGAAGCGCGGGCAAAGTTGCGCGCGAAGCACGTCGGCTTTGTTTTTCAGTCATTTATGTTAATTCCTACCCTTAACGCGCTGGAAAACGTCGAGCTTCCGGCTCTGCTGCGCGGTGAGAGTAGCGCGGAAAGTCGTAACGGGGCGAAAGCGTTGCTCGAACAGTTAGGGCTGGGTAAACGTCTGGATCATCTTCCGGCACAGCTTTCCGGCGGTGAACAGCAACGAGTGGCGCTGGCACGAGCCTTTAATGGTCGACCTGATGTGCTGTTTGCCGACGAACCCACCGGCAACCTTGACCGCCAGACGGGCGATAAAATTGCCGACCTGCTGTTTTCCCTCAACCGTGAACATGGCACCACGTTGATTATGGTGACCCACGACCTGCAACTGGCGGCACGCTGCGACCGCTGCTTACGGCTGGTGAACGGGCAGTTGCAGGAGGAAGCATGATTGCACGTTGGTTCTGGCACGAATGGCGTTCGCCGTCGCTATTAATTGTCTGGCTGGCGCTAAGCCTGGCGGTGGCCTGCGTGCTGGCGCTGGGCAATATCAGCGATCGCATGGAGAAGGGCTTAAGCCAGCAAAGCCGTGAGTTTATGGCGGGCGATCGGGCGTTGCGCAGTTCACGCGAAGTGCCGCAAGCGTGGCTGGAGGAAGCGCAAAAGCGCGGCCTGAAAGTCGGCAAGCAGCTGACTTTCGCCACAATGACCTTTGCAGGCGACACACCGCAGCTGGCGAACGTCAAAGCGGTGGATGATATCTACCCGATGTATGGCGATCTGCAAACTAATCCCCCTGGCCTGAAACCGCAGGCGGGCAGCGTATTGCTGGCCCCACGCCTGATGGCACTGCTTAACCTGAAAACGGGCGACACCATTGACGTGGGCGATGCCACCTTGCGGATTGCCGGAGAAGTGATTCAGGAACCGGATTCCGGTTTTAACCCCTTCCAGATGGCTCCGCGTCTGATGATGAATCTGGCGGATGTCGATAAAACCGGAGCCGTGCAGCCGGGGAGTCGGGTCACCTGGCGTTATAAATTCGGCGGCAACGAGAACCAGCTCGACGGCTATGAGAAATGGTTGTTACCTCAGCTTAAACCCGAACAACGCTGGTACGGTCTGGAACAGGACGAAGGCGCGCTGGGGCGATCGATGGAACGCTCGCAACAGTTCCTGCTGCTTTCGGCGCTTCTGACCTTGCTGCTGGCAGTGGCAGCGGTGGCGGTAGCGATGAATCATTACTGTCGCAGTCGCTACGATCTGGTGGCGATCCTCAAAACGCTGGGGGCAGGGCGAGCGCAACTGCGTAAGCTAATCGTCGGTCAGTGGTTGATGGTGCTGACGCTTTCAGCCGTTACCGGTGGGGCCATAGGCCTGTTGTTCGAAAACGTGTTGATGGTGCTGCTCAAGCCCGTTCTGCCTGCTGCACTACCGCCAGCCAGCCTCTGGCCGTGGCTGTGGGCGCTTGGCACCATGACGGTCATCTCGCTGCTGGTGGGGCTACGACCATATCGCTTGTTGCTGGCAACGCAGCCTTTACGCGTATTACGTAATGATGTGGTAGCGAACGTCTGGCCGCTGAAGTTTTATCTGCCGATTGTCAGTGTGGTGGTTGTGCTGCTGCTCGCCGGATTAATGGGTGGCAGCATGCTGCTTTGGGCGGTGCTGGCGGGCGCGGTAGTACTGGCTTTGCTGTGCGGTGTGCTGGGCTGGATGCTGCTGAATGTACTTCGCCGCATGACGCTGAAATCGCTGCCTCTGCGCCTGGCGGTTAGCCGCCTGTTACGTCAGCCGTGGTCAACGTTAAGTCAGCTTTCGGCATTTTCGCTCTCCTTTATGCTGCTGGCACTGCTGCTGGTGTTGCGTGGCGATCTGCTCGACCGCTGGCAGCAGCAGCTACCTCCAGAAAGCCCGAACTACTTTTTAATTAACATCGCCACAGAACAGGTAGCACCGCTAAAAGCGTTCCTCGCGGAACATCAGATAGTCCCGGAATCGTTTTATCCGGTGGTGCGGGCGCGGCTGACGGCGATTAACGATAAGCCGACAGAAGGTAATGAAGATGAGGCGCTTAACCGCGAACTCAATCTTACCTGGCAAAATACGCGGCCCGATCATAATCCGATTGTCGCCGGTAACTGGCCGCCAAAAGCCGATGAAGTGTCGATGGAAGAGGGGCTGGCGAAACGCTTAAACGTTGCCCTCGGTGATACCGTGACTTTTATGGGCGATACCCAGGAGTTCCGCGCTAAAGTGACCAGCCTGCGCAAAGTGGACTGGGAAAGTCTGCGGCCTAATTTCTATTTTATTTTCCCTGAAGGGGCATTAGACGGGCAACCGCAGAGCTGGCTTACCAGTTTCCGCTGGGAGAATGGCAACGGCATGTTGACACAACTCAACCGCCAGTTCCCGACCATTAGCCTGTTAGATATTGGCGCGATTTTAAAACAGGTCGGTCAGGTGCTGGAGCAGGTAAGTCGGGCGCTGGAAGTGATGGTGGTACTGGTCACCGCCTGCGGTATGTTGCTGTTGCTGGCACAGGTGCAGGTGGGAATGCGTCAGCGTCATCAGGAGCTGGTGGTGTGGCGCACACTCGGTGCGGGGAAAAAACTGCTGCGTACCACGTTGTGGTGTGAGTTCGCCATGCTTGGGTTTGTTTCCGGCCTGGTGGCCGCAATTGGTGCGGAAACGGCGCTGGCAGTGTTGCAGGCGAAAGTGTTTGATTTTCCGTGGGAGCCAGACTGGCGATTGTGGATTGTTCTGCCGTGCAGCGGAGCGCTGCTGCTGTCGCTTTTCGGCGGCTGGCTGGGTGCGCGACTGGTTAAGGGTAAGGCGCTGTTCAGGCCGTTTGCGGGGTGATGAGAGTAAATAAGGGGCGTTCTGGTTGAATGGAACGCCTTGTTTAAATTAATTCTACAATATGTTTCATTGATGATGTTATTGAATTGGTGATTTCCTATCTTTCTATTGCTGATATTAATCTGAATCGGTGGAGTTTATTGATTTTAAATATAGCTCTACAAAAATAACTCAGACTAATAAAATCATAAATCATATGCGTTGAATGGATATTATCCATATAGTGAATTTGTTGATGATGAATTCATCTGTGCTAAAAATGTTAGTTTAATAAAATATTGAAAGTGACCTGTAATAACAGTTGTTGTTGATTGAGAACAAATAAGTTTATGTGAAAAATATATAAATACATTAGCTGGTCTTGTGTGTCATTTTATTTTTTTTTGTTGCTAACACAGGGATATGAACAATAACTAAAAGGGCACTTTATATGAGCGGAAAACCAGCGGCGCGTCAGGGAGATATGACTCAGTATGGCGGTCCCATTGTCCAGGGTTCGGCAGGTGTAAGAATTGGCGCGCCCACCGGCGTGGCGTGCTCGGTGTGTCCGGGCGGGATGACTTCGGGCAACCCGGTAAATCCGCTGCTGGGGGCGAAGGTGCTGCCCGGCGAGACGGACCTTGCGCTGCCCGGCCCGCTGCCGTTCATTCTCTCCCGCACCTACAGCAGCTACCGGACGAAGACGCCTGCACCGGTGGGCGTTTTCGGCCCCGGCTGGAAAGCGCCTTCTGATATCCGCTTACAGCTACGTGATGACGGACTGATACTCAACGACAACGGCGGGCGGAGCATTCACTTTGAGCCGCTGCTGCCGGGGGAGGCGGTGTACAGCCGCAGTGAGTCAATGTGGCTGGTGCGCGGTGGTAAGGCAGCACAGCCGGACGGCCATACGCTGGCGCGGCTGTGGGGGGCGCTGCCGCCGGATATCCGGTTAAGCCCGCATCTTTACCTGGCGACCAACAGCGCACAGGGGCCGTGGTGGATACTGGGGTGGTCTGAGCGGGTGCCGGGTGCTGAGGACGTACTGCCAGCGCCGCTGCCGCCGTACCGGGTGCTTACCGGGCTGGCAGACCGTTTCGGGCGGACGCTGACGTACCGGCGTGAGGCCGCAGGCGACCTGGCCGGGGAAATCACCGGCGTGACGGACGGTGCCGGGCGGGAGTTCCGTCTGGTGCTGACCACGCAGGCGCAGCGTGCGGAAGAGGCCCGCACCTCTTCGCTATCTTCTTCTGACAGTTCCCGCCCTCTCTCAGCCTCAGCGTTCCCCGACACACTGCCCGGTACCGAATACGGCCCCGACAGGGGTATCCGCCTTTCGGCGGTGTGGCTGATGCACGACCCGGCATACCCGGAGAGCCTGCCCGCTGCGCCACTGGTGCGGTACACGTATACGGAAGCCGGTGAACTGCTGGCGGTATATGACCGCAGCAATACGCAGGTGCGCGCTTTCACGTATGACGCGCAGCACCCGGGCCGGATGGTGGCGCACCGTTACGCGGGAAGGCCGGAGATGCGCTACCGCTACGACGATACGGGGCGGGTGGTGGAGCAACTGAACCCGGCAGGGTTAAGCTACCGCTATCTTTATGAGCAGGACCGCATCACCGTCACCGACAGCCTGAACCGGCGTGAGGTGCTGCATACAGAAGGCGGGGCCGGGCTGAAACGGGTGGTGAAAAAAGAACTGGCGGACGGCAGCGTCACGCGCAGCGGGTATGACGCGGCAGGAAGGCTCACGGCGCAGACGGACGCGGCGGGACGGAGGACAGAGTACGGTCTGAATGTGGTGTCCGGCGATATCACGGACATCACCACACCGGACGGGCGGGAGACGAAATTTTACTATAACGACGGGAACCAGCTGACGGCGGTGGTGTCCCCGGACGGGCTGGAGAGCCGCCGGGAATATGATGAACCGGGCAGGCTGGTATCGGAGACATCGCGCAGCGGGGAGACAGTACGCTACCGCTACGATGACGCGCACAGTGAGTTACCGGCGACGACAACGGATGCGACGGGCAGCACCCGGCAGATGACCTGGAGCCGCTACGGGCAGTTGCTGGCGTTCACCGACTGCTCGGGCTACCAGACCCGTTATGAATACGACCGCTTCGGCCAGATGACGGCGGTCCACCGCGAGGAAGGCATCAGCCTTTACCGCCGCTATGACAACCGTGGCCGGTTAACCTCGGTGAAAGACGCACAGGGCCGTGAAACGCGGTATGAATACAACGCCGCAGGCGACCTGACCGCCGTTATCACCCCGGACGGCAACCGGAGCGAGACACAGTACGATGCGTGGGGAAAGGCGGTCAGCACCACGCAGGGCGGGCTGACGCGCAGTATGGAGTACGATGCTGCCGGACGTGTCATCAGCCTGACCAACGAGAACGGCAGCCACAGCGTCTTCAGTTACGATGCGCTGGACCGGCTGGTACAGCAGGGCGGCTTTGACGGGCGGACGCAACGTTATCATTATGACCTGACCGGAAAACTCACACAGAGTGAGGATGAGGGACTTGTCATCCTCTGGTACTACGATGAATCGGACCGTATCACTCACCGCACGGTGAACGGCGAACCGGCAGAGCAGTGGCAGTATGATGGCCACGGCTGGCTGACAGACATCAGCCACCTGAGCGAAGGCCACCGTGTTGCCGTCCACTATGGCTATGACGATAAAGGCCGCCTGACCGGCGAATGCCAGACGGTGGAGAACCCGGAGACGGGGGAACTGCTGTGGCAGCATGAGACGAAACACGCATACAACGAGCAGGGGCTGGCAAACCGCGTCACGCCGGACAGCCTGCCGCCGGTGGAGTGGCTGACGTATGGCAGCGGTTACCTGGCGGGAATGAAGCTGGGCGGGACGCCGCTGGTCGAGTATACGCGGGACAGGCTGCACCGTGAGACGGTGCGCAGCTTCGGCAGCATGGCAGGCAGTAATGCCGCATACGAACTGACCAGCACATACACCCCCGCAGGCCAGTTACAGAGCCAGCACCTGAACAGCCTGGTATATGACCGTGACTACGGGTGGAGTGACAACGGCGACCTGGTGCGCATCAGCGGCCCGCGACAGACGCGGGAATACGGCTACAGCGCCACGGGCAGGCTGGAGAGTGTGCGCACCCTCGCACCAGACCTGGACATCCGCATCCCGTATGCCACGGACCCGGCGGGCAACCGGCTGCCGGACCCGGAGCTGCACCCGGACAGTACACTCACAGTGTGGCCGGATAACCGCATCGCGGAGGATGCGCACTATGTCTACCGCCACGATGAATACGGCAGGCTGACGGAGAAGACGGACCGCATCCCGGCGGGTGTGATACGGACGGACGACGAGCGGACCCACCACTACCACTACGACAGCCAGCACCGCCTGGTGTTCTACACGCGGATACAGCATGGCGAGCCACTGGTCGAGAGCCGCTACCTCTACGACCCGCTGGGACGGCGAATGGCAAAACGGGTCTGGCGGCGGGAGCGTGACCTGACGGGGTGGATGTCGCTGTCGCGTAAACCGGAGGTGACGTGGTATGGCTGGGACGGAGACAGGCTGACGACGGTGCAGACTGACACCACACGTATCCAGACGGTATACGAGCCGGGAAGCTTCACGCCGCTCATCCGGGTCGAGACAGAGAACGGCGAGCGGGAAAAAGCGCAGCGGCGCAGCCTGGCAGAGACGCTCCAGCAGGAAGGGAGTGAGAACGGCCACGGCGTGGTGTTCCCGGCTGAACTGGTGCGGCTGCTGGACAGGCTGGAGGAAGAAATCCGGGCAGACCGCGTGAGCAGTGAAAGCCAGGCGTGGCTTGCGCAGTGCGGGCTGACGGTGGAGCAACTGGCCAGACAGGTGGAGCCGGAATACACACCGGCGCGAAAAGTTCATTTTTACCACTGCGACCACCGGGGCCTGCCGCTGGCGCTCATCAGCGAAGACGGCAATACGGCGTGGCGCGGGGAGTATGATGAATGGGGCAACCAGCTTAATGAGGAGAACCCGCATCATGTGTATCAGCCGTACCGTCTGCCAGGGCAGCAGCATGATGAGGAATCAGGGCTGTACTATAACCGTCACCGGTACTACGATCCGTTGCAGGGGCGGTATATTACTCAGGACCCGATGGGGTTGAAAGGGGGATGGAATTTATATCAGTATCCTTTAAATCCACTACAACAAATTGACCCTATGGGATTATTGCAGACTTGGGATGATGCCAGATCTGGAGCATGTACGGGGGGAGTTTGTGGTGTTCTTTCACGTATAATAGGACCAAGTAAATTTGATAGTACTGCAGATGCTGCGTTAGATGCTTTGAAAGAAACGCAGAATAGATCTCTATGTAATGATATGGAATACTCTGGTATTGTCTGTAAAGATACTAATGGAAAATATTTTGCATCTAAGGCAGAAACTGATAATTTAAGAAAGGAGTCATATCCTCTGAAAAGAAAATGTCCCACAGGTATAGATAGAGTTGCTGCTTATCATACTCACGGTGCAGATAGTCATGGCGATTATGTTGATGAATTTTTTTCAAGTAGCGATAAAAATCTTGTAAGAAGTAAAGATAATAATCTTGAAGCATTTTATCTCGCAACACCTGATGGACGATTTGAGGCGCTTAATAATAAAGGAGAATATATTTTTATCAGAAATAGTGTCCCGGGATTGAGTTCAGTATGCATACCGTATCATGATTAATTTTAGTGCTTTTATTAGTGGGGCCTATAAGGAGATTCAATGAAATATAGTTCAATATTTTCGATGCTTTCATTTTTTATACTATTTGCCTGTAATGAGACAGCTGTTTACGGTTCTGATGAAAACATTATTTTTATGAGGTATGTGGAAAAATTACATTTAGATAAATACTCTGTTAAAAATACGGTAAAAACTGAAACAATGGCGATACAATTAGCTGAAATATATGTTAGGTATCGCTATGGCGAACGGATTGCAGAAGAAGAAAAACCATATTTAATTACGGAACTACCAGATAGTTGGGTTGTTGAGGGAGCAAAGTTACCTTATGAAGTTGCGGGTGGTGTATTTATTATAGAAATTAATAAGAAAAATGGATGTGTTTTGAATTTCCTACATAGTAAATAATGCTGGCGCTGATGGATGCGGATGGAAACATTGCGTGGAGCGGGGAGTATGATGAGTGGGGCAACCAGCTGAATGAAGAGAACCCGCATCACCTGCACCAGCCGTACCGGCTGCCGGGGCAGCAGTATGATAAGGAGTCGGGGCTGTACTACAACCGGAACCGGTACTACGATCCGTTGCAGGGGCGGTATATCACTCAGGACCCGATAGGGCTGGAGGGGGGATGGAGTCTGTATGCGTATCCGCTGAATCCGGTGAATGGTATTGATCCATTAGGGTTAAGTCCCGCAGATGTAGCGCTAATAAGAAGAAAAGATCAACTAAACCATCAAAGAGCATGGGATATATTATCTGATACTTATGAAGATATGAAGAGATTAAATTTAGGTGGGACTGATCAATTTTTCCATTGTATGGCATTTTGTCGAGTGTCTAAATTAAATGACGCTGGTGTTAGCCGATCGGCGAAAGGGCTGGGTTATGAAAAAGAGATTAGAGATTACGGGTTAAATCTGTTCGGTATGTACGGCAGAAAAGTAAAGCTATCCCATTCTGAAATGATTGAAGATAATAAAAAAGACTTGGCTGTAAATGACCATGGGTTGACATGTCCATCAACAACAGATTGCTCAGATAGATGTAGTGATTATATTAATCCAGAGCATAAAAAAACGATAAAGGCTTTACAAGATGCTGGCTATCTCAAGTAATCTATCAAAGATGATAATATTTATTTTTGCTATTATAATCATTGTTGTTTTATGCGTAATTACTTATCTTTATTTATACAAAGATGAATCTCTTGTAAGTAAACATTACATAAACTATATGGCAATACCAGAAAATGATGGAGTTTTTACATGGCTCCCAGATTTTTTTCCGCACGTAGCGGTGGATATATCAATATACACAAATGTAGAAGATGATTATTTTTTTCTTATTTTTCCCTAACAAATGATGATGGGGGTAGGTTTAAGAAAACATTGACAGTGAGGGCCAGGGAACAAGTGGCGAAAATCGTATCAAAGAATGATCCAGATACAAAAAAAGTGTGGTGTAAATATGGTAAGATACCAGGGCAAGGGGATGGTGTAAACCTTTTTTTGTTGGTGAAATTAATGTTACGCATTATTTTATAACAAATATTGGAGCTGGATTGCCTGATGCTTGTGCAGAGTAATTGCTTGAATTAAGAGTCTATCCCATATCGAAGTCGTCAACTTCGTAGTGAGGAAAAGTAAAATTCCTGACTGAGAAAAGACATGTCGGCTATTGTGTAAAGCCATATAGCTCAGACGATGAATATCTACTCGTATTCAGTTGTTTATTGAGGGTGAGTTCCGACCCTGAAACAACAAATAAAATGAACAGTCAGAGAGTTTACATAGAATTGCACTGGTCTTTTACGATATCTGACATTGTGTAATACATATTCAGCCATGCATTAATTAAAATGTTACGTGTTTAATGTGAGTCCCTATCTGAAAATAAATAATCCTTCCGGATTAAAATAAATTCTTGCCGGGAAAGAAAGAGGAAATAAACCATTAGCGGAAAACCAGCGGCACGCCAGGGTGACATGCCCCAGTACGGCGGCCCGATAGTCCAGGGTTCAGCGGGGGTACTGATAGTCGCGCCGACTGCATCGAGAACTCCATACAACTTTTTACGGAACGTCACCTGATAAAATTTGTTCAGTATCGTCTTTTGAGATTCTCAAGGTTATGGAGTAACCAGACAGAACGGACACCACTGTCGGAGATAAAAACCCCCTGTTTACGCAGCTCGTTGCTGGCCCGGTGCTGACCATGTGTCGGGAAAGCGACGGCGTAATCAACAACAGCCTGTTCAGTTGCCTCATCGGTACGGTTCTTAAGGTTAGGAGCGCGGCGACTACGATTAATCTGCGCATCCACACCGCCTTCAGCGACCAGTTCGCGGTAACGATAAAACGTATCACGCGAAACGCCCATGATTTTACAGGCTTTTGATACGTTGCTGAGTTCTTCAGCCAGATTGAGCAAACCGGCTTTGTGTTTGATGACGGGATTGGCAGTATGAAGCATGAGAGTTACCTCTTGTTTTGGATAAGGATTCGACACTCATATCAAAACCGGTAACTCTCAACCTTTCAAGGCCATGTGTCAGATCAAGTCGCGACTAATACAAATACGTCCCTCATTACCGCGCCTTAACCCATTCCGCCACTTCCGCCCACTCACCGCGAAAGACAACTTTTTCCGCTTTTTTCTCAAGCTGATAGCGATACATCGGGTCGTAATATTCTTCAAGTAACGGCACCAGCCAGGCCAGATGACCGTCGGTGCTGCCGGTGGTGAGTTGCGTTGTCAGTGCTGCATCCAGCCTTGCAGCCAGTTCGTTATAGCGCTGTAGCCCCAGCCGACGCTTAATCGCCGAAAGTCCGTGATGCAGGTATTCGCAATACTCCTGCCAGCCCTGTTCGTCGCCGTACGCGTGGGTAAAATCATGATGCATACGCAAGAAATACTCTTCGTTCAGGCGCTCAAGACGGATCTCAAACGGATCTTCTACCACCGCAATCGCCGCCTGAGTCATTCGCTCGCGCAGACATTCCGGCAGGTGATTCGAACCGATCATCCGGCTTTCGTCTTCCAGCACCCACAGGCGCAAATTCTGACGGGCGTCGGTTTTTAGCATTTCGGCAGCCAGCAGGTTTTCAAAACTCGCCTGGCTAAGTTGTGGTTGTAAGGTGCGACCAAACGCCGAACCGCGATGACGCGCCAACCCTTCCAGATCAACACCGTTCGGCTGTTGCTGCACTAACAGCGTTTTGCCGCAGCCGGTACAACCGCCAATCAGCACTATCGGTTTTTGTGACAGTTCAATGGTCGCCTGAATCGCAGTCTGGCGCAGTACCTTATAACCGCCTTCCACCAGCGGATAATTAATCCCCACTTCATGCAACCAGCGTTGCACAATATGTGAACGTTGACCGCCACGGGCGCAGCAGAGAATACCTTGCGGATTTTGCAGGCACGCTGCCCGCCAGGCGTCCATGCGCTGCTGACGAATTTCACCCGCCACCAGTTTATGTCCCAGCGCCAGCGCTGCGTCTGAGCCTTGCTGTTTATAGCAGGTGCCAACGGCGGCGCGTTCATCGTTATTCATTAACGGCAGATTGATAGCGGCGGGCATTGCGCCGTGCTCAAACTCGATAGGGGCGCGAACATCAATAATGGGCGTATCAGCAATCAGCAGGGCACGATAGTCCTGTTCCGTGTGTCTCTCTTGCATAGTTAAAAGTGAACCTCAAATCAGCTTGCGCGCTATTTTACGCGCCAACGCGCAAGGAAACTTGATTTTTAACTGCGTGGGTTGCCGAAAATTTCTAAAAATCCGCTGATTTCCGGCCTGCGCTGGGTAAACAAGGTCACAATATCTTCTACCGCTTTGCCGCTGCCAAATTTGCGCCATGCCAGACTCAATGGCGAAGGAGGGCGCATCGTTGGGATTACCCGGCTGACCAGTTGTTGATTATCGATCATTGACTGGCAAAGCGATTTTGGCAAAAAACCAATGCCAACGCCCGCCAGATGGGCGGCGATTTTCGTTTCCATATCGGGAACAATAATCTCTTTTTGCCCTGGCAATCGCCAGGCGACGCGTTTGGTTAAGGTGCGGGCGCTGTCTTCAATATTGACCGCCGGAAAGCGCCGCAACTGCGCTTCTGTTAGCGGCTCTTCAACGTTCGCCAGCGGATGATCCGCCGCCATGACAAAGCGCCATTGCACCGATCCTAAGGGATCAAGACTAAAGGTATTTGCCAGCGCCTCAGTTCCCGTGACGCCGATAGCCAGCGAAAAACCTTCGTACAATAGCGAGTCCCAGACGCCCATATAGATTTGTCGGGAGATGTGAAACTGGGTAAAGGGGTAACGCTCATTCAGCCACGCCAGCAACTGGGCGACGGCCTGGGGGTTGTAGAGCAGGTTGTTGATGACAATATTCACCTGGCGTTCCACGCCATCATTCACCTGTTGCAGCTCGCTTGGCATACTTTCCAGCCAGCTCAGCCAGTCTCTGGCCTGGGAAAGTAGATGCTCGCCAGCCGCTGTCAACGTCACGCTGCGAGTCGTACGGAAAAACAGCGCTACTCCGGTATTCTCTTCCAGAAGTTTAATGCGATAACTGATCGTCGCCGTGGTTTTACATAATCGTTCTGCCGCTTTTGAAAAACTTCCTGTTTCAGCAACCGCAATGAAAGTCCGCAAGGTTTCTGGATCGAACATCTTCAGGTATCCCCTTTTAAATCCGCAAGTTGCGTGATTTTCTTATCCTCTGATTTATCAGTATTTTTACATGATAACCCTGTTCAATTTGTGGACTAAATCTAGTTTTGGAAAAATATTCCAACTTTTGTATTGATGTTGTTCTCTTAAGGTTTTAGATTGCCTGTTATTGAAACCAAGCTGACCGGTCGGCGGTGGTTGAACGGAATTATGTTACAAGGACAAAAAGATGAAACTTCAGGTATTACCGTTAAGTCAGGAAGCCTTTAGTGCTTATGGCGACGTAATCGAAACGCAGCAACGGGATTTTTTCCATATTAACAATGGCCTGGTGGAGCGTTACCACGATTTGGCGCTGGTTGAGATTCTTGAGCAAGACCGTACGCTTATCAGCATTAACCGCGCGCAACCGGCGAATCTGCCGCTGACCATTCACGAACTCGAACGTCATCCGCTGGGTACTCAGGCCTTTATCCCGATGAAAGGTGAGGTGTTTGTGGTGGTCGTGGCGTTAGGTGACGACAAACCAGACCTGTCAACGCTGCGGGCGTTTATCACCAACGGCGAACAGGGAGTGAATTACCATCGTAACGTCTGGCATCACCCACTTTTCGCCTGGCAGCGCGTCACCGATTTTCTGACCATCGATCGCGGCGGCAGTGACAACTGTGATGTTGAAAGTATTCCTGAACAGGAACTCTGTTTTGCGTGACGCCTGCAACCGACTTGCATAAGATAAACTAATTGTTCATTGTTTATGCTCACTTGTAGGTCGGAGTTAACGTAGGTATGACGGAAGTTAGACGGCGCGGCAGGCCAGGACAGGCGGAGCCTGTGGCACAGAAGGGCGCACAGGCGTTAGAGCGGGGAATTGCGATTCTGCAATATTTGGAAAAAAGTGGGGGAAGTTCGTCGGTTAGCGATATTTCTCTCAATCTGGATTTGCCGCTCTCCACGACCTTTCGCTTGCTGAAGGTTTTACAGGCAGCGGATTTTGTCTATCAGGACAGTCAATTAGGCTGGTGGCATATAGGATTAGGTGTCTTTAACGTCGGTGCGGCGTACATCCATAACCGCGATGTCCTCTCCGTCGCCGGGCCGTTTATGCGCCGCCTGATGTTACTTTCCGGCGAAACGGTCAATGTCGCGATCCGTAACGGCAATGAAGCGGTATTAATTGGTCAGTTAGAGTGTAAATCGATGGTCAGGATGTGTGCGCCACTGGGCAGTCGTCTGCCACTGCATGCTTCCGGTGCGGGCAAAGCGCTGCTTTATCCGCTGGCGGAAGAGGAGTTGATGAGCATCATTCTGCAAACCGGTTTGCAGCAGTTTACGCCAACTACGCTTGTGGATATGCCCACCTTGCTGAAGGACCTGGAACAAGCGCGTGAACTGGGCTATACCGTAGATAAAGAAGAGCATGTTGTAGGTCTGAATTGCATAGCTTCAGCAATTTACGATGATGTCGGTAGTGTTGTTGCCGCTATCTCCATCTCCGGGCCTTCATCAAGACTGACAGAAGATCGTTTTGTCAGTCAGGGTGAGCTGGTCAGAGACACCGCCCGCGATATCAGCACGGCGTTGGGACTGAAAGCACATCCATAATGTCTGTCGCATCCCGCTCTGCGGAGCGGGTTTTTTTGACAAAATTTGAAAGTTGGAAAAATTTTCCAATAAATAGAGGTAGGAATAAAATGGCAAAAATGAGAGCCGTTGACGCGGCAATGTATGTGCTGGAGAAAGAAGGTATCACTACCGCCTTCGGTGTTCCGGGAGCTGCAATCAATCCGTTCTACTCAGCGATGCGTAAGCACGGCGGTATTCGTCACATTCTGGCGCGTCATGTGGAAGGTGCTTCGCACATGGCGGAAGGTTATACCCGCGCAACGGCAGGGAATATCGGCGTATGTCTGGGGACTTCCGGTCCTGCGGGCACGGACATGATCACCGCGCTCTATTCCGCTTCTGCTGATTCCATTCCTATTCTGTGCATTACCGGCCAGGCACCGCGCGCCCGTCTGCATAAAGAAGATTTTCAGGCCGTAGATATTGAAGCAATTGCTAAACCGGTCAGCAAAATGGCGGTTACAGTTCGTGAAGCGGCGCTGGTGCCTCGCGTGCTGCAACAGGCATTTCACCTGATGCGTTCTGGTCGTCCGGGTCCGGTACTGGTGGATTTACCGTTCGACGTTCAGGTTGCGGAAATCGAGTTTGATCCTGACATGTACGAACCGCTGCCGGTCTACAAACCTGCTGCCAGCCGTATGCAGATCGAAAAAGCTGTAGAAATGTTAATCCAGGCCGAACGTCCGGTGATTGTTGCCGGGGGCGGGGTAATTAATGCTGACGCAGCTGCACTGTTACAACAGTTTGCTGAACTGACCAGCGTTCCGGTGATCCCAACGCTAATGGGCTGGGGCTGTATCCCGGACGATCATGAACTGATGGCCGGGATGGTGGGTCTGCAAACCGCGCATCGTTACGGTAACGCAACGCTGCTGGCGTCTGACATGGTGTTTGGTATCGGTAACCGTTTTGCTAACCGTCATACCGGCTCGGTAGAGAAATACACCGAAGGGCGCAAAATCGTTCATATTGATATTGAGCCGACGCAAATTGGTCGCGTGCTGTGTCCGGATCTCGGTATTGTCTCTGATGCTAAAGCGGCGCTGACACTGCTGGTTGAAGTGGCGCAGGAGATGCAAAAAGCGGGTCGTCTGCCGTGTCGTAAAGAATGGGTCGCCGACTGCCAGCAGCGTAAACGCACTTTGCTGCGCAAAACCCACTTCGACAACGTGCCGGTGAAACCGCAGCGCGTGTATGAAGAGATGAACAAAGCCTTTGGTCGCGATGTTTGTTATGTCACCACCATTGGTCTGTCACAAATCGCTGCGGCACAAATGCTGCATGTCTTTAAAGACCGCCACTGGATCAACTGTGGTCAGGCTGGTCCGTTAGGCTGGACGATTCCGGCTGCGCTAGGGGTTTGTGCCGCTGATCCGAAACGCAATGTGGTGGCGATTTCTGGCGACTTTGACTTCCAGTTCCTGATTGAAGAGTTAGCTGTTGGCGCGCAGTTCAACATTCCGTACATCCATGTGCTGGTCAACAACGCTTATCTGGGGCTGATTCGTCAGTCACAACGCGCTTTTGACATGGACTACTGCGTGCAACTCGCTTTCGAGAATATCAACTCCAGTGAAGTGAATGGCTACGGTGTTGACCACGTAAAAGTAGCGGAAGGTTTAGGTTGTAAAGCTATTCGCGTCTTCAAACCGGAAGATATTGCGCCAGCCTTTGAACAGGCGAAAGCCTTAATGGCGCAATATCGGGTACCGGTAGTCGTGGAAGTTATTCTCGAGCGTGTGACCAATATTTCGATGGGCAGCGAACTGGATAACGTCATGGAATTTGAAGATATCGCCGATAACGCAGCGGACGCACCGACTGAAACCTGCTTCATGCACTATGAATAAGGGAGATAAATAATGTTACGTTTCTCTGCTAATTTATCGATGTTATTTGGAGAATATGATTTTCTCGCCCGTTTTGAGAAAGCTGCGCAGTGTGGTTTTCGCGGCGTTGAATTTATGTTTCCTTATGACTACGACATTGAAGAATTAAAACATGTGCTGGCGAGTAATAAACTCGAACATACGCTGCACAATTTACCGGCGGGTGACTGGGCGGCGGGGGAGCGCGGTATTGCCTGTATTCCTGGCCGTGAAGAAGAGTTTCGGGATGGCGTAGCAGCAGCGATTCGTTATGCCCGTGCGCTGGGTAATAAAAAAATTAACTGTCTGGTCGGTAAAACGCCGGCTGGTTTCAGCAGTGAACAGATTCACGCAACGCTTGTAGAAAACCTGCGTTATGCCGCGAATATGCTGATGAAAGAAGATATTTTATTACTGATTGAACCTATTAACCATTTTGATATTCCTGGTTTCCATCTCACCGGAACTCGGCAGGCGCTGAAATTGATTGATGATGTTGGTTGCTGCAATTTGAAAATTCAGTATGACATTTATCATATGCAGCGGATGGAAGGTGAATTAACCAACACCATGACTCAGTGGGCTGATAAAATTGGTCACCTGCAAATTGCCGATAATCCGCATCGCGGCGAACCGGGAACCGGAGAAATTAATTATGATTATCTCTTTAAGGTAATCGAAAATTCTGACTACAACGGTTGGGTTGGGTGTGAATATAAACCCCAAACCACCACGGAAGCCGGTTTACGCTGGATGGATCCGTACCGTTAAAACGTAACGCTATTCAGACAATGCTTTTTTAGGCCGCTAAGTTGGCAGGGGATCGTGTTGTCTGAATTCAGGAAAAGCGAAATTTAAAAGAGGTTAATTATGAAACTGGGATTTATTGGCTTAGGCATTATGGGTACACCGATGGCCATTAATCTGGCGCGTGCCGGTCATCAATTACATGTCACGACCATTGGACCGGTTGCTGATGAATTACTGTCACTGGGTGCCGTCAGTGTTGAAACTGCTCGCCAGGTAACGGAAGCATCGGACATCATTTTTATTATGGTGCCGGACACACCTCAGGTTGAAGAAGTTCTGTTCGGTGAAAATGGTTGTACCAAAGCCTCGCTGAAGGGCAAAACCATTGTTGATATGAGCTCCATTTCCCCGATTGAAACTAAGCGTTTCGCTCGTCAGGTGAATGAACTGGGCGGCGATTATCTCGATGCGCCAGTCTCCGGCGGTGAAATCGGTGCGCGTGAAGGGACGTTGTCGATTATGGTTGGCGGTGATGAAGCGGTATTTGAACGTGTTAAACCGCTGTTTGAACTGCTCGGTAAAAATATCACCCTCGTGGGCGGTAACGGCGATGGTCAAACCTGCAAAGTGGCAAATCAGATTATCGTGGCGCTCAATATTGAAGCGGTTTCTGAAGCCCTGCTATTTGCTTCAAAAGCCGGTGCGGACCCGGTACGTGTGCGCCAGGCGCTGATGGGCGGCTTTGCTTCCTCACGTATTCTGGAAGTTCATGGCGAGCGTATGATTAAACGCACCTTTAATCCGGGCTTCAAAATCGCTCTGCACCAGAAAGATCTCAACCTGGCACTGCAAAGTGCGAAAGCACTTGCGCTGAACCTGCCAAACACTGCGACCTGCCAGGAGTTATTTAATACCTGTGCGGCAAACGGTGGCAGCCAGTTGGATCACTCTGCGTTAGTGCAGGCGCTGGAATTAATGGCTAACCATAAACTGGCCTGATACCCGCAATAAAAATGGCCGATATCAGAAAATGAATCGGCCAGCAATATTAAAAAAGAAAGCAGCCAAAGATGTTGCTTCAGTATTAAAAATAATATTTTTATTTTATTTGTTCCTCATAGCTAGATTAAAACAACGTTATTCGATACGTGAAATTAAGAGGGATTTATGGAACATCAGAGAAAACTATTCCAGCAACGCGGCTATAGCGAAGATCTATTGCCGAAAACGCAAAGCCAGCGGACCTGGAAAACATTTAACTATTTTACCTTATGGATGGGTTCGGTTCATAACGTTCCCAATTATGTGATGGTCGGCGGCTTTTTTATTCTCGGCTTGTCTACCTTTAGTATTATGCTGGCAATTATCCTCAGCGCCTTTTTCATTGCCGCGGTAATGGTATTAAACGGTGCTGCGGGCAGTAAATACGGTGTGCCTTTTGCCATGATCCTGCGTGCTTCTTACGGTGTACGTGGTGCACTGTTTCCCGGATTATTAAGGGGCGGAATTGCCGCCATCATGTGGTTTGGTTTGCAATGTTACGCGGGGTCACTGGCCTGCTTGATTCTGATTGGCAAAATCTGGCCGGGATTTTTAACTCTCGGTGGTGATTTCACTCTGTTAGGCCTTTCTCTACCGGGCTTAATTACTTTCTTAATCTTCTGGCTGGTCAACGTTGGTATAGGTTTTGGCGGTGGCAAAGTTTTAAATAAATTCACTGCCATTCTTAACCCGTGCATCTATATCGTTTTCGGCGGTATGGCGATTTGGGCGATTTCACTGGTCGGGATCGGTCCAATCTTTGACTACATTCCGAGCGGTATTCAGAAAGCAGAAAACGGTGGCTTCCTGTTCCTGGTGGTGATTAACGCGGTAGTTGCGGTCTGGGCGGCACCGGCGGTGAGCGCATCCGACTTTACGCAAAACGCCCACTCGTTTCGTGAGCAGGCGCTGGGGCAAACGCTGGGTTTAGTTGTGGCCTATATTCTGTTTGCGGTCGCCGGGGTATGTATTATTGCCGGAGCCAGTATTCACTACGGCGCTGATACCTGGAACGTGCTGGATATTGTTCAGCGTTGGGACAGCCTGTTCGCCTCGTTCTTTGCGGTACTGGTTATTCTGATGACAACTATCTCCACTAACGCGACCGGTAATATTATTCCAGCCGGTTATCAGATTGCCACCATTGCACCGACAAAACTGACCTATAAAAACGGCGTACTGATTGCCAGTATTATCAGCTTGCTGATCTGCCCGTGGAAATTAATGGAAAATCAGGACAGCATTTATCTTTTCCTCGATATTATCGGCGGAATGCTTGGTCCGGTAATTGGTGTCATGATGGCGCATTATTTTGTGGTGATGCGCGGACAAATTAATCTTGATGAACTGTATACCGCACCTGGCGATTATAAATATTACGATAACGGTTTTAACCTCACTGCGTTTTCAGTAACTCTGGTGGCCGTTATTTTATCTCTTGGCGGTAAGTTTATTCACTTTATGGAACCGTTATCGCGTGTTTCATGGTTTGTCGGCGCCATCGTCGCCTTTGCGGCCTACGCCTTATTAAAGAAACGTACAACAGCAGAAAAAACAGGAGAGCAAAAAACCATAGGTTAATTAATCCCGATATTGAACATTGAGTTAAAAACCAATCTGTATTTTACAAGGAGTTTGTTATGTCTTTTGATTTAATCATTAAAAACGGCACCGTTATTTTAGAAAACGAAGCTCGCGTTGTAGATATCGCCGTTAAAGGCGGAAAAATTGCTGCTATCGGTCAGGATCTGGGCGATGCAAAAGAAGTTATGGATGCGTCTGGTCTGGTGGTTTCGCCGGGCATGGTTGATGCGCACACCCATATTTCTGAACCGGGTCGTAGCCACTGGGAAGGTTATGAAACCGGTACTCGCGCAGCGGCAAAAGGTGGTATCACCACCATGATCGAAATGCCGCTCAACCAGCTGCCTGCAACGGTTGACCGCGCTTCAATTGAACTGAAGTTCGATGCCGCTAAAGGCAAGCTGACTATTGATGCGGCACAACTCGGTGGCCTGGTGTCTTACAACATCGACCGGCTGCATGAGCTGGATGAAGTGGGCGTTGTCGGCTTCAAATGCTTCGTTGCGACCTGTGGCGATCGCGGTATCGACAACGACTTCCGTGATGTAAACGACTGGCAGTTCTTCAAAGGTGCGCAGAAGCTGGGCGAACTGGGTCAGCCGGTGCTGGTGCACTGCGAAAACGCGCTGATTTGTGACGAACTGGGCGAAGAAGCGAAGCGTGAAGGTCGCGTAACCGCTCATGACTATGTGGCTTCGCGTCCGGTATTTACCGAAGTGGAAGCAATTCGCCGCGTACTGTATCTGGCGAAAGTTGCTGGTTGCCGTCTGCACGTTTGCCACGTCAGCAGCCCGGAAGGTGTTGAGGAAGTGACTCGTGCACGTCAGGAAGGTCAGGACGTTACTTGTGAATCCTGCCCGCATTACTTTGTACTGGATACCGATCAGTTCGAAGAAATCGGTACTCTGGCGAAGTGTTCACCGCCGATCCGCGATCTGGAAAACCAGAAAGGCATGTGGGAAAAACTGTTTAACGGTGAAATCGACTGCCTGGTTTCCGACCACTCTCCATGCCCGCCGGAAATGAAAGCCGGTAACATCATGAAAGCATGGGGCGGTATCGCCGGTCTGCAAAGCTGCATGGACGTGATGTTCGATGAAGCGGTACAGAAACGCGGTATGTCTCTGCCAATGTTCGGCAAATTAATGGCGACTAACGCAGCAGATATTTTCGGTCTGCAGCAAAAAGGCCGTATCGCCCCAGGAAAAGATGCCGACTTCGTCTTCATTCAGCCGAATAGCAGCTATGTTCTTACCAATGACGATCTGGAATATCGCCACAAAGTCAGTCCGTATGTTGGCCGTACCATTGGCGCGCGTATCACGAAAACCATCTTACGTGGTGATGTGATTTACGACATTGAACAGGGCTTCCCTGTTGCGCCGAAAGGTCAATTTATCCTTAAACATCAGCAGTAATCTGGCCCCTGCAATGCCCGTCCTTGCGGCGGGCATTCTCCGGTTAAGGTGTGTTTATGTTCAATTTTGCAGTCAGCCGCGAAAGCCTGTTATCAGGATTTCAGTGGTTTTTCTTTATTTTTTGCAACACGGTTGTGGTTCCTCCTACGCTACTTTCTGCTTTTCAGTTGCCGCAAAGTAGCCTGCTTACGCTCACGCAATATGCTTTTCTTGCTACCGCACTGGCCTGCTTCGCTCAGGCGTTTTGCGGTCATCGTCGCGCTATTATGGAAGGGCCAGGTGGCCTGTGGTGGGGAACCATCCTTACTATCACCCTTGGTGAAGCATCGCGCGGGACACCGATCAACGATATCGCCACCAGCCTGGCAGTGGGGATTGCACTCTCCGGCGTGCTGACGATGTTGATTGGTTTTAGCGGATTAGGCCATCGCCTGGCACGGTTATTTACGCCGTCGGTGATGGTCTTGTTTATGTTGATGCTGGGCGCGCAGCTGACCACTATCTTTTTCAAAGGTATGCTCGGGCTGCCGTTTGGCATAGCCGACCCGAATTTTAAAATTCAGTTACCGCCGTTCGCGCTCTCGGTGGCGGTGATGTGCCTGGTACTGGCGATGATTATCTTCCTGCCGCAACGTTTTGCCCGTTATGGCCTGCTGGTCGGCACCATAACCGGCTGGTTGTTGTGGTACTTTTGCTTTCCTTCTTCGCACTCGCTCTCCGGTGAGTTGCACTGGCAGTGGTTCCCGCTCGGCAGTGGCGGTGCTTTGTCGCCGGGAATTATTCTGACGGCGGTGATTACAGGTCTGGTAAATATCAGCAATACCTACGGTGCGATTCGGGGCACGGATGTTTTTTATCCGCAGCAGGGCGCAGGGAATACGCGTTATCGTCGTAGCTTTGTGGCGACCGGATTTATGACGCTGATAACCGTACCGCTGGCGGTAATTCCATTTTCACCGTTTGTTTCATCCATTGGTTTATTAACCCAGACTGGCGATTACACGCGGCGTTCGTTTATTTATGGCAGCGTTATTTGCCTGCTGGTGGCGCTGGTTCCTGCACTCACGCGACTGTTTTGCAGTATCCCTTTACCCGTGAGTAGTGCGGTCATGCTGGTTTCTTATCTGCCTTTACTCTTTTCCGCGCTGGTGTTTAGCCAGCAAATAACGTTTACCGCTCGCAATATTTATCGACTCGCATTGCCGTTATTTGTCGGCATATTTTTAATGGCATTACCGCCTGTGTATCTGCAAGACCTTCCATTAACGCTTCGTCCTCTGCTCAGTAACGGCTTATTGGTCGGGATTTTACTGGCTGTTCTTATGGATAACCTTATTCCGTGGGAACGCATCGAATAATTTGTTGAAAAAGGATTGATAATGAAGATTGTCATTGCGCCAGACTCTTTTAAAGAGAGCTTAAGTGCAGAAAAATGTTGTCAGGCAATTAAAGCCGGGTTTTCGACCCTCTTTCCCGATGCGAACTATATCTGTTTGCCGATAGCGGATGGCGGCGAAGGGACGGTGGATGCGATGGTCGCCGCGACGGGCGGCAACATCGTGACGCTTGAAGTCTGCGGGCCGATGGGCGAAAAAGTGAATGCTTTTTATGGCCTTACCGGCGACGGGAAAACGGCGGTGATTGAGATGGCGGCAGCAAGTGGCCTGATGCTGGTCGCGCCTGAAAAGCGTAATCCGTTGCTGGCCTCCAGTTTTGGTACGGGGGAGTTAATTCGTCATGCGCTGGATAACGACATTCGCCATATTATTCTCGGCATTGGCGGCAGTGCGACGGTCGACGGCGGTATGGGCATGGCGCAGGCGCTCGGTGTGCGTTTCCTTGATGCCGACGGTCAGGCGCTGGCGGCAAACGGTGGTAATTTAGCGCGCGTGGCAAGCATTGAGATGGATGAATGCGATCCGCGTCTGGCGAATTGCCATATTGAAGTAGCATGTGACGTTGATAACCCGCTGGTAGGGGCACGCGGCGCGGCGGCGGTGTTTGGCCCGCAAAAAGGGGCAACGCCGGAGATGGTCGAAGAACTTGAACAGGGGCTGCAAAATTACGCCCGTGTTTTACAACAGCAAACTGAAATTAATGTCTGCCAGATGGCGGGCGGCGGCGCTGCGGGCGGTATGGGTATTGCGGCGGCGGTATTTCTCAATGCGGATATTAAACCGGGCATTGAAATTGTGTTGAATGCGGTCAATCTTGCGCAGGCAGTGCAGGGCGCAGCACTGGTGATTACCGGGGAAGGGCGCATCGACTCGCAAACGGCAGGCGGTAAAGCGCCGCTGGGTGTGGCGTCGGTGGCGAAGCAGTTTAATGTACCGGTGATTGGGATTGCTGGCGTATTGGGTGATGGCGTGGAAGTGGTGCACCAGTACGGCATTGACGCGGTATTCAGCATTTTGCCTCGTCTGGCACCTTTAGCCGAAGTGCTCGCCAGCGGTGAAACCAATCTCTTCAACAGCGCGCGAAATATTGCCTGCGCCATTAAAATAGGTCAGGGAATTAAAAACTAACCCTTACCTTTAAAGCGGATGCGATTTATATCGCATAAGAGTGCAGTACTCATGCCGGATGCGGCATGAGTACCATATCCTTCCTGAAAATCGCGCAAATTCTATATATTGCAGAGATCATGTAGGCCTGATAAGCGAAGCGCATCAGGCAATGTTACAAAAAAAGCCACGGTATAAACCGTGGCAAAATCCAACATAGCTAAAAATAATCAGGCGAGTGGTATGACTTAAATCTCTACGTCGCGGTTACAATCTTTCGAGTAAATATAGCTGAACGCTTCACCACGCCCTACACCATAACCAGCCTGTAAAGAATAAGCGCCCATAAAGATGTAATCGCCTTTTTTCACCGGGATCCAGTTATTGTCGAGGTTATAAACCCCCTGACCGGAAAGAATATAGGCACCGTGTTCCTGAACGTGTGTTTCGATATAACCGTGGCTGGCACCTGGTGCAAAAGAGAGGATATGCATGTTCATATCAAAACCTAACTCTTTGGGCAGAAAATCCAGCAGGATCACATCATCCATACCTTCATAGTGAATGCGTTCCAGTTCGCTGGCATTGCCAGAAACCAGCCACGGTGCATGGCCTTCTACCGGAACATAGCGGCGCTTATATAAAAAGATTTGGCTGTCTTCGGCCTGGGCGTTAACAAACGTCATTAAGGAGCCTGGCGGGCAATAAAGATAGCCACCTTCGCTTAAGGCAAATGTTTTGCCTTCGGCTTTGGCAGTGATATTTCCAGAGATCACATACAGGAACGTTTCAATGCCTTCGCCACCGAAGCCCTGTTGGTTGCCACCGTTTTGATGCAGTGTGACCAGATAATCAACAAAAGAGGCACCCAGCTTTGGCGTGGAGAGGATTGTCGCGTCACAATTTTCAAAGCCCGGAATAATATTTTTTACCAGACCATCCGGGGTTAACAGTGCGAAATTACCGTGTTTAACAATCGCACGGTTAGCCAGTAAATCTTCGCGGTAACCGGTGACGTTATTTAAATATCCCATTTATGACTCCTTATTTCTGCCAGGCAAGTTGATAAAGCATGAGTGCCAACGTTTTGACCCCTTCGGCAAGGTCGGTAATATTGGTGCGTTCCGCCGGGTTATGGCTGATCCCGTTGATGCTGGGGATAAAAATCATGCAGGTTGGTACGCGAGGCGCGAAAATTTGCGCGTCGTGCCCGGCACCACTGTGCATCACCCGGTAATTCAGTTTTTCTCTTTCACACAATTCTGTCAGGGTGGCGACCAGCTCCTTATTCATCGGCACGGGTTCTTCGTCCATCCATAAATCGATATCAATACCAATGTCCATTTCATCGCAAATCGCCCGCATGTCGTTTTCTAACTGTTGGGTGAAATCGCGCAGCACGGCAGCGTCGGTATGACGACAATCAATGGTGAACGTGGTTTTACCCGGCACCACATTTACCGTATTCGGGCGCGGCTCTACTTTGCCAAAGGTCAGAACCAGCGGATCGCCCATCCTTTTCGCTTTTTCGACCGACTGATGGCAAATGCGACTGAAAGCGTAAACTGTATCACGACGATAACCCATCGGCGTGGTGCCTGCATGGTTTGATTCGCCGTTCAGCGTTACCGTATAACGACGCTGCCCGACAATTGCATTCACCACGCCAATTGATTGCCCATTACTTTCCAGCACACAGCCCTGTTCAATATGCAGTTCAACAAAGGCTTTAATATCCTGACGCGGAGTTAGTGGGGCGTTCGGAAGAGTAAATCCGCAAGCCTTCATCGCATCGACAAAACTATTTCCTTTGGCATCACAGATATTCCGCACGTCGTCAGGATTCGCCAGCCCAAAAATATTTTTACTGCCCCAGAAGACATACGGGAAGCGGCTGCCTTCTTCTTCTGCCATCGCCACCACTTCGACCGTACGTAGCGGCGCGCCGTATTGCGTTTTCAGCCAGTCAATTGCCAGCCACGCCGCCAGCGCGCCGAATTGCCCGTCAAGGTTACCGCCGTTAACCACGGTATCGATATGCGAACCGCTCAGAACCACTTCCTGTGGATATTCGGTGCCATTCAGGCGACCGTATAAATTCCCCACTTCATCGAAACGTGTTTCCAGCCCGCTTGCTGCCATTCTTTTTTTAAATTGCTGCTGGGTTTCCAGCCATTCCGGCGAATAAAGTAAACGGGTCATCCCACCCGCTGGGTCAGCGCCAAAAGAGGAAAGCCAGGGCAGCGTTTCTTCTATAGCTTGACGGAAATGTGTAATCATAAGAAAGTCCTGTCTCAATAATTATTGCGCAAAGGGATTTTTCGTTTCGTATGACGTGTTATAAAGCGCGTCGGAAATTAAATACTGGTAAATATCATCAACAATTTCGATGCCTTCGACGGCGGCTTTGCGTTGTTTAATATCCTGATCCTGTCCGGGATAATAAACCTGATTAAAACCGGGCGCGGGGGTAATGGCATTTAATTCGCGCATGGTCTGGCTAAGATGTTGACGGAATAATTCGCTGGAGGAGAAAAAGTTCGGATTAATAACTATATGTAATTGCCCCAAATTACGCCCTGCGTGTAAATCGTCATACATCGAACTAACCTGTCGCCCGAACGGTAAGCCGAGTAAGACGCCTGAGAGGACGTCAATCATCATCATCAGGCCATACCCTTTTGGCCCGGCGGCGGGGAGCAGAGCATGTACCGCGAACGGATCGGTTGTTGGTACACCGTTTTTATCGACCGCCCAGGTATCCGGGATAGACATATTACGCGAGCGGGCGTCGAGCACTTTTCCCCATGCCTGTACGGTAGTCGCCATATCAAAGGTAAGGATCTCGTCGCCTTCTCCCGGCGCGGCAAAGGCCAGGGGGTTAGTACCGTAGTAAATTTCCGCGCCGCCAAACGGCACCACCATTGGATCGGACTGGCACATCGAAATGCCAATGAATCCGGCGCGGGCTGCCTGCTGCACAAAATAAGAGATTGCGCCGCTGTGACCCATCCGGCTGATACCGACCACCGCAACGCCATTTTGCTGGGCGGTTTTGATGGCATGTTCCATACCCATTTTCGCCGCGACCTGTCCGGCGGCATTGTCGGCATGTAAAATTGCCGAGCACGGCCCGGTTTCCTCAAGACGAAACTCCGGTTCGCGGTTGGTGCCGCCTTTTGAAATGCGTTCCGCGTAGTATTCCACGCGCACCGCGCCATGAGAGTGGATCCCTCTGGCATCGGCGTAAACCAATACTTCAGCCACGGTTGCAGCGTGCTCACGTTTTAACCCAGCCTGGCAGAGTTTATTCTCAATTAGCTGGTGGAGTGTTTCCCGACTGATTTTCATCTGTCTTCCTTTTTAACGACGGTGTGAAGCATGACTGCAATTAACATACAGGGAAAATATCTGGATTATGTGATCCAGACAGGCAAGAAAATATAGTTAGAATTTATTTGATAATCCGCTCAATTTTAACCTGATTTTTAAAACAACCACGCTTATTAAAAAATAATGAGTAATAGCCTGGCGGTTATTTGAATTCTTTTGTTAATAATTCCTGTGTGATATTCATCACCTTATTTACTCGTTGTCATCGATACCGTAATCGCCACATTAACACTGCTCGTGCAATTGCCATGGGTGCAATTTTTAAGGAGTTGTTATGATCCACGCCTTTATTAAAAAAGGGTGTTTTCAGGATTCGGTCAGTTTAATGATTATTTCACGAAAACTCAGCGAATCAGAAAATGTTGATGATGTTTCCGTAATGATGGGTACGCCCGCCAATAAAGCGTTATTAGATACCACAGGTTTCTGGCATGACGATTTTAATAACGCCACGCCGAACGATATTTGCGTGGCAATTCGTAGCGAAGCGGCGGATGCGGGGATCGCGCAGGCGATTATGCAGCAGCTTGAAGAGGCGCTAAAACAACTGGCGCAGGGGTCAGGCAGCAGCCAGGCGTTGACGCAGGTGCGTCGCTGGGACAGTGCCTGTCAGAAATTACCCGACGCCAGTCTGGCGCTGATTTCAGTGGCTGGCGAGTATGCGGCGGAGCTGGCGAACCAGGCGCTGGATCGCAACCTCAACGTGATGATGTTCTCCGATAACGTCACGCTGGAAGATGAAATCCAACTTAAAAGCCGCGCGCGGGAAAAAGGCTTGCTGGTGATGGGGCCGGACTGCGGTACGTCGATGATTGCCGGCACGCCGCTGGCTTTTGCTAACGTGATGCCGGAAGGCAATATTGGCGTCATTGGCGCTTCCGGTACCGGGATTCAGGAACTGTGTTCGCAGATTGGGTAATGACTCCAACTTATTGATAGTGTTTTATGTTCAGATAATGCCCGATGACTTTGTCATGCAGCTCCACCGATTTTGAGAACGACAGCGACTTCCGTCCCAGCCGTGCCAGGTGCTGCCTCAGATTCAGGTTAT